>Ga0209212_1000902_pt1 | contig 53781 bp, 47 predicted proteins | sample RifGroC2_FD_183996 | JGI IMG/M metagenome (GOLD analysis project Ga0209212, IMG submission 183996) | Groundwater microbial communities from Rifle, Colorado, USA - Groundwater C2 (SPAdes) (version 2) | ecosystem: Environmental > Aquatic > Deep subsurface > Groundwater | place: Rifle, Colorado...
TTCAGCTTGTTTTTCAATAAGCAGGTCTTTTGCATTCATGCCCGTTTTGTAGCATATTATTTGCAAAAGCGCAAATTATCTATTTTAACATTTTGAGGTTTTTATAAGATTTTCTGTGAATGGTTACGGCCTATTTAACCCTGCACATCCTTACTCAACTACGGTTATTCGGATGACCTTATTTCCCTACTTCCTAAAAAATTACATTTTCTTCCCAACCTATTTACAGACTAACTCCCTTGAATTTAAAACAGATAGAAATTCCTCGGTGAACTTTGCATTTTCTTCTTTCTCCATAACCCAAAAAACTACTATCTACCTAAATAAAGACTGCATTATACAGAAAAATTACAATCTTCCTATCGTGGAAACTACGGTATTTAAAGAAAAGCCCTTTATAACCCCGGTATTATAAGACCTTTCCTCTTAAAAACCTAAAGAAATAATTTTTTAAATATTCTCTTTCCACTGTGAAAAAACTGTGAAAATGAACTTCGAGATACGGCTTTTTCCAGAATACCCACTCTCATTTTTACTATTAAAAAGAGTTTTTATAACCAAAATAAACATTTTAAGGTATTAAAACTTTTTTTATCTTTAAAAGGGCAGAGAATGTTCTATGAGGAAAAATTAACAAAATAAATCAAAGGGGTATAACTTCCCTTGGTATGGTTTTATATAGTAAATTAATGATGGTATTTTCATATAAACCAAGTATAATTCAATTGTTATCTAAATCTGGGTTCTTTGAAAACAAGCAAAATTATATCTTTTTTGTTATTCAAATATGGATAAAATTACAAAATATCAAATTAGCACTATTTTACTGCCATTTATCTATATGAAATATAAAGACTTATGACTACATCTAATACTACATCTAATACCTTAAAAACTGCCATAAGTCCTTATTCTACCGTTAGAAGAAGATTTTCAAATCCCCTTGGGACTATTTGTGAAACGGCTAATAACGCGGTTTTATGCGTGTTATAGCCGTTTTTGTTTCCACCGTTGTCCACTGGAACTATTTTTAGAGGTTTTCGATAACCATTTGAGCGGTGTTTTGGCTTGCGTTCCCGGCCGAGAGCGGCCTTGTAAGCTGTGCTAAATTTTCGCTCATCGCGGTGAGTTTTTCCGGGCTGTTAAGGTACTTTTCGCATACCGCCACAATCGGGGCAATAGACTCAAAATACGGCATAAACTCCGGCACAAGCTCATCTTGCGCCAGGATATTAACCAGCGAAAGATATTTAGTCGTAACGATTCTCTTGCCGACTAACTTCCAGAGCAGCTTATTCGACTGATACATTATCGCCATCGGACATGCCGCCGCGGCAACCTGCAATGTCGCTGAACCGCTCGCCACAAGAGACCAGTCAACTTCCCTGGCGACCTTATGCACGGCATCAATTTCGTAATTGAGCCGAAGTGTCTTAATCTCTGTCTGCCTAAGCAGTTGTGCTGCGGCCTCATCGGCGGCAACCGCGGTAAATTTCATAGCGGGGTGGCGTGCTTTTAATCGCCTGGCAATATCCTGCATTGCCGGCCAAAGTGATTTAATTTCCGCTTTTCGCGAGCCGGGCATCAGCGCGATATGCGCCTTGTTCACCGAATATCTGCGATAGTCTTTAGCTGTTATCTGTTCAGGACTTACATCTTCAAGCATCGGGCTGCCGACGAATTTGCACGTCAGGCCTTTTTGCCCAAACCAGTCCGGCTCGAACGGCAGAACCGCCGCCATACCGGCAGTGCAGAGTTTTTTTAAATTTTCAATTCTGCCCGGCCCCCACGCCCAAAGCTGCGGTGCAACGTAAAACAGGGTTTTGATATTGTTTTTGCCCGCCGCTTTGGCGATGTGAAAATTAAAACTCGGCGAATCGCAAACTATTACTATATCAGGTTTTGCGTTGGCGAAATATTTTTGAGCGGTTTTGATGGCTTTAAAGAAAAAGTGGATATGCCCCAGAACATTATAAAGCATTGCCGCTTTGTGGGTTGTGTTGAGGATAATTTCGCAGCCGCTGTCAGCCATTTTTTGGCCGCCTAAGCCGGAAAACTCGAAATTATGGCTGGTTTGTTTGAGAGCATCGATGAGTTTTGCGCAAAGCCGGTCGCCGCTGGCCTCGGCAGCGCTTAGAAAAATCCGATATGGCCTGTCAGTTTCCTGCATAAGTATCTATTAGATAAGGGATAAACATTCAAAACTCAAGCGTAAAGTTCAGGATAAAAACAAATGGCATCTCTAAAAATTGACCATCAAATATAATAAACGTTGTTTTTGACCGCTCCATTACTGTCGCGGCTCTGATTTTTACATTTTTAGAAATTGCCTAAAGTAATCAGCCCTCTTCAATTCCTCGCCGCTGCTGTTTGAGACTGCTTTTGATCTTTTTCTGTTTAAGTCTTTTTTCAACAGAAGAAAAACTTGGCCTTGTCGGTTTCCTCTTTTTTGTTTTTTTCAATGCCGACTCAATCGCGGCGGTAAGTTTTTCAATCGCGCAATCGATGTTCGCTCTTTGTGTGCGGAATTTCTGGCTCTCGACAATCAGTCTGCCGTCTTTTGTTATTCTGCCGGCCAGTTTTGCAAGAACGGTTTGTCTCTGCTCATCGTTCAGGCAGTCGCAGTTTTTAATATCAAGGCTCACCGCGGCTTTTGTGTTGAGTTTATTTACATTCTGCCCGCCGGGGCCGGAGCTTTTGCTCGTTTTGATGACAAGCAGATTTTCAGGTATTTGGATTTTGTGGCGCATTTTCACCCGCCTGCGGAGGCTTTATCAAAATACAATTTATTCTTCTACTCGAAAGCGGCTGACCAGCCGCTATGAGCTGAAAACAGTATTCGCCCGGATGCTCGAACGCAAGCCCCTCGAATCCGAGAACGACCGATACCGTGCTTTTGACATTCTCGAATTTTACGTTTGCCTTTTTTTCGATGAGAACCTTTTCGTCGTTTTGAACGTCAACCAATCGAACAATTATGTCGGTGGTATCGTGGCCGTTGGTCATTTCCGCGAAGAAGAAGAGCTGGAAAATCCTCACCGGATATTTGGGAGCGAACAGACAATCCCTTATTCCGATAAGGCAGTTCGTCCTTGTCGGGGCATCGAACAGAACCCTGTCGCAAACTATTGTGGAAAGCACAACCGGCGGAACTTGAGACATTTGATTATCCTTTAGCGTCTTAACACAGGAGAGCATAAGTCGGTAAATATGGAATGTCAAATAATAAAAAAGCCGGCACGAAATTCGTACCGGCATCTTGTTAATTATCCTGAAAGATACCGGCCGGCACAAGGAGGTTTAATTTCGAGTACCGGCCGAGTTCTCCATCAGGGCATCTTTTATTTTTTACATTTATTTCTTTCTGCGAAGCAGCAATCCGCCGATAGCGAGAATTGCCATCGTTGCCGGCTCGGGAACTGTAGCATCGTGGCTGAACCAGTACTCACCCGCCTGAAGTGTTATTGGAGTATTAAGCGTGTACGTCAGGCGATATATTGGATCAGTAGAACTATCAGGCATTACACGCACCACGCCCGTATTAGAAACAGCAAAACTCCCGCCAGTTGTGTCGCTTGTCAGTACATCACCATCGAAACCACCCGTGTTCGTGGGTAAAAGGTCGTCCGCAACATTTGACCAGATATTCATTCGATAGCCAATGGAAGGTGAGAATGGATCGAATGCAACCGGATCTGCTGCGCCGCCGTTGCCGTCAAAATAACCAATGATGGTATCGATAGTGGTCTCTTGAGTGAGCTTGAAATAGCCCGCGTAAATCCAGTCCCAGTTGTTGGACATCGAATAACCGCGATAAAGACCGTGCAGGCCATGTGAACCACTCGCATTATAGTAATCACCATAGGTGTTATCTTCGATGCCATTGTTATTATAGACAGTCGAATTGCCATTTTTCATCGTCAATGCGAAACCGGCATTATCAGAAAACCAATCATCCTTCTGCCAAGAGTCGATGGTATAGCCCCAAGCCGGATCATCTGTTAGGAAACGGAATGTACCCCCGGACCCGTTATCACCATTGGGTGTGGTGCCAGTCGGAAATAGACCTCCGGTGATTATATAGTAGTTGCCCAGTGTGTCGGTCTCATTATCTCCAGCCCCGTTAAACGGAGCCGCAAAAGAGTAACCGTTTAAAACCAGGATGACTGTTACTACTGCACAAATTGTAATTAACTTTTTCATTTTGGTTTTCTCCAAATCTCAAATTGTTATTATTTAATTTTTTTACTAACCGTTTCAAAAAAGGATTGCCGGCACGAAAGTTTCGTACCGGCATGTCCCTAATAATCATATTTACTTTTTATTTCTTTCTGCGAAGCAGCAACCCGCCGAGAGTAAGCATTGCGATTGTCACTGGTTCTGGAACAGATGACCCATATTCAAAATTGTCAAAAATCACAGATGGCTTGTTTTCTCCCCAAGCAGACAATGGGGTATCATAGTTCACATTTAAGATCAAACTGGTGAGATCTATGTAGTCGCTCCGATAAGAGGCTCCCACTTCAGCACCATTGATGTAAAAATGAATCTTTCCATCTAAACTTGACAACTGCATCTTCAGATTGACCCATGCAGCAGTGGTCTCGGATCGAGATGTATTTGTAGCTTGCCAACCGGGCGAATTCTGACCTGCCGCTACGTAATAATACTGGGTTTCTGCAACAGTTCTGCCGCCAAACTGTACATCCGTCCAATCCTCTCCATCAGTATACATATTTACCCAACTTGGTACCGCATACAATTGCCCCGTAGCGTCGTTACCAGTCGAATGTCCTGCGTCATAGTAATCGACACTTAACCAAGGGTCGTACTGCTTAAGCATCTTGCTGTCATCAACGTCAGTTCTATTCACCGCCGCCCACCATGGATCAAACCCCAGGTCTGGAACTGTATTAGCAGTAAGTTTCACGCCATAACCTGTACGTCCGGTACTGCTCAAATCAACTTGCTGCATTGTAGCACCAGGTGCTTCCCCATGACGGTATCCCTCGTTGTCCCAGCCTGTCGCATAATCCCCACTCCAAGCGGTTTCAAAACCATCGGTAACAAAATATGCCGCCTGTACCACACTACTAATCACTAACATCATTATTACTACTGCACAAATTGTAATTAACTTTTTCATTTTAGTTTTCTCCAAAAAAATCTGTTATTAGTTTTCTTTTTTGCCGCGGAACATCCGCAGCAATGTTGAATTCTCCCAATCCGTTTAATTGAAAGATTCTCCCATTATCACTGACCATTCTGTTTCATAGGCACTTTCCCTTTCCGCTGATTCACTGGCTAAGTTCTTCAGCAATTTGTTTCTGGCTGTTCTTGTTTATAATTTTCACCACAGAGAACACAGAGTTCACAGAGATACAGTGTTAATCGGTGTAAATCCGTGTCTAAAACTCATCGTTGCTCATCTAATGCTGGCCGCTGCATCATAAAATTGGGGCCGACCCAAGAACGGCCAGTGATCTTTGGCCGGCCCCTTTATCTATAAACGCAATCCCGATTCATCGGGGCTGCGATTGTACGCTGCCGGGTCTGGCTATCTATCACTGACCGTCAAACCCGACTTTTTAAGGAGGAAGAAGATTTTGTGAGCTTCTTTTGCTTTCGTATTAAATTTTCAATTCTATATTTTATCGTGGCAATCTTTCGCCGCGTTTGTTCTCTGCCGGGTATGGCAATCTTCACTGACCGTCAAACCCAGCTTTTTAAGGATTAAGGAAGAAATTGTTGGTTTTTATTTAGTTTTCAGGTATTGACCACGGTATATTTCATACCTTCAATTTCACATTCAGTTCCATCAGGAGGCGATGTCTCAAGAATATTAACAAGCTGGCAGACAATACTATGAAAATGATCATCGTCAACATCATCCGTCAGTACCGCTGAAACGCCTGAGCTTCGTGCGGCAACCTCCTGTACATAGTCTCCGGCTTTTATAATCGCCAGTGTCGGTATTCCCGGCTTGGCTTCTACAATGCTTTTCAGAAACTTGCCGCCTCCGATATCAAATAGTTCCCACCTGCTTATCACAGTATCTATCTTCCTGCTTTTTAGACACTGTATCGCTGCTCTGCCGCTGTCTGTTACATACAACCGAGCATATAAATTTCGCAGCAATTCTGCCTTATCCGAGGCTCCGGCAATCAATATGTTTGGAATAAACATCACTTTTATTTTCCTGTGTTTTTGTCAAAAGAACTTTGTGTTCACTGCATATACAGATAAGCAAGCGCTGTGCCAATCGTTGCGATACGCATAAATGTTTTTACAACTCTTGTCCTGTAAATGGGTTACAATATAGATTCCGGTGGTATGAAAAATATTTCTGCGATTAGCCTGCTTACCATTATGGAACAGAATTTTTAAAAATTTTGCTCTAAATGTTTTGCGATAAAAGTAGTTAGAGCGAAGTTGCTTATTTGTAAATTTATTACAAAATGGTAACTTGCAATTGCAGATATGGAGATGCTATGGCATAAAAAAAGAAAAATTAGATTTGGGAGTTAAAACTTCAGGTGTTGATTTGAAAAAAAAGCGGATTGCCGACAACCCGCCCAAGGAGGTTTGTAGATTATCTCCAGGTCGGCTGGAGGTCAAACTTTTCAACAAGCCTGGCGAGTTTGCGATGGTCGATTTTTAGCAGTTCCGCCGCAGCCATTTTCCTGCCGTTGGTCTTTTGCATCGCCTGTATTACCATTTTTCTTTTGATATCGTCAAAAGACATAAACACTTCTTCATTTGCGGACATTATCGTATCGCCCGTGAGTATCTCCGCCGGCAGTGAAAGCGGGGCGATTATATTCGCCTTACTGGTAACATAGGCGTGTTCCATTGCGTTGGCAAGCTGACGGACATTTCCCGGCCAGTCATAACTTTCCAAAATCTTCAATGTATGTGGTGCGAGCGTTTTTGGGGGTTCGTCATAAAGATTGGCCTGCTTATCGAGAAAATAATCGGCCAAAATTGCTATATCCTCTTTTCTTTCCTTGAGAAGCGGAACTTCAATTTTGATTATATTTAATCTGAAGTATAAATCCGCCCTGAATGTTCCAGCTCTAACCATTTGCAGGATGTCCCGATTTGTCGCGCAGATTACGCGAACATCAATCGGATATGCTTTCACTTCGCCGACAGGCGTAACAGCGGATTCCTGCAGAACGCGCAGCAATTTAGCCTGCAAATCAAGTTCAAGCTCTCCTATTTCATCGAGAAAAATAGTGCCTGTGTTGGCCGCTCTGAAAAACCCCAGCGTATCCCTGACCGCCCCTGTGAATGAACCCTTAGAGTGTCCGAACAACTGGCTTTCAAATATCTGACCACTTAGAGATGAGCAATCGACCGGCACGAAAACTTTGTCTGCACGCAGACTTCTATGATGAATCTGCCGCGCAACCATTTCCTTGCCGGTGCCTGTCTGACCGGTAATGATTACAGAACTCTGCCGCTTCGCGACGATATCAATCGTTTCTATTATAGACCGAAATGCGACAGAATGACCTATAAAATTTTTCAGGGACCTTCCATTGGCAACCGCATCAGCGGCACCCTGGAAACTGGCCGTTTCCTTCTCCAAAATCTTCTTCCGCCTTCCTTCTTGCCCTTTGCGCAGTCACAGCGCCCCCACGGAGCAACTACACCAGTATAAAAGAACCATTAACCATAAATCGCTCCCCTGACAATATCAATGTCGGGAGAGCGATTTCGTATATCTCTGTCCACTATTTTTTTCTGCGAAGCAGACCCAAAGCGCCAATACAGAGTAAGGCAACTGTCGCCGGCTCTGGAACAGCCGATGAAGTGAACGATGCCGTGCCTGTAAAACCATCCGCATTTGGCAAATTTGTTACATTGGCAAAACTGAAGCTGAATTGCTCATACGAAAGAGTGAATGGAATCGCAGAACCTGTGATGGTCACATTGTTTGCATAAAACAACCCGTCCTCGTCTTCGGCAGAAACAAACTGCCTTCCTACCATACCCTTTTGAAAATCAATACGCAGCAAAGGGTTTGTGGTTGAACCAGCCGCATAAAATCTGACTTGGCCTTCACCAGTTTCGCCGAATTTAGAACCACCGAATACCATTGTATTGGTTATGGTAATCTCGTCCATCTCAAACCATGCATCCGCAAAGGAAACGCCGGCAATGGGTATCTGCAGCAACAGACCACTCTTGATGTCAGCCCATCCGCCGTTGATAGTACTGTCGGTCCAATTGACAGTAAGCAATGGATCACCCGCATTGCCAGAAGGATCCGCAAATGTTGCTACCGTAACACTGGTCGCCTGAATTGCCGAAACAGGCAAAATTAACAACACCGCCAACAAACCACACAAACACAACAATTTCTTCATTTTCTTTCCTCCAAAAAATTAAACAAATATATCCATGGGACTTCAATGAGTGAGGGCCAACGCAGGGGGAACAGAAAGCGGATACTCATTGTTATAATGAGTACAAACGTTTTCCTACCTTCTTCCCAAATCAGTTTTCTACTCCGCTCCCTCCCAAGGGAGCAAATCCCAAACTATTACTAACTATACTTACCTTATTTTAATCTTGTTGCCCGTGCCCCTAAATATGCTTCTTCCCATTCTCGCAACATCGGCACGACTTACTTCCGTTATTTGGGTGTATTGTACGGGGGACTTAAAAACCCGTCTATCGTGGGAACTACGGTATTTTTAAAAAAGTCTGTTTTTGCGGCAAAAAGGCGGGTTTTGCGGAAATATTTTTTAAAAAAAGTGAAAAAAGGCGATTTTTTCCGCTTTTATTGTGGTTCAAGCCCTGCTTTTATCGTTTTTTTAGTTAATTCGACCAAATTATGCACTCCCAATTTCTGCATAATATGCGCTCTGTGGTCTTCAATTGTTCTGACGGAACGCTTTAATTGAAAAGCTATTTCCTTGCTGCTTTTGCCGAGCATTATTTGTTCCAGCACCTGATTTTCCGCGGGCGTTAAAATTTTAGACGCGGTGATATCCAATATAGTGCCTTCGAGATAGTCTTTTTCAGGGTGCGCCTGCGCTGAAATCTTCGCCCATAGTACGGAACCATCTACTCGCCGAGCTTCCACTTCAAAGCCGTCAACCTGCCCTTTTTCTTTCAGCAGTTTCATCAATTCACTGCGACGCCGGGGGTCTGTATAGTATTTCGTCGAGTAGTGCTCAGCTAAACACTGCTCCCTGCTTTCATAACCAAGCATCTTTGCCATAGCCTCATTGCATTCAAGCATTTTCCCATCGCTGATTCGCGTTCTATACAGCGCGGATTGAGCGTTATGGTACAGCGTTTTATAATTTTGTAATGAAGTCTCCAGCCGCTGATGCAGCAGTTTTGTTTCCGTGATGTCGCGAGTATGTCCGATTACCGCTTTGATATTGCCTCTGCCGTCGGCTATGAACTTCCTATTGATACCCAGCCAGACATAATGCTTTTTTGTGTTTGAATCTTGTTTCCACATAAGAAACATAATGTTTGGGCAGTTTCTTTTTTTTCGAATCGGCCGCGAACTTATCCATTATCCGCTGATACTGCGGAGACACCCTCCGGTTCATTCCTTCGGCGCCCATTTTTATTACTTCTTCGGGAGTAAAACCAATAATCGCCTTCACAGCGGGGCTTACATACTCAAATTGGCCGGTTTGGGGATTGATACTGAATAACGCGTCCTGGGAGTTTTCAATAAGATATAGGTAGTAATCGGGCGATTTGACAGACGAAATATGTCTTTTTTTATCCACAGGTTTTCCCTCACGCAAAACAACTATCCCGACAAAGCCGGGATTCCACGGCTCGACTGAGCTCGCCGAAGTCAATTTTACACTTTTCGCTTTAAAATTTAAACTCTCAAACTGACTATCAGTCGGATTGAGATGTTCAACCTATAAATATTTTCATAACGGCAAAAATCACAACTGCTGTAACCGCCATAAACACCACGATTGAGCCGAACAGCAGAACTACCTGTTTGACAAAATCCGCAGGCTTAATCTCATCGAGTTTGATGGCTTTATAAACAATTGAAATTATCGCTATTAGTGGCAGAGCCCAAAGCAGCGTCCCGGCTGTCGAGCCGATATGCACCGGCGATGTAAAACTGGCAAGCATAAGTGTCATCATTTATTTTGCTCTTTAATTGTATCGCAGTGAGCTAAATACACAGCGTTGACAATACACAAAAGGTTCAGCATCCCGGCGATGCCGGTGTAAATCTCGCCAAGCTCTCGCGGCCTTCCATAAGACACAAGGCCGAATACCTTGCTGATATGAGCCAGATAAGCTACCATCGGCGAATTAAGAATCTGCGCATAGAACCAGGGCTTTTCGATAACCGCGATTGACCCAAGCCATATTCCCAGCATAAACGCCAGCACAATCGAAAAGAAAATCATCGCGGCTCTTTTGGGTCTGCCGATAATCCAGTGTCCCACTCCCGGTATCCACCAGCCGGCAACTCCGACAAGAATCAGATACGCGACCGCAGGCAGTTTCTTAAATTGCTCGCTTGATTGGTCTTTCACTCATCGTCTCCGGTATCAGCAACGCTGTTTGAATCAGATTTGTCGTCTTTCTGCGCCGGCCTTAAGTTCATTCGTTTTGTGATATTATCAGGCATAAAAAATTCAAACGCCATACTCTGGCCGATTATGTAATCCTTGCCGTAAGCGATTTGCTGCCTGTTGGTTTCATAGCTTTCTATCGGTGCAAATGTCCTGTTCAGGCTCTTTACCGCAAAGCAGCTCATCTGCGGCTGGAACTTAATCATCAGCGGAAGATTCGCGGCTTCTGCGCTGTCGCCGGTGAACTGCGAATAAAACGCGTCAATAAGTTTGCCGTACACCATGCTCTGATTGATATATCTTTCGGCGGCGGGCGAACCGCTCATCGCGACCTTTGCCATTTCCATATCCGAACGCGAAACTCGCGTCTTATCAGTCCACTTCTGCATATCAAAAGTATTCGAATCGGCGACTTTGGCTGGATAATCAGCATTGAATTTTTTAATCGATTTTTCCCAGCCGTCAGCTTTTACAGCCGACATAAACTCTTCGGCCTTCTGATTTGTGATTGCAAACGCCGCAAGATTTTTGCAGTCTTTCCGCACCTGCTCTTTAAGAGAATAAGTATTTTCCGATATCTGCACATTTTCCGTTACCTGCGGCAGATTTCTCTCGTAGCTGAAATTAACGTCCGGCGGAACGGCTGCTTTTACAGCGTCTATTACGCGAATCATCGCCATAACAGAACCCATATTATCGAGCAGAGGGCCAACGCTTACAAACATCTTCGGCTTTGCCGGTTCATACGGTCCGAGCTTTGCCGCCTCATCGCCGAGCTGGTCGAGCGCAAAAGCAATTTTCGTCAGTCTCGTCGGAATCCTGCTCTGCGACTGCATCATCAGAGAGCCAAGACTCTGGCTCAACTGAAAATCTTCAGCCGACAGCAGGCCGGTTTTGCCGGCGTATATTTTTATATTGTTCTGCTTAGCGACCGATTCAGATGCTGCCGAGTAATCTTTCGCTTTGGCCTTAAAGTCCTCAACCCTGGCCTTTTCAAAATCAAGACCTATGATTTCCGCATCGGCAATTTCCGTTGCCTGGCCGAGAATCGAAGTCGCCTTTGCGCTTACTTTTCTGTTTAACAGGGCATCCTTTATAAGGCTCGCCACCTCGGCATAACTCTTTTGTCTCTGTGTCGGCTGTGCATTCGGGTCGTTGGCATCAGCGGGAATTTCCTCGACAAATCGCTCAAGATTCTGCTGATAAAACTCCTCCGCTTCTTCTTCGGTCGGAACTGTAACGAGTTTTTTCACATCATCGAGCTTAACGAGCATATACTCGACCGCAACACGCGCCCTCTGTTTGTATCCGAATCCAAAAAGATTATCCTGCGTTATTACGCCCGGCAGATAATTCTTATATTTATTAAACTGCTCCGCTGTCTGCTGCTCGCTCGGCTCTGCGGCCTTGTCGGCAAAAGTTTTGGCGTTAAACTCCACGAACTCCGCCGAGAACTTTTCCTGCGGCATTGCCGCCGCTGCCGCCATTTCAGATTCGGTTACATCTTCAACTTCGGTAGCGATGCGGGCATAACTGACTATCGTAAGAACATCCGCGAACGCCTGCAAACAATCGTCTTCCGTCATCTGATGCGCGGCGCCGGCGTTTTTAACTAATGTCGCCGCATCAACTTTGCCCTCGGTCATTCTTTCAACAATCATTTTCAGGATATCGCCCGCCTGTTTCGGCGAAGTTGCGCAGCCTGCCTTTTGAGCCTCGGCTTTCAGCAATAACCAGAAAAGCTCCGACCTGCCCCTTGACTGCCCAAAGAAATCGTCTATCCGCGACTGACTGACCCGAAACTGGTTCTGCATCGCGGCGCGTTTTATCTCATCGCTCATCGCTGCGCCCTGAACAGATTCAGGGAACAGCAGTTCGCCAAGCAAAACATATTTAAAATCACGCTGGCCAAGGAGGAATTTGTCGATAAAAAGCCCTTTAAGAACCGCCAGCTCGCCGGTTGCCTGCCTGACGGCGTTATAACTGATTTCGCTGTCGGTATCATACAGCCACATCGCCTTTTCCGGCCCTCTGGAACGCGGTTTTGCCAACTGATTCAGAACCTGCGGCATAATAAAAGCTACCATAATAAGTATTACAAATACCGCCATCAGCTTCGACATATTCTTTCTAATCCATTTGACCAAATGCATATCTACGCTCCATAAAAGTAGTTAAAAAACTTTATTTTACTATAACCCCTTTACGCAAAAGACTTTATTGTTGCCTATTTCGCGAGGTTACAAGCAATTAAGTATAAGCAGATGCCTGCCGTTTGCAATAAAAAAACAAATAACCGCCATATCTAAATATTTATTGAAAAAATAGGGGATAGGGGATAGGGTATAGTCAGAGCCGCGACAGTAATGGAGCGGTAGTTCAGAGACAGGTGTAATTTAACGGAGTAAATACTATGGCTGAAGAAATTAAAAAACAGGAACAGCTTTTGGAGACAACCGATTGTCTCGAAGCTATCGGCACACTCAAGAGCGGTAAAAATCTTTTCTTCTTTATAATTTTTCTCTGCCTGCTGATTTTGCAGGCTATTTTCTGGCTGATGCCGACGAAGTATGTCGTTCGGCCGGGCGAAGAGTCTCAAAAGGACATCGCTCCGATTGCCGCTATGATTATGAAACTTTCAGCGGTTGTCAACGCCAATGAGCCGGAAATAAAAATTGAAACCAAAAGCGACAAAATAGAAAAGGCTGCCGAAGCGATACTTGCGGATGCCAACTCCGTCGCCCCCGCCGCGGCCACTGCTGACCCAAACGCCGTTAAAGAAATCGGCCTTCCGCAGATAAAAATCCCGTTTGCGCATTTGGCCTGGACGATAAGATTCTGCAATTACATACTTGCCGTCTCTTCGGTTATATATTCTCTGACGCTGCTGTTCGGAATGAAAGTCTCTCTCGTCGGTCGTCTTGGCGGAATAAGCCACATTACAAAAGCGGTCTTTATGTCGTTTGTTATGGTGGTTTTGATTCTGCCCTGGCAGCTCCTCTTCAAAGGCGTTATAGCGGGCGTAATTTATACTCCGGCAGAATTGCTTGCCGCGTGGGAAAGTTTCGATAATGCTTCTGTCGTTTCAAATGCGATGATGTTTTTACGATTCTCCGTGCTTTGGCTTGTGGCGATGCTGATTCTGCTCTGGACGCAGATTAAAAGTATGCGATGGTCGAAAAACACTCTCAAACGACTCGGCATCGCTGGATAAAGAAAGGAAAACTCTAATTTCTAAATCCTAAATTCTAAACAATATCGAATTATCAAAATATAAAATGACCAAAACGAAATAGTTTTGGATTTGTTTAGAATTTAGATATTAGGATTTATGGTTTTATTAAAAGTATGTCCGATTTTCGCATAGCATTTATCGGCGCCGGCATAATGGGCAGACCGATGTGTTTAAATCTTTTGGCGGCAAATTTTAAATTAGTCGTCCATTCGCGGACAAAGTCCAAAGCCGCCGATGTTCTAAAAGCCGGCGCAGTATGGGCTGACAGTCCCGCCGCCGCTGCGAAAAACGCCGATGTCATTATCACCTGCGTTACCGACACGCCCGACGTAAAAAAAATCCTGCTCGGCGAATCGGGCGTAATCGATTCCGCCCGCCCCGGCTTAATCTGCATCGATATGTCAACCATATCGCCGTTTGAGACGCAGCAAATGGCAAAAACTTTGGCACAAAAGGGCGTTGTCCTTATTGACGCTCCGGTAAGCGGCGGACAAGTCGGTGCAGAACAGGCAAAATTATCTATAATGGCCGGCGGCGACAAAGAAACAGTCGAAAAATTAAAGCCGGTTTTTGAGGCGATGGGCAAAAACATTACATACTGCGGCACAAGCGGTTTTGGCCAAATTACAAAACTTGCCAATCAGGTTATGGTAATTCATACTATTATGAGCCTTGCCGAAGGTCTTGCTTTCGCTGACAGCGCAGGCCTTGACCTCAATACTACATTAGCGGCGACAAGTGCCGGAGCGGCGGGGAGCAATTCTTTGAAAAATTTGGGGCCGAAAGTTATCGCCGGCGATTTTGCACCGGCGTTTATGGTCGATTTGCAGTTGAAGGATTTAAGGCTTGTTCTTGAATATGCCGAGGAAATAAACCAGCCGCTGCCGGGTGTTGCGCTCGTAAAGGAACTGTTGAGCGTTTTAAAAGCGCAAGGCTGCGGCAGAGACGGCACGCAGGCATTATATAAAGTTATAAAACAGCTTGGAAAAAAGTAAATGAGTATGATTTCATTTGCTTTTTAAAAGGTAAAGATGTGCAGTCAGGCACAATAAGTCTTTTTTATGGCAATTATGGAGAAAAAAATGAAAAATTTAATTACAATTTGTTCAGTGGTTGTAATTTTATTTGCCGGTTTATTCTGCTGCGGCTGCCAGGAAGAACAGCAGACAACGCCCCAATATCCGAACATAGCGCATAAGCTGACAGAAGGGCAGCTCCGGGATAAAAAAATAATCAGAATTAGAAAAAATTCCAAAACTCTCAAAGATTCCGGAGAATATGAAACTTTCGTGGTTATTGAAGGAGAAAAAAAACTTATAAAGTCGATAATTCAGCAGTGGAGGAGCAATCCCGATGCACCGTTAAAACTTAAATTTGGATTCAACTTCAAAGATTTTACGCTTAGCTGCACAGACAGACATCTTTACCTTGATGGCAAAAAGCTGGCATACAATGAACCAACTAAGAAAGACGCTGAAGTTTTAATGGATCAGGTAATTGATTCTGTTCTGGAACATCAAAATAAACTGCTTAAAGAAAAGAAAAGTACCGAGCAGGCAAAGTTTAAGAGATTTATAGGAAGTTTAGGCGGCGGGAGCAAAGAGCAGCCTCAAGAATAGTTTATGAAAAAAATCAAATTGAGCTGGCCATCATTAGCAGTAACCGAGCAGAATAGCAAGGGTCGAAAATTCCCTGAACCGCCGCATAAGTATCGCTCCGCTTTCGAGCGGGACAGAGACAGAATCATCCACTGCTCGGCATTTCGCAGACTTGAGGGAAAAACGCAGGTCTTCACTCCGCACACAAACGACCATTACAGAACGCGCCTTACTCACAGTCTCGAAGTCGCGCAAATCGGCAGAACAATCGCCAAATCGCTGAATCTTAACGAACTGCTCACCGAGGCCGCCTGCCTTGCCCACGATTTAGGCCACAGCCCATTCGGCCACAGCGGCGAAGACGCTATGAACGGCATTATGAAAAATTTCGGCGGCTTTGAACACAACACCCAAACTCTGCGAATCGTTGACCTTATCGAAAGACCTTACCCGGACTTCATCGGCCTCAATCTTATGTACGAAACGCGATTGGCTCTGGCCAAACACAGAAGCGTCTATGACAATCCGTTAGCCTGTGATTTCACCGAGAAAAATTGCTCGCTCGAAGGTCAGGTCTGCGACTTGGCCGACCGAATCGCTTATAACTGTCACGACCTCGAAGACGGCCTGTGCGCCAAACTTTTAAATTATGAAATGATTATGCAGCTTGACATCTGCAAACAGGCCGCGGAAAAGTGCAGAGCCGACAAAATCAGCGACAGCTTCATCAGAAACACTCGAATCGCAAAAACCGTAATTGACATTCTCGTCGGCGACTGTATCGATACCAGCAGAGCGGCTATCGAAAAAAATAATTTTTCCGATTTACAGCAGGTTTATGATGCTGCTCGGTATATTATTTCTTTAAGTGGCGATGCGGAAGAATCGTTGAGAATGCTCGAAAAATTTCTGCACAAAAATATGTACGAGCATAACGCCGTGAAAAGCATTTCCGTTCAGGTCGCAGGCTGGCTCGAAAAAGTTTTTAATAAATTTTTGAATAATCCCAAACTGATGCCGAAATACTATCAGGGCTTGATAGCGGAGTTCGGCCTGGAACGCGCAATTTGTGATTACATCGCAGGTATGACCGACTGGTATTGCCTCTCAATAATCAACAGTGGTTAGGAAATACCAAATACGATTTGTTATTGCAAACATGGCAAACCGAAAGGCAACATAAAATGTCTTGTGCGTGTTACGGTTTCAAAGCCACTACGACGGCGGAATTATACGAATTAGGGACTTATTAGAAATACAATTCAGTAGATAGCAGATTGACGTTAAGATTTATCCAAATTTTAGGGTGATATCAATTCTATATATAATTTTGCAGCCAAAACTTTTCTTAACCAGAACAAAGATGGCTTTTCAAGGCAATAATAAGGTTTTTGTCCGGCTGAGTCATAAGTCTTTTTAGCATAAAATATCCAACTGCGTGAAAATCAAGATTTGTGTGATCTGGTATCTTATGATGATTATCTGTACGGAATTCGGATAAAAAAATCAACAATACCCAGCGGAATGACCGATAAAAAGAATGGGGAGTTATTTTTTTATTTTTTTGGATGGACAGTTCTCTTGGAAGGGCTATAATTGCCCGAAATAAAAGATGATTCGTATTTGAGTAGTTTTTAGTTAACTATGCCACTGAAAACCCCGATTATTGTAAGGAGATAATGGATGTACCAAGGGACTGATGGTAAAATGAAAAAAAATGTGCAAAAACCTCGGGCTTTGACGGCAGCTAAAAGGTATGAAGGCAAGTATGTAGCCTTTAGCCACAATGGTCAAATAATTAGTTATGGGGCGGATTCTGCATCTGTACTTAAGAAAGCACATGAAATTGAAAACATACCCATAATGATTTTCGTCCACAAAAAAGGCATACCATATTGCTTATAAGGCTCTCTTAGATCATGCCCATCGTTGATTATCCATTTACTGAGACAAGAGATGGCTCTCTTTTACCAATGTTGTGGATTCGAATTGTCAATCCAGAATCAAGAAAGGGAGTGATTGTACAGGCGATTGTGGATACTGGTGCGGAAAAGATAATGTTTCCGGCGGATACCGCAGAACAACTAGGTCATAATCTCAGGGCAGTCAATTCTTCTCCTATGGAAACATTAGTAGGAGAAGGGGAGATGTTTGCTCACACAACTCGAGTGGATGTGTTGGCGCCACATAGAGATAATATATTCTGGCCTGACGAGAAAAATATTCTGCACACAATAGAAGATACTGAAATAGATTTTGTTGTCAAGGGATGCCAATTTTTGATGGGGGCAGAAAACTTTTTAAATGAATTTATCCTTGAAGTCAACTATCCAAAACGAAAATTTTCTATAGTCAGGGTCAGAAGCGCCTCTTAGGTTTAGCCTTTAGCATATCCAACAAATGTAGTTTTTGTGTTTCCCTTTTTATCTTCAGACTTTTTAAGTGTTGTATGACTTTTAAAAGCTAAAACAATTAATATCATTGCTCCCATGATCATAAAAATAACGCCGGGTCCATATCCAGAAGCAAACAAAGTTATTATTGTCGAATCTATTTTTAGTTCACCAGACTCAAACTGTTTTATTCCGTGAATATATAATCCATAGCCCAAATACAAACATAGTATGCCGCCCAGTGCAATACAAACACGTTCTACGGTTTTTGAAACAATAACCAGTGAAAACTTATCCATATTTTGCATGCTCCTATAAAGTTTTATACATGTATATGCTACTCCCGCCTACGACAGATCACTTGTATCAAATTCCATTTTATTGTCAAATAATTATTCCATAGAGAGTACGCTAAAATTTATTTTTATAGTGGCCTAAAAAATTTATCTCCAAATATCAAGCCTTATTAAATAACATCTCAACCATTTATTTTATATACGCTGGTAAATCATCCCATTTAGTGATTATTTGGGCTATCTTCCGACAAGTTATCAGTTTTTTGCTGATTTCACAAGTCATTATTATTTATAGCCATTTTTATCTACGATGCGAAAATTTTCCACTGGCCGCCTGTTGCGTCGAAGCGTAGCGAAGACGGATAGGCGGATTCCTCATTTTTTATCTTTTATTTTTAAACTTCTTCTTACCAAACCAGCTCGGCTTACGCTTTGACGACGAATTTCTATGCCCCTGTCCTGTCGAGGGCGAATGGCCAGGCCGATTCGATTGCTGCTGTCGTTGAGCCGGCTGATGTTCCTGATGCTCGCCGCGTGGCTGGTTTGTATGCTGCTGACCTCTATTCGGCTGATGTCCTTTATACCCGCCGCGAGGCTGATGTGAATGCTGCGGCTGGGGGCGATGTTGTCGCTGCGGACGTTCCTCTGAAAATTCCTGCTGCTCCTGCTGTGGAGCGTGTGCGTGTGAGCCGGCAGGTTCGGTTTTGCGATAGCTGAAGCCTTCGCATTTATCCATAGTAAATTTGCGCTCGATAAATTTTTCAATGCCCCGAAGATGACCCATCTCGTCAGGCGAAACAAACGTAATCGCTTCTCCCTCGTGTTCGGCTCGTCCCGTTCGACCAATACGATGAACGTAATCCTCCGCATAGTTCGGCACATCATAATTTATGACGTGCGTAATCCCGGCAACGTCAATTCCGCGAGCCGCGATATCCGTCGCAATCATTACCTGATATTTTCCTTTTTTAAAACCTTCCAGAACTCGCTGCCGCTGCGCCTGCGTTTTATCCGAATGTATCGCAGCGGATACGATTTCTTCCTTTTGCAGTCTGCGGGCGATTTTGTCCGCTCCGTGTTTGGTTCTCGAAAAAACCAAAACGCTGTACATACTTCTGTTCTTGAGCATATAAAGCAGCAAATCAGCTTTCAATTCCTTCTTCACCGGATAAATCCGCTGCGTGATTGTCTCGATTGGTTTGCGCTCCTGGCCGACCTGAATCATCTTCGGCGATTTCTGAACGCCCTGCGCGAGTGCCCTTACTTCCTTCGACATCGTCGCCGAGAAAAGCATCGTCTGCCTTTCTTTAGGCAGAAAGCCGATGATTTTTCGCACATCGTTAATAAATCCCATATCGAACATTCTGTCTGCTTCGTCGAGAACAAGCACTTCGATATGTTTAAGATTTATAGAGCCTCGCTGAATATGGTCCATCAGCCGCCCAGGCGTAGCGACAACAATATCAACGCCTCTGCGAAGAATGCCGAGCTGATTGTTTATGCTCACCCCGCCGTAAATAGCCAAAGATTTCAAATGCAAAAATCGACCGTAGCTGACGATGCAGCTCTCAATTTGCGCCGCGAGTTCCCGTGTCGGCGTAAGAATAAGAGCTTTTACGGTTTTGCTTGCGCCTTTTTCGTGGCTAAGCCTGTTTAAAATCGGCAGTACAAACGCGGCTGTTTTGCCTGTGCCGGTCTGCGCGCAGCCGATTACGTCCTGACCTTCTATCGCAGCCGGAAGGGCTTTAGACTGAATTTCTGTCGGAGCGGTATAACCTGTGGCTAAAATACCCCTTACTAACGGGTCTGAAAGACCAAAACACTTAAATGGCATTGGATTACCCTAAAAAAAACACTAATAGCCCATATTAACGACTATTGCCAAACAAGCAATGACTAATTTGTTTTAAGCCCGAGCGGTCAATCCTGCCAACACTTTGGTAAGGTCGATTGTAAATAAAATTTTGGTATTGAAAATGGGCAGGGATATAAAGTATTATGGAGATCGTCAGCAAGACTATTTGCGATAGGATTTATGGAGTGCCTGAAATGAAACCAAAACAACTCGAAAAGTGGCATTTTTTATTTATGGGATTGGCGATTGTCGGCGTTGTTCTTTGGCCTTTGAGCCAGTGGCTTACCGCGCTGAAGGGCAGTTTTATTATGATAACCTATTTCGCCGCGGCTGTGGGTATTTTCGCGATACTGCAAATGCTGTCGGAAATGGTCCAAAATTTCAGGCAGCAGCGGGAGAAAATCGAACAAATCAGCGAGTCGCTTACGGCAAACAAAAAGCTGCTTGAACAGATTTCGCAGGGAGTGCGCCTGTCCGAAGCGGCAAAGACTATCTGCTATCGCGACAGCGACAGGCAGCAGCTTCGGGCAAGCGTAATGGAAAGACTTCATCAGCAGGATTTTGAAGCGACTTATGCGATGATTGACAGCATCGAACAGCGGCAGGAATACAAACAACTGGCGGCGGATTTAAAACTTACCGCTGACCAGTATCGCAACGCCACCGACCAGGACAGAGTAGGCCAGGTAATTAATTATATCGACAGACTTCTTGAGCAGTATCAGTGGACAAACGCTGATATGCAGATAGAAAGGCTCATAAAAAAATATCCCGATTCGGAAAAAGCAAAAGCGATGAGCGCAAAATTAGTCGAGAAAAAAGAGAAGCGAAAAAGAGAGCTGCTCGACGAATGGGATACCGCGGTTAAGAAGTCCGATGTTGACCACAGCCTTATGGTCTTGAGCGAGCTTGACCTTTATCTTACGCCCAGCGAAGGGCTGGCTCTGCAGGAGGCGGCAAGCGAGATATTCAAGAATAAGCTGCATAATATGGGCGTTCAGTTCTCTCTGGCTGTAAGCGATAAGCAGTGGGAAAAGGCTCTGGCGACAGGACAAGCCATTATCAGGGAATTCCCAAACAGCAGAATGGCTGACGAAATCAGAAGCAAAAAAGCGATACTTCAGGAATTGGCAAAGAAATAGCAGCCATAGGGGACACAGAGATTGCAGACTAAAATCATTACAATCGGCTTAAGCCCGACCTGGGACAAAACAATCGAAGTAGCGGGAATCGAATGGGGCGAGCATAAAATAGTTTCCTGCCAGAGAATTGTTCCGGCAGGAAAGGCTCTCAATATCAGCAGGGCTCTGGCTCGAATGGGAATCGGGAGTATCGCCGCCGGTTTGTGGGGCGCGGATGACTGGGATAAAATGCAAAAGGCCGTTGCCGATTTGAAAAAATTTGCGCAGATTAAATTCACAAAGGCAATCGGCGCCACAAGAGAAAATATAACCGTCGTTGATACCGCTAAAAAAAGAAACATACATCTTCGCAGCAAAAGCGCTCTGGCCGACGCGAAGTCATTATCGGATTTGAACAGGAATTTGCGGACGATTGCCGGGAAAGACAGCATTTGCATTTTCGCAGGCGCGATGCCGGGCGGCAAACTTTTGCTTGGGACAATATCGCTGATTGAAACGGCAAAACGAAAACAGGCAAAAATTATTGTCGATAGTTCCGGCGGCGAGTTTAAGAAAATTGTTTCTCACGGCGGGTTGTTTGTTATCAAGCCCAATGTCGAGGAATTGAGCGAACTCATCGGCAGGAAAATTGAAAATGAAAAAGAGGCGATTGCCGATGCCGCGAAAAAACTTCTGAATAAAACGGAATTTGTTTTGGTCAGCAGAGGCGAAAACGGAGCGATGCTCATCGGCAAAGATTTAATTATCTCCACCGAATACTGCGGCAAAAAATACGCGGTTTGCAATACTGTCGGTTGCGGCGATTATCTGCTGGCGGGATTTGTCGCGGGATTATGCAAAACGGGAAATTTAAAAATTGCGCTCCAGAAAGCGGTTCACACCGCGGCGATGCGAGCGTTTGGCAGATAGTGTGAAAACAAAACCGGCCTCTGAAACGTTTCAAAGGCCGATTTTTTTTCGTCAAGTGTGTCGAAGTTATTTCTTCTTTGCGACTTTCTTCTTTGCTGCTTTTTTAGCCACTTTTTTCTTAACGACTTTCTTTTTGGCGCATCCGCAGCCGCATTTTGTTGCCATAACTGAATCCTTTCAAAAAAAATAATAATACTGATAACACAGCGTATATCGGACGATAACGAAAAAAACATTAATAATAGATGGTTTTTCTACTTTACAAACTTGTATGTGAGAAGTTTATAAACCAATTTAGCGGCGAGGAAGTCGGAACTTTTGTTTGCGGGAATGGGGCAAAGTTCGACGACATCGAAGCCGACGACGTTTTTCTCCGTCATTAGTCTTTTGAGGAAATCAAGCGTCTGATACCAGCCAAGTCCACCCGGCTCCGGAGTGCCAGTCCCCGGCATAATCGCGGGGTCAAAGGCATCAAGGTCGATTGTTAGATAGACATTTTTGGTTAATTTGCTCAAGCACTTATCGAACCAGTCGTTATTATTGTAGATTTTGTGTGCGAGAAAAACATTGTCAACATTCTGAATCAGCGGGCCTTCCTCGACCGCTGCGCTTCTTATACCGACCTGAACGACTTGGCCGAGTTCTCTTGCGCGAGCCATTACGCAGGCGTGATTGTATTTCGAGCCGTGGTATTCATTGCGAAGGTCGGCGTGGGCATCGAACTGAATAATCGACACATTGTCAAACGACTCGCTATGAGTTGCGATTGCCCCTGCGCTGACGGAGTGTTCGCCGCCGATGGTAACAACGTATTTTTTGCTTTTGATATGTTTTAGAACCCGCGATTTAAGCTCGGCGGTCATCTTTTCCGGCGACTTTTTTTCCTTAATCGGCTCATCCGTAAATATGCCCTGCGTATAGACTTCCGAATCGGTTTCGATGTCGTAAGTTTCCATATTTGCCGAGGCTTCCAGCAGAGCGGCAGGGCCTTTGTCAGCGCCTTTTATCCAGGTGCTTGTCGCGTCAAACGGCGCGGGCAGAATGACAATTTTGGCTTTTTTATAGTCGCAATATTCTTCCGGCAAACCACAAAAGTTGTTTTCGTATTCCATTGCTGATAACCTTTTTTAGTCGAATATGAACATTGCTATCGCGACGCTGGTTGTCCAAAGCCCTTTTTCGCCTCGTCCTGCCTGCGTGATATTCGATGTTCTAATGATGAAGCCTGTTGATTTATAAACCTGTTCGCGTTCGCTCCAGGCGGTATTCGGGTCAACTTCAAGGCCGAGCGTTGTGCCGAGCATTTCGGCGGCTAAGTCTTCCGCCATATCGCCGGCCTGTTTCTCGTTCATACCGTGGCCGTGAACTTCGCTAAGGTATCCCCAGTTATTTTTGTCCTTCGGCACAGCCATACCGATAGATGAGGCTATCAGCCTGCCGTGTTCGTTGGTGTCCGTTCTGGCCATAACGCAAAACGCGATAGAGCCTGGAACTAATTCTTTAAGTCCTGCGCTTTTGCTGATGATTTTGCACTTTGGCGGCAGAATTGAAGAAACCTGAACAAGGTTCTGGTTTGCCACCCCTGCCTGACGCAGGGCCTCCTCGAAAGATTTCAACTGGTATCTGTGTCGGCCGATTCCCTTTGTTAAGAATATCCTGCTCGGCACCATACCATTAGCGAATAAATTAGGCATTTCTTTTAAATTCCTTTCAACTAAAGAACAAAATTACAGCACCAAAAACAATTTAAAACAGATTGCGCGATTATATTACAGTGGAATCAAAAATCAAAAATTAAATAAAAAATTAAAAACCTGCCAAAAAGGCAGATACCGGCGAGATGGGCGGACTCTAACATCTTTTTTGATAATGAGTTATGATTTTTGGATTGGCTGGCACGGCCTTTGCATTGTAGAATAGTTGAATGAAAATTTCTTTAATTTAATGGAGAAATAACAATGGGAAAGATAATTGGAATAGATTTAGGCACGACAAATTCGGTTGTTTCGATAATGGAAGGCTCATCGCCGAAGGTTTTGGTGAATTCTTCCGGCAACAGGCTCACGCCATCGGTTGTCGGTTTTACAGGTAAGGGCGAACGGCTCGTTGGTCAGATTGCCAAACACCAGCAGGTAACTAATCCGGAAAATACCGTTTTTTCGATAAAACGCTTTATGGGCAGAAGGCACAGCGAAGTCGCCTCCGAAGAAAAAATCGTTCCATATAAGGTAACCGGCGGCGCGGCCGAATTAGTCAAGGTGAACATCAGGGGCAAAGAATATACCCCGCCTGAAATTTCCGCGATGATTTTGCAGGATTTGAAAAAGACCGCCGAAGATTATCTCGGCGAAAAAGTTGACCAGGCCGTTATCACCGTGCCGGCGTATTTCAATGATGCTCAACGTCAGGCGACAAAAGACGCAGGCACAATCGCAGGTTTGAAGGTCGAGCGAATTATCAATGAGCCGACCGCTGCTGCGCTTGCTTATGGAATTGAAAAAAAGAAAAACGAGAAGGTCGCGGTCTTCGATTTCGGCGGCGGAACTTTTGACGTATCAATCCTCGATATCGGCGACAACGTGTTTGAAGTTCTTAGCACAAACGGCGACACGCATCTCGGCGGCGACGACCTCGATGAACTGCTAATCAATTATTTGGCCGATGAATTCAAACAGAAAGAAGGCATCGACCTTCGCAAAGACCCGATGTCGCATCAGAGATTGAAAGAGGCCGCGGAAAAAGCCAAGTGCGAACTTTCCACGCAGGTCGAGACGACGGTAAATCTGCCGTTTATCACCGCTGACGCGTCCGGGCCGAAACATTTACAGATAACAATTACGCGGAGCAAATTTGAAGCTCTTGCCGAGCCGGTGTTTGAAAAACTGAAAAGGCCGTGCATTCAGGCAATGAGCGATGCCAAACTCAATCCTGCTGATATAGCAGAAGTTCTGCTTGTCGGCGGTTCGATAAGAATCCCGAAAGTTCAGCAGATTGTAAAAGATTTATTTAAGAAAGAGCCGAACAAGAGTTTGAATCCCGATGAAGTTGTAGCAATCGGCGCTGGAATTCAGGGAGCTGTTCTGGCCGGCGACGCGGGCGTTAAAGATATTTTGCTGCTTGACGTTACGCCGCTTTCACTCGGCGTTGAAACGCTCGGCGGAGTTATGACCAAGCTCATCGACCGCAACACAACGATTCCAACGAGTAAAAAAGAAGTGTTCTCAACCGCCGCCGACAGCCAGACGAGCGTTGACATTCACGTTTTGCAGGGCGAAAGAGAATTTGCACGCGACAACAGAACGCTGGGCAGATTCCAGCTTTCGGATATTCCGCCATCGCCTCGCGGAGTTCCGCAAATCGAAGTCGCTTTCGATATTGACGCAAACGGCATTTTGAACGTTTCGGCCAAAGACCTCGGCACAGGCAAACTGCAGTCGATACAGATTCAGTCCAGCTCCGGTTTGAATAAACAGGAAGTTGAAAAGATGACCAAAGACGCAGAAGCCCACGCTGCCGAAGATAAGAAACGCAGAGAAGTGATTGACCTGAAGAATCAGGCAGACCAGCTTGTTTATTCGACGGAAAAGACGCTCAAGGAACACGGCGAAAAAGTTTCCGCTGAAACTCGCGGCAAAATTGAATCGGCGACGAACAATCTTAAGGAAGCGGCCAAAGGCGAAGACGGCGACGCGATAAAGAAAGCTATGGAAAATTTAAGCGCAGCGGCGCAGGAGCTTGGCAAGATTCTTTATGAAGAGGCCGCCAAGAAACAGGGCGGCGCACAGCAGGCTGGCAAGGCTGCTCCGGAACAAAATAACGCCGAGGGCGAAGTTCATCGCAAAGGCGGCGACGATGTAATCGATGCTGAATTTGAAGCGAAAGACAAGTAGTCGTTAGTATATAGTATTTGGTATTTAAAAATGCTGTCGAAATATCGGCAGCATTTTTTTATTTGCCGATGCAGAATTTCGAGAAGATATTATCTAATATCGCTTCGTCGATATGCCCGGCATCGAAGCCAGCAAGACAGGCTAACGCATTACGCAGAAACACAGCGGCGATTTCTTCATTGTTGTTTTTCAATTCATTTTGAGCGTCTCCGATATTTTTCATCGCCTCGTTGGCGATTTGAAGATGTCTTGCGGTCAGAGTGGTTTTATCGGCAGCCTGAGAGGAAAAAGCGGTTTGAGTGATTATAGTCTGTCGAATAGTTTGTTTTAAAACTTCTAAACCTGTTGATGTTTTTATGCTGACGGGCAAAAAATCCCTGTTGAAAATGTTTTTTAGTTCCTCAATTTTTTTTGCGGATTGTTTATCGTTCAATAAATCGCTTTTTGTCGCTGTGAAAATGGCAGGCTTTTTATTTGTAGGGTGGGCTTTAGCCCACGCGGTATTGTTCAGGATTTTTATATCTTCTGAATAATCATCCTTCGTAATATCCACACAGAAAATTATTAACATTGAAGTTTCAATCGCATTTAAAGCTGCCGTATTTGCCAGCCTTTCAAGAATATCGGCAGGCTCAATAACAAGACCTGCTGTATCAAACAAAACGCAGTCGCAGTTATCCAATTTTAACCAATGCTGCAAAACGTCGCGTGTTGTGCCTGCCTGTTCGGATACGATGCTTCTGTTTTCGCCGACAAGCGCATTGAGCAGGCTGCTTTTCCCCGCATTCGGCGCGCCGACAATCACAACGGAAGGAGCAGCAGCAATCTGTTCATAAGTAATCGCACCGGCTATAAGCTTGTTCAAACTGGTTTTTATTTTTTTGGTTTTTTCAAGAGCGGTTTTTTTAGAGATAAGCTCGATATCCTCATCGCCGAAGTCAAGTCCCGCCTCTATGAGACTAAGGAGTTCAAGGATGTCATTTTTAATTTTAGTAATGGTTTGTTCGAGCGAGCCGCCGAGCAGTTTTTGCGCCGCGGCGAGCTGATATTCGTTTGAGCTTGAAATTATCTGCGAAACAGCCTCGGCCTGTGAAAGATTTATTTTCGCATTCAGATAAGCCCTGTATGTAAATTCGCCGCTCTGCGCAAATCGACATCCTGATGAAGTAATTTCTGAAAGCAGCGACTGGACAGCGTCGTCGCAGGCGAAGATATGGATTTCGACGAGGTTTTGGCCGGTGTATGAATTTGGGCAGACGAAAATATACAGAACCGCGCGAACAAAAAAATCGTCTGTGATTTTTAGCGTTGCGGGAAAAACAGTTCTTTTTCGTGGCAGTTTCTCTTCGGCGAAACTTTCCAAACAATCAAAAGCCTTGTCGCCGGTGATGCGTACAATTTTTTTCGGCGCAGGCGTCGAGCCGCTGGATACCGCAACTATTGTATCGTCAATATTGTACATTTTTAAGCCACCAAGACACAAAGGCACAAAGAAAGAATCATATAAGTACAACTTCGTGTCTTCGTGCCTTTGTGGCTATATTTCTATTATGAAAACTTTATCGGCGGTTTTGGCTTTTTCTTTTTCAGTTTGCCGCCGAGTTTGGATGTTGTCGGCACCAGAGTCGATTGCTCGGCAGCTTCTTTTTCGCGAATGTGTTTTCTGATTACATACTGCTCGACAACGCCTGCGGTAGTGCTGGCCATAATATAAAGGTTCAAGCCGGAAGGCGCTCTGTAAAGGAACATAATCATCATAATCGGCATCATCCACAGCATCATTTTCTGCTGTTGAGCGGCCTGCGGACTACTCGAAGGAGCTGACGACGGCGTGAGCTTCTGCTGCGCGAACATAGCAATTCCCAGCAGCAGCGGCAGCAAATTAAAACTCGTGCCGATAAATGAGCCGATGAGCGGAATTTTCGCGGTCGCCGCAGGCAGCATAAAAATCGCGTCGGAACTTGAAAGGTCGGTAATCCAAAATGGCAGAAACGCTGCGCCTCTGAATTCGATGCCCGCGTAAATCGCGCTGTAAAGAGCAATCCATATCGGCATCTGGAGCAGCATCGGCAGGCAGCCGAGTATCGGCGTTGCTCCCTGCTCTCTGTAAAGACCGGCCAGCTTCTTTTGCATTTCGGCTTTGTTGCCTGCGTATTTTTGTTTTATTTCCTCGGCCATCGGCCCCAGCTTGCTCATCTTCATCATAGAGACCTGACTCTTTTTTGTAATCGGATGGAGCAGGACGCGAACTATGAAAACGAAAATTATAATTACAATGCCGTAGTTTCCTATGTAGCCGAACATCCAGTCCATCGCCGCGAGAATAAAAAAGCTAAGCGGCCTGAACGTATCGCCCATACAGGCCTGAAAATCAATTACCTTTATAAAGCCCAGACTATCGTACAAAGGCGTGGAGTTGAATAAATCTCTGTCTTTCGGTCCGATGTAAATCTGGAAATCGCATTTTTGTTCGCCGGCAGGAGCGATTTTAAAAGTTACGGTTCTGAAAAATGTCGCCTGGTTTTCATCGCCGCTTTCGGCTTTGCCGTCAGGGTCAAAAGCAATCACGGCTTTGCCTGCGAGCCAGTTCGCCGATGTACTGTTGGCTTCCTGCGGAACAGGTCTTACGATTGTTGTGAAGTATTTATTTGTCTCGGCAAGCCAGAGAAATTTATAGTCGGCGTTTTTGTGGAACAGTTCCTGTTTGCCGCTCTGCTCTTTGGCTAATTTTTTTACGTTTGTTTTTATCGCTTCAACGGTACCGGTGTCCGTGAGAAAGCCTGCGACAACGCCTCTGGTGTCCGCTCTTTCGTCTTCTCTTTCAATTCCCGCCGCGGCCGTGGTTTCGATGCCGGCCTCGACATTGCTGTCGCTCACATTGCTGATTGTCATTTCGCAATTGAGCAGATAGTCTTCGCGTTTTAAAGTGTATGTTTTGGTGAGTTTGATAAAATCGCTGCCGTCTTTTGTAATCATTGCGGAAAAACTTATTTTGGCGACATCGTTGGCTTCTTCTATACCCTGACTTTGCCAGTTGAGCTTATCGAGCGGAAACGCCTTGCCGATGCCTGGCAAAAGCAATCTCGCCGCCGACATTGTGTTAATGTTGTCAAAACCGTTGAGCAATTCCAGAGGCTTGGGATTTTTACGATTGCGGTCGTTGTAATCTCGCAAAAATGCTTTAGAAACAGCGGCGCCTTTTGTCGTAAGCTCAAGCTCGAGCTTGTACGGGTTGCCGGTTTTGGCATCGGCGACAGAGCCGAGCGTGAAAGTTTTCTGCTCTGCGTTTGATGCGGAAATGTATATCCCCTGTGTCATCATCGGCGTATTGCCGTCAGCAAATACTATTCCGCAAATAAAAAGGGGGATATAAATGAATAGAAATACATTTTTTTTAATATTCATAATAATTATCTGCCTTCGCTTAATCTGTCTGCTTCGAAATTGTCAAGTTCTTCAATGTCATAAATTTTCTTTTGTGTGGTTTTAAAGTCGTATTCTAATCTGACAAAATGAACATTATTTTTGTCAACATAGGCATAGCTTGCCTTGTTGTTTTTGTCGCGGGGCTGGCCGACAGAGCCGACGTTTATAATCGCTCGTTCCTCGGCGATAATCGGATAGACATTTTCAAGCTCGTCCGGCGCATAAAAATCAGGGTCGTCGAGAAAAACGCCCGGCAGGTGAGTATGCCCGATGAAGCAAATGTGTTTTACCTTTTCAAACATCGCGGTAATTTTTGTCGGTGTCGTATAAACATCGTCAGGGAAAACGTATTCGTTAATCGGTCGGCGGGGCGAGGCGTGGACAAAATCCAAAATCGCTTTCGTGCCGTTAAGCTCCGTGTTCAGTGTCCATCGCATCTGCTGCAGCCCCAGATAATTCCAGCGGTTGTGTCTCTTGGTCGGGTCTTTTTCGGTTTCGAGTTGATTTCTCGTCCAGAAACTTGCGCGCTCGGCTCCGAGATTGAAATTCGTCGGCTCATATAATATCGCGTAATCGTGGTTGCCAATAACGCAGGATTGCGTCTTGTCTATTACTAAATCAAGGCATTCACCGGGGTTAGGGCCATAGCCGACTATGTCGCCAAGGCAGTAAATTGTCTTTATGCCCCTGTTTTCAATGTCCGCAAGGACAGTTGTCAGTGCCTCAAGATTAGAGTGTATATCGCTTATAATCGCAAACATTTAAGAAATTTCCAGATAGCCCAACAGAATTAGTGTTTTACAGAGGCGATACTTATACCAGAAAGGATAAAACTATTCCAGCGGCAAATGTGCTGTTATAAAAAAGACTTGGCAGGTAGAGTAACTACGGTTCTACTATGCCCTGCATAGTACCGGATAGCCAATATTCGATGATGTCCTGTAAATCGTTGAAATCGACGATACCGTTGTTGTCGGAATCCGTGCCGTACATACAGTTATGGTTTGGGTCGTTGAATACGCTTAAGTCATTGCAGTCGCAGAGCCAGTCGTTCGCCAGCATTGCGAAATCGAAGAAATCGACGGCGCAATCAGCATTTATGTCGCCGGAAATTGGGCTGTTGGGACATATTACTAAGCCGTCAACGGCAAAATAGGAATTGTAGATATAATCCTGTTTGTCAGAGATAAAAATCCTTAAATCATACTCGCCGGCCTGATTTGCATCGAAAATGTAGTCGAACCTCTGCCAGCCCCTCATCGACCTGAAGCTTTCAACATCGGCTACGCAGACTCTTATAATATTAACCTCGATTATATTCGTATCCGGCTGTACTAATTGGATAGCCCCCCAGTCATCGTAAGGAGTCCAGTCGTTCGTGCCGAAAAAGTACGCCCCCGTCAATCTGTCGCCTGGTTTGATTGTAATTGACTGGCGCAACTCTGCGTGATTCGGTTCGGGCAACAAATCTCCGGTACTCAAAACAACGAAACGCTCGCCCTCATACGGAAGTAAGCCTATATCTTGGTCGAGTGGCCAGTTTGGAGGTCTCAGGTTGGAAAACCGTCCGGCAAAACTGCTCATAACCGCGGTGTAGTTAGTCCTCTTCCAGCCTGCCGGAGCGTTGAAATCGGGCGGGGAATTGATATCGAAAATTTCGAAGCCGGGGTTATTGATATCATTGGAGTCAGCCAGAGCGGACATCGAGGCGCAGAAACAGCAGAGACAAAAACACACACCACACAAATATGCAAATCTGTAATTCATCTTATCTTATAATTCCAAAAGACGTAAAGACTTACGCACTGTCCATATTATAGCTCTACGGGTACTAAAAAGCAAGAAAAAACGACCTTTTAGGCTTTTTTAAAAACCGGCAAAAGACACACTTTCACCTATACTACGTTATAAGACGCTGAAAAAACGAAAATATTTCACAAAATCTTGAAAAATATAGGAGATAGGGGGTAGCCAAATGTTTCAACCTATTGATTTTAATTGAGGTTAGATGTAAAATGGCGGTGTTATGTCTCGAAAGGGTGCATTATGACAGAGCAGTATTCCGTAACAGCCAAAGTTTATAAGACCGCTGACAATGGCGACTGGAGCATCGAGGATATGTTCGGATACTTCAAAAAACACGGAGCAATGAGAGTATCCGACCTGCATCTAAAAGTCGGTGTTCAGCCGACGTTCCGAGTTGACGGCAATCTGATGAAACTTCGAGGCGAACTCGTTACAAAAGAAACCGCTGAAAAACTGATTTTTCCGCTGCTTGGCGAAAGGCAGCTTGCCGAGTTCCGCGCAAAGAACAATGTTGACACCTCATATCATTTCGGCGATTTGCAGTTCAGAATAAACGTCTTCGTTGACAATGAAGGACCCGCGGCCGCTATCAGGGCTCTGGGAATGGATATTCCAAAACTCGAAGATGTCGGCTTTCCCAACGATGTTTATAAGGATATTGTTAATTTGCAGAACGGGCTTGTCCTGCTGACGGGCATTACTGGCGCAGGCAAGTCAACCACAATCGCATCGTTCATCGACAGAATCTGCGAAAAAAAAGCGTGCAGAATCATTTCGCTCGAAGACCCGATTGAATATATCATCAAACAGAAAAATTCCGTCATCTCGCAGCGCGAAGTCGGCAGAGACGTGCCATCGTTTGTCGATGGTCTCAAAGCGATGCTGCGCGAAGACCCCGATATTGTTTTTGTCGGCGAAATGAGAGACGCTGAAACAATCGCTATGACGCTTATGGCGGCGGAAACCGGCCATTTGGTCTTTTCGACGCTGCACACGCGCGATGTAACCGGAACAATCACAAGAGTACTCGATTATTTCCCCTCGCACAGGCAGGATGAAGTTCGCAACCAGCTTTCGCTGGGACTGGCTTATGTAATTTGTCAAAAATTGATACCCAAAAAAGACGGCACAGGCAGACTGATTTGTATGGAAATTCTGAACAATAATTATGCGGTCGCCAATTTAATCAGAAACGGCAAAATCGAGCAGCTTTATTCGCAGCTTCAGACGAAAACCAAAAATGTCCCGACCGAAAAAATGATTACGTTCGAGCATCATTTAGCCAGACTTGTCAAGACCGGCAAAATAGAATTGCTCGAAGCGAAAAAATGGGTCAACGATTATCAGTGCTTCATCGATGCGATGAACACAATGACGATGTGAAACAGATGTCAGACTTCAGATGTCAGAAGTCTGTTCATATCTGAAATCTGATGTCTGATTTCTGAAGTCTCATTTTTTCATCGCCGCTTCGACAAGGCCGAGGAACATTTGCTGCGGTCTCATCGGTCTCGATGTCAGACACGGATGTGCCTGCGTCGCAATAAAATACGGATGCCCCTGCAATTCAAGTATCTGCATAATCGGCTGGCTCGGCGCTTTGCCGGAGAAAATCAGCCCCGCCTTTTCAATTTGCTCAATATAATCCGGGCAGACTTCGTATCTGTGCCGAAATCTCATTCTCACCGATTTGCTCTTAAACATTTTATAAGCGATTGTGTCAGGCTTAATTTCGACATCCTGCCCGCCGAGCCGCATATTTCCGCCCATTGCGTTGACCTTTTTCTGTTCGGGCAAAATATCAATGACCGGATACGGCGTTTTGTCGTTTATTTCTGTGCTGTTCGCGTCTTTCAGGCCGCAGACATTTCGGGCAAATTCAATCACAGCCATCTGGAAGCCTAAACATATTCCCAGAAACGGCATATTGTTTGTTCTGGCGTATTTGACGCAGGCGATTTTGCCTTCCGTGCCGCGTACGCCGAATCCGCCGGGTACGATTATGCCGTCAACATCTTTTAAAATATCACCGGCGTTTTTGTCTGTTACATCGGTTGTGTCGAACCAGTTGATTTTTACATCGCAGCCCAGCGCGATGCCGGAATGCTCAAGCGCGTTGATGATTGACGCGTAGCTGTCGCGCAGCGAGGTGTATTTGCCGGTGATGCCGATTGTGACGGTTTGTTTTTCTTTGCCGATTTTATCGGTGAAGTCGCACCATTTAGCCCATTCGCCGCGCTCGCTGCGAAGATTGATTCTGTCTTCGATGTGCAGATGGCGAAGGACTTCAAAATCCATTCCGCATTCGCGAAGCATCGCAGGTATCTGATATACGCTCGTAGAATCGTGCAGACTGATAACTCTGTTCAGCGGCACGTTGCTATAGACGCTGATTTTCTGGCGTGATTTTTCGCCGACCGGATTTGCCGCTCGGCAGGCGATAATGTCCGGCTGAACGCCGCATTGCATAAGCTGCTTAATGCCGAGTTGGGCTGCCTTTGATTTTTGTTCGCCCAGCGTCTTCGGTTCGAGAATATATGTCAGCGCGACAAAGCAGCAGCTATTGGGGCCTTCTTCATAGGCTAATTCGCGCATCGCTTCGATATAGAACGCGTTTTCGAGGTCGCCGACCGTGCCGCCGATTTCGACGAACACAATATCGGCGTTTGTTTTTATGGCCAGATTGCGGAGTCGAAGTTTGACCTCGCCCGTAACGTGCGGAATCATCTGCACGTCTCTGCCGAGATAATCGCCGTGGCGTTCCTTTTCGAGAACATCGCGGTAAATCTGTCCGCTGGTCGCGAAATTGTCTTTGCTCAAGTTTTGGTCGAGCATTCGCTCATAAGTTCCCAAATCCATATCGCATTCCATTCCATCGTCGAGTACGAACACCTCGCCGTGGCGGAATGGGTTCAGCGTGCCTGAATCTATATTAAGATAGCCTTCTAACTTTATCGGCGAAACCTTCAGCCCTTTATCCTGCATAAGTTTGGCAAGGCATGATGAGAAAATCCCCTTGCCCAGACCGCTCATAACAGTGCCTGTTACGATGACGTATTTTGTTTTGCCTTTTTTGTAGCCCACCGGTATCGGCGAAAAATATTCGCTGTCAACCGATACTTCGCTCGCGCCCGCTAATAATTCATTTTTATCTGTCATAGAATCAATCCTAATTTTATTTTTTTGTAGGGTGGGCTCTTAGCCCACGCTGTTTTTTTTTAATTCGTCGCCGAAGGCGACTCCACAATTTTTCACTTTTCACTTTTAGTTTTTCACTTCTTTATATCTTTTTACAAACTCCGCATACTGTTCCTGCGTATCTATGCCGTCAACTGTGTGAGCGACTAAGCCGGTAAGAATTTTATATCCGAATTCCAGAACGCGAAGCTGCTCGAGTTTTTCGAGCTGTTCGAGTTTGCCCATTGGCAGTTTCGTAAGCTGCAGAAGAAATTTCTTTCTGTAAGCGTAAATGCCGAGATGTCTGTAATAGTCGTCAATTTTCCCGACCCCGCCCGCTTCTCTGCAATATGGAATTGCCGAACGGGAAAAGTACATCGCGAATTTATCCCTGCCTATTACCGCCTTTACGATATTCGGATTGGCGATTTGTTCCACGGCCTGGAATTTCGCAATCAATGTCGCCATATCAGCCTTTGAATTGTCTAACATCAATTGCGCCAGCAGATTTATGTTGGCAGGGTCTATTTCCGGCTCGTCGCCCTGAACATTTATTACGATGTCAGCGTCTATTTTTTCGACTGCCTCGGCGATTCTGTCGGTGCCGCTTTGATGTTTGTCGGATGTCATTACGCATTTGCCGCCGAATTCCTTACAGGCATCGAAAACTTTTACGCTGTCAGTGGCGATGATAGCTTCTTTGACCAAATCAGCTTTGAGAACCTGCTCGTAGGTGTGCTGAATGAGGTATTTGCCGGTATTTTTGGCGAGAACTTTTGCGGGGAAGCGTACTGACTCGTAACGAGCGGGTATTACAGCTATAATTTTCACATTTTTCCTGCAGTGCTATTATATAAGGCCTAAATTTACTTACCAAACCACTGCCAGATTATGATAAGCCCGTCGAACAGTTTTGTCAACAAAACAGTGTGGGTGGAGTGTGTGTGCGGCAATAAAAAAAAGCCGGACGCTTTCGCAGCCGGCTTATAACAATCCAAAAAAATATCGTAGAATTAGTACCGAGTGGACATCTGCACCGAACGAGCGGCCTTGCGCCTTCGTCTGCGGTTCTTCTCCGATGGTTTCTCATAATAACTAACGCGTTTCATATCACGAATTAGACCTTCTTTTTCGCACATTTTCTTGAAACGCTTAACCATTTGTTCAACTGACTCGCCTAAGCGAGCTTTAACCTTAATCATATAATATCAGTGCCTTTCCAGACAAAAATTTCTACTATCCCGGAGGACGAAAGCCCAAATGATACGGATTCGCGGACAATTTTCAAGTTAAAAATTGAACAAATACATCTTATTTTTTGTGACACCCGCAAATTCGAGATATTCGCCGGCTTTTTGCAGCCGAGCGTCCACTTTACCTATATCGTCAATCGAGGTGATTTTTGCTGATTTTCGCATTTGCAAAATTTTCGCGACGGTAATATGCCCAAGCCCCGGCACTCGCAAAAGACTGTATCTCGTTGCTGTGTTTATATTTACAGGAAAAGCTTCGGGATGATTTTTTGCCCAGAGTTCTTTCGGGTCGGCATCAATAGATAAGCGACCGTCCTGGTCGTAAAATATATCCGAAGAGTTAAACCCATATTTGCGGAATAAAAAATCCACCTGATAAAGTCGGTGTTCGCGGATAAAAGATTGCGGATTATTCCTTATTGGCGGCTGATACGCGGAAAAATAAACCCTTTGCAGGCGGAGTCTTTCGTACAAGGCCTGTGTGTAATTGACGATTTGGCGGTCGGATTCGCCCGCCGCACCGACGATAAACTGGGTAGTTTGCTTGACCCTTTTTCGGCTTTCACCGGCCAATTTGCTGATTAGTTTCATCGGCTCGACAATGTCTTTTAGAAAATCTTTTTTGAGAGACAATTTATCGAGAAATTCTTTACCTGGCGTTTCGATATTCAGCGAAACGGCGTTTGAAAGGCTGATTGCTTTTTCAATCGCAGCGGGGCTTGAGCCGGGAAGGATTTTTAAATGTATGTAGCCTTTGAAGTTGTGTTTGTTTCGGAGTATTTCCGCGCAGGCGGTGAGCTTTTCCATTGTTCTGTCGGCGTTGCCGATTATGCCGCTGGACAGGAAGATTCCAAAAACCTCGCCCCGTCTATAATAGTCCAAAAAAGCGTTTATAAGCTCGTTATTGTCGAGCTGGCATCTTTGGATATCGGAGTTGCTGTTCAGCGGGCAGTATTTGCAGTCGCTTGAGCAGTGATTTGAAATGAGAATTTTGAACAGGTTAGAGACTCCGCCGTCAGGCAGGGTAACTGGATATATCCATTTGCCTTTGCTGCCCTGTGTTCGATGTTCGGATTTGTCGCTGCCGCAGGCGCAGGCCAGGTCGTACTGCGAGTCTTTGCTTAGGAGCTGGAGCTTTTCGAAAGTGTCGGGTTTTGAGGCGGCGAACATACTTGAAATATATACCGGAAATTGATTTTGGCAAGCGGATTTCGTTGTTTTTTTGTTGTTTTTTCGCTTCACGCTTCACGAACGATGAAATACAAAAATTATGTACATTTCATAACACTTTAGCCGACTGTAGTGCCGATATTCAGCCCTGAAAGGGCAAAATATACCAGCCCAGGGCAACGCCCTGGGTACGCTGTCCGCCACAACACAAAGCCCTGAAAGGGCGAAATAATGCCGGACGCTGCAAATGGCTAAAATGTTACTACATTTCTTTTTGTTAGAGTTTATTCAACTAATGCGACTGCCGAGGCGATAACGAAATTGGCGGTGTGCGTGATTGACAGGCTGATTTGCTTAATTTTTTTTTCGTCGGCGATTTTTTTTACTTCGCCTGTAATGCTCACTTCCGGCTGGCCGAGATGGTTATTGACGACTTCAATATCCGTCCATGCGATTTTGCCTCGCCAGCCCGTGCCGAGAAGTTTTAAAACGGCTTCCTTCGCGGCGAATCTGCCTGCGAGCCTTTCGACGCGATTTTTTAAAACATTAGCCTGGCTCTGTTCGGTTTTTGTAAAAACACGGTCGAGAAAATGTTCGCCGTGGCGGGCGAGCATTTCTTCAATCCGCGGAAAATCAACCAGGTCTATGCCGTGTAAGATGTTCTTCATATTCCAATTCTATGAACTGTAGAAAACTTGTCATTTGCTATAAAATAACGCTTAAAAGCTGAAAACTTAAAGTTTAAAATGCAAAACCAAAATTCAAAACTTAAAATTGCTCATATCGCATAATTTTGAACAGCTTTGAGTTTTAAGCTGTGGTTTTGAGTTTTTAATTTTAATTTTTAAGTTCTTTTATTTCACTCCTTTATACGCTTGTTCGACGCAGTAGTTTAGGAAATCATCGGCGTAAGACAAATCGACCTGCGAGGAGATTTTTTTGAGCATATCATCGACCATTTTCTGCCGGCGAGAAAGAATAAGTCTTGCTTCGACTTCCTGCTGGACTTTTTCAAAAGGCTCGCAGCTTGCGAGCTGTCTGTTTTCGAGTTTTACAATAAAAATATGTCCTTCGGCAACAGTCGGTTCGGAAACTTGTCCGGCGGTCAAATTCGCAGCGGCTTTTTCTATCGCATCGTAAGGCTCAACGAGCGAACCCGGCCTGACGGACTCCCACAGCCCGCCCGCGGCGGCCTTTTCATCATTGGAAAATTCCTTCGCAAGCTCGGCGAAATTAGCATCGCTTTTAATTTTTTCCGCAATCTCATTTGCCTTCGCCAGAGCCAGCCGCTCCGCACTGACGTTCGGGTCGTTGGCATCGGCAAACCTGTAAATTTCAAGGTCGATGACGCGAAACTGCATAGACGCTTCTTTTGTGTAAAACTGTCCCTTTATGGAATTATAATGTTCCAGCAGTTCGCTGTGCGTAATGGGCTTGTCAATTTTAACCTCGTCCGACAGAAAAGACTGAATGAGTATCGCGCGTTTCTGCTGTTCTCGAAAATCCTTCCAGTTAGTTCCCATTTTTTTGAACATCTGCTCTACGGTCGCGTAATTTCCGCCGTAACTGGCGATGAATCTCTGGACTTCCTGCTCGACGATTTTATTTATCGTTTCTTCATCTACGCCTTCCGGCAGGGCGGCTTTGGCTTTTGTGTAGAGTTTTATGTCGGTAATTTTCTGCATCAGCAAATGGCCGAGCAGGGTTTTGGCCTCTTTTTTGAAAGTTTCGTAATCACCCTTCGCGGCAATTTCAGCAAGCTGAGGCTCGACAATCGCGATAAGCTCCTTAGAGGTTATCGCGGTCGAATCGACGCTTAATACAAGTCCGCCTGCCGGAGCGGGAACGGGTACTTCCTGCGGGTGGGCAGGCACCTGCGATAGAACCTTTTCGTCAACATCGGCGGAATGCTCTTTGCCGCAGCCGAAAAAAAACACGCCCGCTAAAATTACTAACGCTGAAATTATAAAATTTTTCATAAAAATTTTCCTATACCCTATACCCTATACCCTATACCCTATACCCTATACCCTATACCCTATACCCTATACCCTGTTTTTGCAAAGCAATTTTCGCAAAACGGCCAGCAAAGTCGGCGGATGAAAGTATTTTTGGTCAAGCCTTATATGTACGGTGGCAGGGTCTGGAATTCGCACAATGCCTGGGGATTTAGCGAAGATTTTGGCGGTGTCTTTGCCGGCATCAGCTCCAAATGCGAAAATAATATCATTTCCAGCCACGTTTATTGAGCGAATGTCATAGCTGCCTGCCAGAATGCGAATCTCGGCAATATCAATGAGGCTTTGGACATCGTCGCAAATCGGCCCGAACATATCGGCCAGCTGCTCGGTAATCCGTTTTAAATCCTCAACGGTTTTGGCCGAGGCAATTTGGCGATAGATGTTGAGCCGCTGCGAATCTGTGGGGATATAATTTTTGGGAATGTAAGTTGAAAATCCCAAATCAACGACGGTAAGCAAATCCTTTTCAACCGGCTCATTTTTCAATCGGCGAACCGCATCCGAGAGCAATTTGCAAAACAGCTCATAGCCGACGGTGTTGATGTGGCCTGATTGCTCCGGGCCGAGAATGTTGCCAGCTCCGCGAATTTCCAAATCGCGCAGCGCGATTTTAAAACCCGCGCCAAGCTGGGAGTATTCCTCGATGGCTTTGAGGCGTTTGACCGCAATCGGCGTAACTTTTCGTGAACGCGGTAAAAGGAAATATGCGTAGGCGCGATGTTTGAATCGTCCGACACGCCCGCGAAGCTGGTGCAATTGGGCAAGGCCGAATCGGTCGGCATCGTTGACGATGATTGTGTTGGCGTTTGGGATGTCGATGCCTGATTCGATAATCGCAGAGCATAGCAGAATGTCGATTTTGCCAAGCACAAAATTGAGCATAGCTTTTTCGAGTTCGTGCTTGTGCATTTGGCCGTGAGCGACGGCGATTTTGATGTCGGGAAGAATTTGTTTTATTTCATCGGTGAATTTATTGATGGTTTGGACGCGATTGTGAACAAGGAATATCTGGCCTTGTCTGTTCAGCTCAAGCGTAATCGCGCGTTTTATCAGTTCGGGGTCGAATTTTTTGACCTGCGTAACGACCGCGCGTCTGTCTAAAGGAGCGGTTGCAAGAGAACTAATATCCCGCAATCCGAGCATCGCAATATGCAGCGTTCGCGGAATCGGGGTAGCGGTGAGCGTAAGCACGTCAACGTTGACGCGAATTTTTTTGAGTTTTTCCTTATGCTCAACGCCGAATCGCTGCTCCTCATCTATTATCAAAAGTCCCAAATCTTTGAAGCCGACATCCTTGCTCAAAATTCTGTGCGTGCCGATGAGAATATCAACTTTGCCGGCTTTTGCGCGTTTGACGATATCGGCAGCCTGCGATTTAGTTTTGAAGCGATTGACGGATTCAACGCTTATCGGGAAATCTGCGAATCGCTGCGTAAATGTCCGCTCGTGCTGGACGCACAAAACGGTGGTAGGCACAAGCACGGCGACTTGTTTGCTGGCTTCGATTGCTTTGAAGGCGGCGCGCATCGCAAGCTCTGTTTTGCCGTAGCCGACATCGCCGCAGAGCAATCTATCCATTGGGACTGGTCTTTGCATATCGGATTTTATTTGTTCAACGGCTGTAATCTGGTCGGGCGTTTCCTGATACGGAAAAGATTCCTCAAATTCCTTCTGCCATTTTGTGTCAGCGCCGAAAGCGATACCGCCCAAACTGCGGCGTTTTGCCTGCGTCTCTAAAAGTTCGGCGGCAAGGTCGGCGGTCGCCTGCGCGACCTGCCTCTTTTGTTTTTCCCATTGCTTTGTGCCGATTTTGTTTAGCTTTGGTCTTGTTGCTACTGTGCCGACATATTTCTGCACGAGGGCGATATTTTGAGCAGAGACGTGAATGATGGCATTGTCGGCGTATTGCAGGGTGATGAATTCGCATTTTTTGCCGGCCTTGTCGATTGTTTCGATGCCTTTGAATTTGCCGATGCCGTAGTTGAGGTGGACGACGTAGTCGCCTTTTTTCAATTCCGCAAAAGAATCGACTGAAATCGCAGAGCCGACGGGTCTGATGACTCTGCGGACGACCGATTGGCCGAAAAGTTCGTGATGCGTTACGGCGATTGTTTTTAAGTCATCGATGATGAAGCCATGATGAATGAAGCCGATTGGCAGGTGGAAATTTTTTGCGGGAAGGATTTTGTCTTCGTGGAGAATTTCGCCGACTCTTTTTACCTCGGCGGCGTTTTCGCAGTACATATAAACATTCCAGCCGGCCTGGGCGCAATCGGTTAGCTGCTTTAGTGTTTCACGATGGCCTGTCCAGAGGGGGCCTTTCGTGTGTTCATATTGCGATGTGCTTTTTATTTTCAGTTCGATGTTGTCTGCGCCGCCGGTAAATCTGCTTATGAAAATCTTTTTGAAAGATTCGAGCGCTGTGAAAATTTCTTTGAAGCGGTAAAGCCTTTCCGGTTTTTCAACTCTGTGAATGAAAACGTCGGCGGTTTCCTGAACATCGTTCGGCTCTTCGATGAAAATAATCGTTTGCGGGTCGATGAGATTCAGGAACTGGGTTTTATTTTCTTCGCTGTCGGAAGCGTTGCCGAATGGCGATGTAATTGTGATGGCATCGATGTGTCCGCTGGAACGCTGGGTGTCGAGGTTGATTTGCCTGATGCTTTCTATGGTGTCGCCGAAAAATTCCACTCTTATCGCCGTCGGCTGCGATGAGAATGTCGTAACAGGTGCGAAGATGTCGATGATTCCGCCTCGTTTGGCGAATTGGCCGGGCATATCGATTTGGCCGACGGGTTCAAAACCGTTGTCGGCGAGCCACTGGCCGGCTTGTCGCATCGAGACTTCGCTGTTGACGGCGAGCGAAAGTCCCTGTTTGAGCAGCCCTTCGGGTTCTTGTACAGGCTGCATAAGAGCCTGAATTGATGTTGTAATGATTTGTGGATATTGGGGCGTGTGGGGCGTGTTCTTATTTGCGGAAATTTTCAGGACTAATCGCGAGCGTATGGAACTGGTTTCATCGCTTGCGTCGATGAACTCCTCGCCCGCCCAGCCTGGCAGGGTCTCGATGTTTTTGTCCGCGAATACGGAAATGTCGTCAGCGATATTATCCGCGTCATCGAGATGAGAGCTGATATACAGAATCGGTTTTTTGAGATGATTATGAAGATGCGCGGCCAAAACAGGCGCAAAACTCCCCCACGTTCCTGCGACTTCAATGGGGCTGTTGCCGTTTGATTGAAGCCGGGAAATTATTTGCTGAACAGCTTTTAACTGCCCAAGATTCATATTATGAACATAACACGAACCCGCCATAAAATGGCGGGCTAAATAAGCGTGTTAATCAGTATTTATTTTTTCATTGATTTTTTCACGGCATCGACAATGCCTGCTGCGGTAATTCCGAATTTTTCATAGCAGGCTTTATAAGGAGCGGAAAGGCCGAACCCCTTAATGCCGACAAATACGCCATTGTCGCCGATGTATTTGCTCCAGCCCATTTCGCAGGCGGCTTCGACGGCAACTCTTGCTTTGATGTTCTTAGGCAGAACGGAATTTTTATATTCATCGCTCTGCGTGTCGAACAATTCCCAGCTTGGCATATTGACTAATTGAGCCTTGATGTTCTCTGCGGCGAGATTTTCAACCGCGGCCATTGCGATTTCAACTTCCGAGCCGGTCGCGATAATGATTACATCGGGTTTGTCCTGCTTAATAAGAACGTAAGCGCCTTTTGCGATGTTCGACGCGGCGGGATATTTTGTTCTATCAAGTGTCGGCAGATTCTGTCTTGTAAGCAGCAGGGCGGTCGGGCCTTTTTTATTTTCCAACGCGAGCTTCCATGCGTAAGCTGTTTCGTTAGCATCGGCAGGCCGAAGAACTAAAACATTCGGCATAGAACCCAGAGACGCGATATGCTCGACCGGCTGGTGCGTCGGGCCGTCTTCGCCCAGACCGATGCTGTCGTGCGTGAATACGAAAATCGGATTGTATCCGCTCAACGCCGCGACTCTGACCGCAGGCCTCATATAATCAACGAAGCAGAAAAACGTGCCGGAGTAAGCGCATAAAATTCCGCTTGTGCAGATACCGTTCATAATCGCGGCCATTGCGTGTTCTCTTATGCCGTAGCGGATATACCTGCCATTCGGCGTTGCTTTCTGGAAATCGCCCGCGCCTTTGAAAAGCGTATTGTTCGACGGCGTTAAATCGGCAGAGCCACCCAAAACCATCGGCATCTTAGGCATAATCGCTTCGAGAGTTTTGCCAGACGCTACTCTTGTCGCCAGCGGAGTTGCTGCGTCGAATTTCGGCAGAATACTTTCGATGTCAACGCCGAAACTGCCGGCATCGGCATCGGTAATGATTTTCGCAAGTTCGGGATATTGTTTTTTATAACTGTCGAAGAGCTGATTCCATTTTTTCTCAAGCTCCGCGCCTTTTGCCTTTGCCTTGCCCATATACTCGGCGACTTCGGCGGGGACGACAAATGATTTTTCCGGGTCCCATCCGAAATTTTTCTTAATCAGTTTAATTTCATCATCGCCAAGCGGCGCGCCGTGCGCGGTGTGCGTGTCCTGGAAATGCGGACTGCCATAGCCGATGTGCGTGCGAAGCTGAATCATACAGGGGCGATTCTTCTCTGCGTGTGCGTTTTTCAGGGCTTTCTCGAACGATTCCATATCGTTGCCGTCGCCGCCGATGACCTGGACATACCAATTATACGCTTCAAATCTCTTTGCTCTGTCTTCGGTGAAGGACAGGCTCGTTTCGCCGTCGATTGTAATATGGTTGTCATCGTAAATTACGATGAGGTTATTCAATCCTAAATGCCCGGCCAGTGAGCAGGCTTCTGACGCTACGCCTTCCTGAAGGCAGCCGTCGCCTGCGATTGTATAAATTTTATAATCGAACAGATTGAAATTTTCTTTGTTGAAATACGCGGCAAGGTATTTCTCGGCGATTGCCATACCAACGGTGTTTGCGATGCCCTGACCGAGCGGGCCTGTTGTCGCTTCAACGCCTGCGGTGTGGCCGAATTCGGGATGGCCGGGCGTTTTGCTGCCGAATTGTCTGAAATTTTTCAAATCTTCCAGACTTAAATCAAAGCCGCACAGGTGCAGCATTGAGTACAGCAGCATACTGCCGTGGCCTGCACTCAAAACAAACCTGTCCCTGTTGTGCCATTTTGGGCTTGCCGGGTTAAAGTTCATATACTTTGTCCAGAGCGTATAAGCGGCAGGAGCCATACCCATTGGCATACCCGGATGGCCGGATTTGGCCTTTTGCACGCCGTCCATCGACAAAAATCTTATTGTCGCGATGCAAAGTTCATCTAACTCATTCAACCCTGGATTTGTCTTGTTCTGCATATTTTATCCTATATAAAAATTTAAAGAGGCGTATTCTAATGAAATGTCTTAAAAAATCAACCATTTCCCCTAAAAAATAGGTGGCTGTCCCCGTTTGGCTCGTTTGGCGTTTTCTCTGCGGCTTTATTTTATTCCCCGATGATTTTGACTAACACTCGTTTTTTGCGTTTGCCGTCGAATTCGCCGTAGAATATTTGCTCCCACGGGCCGAAATCCAATCTGCCTGCAGTTATCGCGACAACAACCTCCCTGCCCATAATGGTTCTCTTTAAATGAGCGTCGCCGTTGTCTTCGGCTCCGTTGTGATGATATTGTGAGTATGGCTTTTCCGGCGCGAGCTTTTCTAACCAGTTCTCAAAATCCTGATGCAGACCGCTTTCATTGTCATTTATAAATACGCTTGCCGTAATATGCATCGCATTAACCAGGCACAAACCTTCTTTTATTCCGCTTTCGCGCAGACAGATTTCGACATCAGATGTGATATTGACAAACTCCCGCCTGCTCTTGATTTGAAAATATAATTCCTTGCGATAACTTTTCATAATAATCCTTATGTCAAATTTTGCAGGGTGGGCTTTAGCCCACGCTGTTTTTTGTCATTTTTTTTATCCGTGTAAATCCGTGTCTTAAAATAGTTCCTTATAAACTTTTTCAATCGTATCAACCATAGTTTTCGGCGAAAATTTTTCACGAACAAAATTCCTGCCGTTTTCGCCGAGCTTTATTCGCAAATTTTCATTCGCAATCAATTCCGCGCAAGCATCTGCCAACCCCTCGACATTGCCCGGCTCAATCAATCGACCTGTATCAGGATTTACAACTTCGCTCGCGCCATCAATATCAAAACTTATCGCAGGCTTTCCGCAAAGCATCGCCTGCGGCAAAACACGAGCCAAACCCTCCCGCAGCGAACAATGAACCAAAATATCCGAAGACTGAATAACCAAAGGCATTTGCGATGTCGGCAGCAAACCTGTAAATCGAAATCTGTCGGTCAAATCCGCATGAGCAATTTGTTCTTGCAAATCTTCTTTTAAAATTCCATCGCCGATGAAAACCCAAACCGCGTTTTCAAATCTCTCGGCGAGATTTTTCGCAGATTTGATAATATATTTATGACCCTTCAAATGAAACAGCCTCGCAATGGACACAAGCACAACCGCGTTATCAGGCACATTATATTTTTTACGAAAATCCTTTTTCTGGTTTTCAGGTATCGGATTCAAATATCCATCTTCTTCAATAGCTGAATAGGCGGTTGTATATTGCTCTGGTTTGCCGATGCCGACAGCAAGCGATTTTTGCGTCATCGCGTCGGCAACGCAGATAAACGCGTCTGTCCTTTTCGCCGCCATTCGTTCAGCAGCTATATAAAATTTATTTAATAAACAATTTTGATATTCGTGAAACGACAAACCGTGAACCCCATGAATAGTTTTTAATTTTGAATTTTGAATTTTTAATTGAGCGGCAGCAAGACGGCCTAATATCCCCGCCTTCGCCGAATGGGTATGCACAATATCAGGTTTTATTTCCGCCAGCAGTTTTTTAATCTGATTATATGCGGGTATATCGTATAGCGGATTTATCTGCCGCCGAAGCGAATCGACTACGATGGTTTTATATTTTTGATTTTTCGTCAGTTCAAAAAGTTCCCCCTCCGGCCCAATCGCCGGCCCTGTAATCAGAGTTACATCGTGCCCGCGAGCAGCGAGTTCTTTGCAGGTAATCAGAGTATTTTCCTGCGCCCCGCCCAATATCAACCGTGTTATTATATGTACAATTTTCATAAATTTTAAACGCTGATTACGCAGATTTCACAGATTAAAATATATTATCAGCGTAATCAGTGAAATCAGTGTTTCCATTTTTAAAATTAGTATTTAATCCAAATAAGACAAAGTCCGCTCGCCGGCGCAATCGGCCCTGCCGCCGTGCGTTTTTTCGCAGCCAGAATTTCATCCATCATTTCAGCCTGCCATCTGCCCCTGCCGATTTCGACAAGCGTCCCGACGATATTGCGAACCATATTATACAAAAATCCATCCGCTTCGACATCAATATAAATCCACAAACCGTCCTGCTGAACCGAGCAATCTAAAATCGTCCTCACCGAGCTTGTGCGTTTATCGCACGCCGTCGCGAACGATTTAAAATCATTTTTGCCGACGAGTTTTTTTATCGCCGCGTCCATCGCCTCGATGTCAAGCTTGCCCGGCCGGTGCCAGCAGTGTTTCACCTGCATAACAGGCCTGCTCTTGCCCGTGAAAATAGAATAACGATACATTTTGCTCTTCGTATCGGAAATCGCGTCGAACTTGCTCGGCACTTCAACCGCCTCGCTTACGACAATCTCCGGCGGCAAATGTCTGCTGATTGCCTTTGCCATCCGCTCGGTTGGAATCGGCGAATCTATTTTAAAATTAGCAACCTGCCCCATCGCGCTTACGCCTGCATCGGTTCTGCTTGAGCCGTTGACTTTAATACCGTCCTGGCAGGTCAGATTTTCTATTGCCGAAATGACTTCGGATTCGATAGTCTTTTTATTTGGCTGCTTCTGCCAGCCGGAATAATTCGACCCATCGTATTGAATTACAATTTTTATATTTCTTTTATTCATAAATAATTTTTGATTCTCAACTTTCTATTTTCTTTTCTCGTTTAGCCCTGCCATCACTATGGCAGGGTTCGTGGTTAGCCCCGGCAATACTTTGCCGGGGTTCAGTTTTGTAGGGTGGGCTTTTTTGTCGCGTCGAAGCCTTTGGCGAAGACGGAAGCCCGTGCGGTTTCATGTCATTCCCGTGAAAACGGGAATCCATCATATTTAGCCGCCGGTTTTACCGGCGGTTCACATCTTTAAATCCCAAGTTTATCAAAAAACGCTTTGTGTCGTTGCATTGCATCTACAATAATTTTATCAAAAGAAAGAAGTTCAATATGGGCTTTTAGTTTCGAGTTATATGTGTAATAACCAAGCCCATTTTTAAGTTCGGCATAGTCGCCATTTTCTGCAAACTCTTTAATTTTATCATTTATATCACAGATGCCATAACAATAAAATCTCGTTGTATCATCTACTTTCAAATCTCTTCCATTTGGGAGTTTTATTTTACTATCTTTAGCTCTACGAATATACCTAAATATCTGCCCTACGGGGTCTTCATCAAAAGTTTTTCTTTGAGGTTTTTTAAGTTCAATAATAGAGACTGCTTTAGCAATCCTGTCGATATCCAACTCTGAAAAAACTAAAATATCTGGCCTCTCATCACTTGATGAATTTGAAAATTGGCTAAATTCGGTATCTGATGTTGCAAAACTATGAAATGTCAATCTTTCATCTATTAACCAAAGATTATAATCTTCAGAACATAATTGTTCTGTATTACATTTTCTGGGGAATAATATATCATGAATTATATCCTCGTTGTGGTATTTTCCATCCTTATTTAATTGAAGTTTTTTGTCTAATAGCTCAATTATCATTTTGCGGTATACAATATATCCAGCTAATTGATCTTTTTGAACATCTTTAAGTTCATTTGTAATCTTGTCATATTCTTCTTGTATTTCTTCAATGCTGCTAACTTGAGTTTTCAAAAGATTTTCTGCTTGCCTACGAATTTTATATTCAGCTTTGCCTTTATGTTTATAAAGCACCTCATTAATTTTTTCTTCAGAACTATTTGGTTCGATTTCATTAAATATTTCTGGACAGTAATGAGGTACCGATCTTAGCATTGGGTTTTCATGCGAAATATATTGAGCAACGGTTTCTTCTTTACGCTTTTTTATATTTTCAAGATATATCGAAAGAAATGCTTTAGCTTTTTCTATAATCTTATTTTTAAGCTCATCCATTGTAACGCAACTATCCGTAGCAAATAATCCATACCTTGTGTCTGGTATGTCGAAAGAATTTCTAACTGCGTCCACACATTTATCAAGATAAGGACTGGATACATACGCAGCATAAATAAACTTTTCATTTTCTCCATCAAATTGGGCGGATGTTCCGAGTATTTTTCCAATATCTACAGATAAAACATCGCGGCTATTAGCGCATAGAACAATATTATGCATATCTTTGTAGGTTGAATACAATTTAATATGTGTAATTGAGAAAGTTTCCTCCGAAATTTTAATATTCTCTTGAGAAATATCATTTTTTATTTTCTCATACATGTTATTCAAATTAAATTCAGTATCATCAATTGTATCCTTAACAGTAATTGTTGGAGCATTATTAGCAATGTAATATGAAAGGCAATGTTCAAAAATACGTTGTGCAATTTTCTTGGCTGTTTTGAATGCGCTGGCTTGATTGCGATAATCTTTTTTAAAATTAATCAACCTAACGGTTGTTTTTCTTGGAGCATCAGAGATTTTATTACTCTTTTCCTCGATAGCTTTTGTTTTCGTAAAATAGATAACCCTTTGCTTTTTATCGTTGCCTTCACCATAGACACTTTCTATTTCGATTCGTTCAAAAGCCTTTAGCCAAAAAAATCTTCCTATTCCTTTACCACCTTTACTTAATTTATAGGTACTCTCTGCTATTTTAAATGATTCAAAATTATCGTCATTAAAACCAATCCCATTATCCTCTACCTCAAAACCTGTTATCAGCCTATCGCTTTTGGAATCTAAAAGGTCTGATTGTCTGTCTCTGTTTATTCTTATTATTATTTTGCCTTTGGTTAAATCTCCCATTTCTTCGATAGCTTGAATAGAATTTGCAACAGCCTCAAAAACAGGAAGCAGTGCTTCGTTTTTGAAATCAGGAAGATTATTAACTTTCCCCTCTAAATCTGTTCTTATATAAATGCTCATTGCAAAATACTCCTTTCCTAACGACTACTAATCAGGGACAGTCACCTATTTTTACTTTAAAACTTCATCGGCGTAGCCGATTCCACATTCGACGTTGAAAGTTCGATGTTCGATGTTGGACGTTAAAATCTTCATCACCATCGGCGGTTCCACATTCTATCTTCTGTCTTCTGAATTCTGTATTCTTTTTTAACTTCTTTATCCTGTCTAAAAATTCATGTCTATTTGTGTTTGTTCGTGGCTATTTTATATCTGTTTTTCTTTGTGTCTATGCCTGTCTCGCCATAGCCCCTGGCGACGGTGGATGCCTTCGTGGCCATTTTCAAAACTTCTCGAAATCGTATCAAAATCTGCAAAAAACAACAAAAAATCTGCGAAAATCTGCGAAATCTGCGTCAAAACTTTCAATTTTTTATCAAAATTTTACAAAATTTGCAAAAAACTTGCGCATTTGGCTGAAGTCTGACATCTGAAGTCTGACATCTTCTTGCCATAAGTCCTTTATTTATGTCTGCCGAAATCGAGCGGTTCTTTTATTGAATTACAATTTACCAGATAGACGTTCACGGTTTTCCCAGGCTTTTGCGGATAGCAGATTACATCGCCCAGCGTCCTGTTTTCCCCCTGTCCAGCTCGCACCGTTGCCGGCGCGATTAAAACAAACTGCCCAGCCCCAAGCCTGCAACCGACTTGTGCCGCTCCAAAAACAAATTCTCCGCCGACCTGATTGGCCGGCGATTTTATTCCCTTATAAATCGGCGTAATATCGACCCTGCAAACCTGCCGCAGACCGATTACAGAGCCGGTTTTTATCCGCAGCGTTATCTGCCCGCCGTCTAACCCGATACCCGCGGCTTTGTTTTGTCCCGCATAGTACAAAATACTCTCCGGCTGGGAAATTTGCGTAATTACCACATCATCGCTTATATCTTCAACCGAGTAAAGGCTGACGCTTTTGGCGATTCGCGGCGTGGATTGAAAAATCGGCCTGCTGATTTTCTCCCAGTCGTTTTTGTCGCCCGCACAGGCTATAAGCCCGTTTAACGAAAACGAATCTTTAGTGTTATAAGCGAGCGGCAGCGTCTTTGTCTGACATATAAGGTTTTGGATTTCCGGCAGTCTGACAGAATCAATCTGAAAAGTATAGATATCCAGCGCAACGGTTTTGACTTTTGGCTGTTCAATCTGCTGATTAGCAATCAGTTCGCCGACGGTAACATCTTTCTGTACATTCGACCTTGACTGTTTTGAATTCTCACAGCCGGCCAAAAAAGCAAAAACAACTATAAAAATGGAGTAGAAGTTTCTCATATCCACTGATGGTAATTTAATAACGCAAAAAAACAAAACCAAAAAAGTTTTTTTCTCTGTGTCTCTGTGGTGAAACGGTCAAATCTCGAATTGTGGTCGGGTACAGAATTGAAGTGCGATGTGTTTTTTTGCGGATTTGCGTTCCGGCTCAAGTTCGACAATCCTTACGACTTTGGCGTAAGCTGAAACCTTGCCCGCAAATTGGCCGGCATCATCGGCATCGGGCAGGTCCATATCTATGGAGTATAAATCGCCAACGCCCATTGTTTTGTCGTTTTCGCCTTCCACCAGAAGGCCGTCCGGGCTGATATCAACTATACTGCCGCCGAAAGTATGATTTTCTACAACGCCTATTTTTCGACAAAAAGCCCCCGTTCTAATCGGCAATCGCCGATTTTTTCTCCTTTCACCTTCTTCGTTCATTATTTTTTCACCTTCCTGCTCCAATAAAAATCACTAATTCTCATAATTGTTGCAAAAAACAGACCAATAAGGCGACATTTAAAAGCATCATTTCAAACTAATGCAAATTGCTTATTTATAAGGCTTTATAGGCGTAATAATAATTATTATAAAATTGATAAATTGTAAAAATAGAAAATGTTGTTTAAAAACTGCAACAAAATCGGACAATTAACCCACGACAGTTGCGTTTATTTGCCACATTGTTGTTTTTTTGCAACATAGGGGCTTGACAAGGATTAGATGGCAACCCTATAATAGCCTCCAATGGAAGAACGACATCTCACAACCGTAGCGATTAACCTTCAGGATAGTACGTTTGCTGCCGCGGTTTTGCAATCGCTGCCGATAGGCGTTATTTCATATAACAAAGAGCTTAAAATTCTGAATGCCAATTCTGCGGCATCCGCCCTTATAGACGTTCGAGAGCAGGCAGATGTTACACTCTCGGCGGGAATAAATGAAAAAATCTGGGGAGATTGGCATCAAATACTTCTCAATGTCGTTGCGACAGGTAAAATATGCAAATTTGATAATGTGGGCTATTCCGCTAATGGCAATAATTTGTCGCTGCAGATTACATTAGTTCCGATGTATAACGGCAATGGCGGCCGGCAGATAGCGGGCGGGATTATGTTGCTGGAAAATGTTACGGGAATCGCCACCATTGCCAAACAGCAGGCACACACCGAAAGACTGGCGGTTCTGGGCAAATTAGCCAGCAAGGTTGCGCACGAATTGAACAATCCGATTGATGGGATAATGAGATATATCAATCTTGCCAAGAGGACAATCATCAGCGATCGCGACCATACAAAACCGCTGGAATATCTGGAATACGCGACCGGCGGCCTGAAAAGAATGGTGCAGATTATTACCGAGCTGCTTGAATTTTCCAGGAGCAGACATTCGCCGAGCGAGGACACATCTTTGGACAAAATTATCGAAGATGCGGTTAAATTTATTGAGCCGAAAGCCAGAGCAGCGGCGGTGGAAATTGACAGGCAATGCCATAAAACTCTGCCGAAGACAAAAAATTCAAATTTATTTCAGGTCTTCTGTAATCTTTTGAAAAATGCCATTGAGGCGATGCCGGACGGCGGAAAAGTAACAATAACCTGCGATATTTCCAGCGATAACATAGCATCTATAAAATTCCGCGATACCGGCCAGGGCTTCGAGCCGCAGAACAGCGAAGCGATATTCGAGCCGTTTTTTACGACGAAAACCGGCGGCAAAGGAACAGGATTAGGCCTTGCGATATGCAGAGATATATTGGAAAAATACGGCGGGAAAATTACCGCCGAAAACGCGCCGGACAAGGGAAGCATCTTTACGGTTTATTTGCCGCTTAAAGAATAGTTATCAGAAACTCGGTTATCAGTTATCAGTGATGGAATCGGCCTGAAGGCCGATGAGATTTTATTTTTCACCACCCGCCGCCGCTAAAGCTATGTCGGGCAGGCAGAGACACAGAGAAAAAAATATGAAGCAAGGCAGTATTTTAATAGTTGACGATGACAAGATAATCCTTGATTCTCTTTGCGAGTTTCTCAAGCTCGAAGGCTATAATGCCGTCGGGGCGGGGTCATATAAGCAGGCGATAAGTCTGCTCCAAAAAAATAAATTTACGCTAGTTATTACCGATGTAAATTTGCCGGACGGCAACGGTATGGAACTGCTGGGTCTTATCAAAAAAAATTATCCGCAGATAGTAGTCCTCGTAATCACCGGCTACGGCACAATCGAAAGCGCTGTTGAGGCGATTAAACTTGGAGCAAACGACTATCTGACCAAGCCGATTGTCGATGATGAACTGCGGCTTACGATAGAACGCGCACTCAAACAGCAGTCGCTTATCAGCGAAAATCAAAATCTGAAAAACCAGCTCGAAAATAAATACAGCCTTGAAAATATCATCAGTCAGGATTACAAGATGGCGAAAATTTTCGATCTCGTCGAAGCCGTGGCTGACAGCAGAAGTACAATTTTGATGTCCGGCGCGAGTGGAACGGGAAAATCAATGCTGGCAAGAGCAATTCATTATCGCTCCGGGCGAAGAAGCAAGCCGTTTGTAGAAGTAAGCTGCGGTGCGCTGCCGGAGACGCTGCTGGAAAGCGAAATGTTCGGGCATACGAAAGGTTCTTTCACCGGCGCGATTTCCGATAAGCAGGGAAAATTTTTGGCCGCGGATGGCGGGACGATTTTTCTCGATGAAATTTCCAGCGCATCGCCTGCGCTGCAGGTAAAACTTTTGCGAATTTTACAGGAAAGACAATTCGAGGCGGTTGGAAGCAATAAAACCATCACCGTCGACACGCGAGTGATTCTCGCCTCCAATAAGAATATGCTCGAAGAGGTCAAACACGGTAAATTCAGAGAAGATTTATATTACAGAATCAACGTCATAACGATAAATATGCCCTCGCTTGAGGAAAGGCCGTCGGACATAACGCTTTTGGCGGAAAATTTTTTAAAAAATTTCTGCATTCTGCATAATCGCGTCAAGCTCGGTATCACAGACCAGGCAATGGGCGTTTTGCAGAGGTATAACTGGCCTGGCAATGTTCGCGAACTTGAAAATGTGATGGAACGCGCGACGCTGTTGGGCAAGGGCGACTATATAACCGTTGACGATTTGCCCGCGAATATATCATCGCATATAGGCGAACAAAAGGCTGTGAGCTATGATAAAATGAATTTGAAAGACGCTCTGGTCGAGCCGGAGAAAAAAATAATCAGAGCAGCCCTTGAAGCCAATGGCTGGAACAGGCAGCTAACGGCAAAGAGTCTCGACCTTAATCGAACAACGCTTTACAAAAAAATGAAAAAGTACGGCCTTGAAGATGAAGCCGAAAAATTAGGAATAAGATAAAAAGTGAATAGTGAAAATCCAAAGATAAGATTCTTCACTGCGTTCAGAATGATTTTATGAAAGCGTGTGTCTCCTCTTGCGGTTAGAATGCCGCAGAGAAAAACTTTATTCAGCGACTACAAGTCGCGGAAAGGAGACACACATGGAAATTATATCAATGGATTCGCATAAACG
>Ga0209212_1000906_pt1 | contig 53668 bp, 50 predicted proteins | sample RifGroC2_FD_183996 | JGI IMG/M metagenome (GOLD analysis project Ga0209212, IMG submission 183996) | Groundwater microbial communities from Rifle, Colorado, USA - Groundwater C2 (SPAdes) (version 2) | ecosystem: Environmental > Aquatic > Deep subsurface > Groundwater | place: Rifle, Colorado...
AAAATTAAAGCGATTGTTTTGGATGTTGACGGTGTCATCGTTGGTGATAAGGCCGGTTTTAATGCTCCCTACCCTCCTACAGAAGTTATTAACAAGCTAAAACAGATGCGAGAGAAAGGTATCTATGTAATTTTGTGCAGTGCTAAACCTTATTATTCAGTTAAAAAAATTGTTGACGACGCTCAGCTAAATAATATTCAAACTGCTTTAGCCGGAGCAATTTTGATTGACCCTTCAAATCTAACAGTAGTAAAAAAACATGTTATAGAAAACAACATCGCTACTGGTTTAACAAAAAAAATTTTAGATAATAATATTTATACTGAAATTTACATGACTGATAAATATTTTATCCAAAAAAGTCAAAAAAACGAGATTACAAAACTTCATAACTTTACTTTATCTTTCGAACCGATTATGGTTAATGATTTGATTAATCAGATAAAAAAAAGCAAAATAATCAAGATTTTGCCGGTAACAAAAACTGATGAAGAACGAAAAATTGTTGAGCAAATATTTTTAAATTATAAAGATAAATTGGCAATCGGTTGGAGCACCCATCCGGCCATTAAAGGTTATTTTTTTGGCAATATTACAGCCTCCGGAATTTCAAAAAAACAATCCATTTTAGAAATTGTTAGTATGTATAAAATTAACACTAAAAATATTCTAGGTGTTGGTGATAGTTTGACCGACTGGGATTTCATCGGAGTTTGCGGTTATGCCGGAGCCATGGGAAATGCTACCGAGGATCTTAAAAAATTGGTTTTATCAAAAGGAGACAATGGTTATATTGGTAAATCTGTCAACGAAAACGGCATTCTTGATATTTTTAATTACTTTGGATTATAAACATATATGTATCAATCTATTGATATATTGATACATTCATGAAATATGAAAAGTCCCTCATTAACAAAATTTGCCTGGCTTTCAATTTTTACTGCTATTGCTACTATTTCTTTAAAATCAATCGCGTATTTTTTAACGGGATCTGTTGGTCTTCTCTCTGATGCAATTGAATCTTTAGTTAATTTGGCTGCCGCTGTGATAGCCCTAGTAATGCTGAAAATTGCTGAGCAGCCTCCGGACGAAGAACATCGATATGGTCATTCGAAGGCAGAATACTTTGCTAGTATTATGGAGGGGTTATTTATTTTTATTGCTGCTATTGCCATTATAATAAGCGCAATTGGCAGAATTATTCACCCAAAAATTATTGAACAAGTATTTTTAGGTTTGGGAATTTCAGTAATTGCCTCCGTAATTAATTATGTAGTTGCTAAAAAACTTTTAAAAGTTGGAAAAAAACATCGTTCAATTACTCTTGAAGCCGATGGGCATCATCTAATGACGGACGTGATTACTACGATTGGAGTTATCGTCGCCGTCTTTCTCGTCGTTATTACAGGATGGCAGATATTGGATCCGGTCATTGCTCTTTTAGTCGCATTCAATATTATTTTTACTGGATTTAAAATAATAAAACATTCAGTCTTAGGTTTATTAGATACTTCAATTTCTCCGGAAGAATTAGATATTCTGAAGTCTATTTTTAATAAATACGAACGTAAAGGCTTAAAATTTCATGGTTTGCGTACTCGCCAATCGGCTCAAAGAAGATTTGTTGATTTTCATGTTTTGACTCCTGGGAAATGGACCATACAAAAAGGCCACGATTTTTTGGAAGATATTGAAAAAGAAATCCGTGATTCGATTGAAAAAGTAACTGTTTCAACTCATCTGGAACCGGTCGAAGACCCCCGCTCTCTTGAAGACGTATCAATTGAGAGAAAGTGATTATTATTTGTAGATTTCCCTGCGATGGCCTAAGGTTAGAATAATTAATTTTTCACCCTCTAAATCAAAAATTATCCTGTAATCTCCAACACGAAACCGATACTGACCGATCTCAAAATTAACAAGATTTTCTGTAAATGATAATGGAACTCCGGAACCTACAAAATAATCAATTTTATTAATGATTCTTCTTTGTATATCCTTTGGTAATTTACGAAGGTCTTTTAATGCTTGATTCTTAAAAACATAAGAAAACATATTTTTACAGTCCTAATTGTTTTTTTACTTGAGCGCTTGTATAGATTTTTTTGTCTTTTCTGCTTATAGTGATTCTATTTCTATAGTTTGGTGAAGAAAGAGCTTCTAAATCTTCCAATAAACTTTTCCAGATTTTATCTGGCACAAGAACACCTAAGGATTGGTCATTTTTTAATACTCGATAAAAACTAGTTGTTTTCTCGGCATCAATAAATAGACGAGTTAATCCCGCTTGAGCTTTTTGAATGTTGGTAAATTTTTCGTCATTGATAAGTTGTTGGATCATAGTAACAGAATTATACAACGTTTCTGTAATGTTTGTCAAGAGCTATGTTTGGTTTTTAAGTTTTATAATCCAATCTCTTCCGCAATTGCTTTCATCGAGTTCAGACAAATCTCAACAAACTTTTCGACTGGAAGATTTAAACCTTCAGGATTGACACACATCTTTATCTCTTCTCGGCGGGTGCCAGCTGCAAACTTCGGCTCCTTCAATAATCTTTTAATAACTGATGATAATTTAACGTCTGCCAGTTTTCGCGATGGGTAAACAAAAGCGACCGCCATAATTAATCCGGTTAAACTGTCTGCACAAAATATTGACCATTCAGCTTTATTCTGTGGCTTTCTCCCAGTCAGATCAGGCGCGTGCGCTTTGATGATATTATGAACGATCTCAGGGATCGTCAAATCATATTTAGCTAAGGCTTCCAAAGTTTTTTGCGGATGAGTCGGCTTAAATTCTCCGGAAAAATCTATGTCATGTAAAAGTCCCGCCAACATCCAATCATCCTTAGACGGTTCGACATTAGACAGTTGGTTATTAGTTGTAAAATAATCATATAATCCCCCCATACATGCTTCAAGAGCTAAAGAATGATTAAAAATATTGGGCTCTAACTGTTTTTTCAAAGCATCAACATATTTATTTCTATCGTTCATATTATTTATTTTTTATTTAACGAGTTGTTTATTTAGCGAGTTAAAAACAAACTCGCTAAACTCCCTGCCTGCCGGCAGGCAGGTCTAAACTCGTAATAAATTAATAATTAATTGTTATATTATGAAATTAATAATTTTTCCTGGAACATAAATAATTTTTTCTGGTTTTTCGGTAATATATTTTTTGATTTTTTCATCTTCAAGGGCTTTTTTTTTAATCATATCTTCTGTTTCGTGCCTGGACACCCTTAGGGTGGATCGAAGCTTGCCGTTGACTTGAATAGGAATAATTAACTCCTCTTCAACAATTTCTCCTTCTACTTTTGGCCAAGTTGATAGATGAATTGATTCTTTCTCCCCAAAAACATTTCTCCAGATTTCCTCGGTCATAAACGGAGCAAATGGGGCGAGGATTTGAAGGAATTGCTTGGCGTGTTCAGGGGTTAGGGAATAGGGATTAGGGGCTAGGGATTTTTCAAAATCGTTTAAGAACTCCATCATCGCCGCAATCGAGGTGTTCATTTTTATATTGCTAATTTCTTCCGTCACCTTTTTTATCGTCTTTTTAAGTTTTATTATTAATCGTTCGTCTTCTTTTTGATCTTTGATATTTAATCTTTGATATTGTTCCTGATAAATCTTCCAAATTCTGCCCAAAAACCTATTTACACCGGCAATCGTCTGGGTTGACCACGCCCCCGTCCCCTCATATGGCATCATAAAACAAAGATAAAGTCTGGCCGTATCAGAGCCATATTCGATAACAACATCATCGGGATTGATGACGTTACCTTTTGATTTACTCATTTTGCTTCCATCCGGTCCTAAAACAATCCCATGTTGGATTCTTTTTAATGCAAATTCATCATAATTTAACATTTTTAAACTCTGAAAAAATTTTGTAAAAAAACGGGCGTATAAAGTATGACCTAAAGTGTGTTCCGAGCCGCCAAAATAAACGTCAACTGGAGTTAAACGGCTTGCTCTAAGCTCATCAAAGGGACCTTTTTCATATTGAGGACTTAAATATCTAAACCAATACCAGGCCGAATCAAAAAAAGTATCCAAAGTCTCAGCGTCTCTTTTGGCAGGTTTCCCACATTTTGGACATTTAACGTTCAACCATTTTTCATTAGTAGCTAATGGTGGTTTTCCGTGCGGAGTAAAATCAACTTCATAAGGCAGTTCAATTGGCAAATTATTTTCCGGAACCGGAACGATTCCGCAGTCTATGCAATGAATCACCGGTACTGGCGTCCCCCAATATCGCTGACGGGAGATCGACCAATCACGAATGTGATAGGAAAAAACTCGCTTTCCCCAACCTTTTTCTTCAGCATAATCCATTGTTTTTTCCAGCCCTTCAGAAAATTCTAGACCATTCAAAAACTTTGAATTCACCATCTTTCCTTTCATGCCTTTGACAATTATCTGGCGGCTTTCTTTAATTTCTGATTGATCCCCATCTTCTCCTACTACAACACGGATAATCGGCAAGTTAAACTTTTTCGCAAACTCAAAATCTTTATAATCGTGTCCTGGACATCCCTGAACCGCACCAGTTCCTACATTTCCAATCGCAAAATCGGCCACCCAAACTGGTACATCCCATCCGGCTATCCTATTGGTCGCATACAAACCCGTAAATACGCCTGTCTTCTTTTTTCCCTCCATTAATCTGTCCATTTCGGTTTTTTCCTGGGCTTTTTTATAATATTCTTCTATTTCTTTTTTACATTTAGAATCTACTTTAATTTCCCCTGAGATTATTTTTTTTACTAAATCATGTTCCGGGGCAACAACGATAAAGGTCATCCCAAAATTTACCGGAGCAGTTGTGAAGCAAGTTATTGTTTCTTCTGTATTTTTTACGGGATAGTCTATATTTATTCCTGATTTTTTACCTATCCAGTTATTCTGACCAGTACGAACTGATGTTGGCCAATCAACTTTTGGTTTATCGTCCCATATTAATTGCTCGGCATAATCCGTGATCTTCAAAAACCATTGCTCGACGTCTTTTTGAACGACTGTTTCTCCACACCGCCAGCATTTACCATTTTCGATATTTTCATTTGCAATCACCGTCTGGCAGCTCGGACACCAGTTGGACAAAGTTTTTCCACGGAAAGCCAACCCTTTTTCATACATCTTTAAAAATATCCATTGGTTCCAACGATAATATTCTGGCAAACAAGTAATTGTCATCCAATCCCAGTCGATCATCGTTCCCATCTGTTGGAATTGCTTGGTCATCGTTTCAATGTTTTTCATCGTCCAGTCCTTAGGGTGGATTTTCCTTTTTATAGCGGCATTCTCTGCCGGAAGTCCAAAAGCGTCATAACCCATCGGGAAAAAAACGTTAAAACCGTTCATTCTTTTGAAACGGGAAAGAACGTCGGGATGGGTAAAAGTAAACCAGTGACCAATATGAAGATCACCCGAAGTGTAAGGCAATTCGACCAAAACATAGTATTTTTCTTTATTTGAATCTGGGTTAAAGATATTTATTTTTTCTTTTTTCCATTGTTCGGCCCATTTTTTTTCAAATTCTTGTGGTTGATATCTATTCACCATAGCTAAAATTATAGCAAAAAATATTAGTTAAATTTTTTAAAAATTTCTCTCACCCTCTCTTTTATTTCTTCATCAACTGTGACAGCTATAATCCCGTGCTGCCAGTGGCCATATAGAACCAAAGAATTCAACGGAGCAAATAATATTGTCGGTAATGCCAAAAGGTCTTCCTCTCCGTCGATCACCAACCAGGAACCGTAAGGTCCGTCCTTATTAAGGACGGACCTTTGCCTAATCATCTGCCTTAGTTTCTCGGCGGTTTTGAGATTGATCGTGCCGGGGTTGTTAATTAAGGTCGGACCTTTTTTCACAAGCTTAAGTTTTGCAAAAAGGTCCGACCTTTCTCGTCGCGATTTGTTATCTATCACCTTCACGTCCGGATCAATTCCTTCTTTTAGTAATGAGTCAACAATTATGTCACCAACAGCCACAATCATTGCCCACTTCATTATATTAATATAATGAAGTAAAGATTTTGTATCTTTAAATATTTTCCCCAAAGGTTTTTGCAATGTTGTTCTCAAACTTTCAGGCATTTTTAATTCATTTTGATTAGTTCGTAGTTGGTAGTTCGTAGATGGTAGTAAATACAAATGACCGTTCCGGTCAATTTCCCCAATTCTAATTCTTTCCGAACTAATTAATTTTCTATCTTCCGCTAAAATATCTTTAACAATTATTATTTTTAATAAAGAAAGTTTATTTTTTTCTCTTAATTCGTTAATCTTTAAAGCATTCGGATAAGTTTCTTTTGAAACAACGATCGCATCAATGTTTTTATTTTTATCAGCACCTCCTGTGAACTCGAAAAAATGTATTATTTTTACCATCTTTGCTCGATCGTTGTTAAGATGGTAATTTATATAGTCAGTAATATTTTTTCGCCTTATATTGAACGGTTCAATCGTTTCCGATAAAAATTTATCTTTATAAATCTCTTCTGTGGCAATTCCGATAGTGACTTTTTTCCCAACTTCAAAAGCTTTGGCTAATAATGCCTCGTGACCTTTATGAAAATGATCGAATGTACCACCCAACACAACATTGTTAAATTGTTTCATTGTTCGACCTGCCTGCCGGCAGGCAGGTTGTTGTTTTTTAACAATGAAGCAATTGAACCATTGAATAATATATTTCGGAACACGATCCTGCCATTTCTTCCCTTCTTTAATCAGCTTTCTAATCCTCCAACCTTCATATTCTTCCCTTTTGTAATAGTCTACCTCTAAAACTTTAAAACCGGCTTTCTTCAGAATATTATTTGTCCAGTTATTGTTACCTAGGGCCAAATCAAATTTCCCGACTTGCTTTTTTAAATTTATTAGCCATTTTTTATCATCAAAATAGTCTGATAGGGGTACGATCTTAATTAATTTATTTTCAAGTCCTTCTTTGTAAGCAACTGCTTTTATGATTTTTTTTCTTGTTTCAAAATCAATCGGATTATTTTCATCACTAATATTAGCGCTGCCTATTCCTATAATTATTTTATTGGCTTTTTCTAAAGCTTTTTTAATCAAAAAAAGATGACCTTTATGAAAGGGTTGGAATCTGCCGACTATCAAAGCAATTTTGTAGTTCATTTAATTAAATATTTTATATTTAGCGAGTTTAGAGGGTTTTGCGAGTTAATTTTAAACTCGTTAACTCGTTAAGCTCGTTAACAAAATTAATAAGCAATTGAACGATTATAGTATACTATAGCTATGGATAATCATCTTATAATTGATCCAAAAATTGAAAAAGAGAAAATAATTAATTTTCTAAAAAAAACTTTTAAAGAACAAAAAAATAACAAAGTTGTCCTTGGACTTTCCGGTGGAATTGATTCAACAACAGCCCTTTATCTTTTAAGGGAAGTTTTACCGGCAAAAAATATTTTTGCTGTTCAAATGGATTATAAACCGAGAAATAAAATGGAGATAGATTTAAAAGGAATTAATGTTATCAATATTCCGACCAAAAAGATCGTTGATCAATTTAATAATTTAATCGGCTCGATACCGAAATTTTTTGACGGAAAACCACAAACCGCAAAAAATTTGGTATCTTCGCCTTTTGGGAAAGAAGAAACAAACGTATTTTTTTCACTTTCGAGAGGGGCCAATAAAAAAATCCGGCTTGGTAATATTATGGCCCGCGTCCGCATGATTATCCTTTTTGATTTGGCAAAACAGATAAACGGTTTAGTTTGTGGCACGGAAAATAAATCTGAAAAATTACTTGGCTACTTTACCCGTTTTGGTGACTCTGCTTCAGACATTGAACCCCTCAGTCATCTTTACAAAACTCAGATCTATCAACTGGCAAAATATTTAAAAGTTCCGAAAAAAATTATAAACCAATCCCCTACCGCCGGCCTTTGGGACGGGCAGACTGATGAAGATGATTTTGGATTTACTTATAAAGAAGCCGACCAAGTTCTCTATCTTATGAACGATCGTTCAGGAGATATTATGAAAATAAAAAATAAATTTCCAAATGCTGGAAAAATAATTAAACGATTTCAAGATAATAAATTTAAATCTGAAACGCCTTATTCGTTGTAAAAAGAATTTATTTATTGTTATAATGTTTTCATAAGTTGGGGGAGCTTGTGACACAGGCTGAGAAACCCGAAAAAACGGGAGACCCATTGAAAACCTGATCTGGATAATGCCAGCGGAGGGAAAAGATTATGAAAAAAAATCGCTTGCTTGCCATTCTTCTTATTTCATTTACTGCCTTTGTTGCTATTAAAATTATTAGTAATAAAGTCGTCACTCAATCTAGTAAATCAACTCCTTTCAAGCTTGCTTTTGATTGGACTCCAAATACAAATCACACGGGTGTTTACGTTGCCTTGGCCAAAAATTGGTATAGAGAACAGGGACTTGATTTAAAAATTCTTCCCTACTCCCCTAACGTTTCTTCAAGCGTTTTGGTGACAAGTGAAAAAGCCGATGCCGGAATTAGTTTTATTGAAGACGTCGTCGGCGAAACAGCGAAAAATAATCCCATCGTCTCAATCGGAGCTATTTTACAGCATAATACTTCCGGACTGATTGTTCTTAAAGATTCCGGTATCAACCGGCCAAGAGATCTTGACGGAAAAATTTATGGGGGATATGGTTCACCTTTTGAAAATCCTATAATTTCACAGATTATTAAAAAGGACGGTGGTATCGGTAATTTTAAAAATGTTGTTTTAGATATTGGGGCCATGCAGGCATTAGAAAGTAAACGGATTGATTTTGTTTGGGTTTTTTCCGGTTGGGAAGTCGTTCAGGCGCGCTTTGATGGACTAAAATTTAATTTTTTTCCTTTAACTCAGTACGGAATTCCTGATTCTCCAACTGTGGTTTTTGTTGTAACGCCTAATAAAATAAAGAGCTCTCCTAAATTATTAAAAAAATTTATGACAGCCACGGCTCAGGGTTATGAATATGCTCGTCTTTTTCCAAAAGAATCGGCTCAAATTCTTATCAGTACGGCGCCCAAAGATACTTTTCCCAATCCAAAACTTGTTTTTGCCAGTCAAGATTTTATGAGTAAAAATTACGCTGACAAAAAAAGACAGTGGGGAATTCAAGACATTAAATCCTGGACTGGATATCCTCAATTTATCCTTAATTCAAAAACTGTTATTGATTTTAACTCTTTATTTACCAATAAATTTCTACCTTAATGTCTGCGCCAAAGTTAATCATAAAAAATCTTTCAAAAAACTATCTATTATCAAATAAAAAAACAGTTACTGCTTTAAAAAATTTTAATTTAAAAGTTTTTCCTGGAGAATTCGTCTCAATAATTGGTCCAAGCGGTTGCGGAAAAACCACTCTATTTAACATTATTGCCGGAGTTGAAGAACAAACTTTTGGAACGATCTCTCTTGACGGAAATATTGAAAATTCAAGACAGGGCAAGTTCGGTTATATGTTTCAAAATCCTTTGCTTTTACCTTGGAGAACAATTAAAGAAAACTTGATTCTTGGACTTGATATTAAAAAAGTTTCAAAAGAAATTGCCTTTAAAAAAGCTTTTTCGCTATTAAAAGAGTTTAATTTAGAAAAATATGAAGATCAATATCCTTCAGTTTTATCAGGAGGAATGAAACAGAAAGTTTCCCTCCTTCGAACTCTGCTTTTTAACGATTCGTTTCTACTGCTTGATGAACCGTTTGGAGCTTTGGATCAAATAACCAGGCAGAGTCTTCAACTTTGGCTAAAGCAGGTTCTGAAAAAATTTATGACAACTACTTTATTTATCACCCATGATATTCGTGAAGCAAAATTACTTTCTGACAGGATTATTAAACTATGAAAAAATATCAATCAAGTTTCATCTTAATAATTATTTTGCTATTATTCTGGGAAATCTACGTCCGTGCCGAATTTATAAATATGAGAATACTTCCTCCGCCCAGTCATATTTTTGAAGCACTTTATTCCCATTGGAACAGTCTATTCCCTCATGTTTTTCAAACTTTGCTCGAAGCAATGATGGGTTTTTTAATCGCCGTAATCCTTGGATTTGCTTTAGCGGTACTTTTGGATATTTCTCCAAAAATTAATAAAACGATTTACCCCCTTTTAATAATTTCTCAAACTGTGCCAATTATTGCCTTAGCTCCATTATTACTTTTATGGTTTGGTTTCGGAATTTTGCCAAAAATTATTATTGTTGTTTTATACTGTTTTTTTCCAATTGCGATTGCCGGGGCGGATGGCCTTTTTCAAACAAAAAAACAGTTTATGAAGTTGCTAAAAAGCATGAATGCTTCTTATTGGCAGGGTCTATTACTTGTAAGACTACCAAGCAGTCTGCCGTCATTTTTTTCCGGATTAAAAATCGCTGCCACTTATTCAGTCGCTGGAGCAATTGTTGGAGAATTTGTTGGCGCCTACCAAGGTCTTGGTGTTTATATGCAACAAGCGGCTAATTCTTATTCTATCGATTTGGTTTTTGCCAGTATATTTTTGACAATTATCTTAAGTTTTCTGATATTATTTGGGGTTACAATCGTTGAAAAACGTATTATCAGGTCGTAGGACCCTAGATGGTATTTATCATTTTTAATTTTTCATTTTTCAATCAAATCTAATTTTTCATTTTGAAAATTATTTATATTTTATATGAATAGAGCTATAATTTTCGTCAACGGAAATTTATCGGATTTAAGTCAGGCAAAAAAAATTATTACAAAAGAAGATTATTTAATTGGAGTAGACGGTGGCGTCAAACATATTCTAAAACTCGGATTAATCTCCCATGCTGTCATTGGCGACTTCGATTCCGTTTCCCCATCATTGGAAAAAAAATTAAAACAGATATGTAAGGAACAAAGATTTTTGTTCCCTACAATATTAAAATATCCAACAACAAAAAATAAAACTGATTTTGAGCTGGCGGTTGATTATTGTCTGGAAAAAAAATTCAATGAAATAATTATCTTTGGAATCCTGGGCGACCGGATTGACCATATGTTGGTAAATATTTTTTTGCTTGCAAAAACTCAAACTGAAAACCGATCGATAAAAATAAAAATTATTGAGGGAAAAAAAGAAATATATATTGTAAATAAAGGAATAACTATTAAGGGTAATATTGGTGATGAAGTATCAATTATTCCCGTCAGTGAGAAATTAGAAGGTGTCTCTACAGAAGGACTGTATTACCGATTAATCGATGATACACTTACGTTTGGCTCGACGAGAGGAGTTAGTAATGTGATGAATAAAACTTTAGTTAAAATTTTTGCAACAGCGGGAACTGCTTTAGTAGAGCATAACAAGGCTTGAAATTTACATTATTTATTGTATACTATAGCTATGGAAATCTTACAAACAACCGGAGCAGTCCTTTTAGGTGTTTGGGGTGTTGGTTATTTAACGTCTTTTTTACCAACAGAACATCGCAGGATTGCTCTTACAATGATTGATCTAACAAACAACCTCAAGGCCAGGCAGGAAATAAAAACAAAAAATCTTCTAAAAAAAAGTGAAATCAAATTAAGAATAGGAATAATGAAATTCATTAGATTAGGAGCTTATCACATGAAGACTTACAAAGCTTAGCTCAAAAAAGTGTATTACCGATTAATCGATGAGACACTTTCCTTCGGTTCAACAAGAGGAGTTAGTAACGTTATGAATAAAACTTCGGCAAAAATAACTATCTCTAAAGGAGTTGCCTTAGTCGAACATAATTCATTATAAACAACCTTCTGACAGTCTAAATTCGGTTGACAAAAATTAATACATATAGTAATATTTCTTCTTATGTCAAGTTTCGAAATAAAAACAAGGATTGGTTCAAGAATTGAAGAAGGATTCAAAGGTATTACTCTTGAAGGTCAACCTGCTCCAGTTAAAATGATTGGATTGGTGCCTGGTGAAATTTTAGGAAGGATAATTCCTTCAGGCTCTCGAGATAAAAAAGGGAGACTAATTCCAGTACTAGTTGTTCCGAGTAATTTGAAAGCCAAAATAGATGTCCTAGCAGCTGAAGGAGTAATCGTTCCACCTGAAATTACTCAGGCATTAAACATTGCAATTCAAGCATCTCATTTCTGAGTTAGTCTTCTCGCCCCTCACTCACCACAATCTTTCCCCCTCTTTCTAAAAAAACACCGCTTGGGATAATAAAGATTCCTTTAAGGAAATAAAACCTGAGAAACGACAAATAATAAATAGATCAAAAGCAGAATTTTCCCTTCTTTTTTGGAAATTTCATTTTTGGAACGGGAAAAGAGATAAAAAACTCCCAAACCCAAAAGAGTCAAAAGTAAAATTCGGAAAGAATAGACACTGACATTGACCCGCTTACCATTTAATAATGTAAATAAACCAAATAATAGTGTGTTTGCCGAAGCGCTTCCTAAATAATCCCCCAAGGCTACCTCATTTTTTTTACTGACTATCGCCTTGAATGTCAGGGAAATTTCCGGTAGATTGGTACCAATTGACAAAATTATGATACTAATTAAAAATTGAGATACTTTAAGCATTGAAGAAAAATATTCAGTTTCGGTGACTATATGTCTGCTCGCCAGGAATATTATCGTTGAGGCAAGCAATAGTTCGACAGCATCCTCAAAAAAATGTTTGCTGAATATTTTTTTTTCTTCTTTCTGTATTATCGTTGTCAACCCGTGTCTTTTTTCAATAAAGTAAAAAAGGATAAAATAAATAAGGATCAAAAACACTCCCTCTGTGCGCGTTAAAACATTGTCAGCGATCAAAAAAACCGGAGCGGCTACGACCAAAAGTGAGAAGATCAGATTATTTTCGCTAAGTTGGTGAACTAATTTTACCCCTCCCCCAAAAACAGCGAGCAATGGAATAATGAATATAAAAATAATTAAGGAAGCCCCTAATAAATTTCCGACAAAAATGTCCGGCGTGTTGTTGATTATCGAATTTATTCCGATGCTAAATTCCGGAATTGACGTAAGTATCCCCAAGACGAAAAATGACATTGCAAAAGGAGAGATTTTTAATCTTTGGGCCAAATTTTCGACTGATCTAATGATAATCCCTGAGCAATACCAAATAACAAAAAATGAGGAGAAATATAATAAAACCCTAAATAGTATCATTAACTAAAATATAACAGATTTTAAGATGGCCTGGCTTCCGAAATAATGATTTTTCTTCCCCTAAAATCGCTTCCGTTAAGTTCTTTTATAGCTTTTTGAGCCTCATCAAGCGTTCCCATTTCCACAAACCCAAATCCTTTTGATTTTTTGTCAAAAAAACGAACAATTTCAGCGTAGATAACTATCCCCTTAGTCTTAAAAAGTTCCTCTAGCTCAATATCTTTGACATCAAAATCTAAATTCCCAACAAAAAGTTTTTTGTTCATATTTATATTTTATTTTTCAAATGTAAATCGGGATTTAAAATGGCGGAGAGTTAATTCTCTTCCGTAGACTACTTTAACTTTAGGGATTAAATCACGATTATCATGAAGGGCTTTGACTGCTTCAACACTGGCCATTAAATCCTGATCTTCGTAACGCAAGCGGGGAACGGCAAACCGGACAAAATTAACGTCCGGATGAGTTTCAACTCCAGTTTTTTTGTTATATGACCCGAAGGCAAAGTAACCTAATTCACAAGCCCGATGACCATATAAGGATAGTAATAATGCAGTTAAAGAAATTCCCCCAAAATCTTCCGGCTTCATCTTTGTCCCCTTAAAAAATTTATTAATATCCAGATATACTGCATGACCTCCGATTGGGTTAATCACCGGAATATTATTATCAAGCATTACCTGGCCAAACCGCGCAACCTGACTGATACGATATTTCAAATAATCTTCGTTAACGACTGTTTTTAATCCTTCGACCAAGGCCATGATATCCCGCCCTGACATTCCACCGTAGGTTGGATGACCCTCTTTCACAATTTGATAATCCAAAATCGCCTCAGGAAGATGAGGATATTTTTTCATAAAAAAACCATTATTTTTGATGAATAATCCCCCGCCCATATTAACCAAGCCATCTTTTTTAAAACTTATTGTTATCCCATCACAGTAACTAAATATTCTTTGGACTATTTCCAAAATAGTTTTATTTTTAAATTCTTTTTCATAAGTTTTTATAAACCAGGCGTTTTCAGCAAAGCGGCAGGCATCAATAAAAAACGGCAGATTATAACTATGAACGATCTCTGCCACCTCGCAAATATTAGCAAGAGATGCCGGTTGGCCGCCACCGGTATTATTGGTAATTGTCATATAAACCAATGGAATTTTTTGATTATTTGTTTTTAATAATTTTTTAAGTTTTACCGTGTCCATGTTTCCTTTGAAATGTGAAGTACTTTTTTCGTCGGTTAATTCTTTAGAAAAAAGGTTAACTGCTTTTATTTTGTTGATCTCAATATTAGCGGCCGTTGTATCAAAATGACCATTACTGGGGATAATTTGACCAGTTCCCAATCTTCCAAGCGCAGTAAACAAGGCATCTTCACAGGGACGGCCTTGATGAAAGAGAAAAGCATTCGGCAAACCTTTTTCCGGACTATTAAAAAATTCTTCTCCAAAAGTTTTTCTGATTATTTCAATCAGCTGAAAATAACCGCGATTTGAACCATACGATTCGTCTCCTAGATGAAGCGCCGCCCATTGCTTATTTGTCATTGTGGTTGTCCCAGAGTCTGATAAAAAATCACAACCAGTGATCATCTCGGCCGGAAAAAAGAAAACATTTAAGCCGACTTTTTCCAGTATTTTGACCCGTTCAACTGAAGAATAGCTTTTTTTAAACTCAACTGAATGATTAATGTAGGGACGAGGAGATATTTTTAACTTTTTTTCTTCTTTAAAGGATTTTATCAATGATGATAAATTCATTGTAGATAAATTATCATATTTAATTTAAATGTTCAAGAGATTTTTATCTCGTTACCTGAAAACTCCTGACTTGCTCTAAAAGTTTTCTCGCATTTGGATCTTCTTCAAAATGGCGCCGGACCGGCTCGATGAGCTGATCTAAGTATTTGATCAAAACCGCTTTCAAGTCCATCGGGTGGACTTTTTTTTCGGCAAAAGTTTTTTCCAATTCAGTATATGTTTTGAAAGAAATATTCCCGCCAAATTTTTCCGGTCTCTCTATCCGTAATTCGTTAATCCGTAATTTCTCAAAGGATTCGAAAATTATATATTTAAAATATTCTAAAATTGGATTTTCTTTAATGTCCCCTTCAAGACAGTAAGCTTTATTGATTTTTCTTTCAATATCTTCAGTTGTATCAGTCATAAAAATTGCTGAGTCAGGATTAGATTTTGACATCTTTATAGCAATTGTACGTTGTAATTTGTCGTTTTGTAGAGACGCAAGATTTTGCGTCTCTACGGGCATTGGTTTTCCCAAGCCTATCAACATATGATGTGAGACGACCACCGGTTTCCAATACCCAAGCATTGGTCCAACTTCGCGAGCCAACATATTTACCTTTCTTTGATCCATCCCCAGTTGCGTAATTTTTGCACCAAGTTTGAAAATATCGGCTACTTGCATACAAGAATATATGATATGAGCGCCGGTCAGTTTATCAAGTGACTCCTCGCGACCCATCATTTCAGCAGTTCTGATAAATCTTTTCAGTGCATTTGATTTTCCAACCTGTACCACTAGTTTCCAATAGTCAGGGTCTTTGGCCATATCCGAAGCCCACATAAATTCAACTTTAGAAAGATCCATTCCGGAGGCCCTCCAAACTTCAATAAAATATTTTCCCACAATTTTTATTTTTTCAAGATCGCCGCCCATCTTGTTATTCGCCATCGCATGCCAGTCGGCCACCCACATCCTAAACTTAACACCGGCTTTGATTATTTTATTGACATTTATGGCGCGAAGAATACCCTGGGCAATATGGATCTGTCCAGAAGGTTCAAATCCGTCATAGGCGATTAACTCTTCTCCGCTTTCTAAAAGTTTCTTTAACTCTTCCTCCTGAATAATTTCTTCACCAACTTGTTTAATTAAATCCAAACGGTCTTTAGTAGACATATCTTTATTATAAATAAAACTTTTAATTAATGAAAATGATTATCAATCTTTTTTAAAGCTTTTAATAAAATTTGATTATTCTGTCTATCGCGTAACGTAACTCTAACAAAATTTTTGTTTTTAATTCCGATCGTTTGATTTAAATCTGTCACTAAAACACCTTTTTCTACTAATTTTTTAAACAAATTCAATCGGCCAACTGTTTGTAATAAAACAAAATTAATTTTAGAATTACTGGCCAATCTAATATTCTTTAATTTCTTAATCTGCTCTTCAAAAAATATCCGTTCCTGAAAAAAATTAAAGGCTCCTCCCATCTTTACCTCACCTGATAATAACGACTGAAGTAATTTTTCAACAATAAATAAACTGGGTCCGCTGACATTAAAAGGCAATCTTCTTTTTTCCATTACTTCGATTTTATCCTGAGCGGAAATAGCAAATCCAAATCTTAAACCTGGTAGACCAAACGTTTTGGAAAAACTTGACAGAACGATTAAATTTGGATTATCCCAAATTAACTGAGATATTTCCCGTAACTCTTTAGTAAAGCCATTCAAGACTTTATCGATAACAACTATTTTCCCCAGTCTAATTATTTCCAGCAAAATTTGTTTTGGGACTTCTGTCCCAGTTGGATTATTGGGACTAGCTAACCAAATCAATTTTACTTTCTTATCTTTTGCCTTTTTCAAAAATCCTTTGATTGTTAAATTATCCCATTCAAAATAACTATCTTTGTCTAGTTTAACTGTAGTGATTTTTGCCCCTGCTCGCTCCGATGATTCAATAAAACGAAAAAATGATGGAGCAACCGTTAAAACTTTATCTTTCTGCTTGATAAAAATCTTTGGAATCATCTCGATTAATTCATCGCTACCACTACCTATCGTGATATTATTTTGTTTAACATGTAACCAACGGGATAATAATTTTTTGACGCTGATTATTTTTTCATCAGGGTAATGAATAACATCGGAAATATTTATTGCTTTATTCCACTCAGATATTTTATCTCGAAACCAACAATTACCCTCCGTTAAATCAAAACGGATAAATTTATCATGGTTTTCTACTTGATGTGTGTAATTACCTATATTATTTTTCATAGTCCGTGGGGTAGGAGTTGAACCTACTTGATACGCTTTTACAGAGCGTTGCATCGCCGATCTGCCACCCACGGAAAATTAACCCAAAAAAAAACCCCGCGTGTGCGGGGGTCGGTTTTTATTTTTGCTTTGTTCAGCTACAACCGCCACCGCAAGGTGGGTCAAAGTAAAAATAAAAATTTTGAGTTGCTATAATTTTCATGATTATTAAATTATACAGATATTTTTTTTCAATGCAACAGGAAATTTTTTTCCAAAAAATTATTAAGTAGTTTCATTAATTCTTTTAATTCGTCTGGGTAGCCAACCAAAATCCCATCAATTGATTTTATTGGCATAATTTTTGAGGAAGTACTCGTCACAAAGGCCCCATCATAAGATTTAATGTCATCAAATTTTATATTTGTTTCGACAATTTTATAATTATTTTCCGAGGCAATTTTTAAGACTACCTTTCTCATCACTCCCAGTAAAATATCTTTCTCAAAAGGCGTGTAAATTATTTTCCCTTTTATACAAAAAAAGTTTGTTCTTGTTCCTTCGGTAATAAAACCATTCTGATTTATCAAAAGAGCATCATACGCTCCCGATTTTTTTGCTTTACTGTAAGCAAGATAACTTTGCAACATATTGAGCGTTTTTGCATGAGGAAACGGCCTTTCATAGTTGTAAGTAATAAATTCTGCTCCATCTCGATATAATTTTTTGTCAGGAAATAGCGGATTGAGACAGAAAATATTTAAAATAGCTTTTTCTTTCGTTGAAGCACCAATTAAAAGAATTTTAATATTAAAAGTCTCTGATTTATAATCCTTAATAAGATCTAAAATGCTATTCTTTATAATTTCTTCGTCAAACGAATGGGTTAATCCAATTATTTTTGCTGACTCAAGAAGTCTATCCGTGTGATCTTTTAAAAAATAAACTGTACCATTTGAAATCCTAATATTTTCGTAAACTCCAAAACCATAAGAATATTCGATATTACTTATTGGAATGACGGCCTGTTCGATCGGTAATATTTTTCCGTTTTGTGAAAAGTATTTAAAGTCCATATTTTTACTCCCACTCCATCGTCGATAGGGGTTTAAGTCTATTTTAATCTTTTAACTTCATCTTTCAAAAACATCAATGTTTCTCTTTTTAAAACTTTTTTTATTAACTTAAATTTTTCATAAGCCAATAAAAAACTCAGGTCCTCGTTTATTATTTTATCGGTAATTTTGGTATCAATAAACTTTATCAAATCTTTAAAATAATCGGTTGGTCGTTTTCCCGTTCTTTCTTTAATAACCTCTTTATTATAATAAAAACCCGATAAAAAAAAGTGGTGAATATCATAAATATCACGTCCGGCAATCATTTTATGTTTTTTATAACGGTCTGTCACAGCGACCAATTTATTGGCAAACATCGTATCTGAAGTCTGACAAAATGCAAAACGATCAATCTCCGTAAGATAAAAAGAGGAATAAAGGTTTGATTTTAATGCCGTATCGATCAGACTTAGTTTTATTGTATTTCTTGAGCCAGGTTTAGCCGAATATTTGAGAAGATAAAATAATGATTTATTGCTTTTTTGACTGATTTTTAAATCAAGCTTTCGAAAAATTTTTATTAAATTTTTGTCAATTACTTTTTTATCAGCTTTCGGTCTTAAATCAAAATCTAGGTCAACAGAAAACCGGTCTAAAAATCCCAACATAGCAGCGGCGCTGCCACCTTTAAAATAAATGTTTTTTGCTATTGAGTTATCCAAAATCTCAATCAATAATCGTAATAATTGAGCTTTATGAAGAACATCTTCTTTTTTTGATAATATCATAGATACCCTACCTCCTTTTGGATTTGTTTTACTTTTTTCCAATCAATTTTCTTCTCGTTATCAAAGTAAAATTCGGGATTAAAATATAACAGATCGGCTACAGCCCGCTCAACACCAGCCATCATTACACCATTAATTATATCTATCCCACGATCGTTGTATAGATAAGTATCTTTTAGGCGACGGACCAAATAAGAATGATTGACAACGGAAAATTTTTTTGAAACACTGGAAATTAGAGTTAGGTAATTTTCTTTTTGGAAAATAATCCCCTTTCTGATAAGGATCGTCTCGCAACTGATATAAGCAAAACGATGAAGATAGCCGATGGCCAGTTTGAAAGGATCCACTTGATCAATTGGGATAGTTGAATAAAATCCTTTGTGAATAGGAATTAAAATTCCTTTTTGAACATATCTTTTTATTGTTGTATAAAGAGTATTTTTGTTGGTTATCCCCCACAACAAAGCCAGATCATTGGTATGAAATAACTTCTCTTTTAGCTTTAATAGGGTATCTATCCTGTACATATATGTACAGGATAAAGTATGACATTGTGTTTGTCAAGAGCAAAAAATCATTCCCATTCCATCGTCGCAATTAATGAAGTTTTAAATCTTTAATTCTCTTAAAATGCTTAATATTTCTGGTCACTAAAGATAGGTTGTTTGCTATTGCCGTTGCGGCAATGAATAGATCAAAATCAGCTAAAGGTTGTCTTTGCTTTTCCAAATTAATTTTTAATTTGACAAATTCTTCAGCAATTGTAGGGCTGATAGCGATTATTTCTATCGAGAATTCACTCATAAAATTTATAAATTCCTCTTTCTTTTTTTCAGGATGATAAGATTTTTTTATTCCATATTCTATTTCCAGGAAAGTAATGACACTTATTTTAATTAGTTCGCTGTTTATTTTATTAAATAAGTCAATAGCAGGTTTTTGATTCTTTAAAAAATCGATAATGACATCTGTATCAACCAGATAGATCATATTTTCTTGGAATTAACTTTACTTCCTTTCTAAGTTTTCTGGCATATTTTCTTATCAAATTCGCTTCTTTATCTGACCAAATTCCAGCATATTTTTTTATTTTATCTTCAATTAAGAGTTCTTTCTGTTCTTTATAAACAACAACCTTAGCCACAATTGACTTGCCTTTTTTCAATAAAAAAGAGTCTTTATTATAAATTACTCTATTAATATAGTCGGAAATATTGTTTCTGAAATCAGAAATATTAACAATGTTGTTCATATATAACCATATTAGCACAAAATATCATTTTGTCAATATGTACGTTTTTATTCCCACTCCATCGTCGCTGGGGGTTTAGTAGTTATATCGTAGACGACGCGGACGACCTCGAAGACTTCAGTGACAATTCTTTCGGAAATTTTAGCCAAAACATCGTAAGGCAATCTTACCCAATCTGAAGTCATCGTATCTTTTGACTCGATAGCACGAACGGCGATTAATTCTCCATATTTTCGTTCATCACCGGTCACGCCCGTAGTTTTTACTCCGGTAAAAACGGCAAACGCCATCCAAATTTGGTCATATAAACCGGCTCTTTTAATTTCTTCAATAACAATCGCATCGGCTCTTTTCAGAATATCTAATTTTTTTTCCGTCACTTCTCCGATTAAGCGGACGGCTAGTCCCGGGCCGGGAAAGACGTGCCGTGTTACCATTTCTGGTGGAAATTTTGATTCAACGGCAATCTTTCTCACTTCATCTTTATAGAACATTCTTAAAGGCTCAACCAGCTTAAAACCATGTTTTTCAGGGATCCCGCCAACATTATGATGGGTTTTAATTTTGTGAGAGTGCTTCGTTCCCTGACTTTCAATCACGTCCGGATAAATTGTCCCTTGAACCAAAATTTTCGCTCCAATTTTTTTCGCTTCGCGTTCAAAAATTCGGATAAACGTCTCGCCAATAACGGCCCGTTTTTCTTCCGGGTCAATCACTCCTTTTAAAGCGGTTAAAAAATCTTTCTTACCATCGATGACGACTAACGGAAGTTTTAATTTATTTTTGAAAGTATTAATTACCTCATCAGTCTCCCCTATTCTCATCATTCCGGTATCAACATAAAAACAGGTAAGTTTTTTTCCAATAACTTGATAAGTTAAAAAGGCGGCGACTGAAGAATCAATCCCTCCGGATAAAGCGCAAACTGCTTTATCTTCCCCTATTTCTTTCTTTAAATAATCTTTTATTTCTTCTATTTTTTTTGTTCCTAAAAGTGGATTTTCTCCGCAGATTTTTATAACAAAATTATTTAAAATTTCCTGTCCAAACTCCGTATGATGAACTTCCGGGTGAAACATGATTCCATAAATTTTCTTTTTTTCATCAGCAAAGGCAGCGTATTTAACAGCATTGGTTGACCCAAGCCCAATCATTCCTTTAGGTAGTTTAACCACTTGATCGAAGTGACTCATCCAAACACGAAGTTTGTCCGGTATATCTTTGAATAACAAGGCGGGTTTACCCGCCGAAGTTCGATTTAATCGGACGTAGGCGGGGCCATATTCTTTCTTTTTACCCGGGGCCACTTTTCCCCCCAGCATCTGTCCTAATACTTCCAAGCCGTAACAAATTCCTAAGGTCGGAATTCCTAATTCAAAAATAGCTTTATCAACAAGCAAGGCTTCTTTCCCAAAGACAGAAGCGGGTCCGCCAGATAAAATAATTCCCCGAGGAGCTAATTTTTTAATTGATTTAAACGCATCTTGAGGCAGGACAATTTCTGACTTTACTCCCAAATCCCTGATTCTGCGTCCGATCAAATGGGTTGTTTGAGAACCAAAATCAACAATAACAATCATAAATAAATATTTTAAGCCGCATCCGATATTAATTTGAAAAAATCGGTGCGGCACAAAGGGTCGTAATCGTAAATAACATGATTGTTATTTACGAACGGACCCTTAGAAATATATTAACTTCTTTTTCCGGCAAACCGATTTTTATCAGTCTTTCTCTAATTTCCTTGATTTTTAGACCGTTCTTTTTCCATTTCAAAGCCAGTCCATCTATCACTTCCCGTCTTTCGTGAGGAAAGACTATCCAAGCATCAGTCTCGCTCCCTACAAAATCCGGTTTGATTATTGCAAATTTTGGTTTGTGAAAAAGCGTCGCCGTTGTAATTGAAGAAGGACCGAAATGTTCTAAATATTTTATCGCGTATTTTAAACTGTGTCCAGAATCATTAACATCGTCAAATAAAATTACTTTTTTTTTGGCTAAAGGAATAGTTAAGGGGATTTCCAACAAAGGTTTTTTTAATCTTATTCCCGGAGAAGACGAATCGTAAAAAGACAGTTTGAAGCTGGAAAGTTCATAAACTTGTAAAATATCAGCCATTGTGCGGGCCCAAGTCCATCCACCTTTAGCTAAGGTAATCAAAGTATCAAATTTTTTTTTACTTTCATTAATCTCAACTCCAAGATCAAGACAGATTAACCCCATTTCTTCCCAGGTCGGCGCAATGTATGACCATGTTTCTTTTAAGAATTGGGTTTTTTTAAATAAAATTTTGTTATTACTCATTGATGATTAATATCATAGCTTATCAAAGAAAAAATTCAAGGGAGAAAAAAAGTGTATAATAAATTTATGCTTGATTACGAAAAGACTTATGTTGAATCCATAAAAAATCCGGAAATTTTTTGGGAAAATATTGCTAAAGAATTAAGTTGGTATAAACCCTGGGACAAAGTTCTTGATTGGAAGTATCCTTATGCCAGATGGTTTGTGGGCGGGCAGACAAATATTGTTTATAACGCCCTTGACCGTTGGCAAAATACTGATATAAAAAATAAAACTGCTTTGATTTGGGTTTCACAAGAACAAACTGAAAGGCGCTTCACTTATGGACAACTTAATGAAGAAGTTTCAAAATTTGCCAATGGATTAAAGTCGCTCGGCGTCAAAAAAGGTGATAAGATCACGATTTATTTACCCCGAATTCCAGAACAGTTTATTGCCATGCTTGCCTGCTTAAAAATCGGAGCTGTCCACTCGGTCGTTTACTCCGGTTTTTCTGCTGACGCTTTGAAAAACAGAGTTGAGGACGCCCAAGCCAAAATCGTTATCTGCTCTAATTCTTATCCTTATGGAAAAAAAGTTGTTGAATCAAAGAAAAATGTTGATGAAGCGCTGAAAGAAAATAAAACAGTCGAGCATGTGATTGTTGTTGAAAGGATGAAATCAGATGAAATCAGACAGAGTCAGATACAATCAGATAAAACCAGTGAAAAAAACTCTGATTCTATCCAATTAAATCCGATTCCATCCGATTTTATCTATATTTGGTGGCACGAACTGATGGCCAAACAGAGTACAGAATGTCCGACCGAAATGATGGAATCGTCTGACCCGTCTTTCATTCTTTACACGTCCGGAACAACTGGAAAGCCAAAGGGGATTATTCACGGACACGGCGGCTATATGGTCGGGATTTATGCAACTTTAAAATATGTTTTTGATATAAAACCCGACGATATTTTCTGGTCAACGGCTGACGCTGGTTGGATTACCGGCCACTCTTATATTCTCTATTCCCCACTGATCAACGGAATTACGATGTTCGTATATGAAGGAACTCCTGATTTCCCTGATATTGAGATCTGGTGGAGATTAATTGATAAATATAAAGTGACAAAGTTTTATACCGCGCCAACTGCCGTCAGGGCTTTGATGAAATTTGGTGAAGATCATTTGAAAAAATATGACTTTTCTTCCTTAAAAATTTTAGGGTCGGTTGGCGAACCGATTAATCCGGAAGCTTGGCTTTGGTTTTATAAACATGTTGGACGTGAAAAATTACCGATTATGGATACTTGGTGGCAGACGGAAACGGGTATGTTTATGATTACCCCTGTTCCTTCAGTTAAACTAAAACCCGGGAGTGCCTTTAAGCCATTTTTTGGAATTGATGCTGACGTTGTAGATGATAAAGGTAATAAAGTCCCCACCAATACTCAGGGATATTTAATCGTCAGAAAACCCTGGCCGGCCATGTTACTTGATGTTTACAACAACCCAACCCGTTACAAAGAAACCTATTTTGAAAAAATTCCTAACGTTTATTTTGCCGGAGATTCGGCCAAGATTGACGAAGATGGATTTTATTGGATCGTTGGACGGAACGACGACGTTATTAAAGTTTCCGGCCACCGACTTGGTTCGGCAGAACTTGAATCGGCTTTTGTTTCAAACACCAAAGTGGCTGAGGCCGCCGTCATTGGTAAACCTCACGAAGTTAAAGGTGAATCAATCAAAGCTTTTGTTATTCTAAAACAAGGAGTTGTGCCATCCGATGAATTGAAAGCGGAACTCGTCCAAACCGTCCGTAAATCAATCGGCCCAATCGCCACACCCGACGAGATTGACTTCGTTGAAAAACTTCCAAAAACTAGAAGTGGAAAAATTATGAGACGTGTTTTGAAAGCGCAAGAGTTAGGACTGCCTGTTGGAGATACTTCGACACTGGAGAGTTGAAAATCAACTTTGGAGGATTAATCTACTTTTTCAATAACTTTGTATCGATTAATCGATTAATTGGAATTTACTTTTTATAAAATAATTAGTCTCAATAATATCTGATGTATATCGTGATTATTTTGTTATTTTGGCAATCTAAAAACATACTTTTGTAGGTTATAAGCGATTGACTAATATTTTTTTATTTGTATTAATTAATCGATTAATTAAAAGTTAATGACTTTAAATATGACCAGGGTATCAAAAAAATATATTAAAGAGGAAATTATCACAAAACTTTACCGGTTGTTTTTTGAAGTTTTTTCAAGGTCGGATAATCAACGATCTTTTTTGTCTCTAATTGATGACATATTATCTCCTGCTGAAAAGATTATGATTGCTAAAAGACTAGGAATGATTTATTTATTGATAAAAGGAGTAGACTTTCGAACAATTGCAGATACGCTTAAAGTGTCTACATCTACAGTGCTTTTTTATTCTGTTGTTTATAAGGAAAAGAAAGTTCAAACTACTAGATTAATCGAACAAATGTTAAAAAAAGAAAAGGTTTTAAATTTTCTGGAGGATTTATTTGCTGATCTGACAATTCATCCGGGAATTTATATTGGGCATCATAAACTAAATTGGGAGCACAAAAAAAGAAAGGAAGAAAGAAAAACTCTTCCTCTCTAACCCTGTATCGATTAATCGATTAATTGGTGCGATTAAATATGAAGTAGAATTTATATTATTAATATTTTGTTTAAAATAAGAAGCGGGAAGATAATGAGAAGGGTCTTAAAAGCTCAAGAGTTAGGACTGCCTGTTGGAGATACTTCGACACTGGAGAGTTGAAAATTATTTTCGCCTAAGTTTATTCAGTAAAACTTGTAGTTTAGAAAGTTTTTTTCTTTCAATTAAAGCATCATGAAAATCAAACCCAATTTTACCGTTATTAAGGATGCTTTCGTCTGTTACCCAAACCCGATTTCTTCCGGCTTTTTTCGCATAATACATTGCTTGATCGGCAGATATAAGTAAATCTGTTTCTAAATTTATTTTTTTTGATCCTTTTGTAAAAGTCGAGACACCGGCACTTATTGTTATTTTATTTGGCGTGTTTTCTTTTTCATCTGGGTTTAAATTTTTATTCTCCACAACCGCTCTTATTTTTTCAGCTAGTTTTTTTGCCCCGTCTAAGTCCGTATTTTGTAAAATTAAAAGGAATTCTTCTCCCCCAATTCTTGCTATAACATCTGTTTCTCTAATTTGGTCTTTAAAAAGATTGGCTAATTCTTTTAAAACAAAATCTCCAGCTTCATGACCATAGGTATCATTTACATATTTGAAAAGATCAATGTCCATCATTAAAACCGATAAAGGTTTTCCTTCTCGTTTTGCTTCTAAAAATAATCTTCTTAATTCACCTGATGGATTAGGCTTACTTTCATCTCCAAAGACAAATCTTCTATTATTTAATCCTGTTAGACTATCCTCCCTAGATAATTCGTGTTTTTTTTCTCTTTCATGTTGAAATCGTACATCTTTTGCTACCATTGATACTGCTAAGTTTGGGGGCAATGGATTTTTCTTTCTGTTCATGTAAGTTTCAATTTCTGACTTATGTTTTACATGCACGAGGTTTAGTTTAGTGAATCTTCCTTTTGAATTTCGTTGTTGGTAATGAGCTATGTCTTCTTTACTTTCTATCATATTCAAAATAATTTTTGTTAAACTATCTCTATGGCTGATTTTGAAAAATTAAAAAAACTTTGTCAACTGATTCGATATGATATTCTGACTTCAACGACTGAAGCTAAATCCGGCCATCCGACCACTTCCCTTTCGGCCGTTGAACTGATGACAACGCTTTTTTTCGGCGGTTTTTTAAAATCTGACCTCAACCACCCCAAGGGTGTCCAGAGTTTGAATAATGATCGGGTTGTTTTTTCCAAAGGTCACGCTTCTCCATTAATCTATTCATTATACCACGCTGCTGGAGCTATCTCATATCCGGAATTAATGCAGTTACGAAAAATAAATTCTGATTTAGAAGGTCATCCGACTTTCAGATTTAAATATGCCGATGTGGCGACTGGGTCGTTGGGACAAGGGTTGTCAGCCGGGGTCGGGATGGCGCTGGGAATAAAGTTAAAAATTAAAAATGAAAAATTAAAAATTGACAGAGAGCCGAGGATTTGGGTTTTGCTAGGTGATTCTGAAATGGCTGAAGGCCAGGTTTGGGAGGCGATCCAGATTGCCTCGCATTACAAACTTAATAATCTGATTGCTATTGCTGACATTAATCGTCTTGGCCAAAGTACGGAAACGATGCTCGGTTGGGATTTGGAAACTTACAAAAAAAGATTTGAGGCATTTGGGTGGAATGTGATTGCGGTTGACGACGGGCATGATATTAAACAAGTCTTTCAAGCGTTTAGTCAGATAGAATCAGATAGAATCAGACAAAGTCAGATGGAATCAGACAAAACCGATTATATCCGATTAAATCCGATTTCATCTGACAAACCTACAATGCTACTCGCTCGCACAATAAAAGGCAAAGGAGTTTCGTTTTTGGAAAACAAAGAGGGCTGGCATGGGAAACCGCTACCAAAGGATTTGTTACAGTCGGCACTGAAAGAACTGGGAAAGGTTGATTTGAACGTGAAGGGAAAGATCGAGGTTCCTAATTCAAAATTGAAAATTAAAAATTTAAAATTCAATGAAAATTGTAAATTGAAAATTGAAAATTACAAACTTGGTGATTTAGTTGCTACCCGATTAGCTTATGGTGATGCGTTGCTTGCCTTGGGGGGGGTTAACGAAAAAATCGTCGCCTTGGACGCTGAGATGTCTAATTCTACTTATTCGGAAAAATTTGCCAAAAAATTTCCAGAAAGATATTTTGAGATGTTTATTGCCGAACAAAATATGATGACGACGGCTCTTGGAATGTCAAAATTGGGATTTATTCCTTTTGCATCAACCTTTGCCGCTTTTTTAACCCGCGGGTTTGATCAGCTAAGGATGGCTCAATACTCTGCTCCCAACCTAAAAATCGTCGGTTCGCATTGTGGAGTTTCGATAGGACCCGACGGCCCATCGCAGATGGGACTAGAAGATATTTCCATGTTCCGCAGTATCTTAGATAGCACAATATTTTACCCCGCTGATGCAACATCTGCCTTCAGGTTGACACAAATAATGGCGAATATGGACGGACTTTTTTACCTTCGAACAAACCGAAAAGAAACGCCGGTGATTTATGGGGAAAAAGAAAAATTTAAAATAGGAGGATCAAAAATACACTACTCCAAAATTCGTAATCCGAAATCCGTAATTAAAAAATCTAATAATTTTAATGCCTTGATAATCGCCGCCGGCGTGACATTACACGAGGCGTTAAAAGCCCAAAAAGAATTGGCAAAACAAGGGGTTGAGACGGTCGTCCTTGATTGTTATTCTGTCAAACCCTTGGATGTACAATCGATTAATCGATTGACAAAAGAGATAAAGAACGTAATAGTCGTCGAAGATCATTATCCAGCCGGCGGCATCGGAGAAGCTGTGACTGACGTCATTGTAAATTGTAAATTGAAAATTGAAAATTATTCTCACCTTTGCGTCCGCAAACTCCCTCGTTCCGGATCACCTGAAGAACTACTTCGCCTTGAAGAAATTGATGCCGAAGCGATCATCAAGGCAGTCAAGAATTTCTAATTTTTATCATCTTCTTCACAATAAATATCCCCGTTAAAACCAATATTGAAAGGCCAACAAATTCAAAATAAATCAGAGTTGAAACTGGTAAGATTTTAAAAATCCCGGCTGAAAATGGATGGCTTAAAATAATGAACTGAAATATCAAAGGTATGATAAAAGCTAATATAAATAAAGGTGAAAAAAGATGTCTTACATTTTCATGAATATGACGATGGCTTAGCCAGAGATCAATAAAGACAAAAGACTGAATGATCGTTAAAACTGAAAAGGCGGCTGTTCCTCCTAATTTTTGACCGGCAAAAATAAAATAAGAGGTAATTACAAGAATCGCCCCTACTATCCCAACCGCTCCAATGTATGATTGATCCTTATTCTTTAACAAAACCATTTCTTTTTCTGGGGTGATTGACATTAAACCAGCGTCCCGAGGAGCAAATGCTAATATTAAAGCCGGCAGACCGTCTGTCACTAAATTAATATATAAAAGTTGGATTGGATAAAATAAGGTTGGTAATCCTAAAATAAGTCCAATTATTAAAGCAATTGCCTCCGAGACATTACATGATAATAAGTATTTAATAGCGTTTTTTATACTATTGATTATATTTCTTCCTTCTTCTATGGCCGTGATAATTGTGGCAAAGTTGTCATCTGTGACCACCATATCTGCCGTCTCGCGGGCAACATCAGTTCCAACAAGCCCCATCGCCACGCCCACGTCAGCCTGTTTTAGGGCGATTGCATCATTTACCCCATCTCCAGTAACGGCTACGATCTCACCCAGTCTTTGATATAGGGAAACAATTCTATGCTTTTGAAAAGGATTGGTCCGGGCAAATATTTTAACTCTCGGTAATATTTTTAACAGTTCATCATCATTATATTCTTCAAGTTGAAAACCGGTTAATATCTCATCGCCAAATTTTATTAGACCGCTTGAAACCCCGATTGCCTCAGCTGTTTTTTCATTATCTCCAGTTATCATTACAACCTTAATTCCGGCATTTTTTGCTTTGAGAACTGCATCTCGTACTTCGGGACGGGGTGCGTCATGGATGGCAACCATCCCGAGAAAGATGAAATCAGATATAATTGGATTTAATCGGATGGAATCGGTTTTTTTTGATTGTATCTGACTTTGTCTGATTTTATCCGATTCTATCTGTTTGTATCCGAATGCAAGTACTCTTAACCCCTGCTCTGCCCATCGGTCAACCTGTTTTTTTATCTTCTTTTTTTCATCATTTGTTAATTTACAGATGTTAATAATTGATTCGGGGGCACCTTTGGAAAAAACATATTGAAGACTGTCTTCGTACGAAGACAGTCTTCTCCTAACAACAACGCTCATCATCTTCGTCACGCTGTCAAAAGGTTTTTCATCAATCAACTGCCATTCCTTCCGGATCTCTTCAATATTTAATCCTTGTTTTTGGGCCATAAACAATAATGCCCCCTCGGTTGGATCACCTAAGACATCCCAACTACCATGATCGTGGATATAAACAAGTGAAGCGGTGGAACAGAGAATTCCGTTTAAAAGCAAAAGAGAGAACGGGTCTTTGATAGAATCGGATGAAATCGGATTTAATTGGATGGAATCGGTTTTATGTTGACTGGTTTTATCTAATTGTATCTGATTATATCTAATTCCATCTGTCCAAACTTCTTTCACCTGCATTTTATTGGTCGTTAACGTTCCTGTTTTATCAGTTGCAATTAAAGTGATACTTCCCAAAGCTTCGATAGCTGAAAGTTTTCGAATAATCGCCTTTTTTCCAGCCATTTTTTTCATCCCTATAGCCAAAGTAATTGTCATAACGGCCGGTAAACCCTCCGGAACTACGGCAACGGCCAAAGAAACTGATAATAAAAATGCCGGGAAATAACCGGTTCCCTCAAGCATTGAAACTAAAAAAACAATTATCGAAAGAGCTATTCCGCCTATTCCAATAATTCTTGTTAGGTCGGCTAATTTTTTTTGTAAAGGGGTTATTCCATCTTCAATCGAAGACAGGTTATGAGCAATTTCTCCAAACTTTGTTTTATCTCCAGTTTTTGTTATTACTATATATCCTCTACCTTTAGCAACGATCGTTCCTGAAAAAACCTCTTCTTTTTCGATCTTAATAACAGGAAAAGACTCACCAGTAAGCGCTGATTCATTTACTTCCAAATTAATTGATTTGGTAACATATCCATCTGCTGGAACTTTTATTCCCTCTTCCAAATAGACTAAATCACCTGGAACCAAAAATTTACTGTCAATTTCTATCTCTTTTCCATCACGAATAACTCTTACTTTTGTGACCGTCATTTTTTTTAAAACCGCCAAAGATTCTTCAGCTTTTGCTTCTTGATAAAGACCGAAAAGTCCATTAAGAATTACTATTCCAATTATCAATCCTCCGTCAAGGGTTTCTCCTAAAATATACGAAAGCATCGCAGCTCCTATCAGTAAAATAGTCAAAAAGTTATTAAACTGTTCAAAGAATTTAATGAAGATTGATTTTTTCTTTTGCTCCGCAATGATATTAAAACCGTATTGAGTTAGAAATTGAGAAACCTGAGAAGACGTTAATCCTTTCATAGTGTTAAATAAAAATTCAAAAGGCAAAAGTCAAAAATGAAAGTCAAAATTAAAAAGTATAAAACTTTTGACTTTTTACTTTTACTTTTGAATTCTAACTTTTGAATTCTAACTTTTCATACACTTCCTCCATCGTCCTTAAAATATCCATACAAATTCCTCTGGATTCGCTAAAAGTTATTGCTTTAATATTATGGGGAAAATAGTGAAAGATTTGGTTGCGTCCGTTTTTCCAGACATTCCAAACTTTTTCAGCTAACTCTTTAGAATACCCGTTTTCTATTTTTAAATAAAGAGAGTCCGGCCCTAATTTTCCGATTAAATTTGGTGACATTAATTTTCCCAACCTTAAATGATCAGAAATATAATCAAGGCGGCTGATTAGTTTTTTGTCTCTGAATATCTGCTTTAAAAATCCTTCATAGGCCTTGGCAAACGGAAAAACCAAAAAAGAATAGTCTTTAAACTGATAGGCCTGATCTCGGACAACATCATCCATTAAATATAAACCTTCCTCAAGAAGATCGCGTTGACCTTGGGAAAGATAAGACCAAAATTGGCTTTCTTTGTTGACTAGATAGTCCATATGATTTAATAAATGTTATAATCATTATAATTGTTATAAAACTTATAATCCATGGAAAAATTTTACAAAATTTTTCAAAAGAATTTTTTTCCTCATAGAAAGGGTGAATACAGAGGTTCTCTGCCGCTTATTACTATCTCCCGCGAAATGGGAAGCGGAGGAAAATCAACCGCTAATTTAATTGCTTCACAGTTGGGGAAACCTTGGAAGGTCTATGATCATGAACTGATTGACAAAATTGCTAAAGATAAAGTTTTAGAAGAAGAATTAATTAGCTCTATTGACCCAAAAAGACTGCCGTTAGCTGATATTGTTACGACTAAAACTTTTGGGAAAAGATTTGCTCACCTTTCCGGATATCAACGACATTTAATTAAGGTTATGACTTTGGTCGGTTTAAAAGGCTATTCAATCATTCTTGGACGAGGTGGTAACTTTCTTTTTCCTCATATGTTAAATGTCAGAATGATCTGTCAATTGGACCAACGAATTATTTGGCAGATGACCTATGAACACATTTCAAGACCAGAAGCAATAAAAAGAATTGAGGAATCAGATAAAGAAAGAAGGGATTTTGTTGAATCACTTTTTAATCATAATCACTGCAAAGCCTACCACTATGATTTAGTCATCAGAACTGGATCGGATATTACGATAGAAGATGCCACAAATATTATTATCGATCTAGCGAAGAGAAAATTCAAAATTTAGCCTCATACAACCTACGCGGTTGTATTGGCATATCGTTAAATTAATAGCTTTCTAATAATCCGTTGGACTACTTTTGTAGGTTATAAGCGGTTGACAAACTCTTTTATATGTTTAAAAATTAATTTATATGAGAAATAAATTTTATGATGACTGTTTTTATCACGTTTTTAATAAAAGCATTGCTAATTTTGGGATTTTTGCTAAGTCCAAGAATAGTTTAAAATTTATTGATACTTTAGATTATTATAATGATTTAAAAACAAAAATAAGTCTTTCTGTCTATTTAAGAAAAAATTCATTACACACTAATTTATTGATTCCAAAAGATAATTCTATAGCTAAAATAATTTCTTATTGTATTATGCCAGACCACTATCATCTATTGGTAAAAATTATTCATGCTAATAAATTTTCAAAATATATTAATAATGTTGAAAGTAGTTTTACCCGATATTTTAATATAAAAAATAATCGAAAAGGACCTTTGTGGCAATCTAGATTTAAATCAGTAATAATAGAAAGCAACGAACATCTATTACACGTTTCACGTTATATCCACTTAAATCCAACCACTAATTATTTAGTTGATAATCCTGAGGATTGGAATTTATCATCATACAAAGATTTAATAAGTAATGAAAAATATTTAAAAGAATATATTAAGGAGATATCTATAGATTCTTGCTTAGACTATAAAAAATTTGTTGAAGATAACAAGGATTACCAAAAAAAACTAAAACATATAAAAAAATTAATGATCGATTAGCCTCATCCAACTGACGCAGTTGTATTGGCTTATTAAATTATTTTAACATTTCTAACTTAATTGAGGGGCTCATGGTCGTCTTAATGAAAGCGTTTTTGATATGGGTCTTGCCGACGGCTTCAATAAATTTTTCCGCATTGGCAATTAATTTTTTTTCCTCAAAGGAAATCTTGCCAATCATTTGATGAATCAAAGGAAATTTTGCCTCAGTCTTCCAGCGTAACATTCCCTTTTCAAATTTTTTGACGACTTCTTCCGGTTTAGTTGAAACGGTCCCCGCCTTAGGATTGGGCATAAGACCTTTTGGACCCAAAACCTTAGCAAATTTAGCTAATTTTGGCATGAAAGAAGGATGAGTGACTAAAACATCAAACTCAATTTTGCCCTGCCTGCCGGCAGGCAGGCTTTTTTCAAATTCCTCAATAAATTTATCGTCGACGACTTTTACCCGAACAGTTTTTCCTGTCGAAAATGGTAGTTCAATCTCCCCTTTTAGACCCGTTTCGTCCATAACAAAATGAAGCTCGACTGATTGATCAAATTTAGGTGGTTTGATTTTTTTTAATAATAAAATAGCTTCCTCCAATGAATAATATTTATTTCTGTCAATCCTTTTTCTCGCTTCTTGATAATGTTTACCCCTGACTGCCATAGCTTTAGCGGAGGCGGTTCGACTCGCTGATTTTTTTTCCTTGCCTCGCCGTAGTTCCGCCGCAGGCGGAACGGAGGCGGGTTCGGCATTTGCCTGTTCCTTATTTTTCATCATTTTCTTTTCCATTGACTTGGCTTTTTGTTCTTTCTTCTGTTTTTCTTCAACCTCTTCATTTCCCAGTAATCGTGGTTTGACTTTACCCATAAGAAAATATAATTTTTATAATGGTTATAATTGTTATAACTCAACATCAATTCCCATTGATCTTGCAGTCCCCGCAACAATTTTCATAGCAGCCGGAACATCATTTGCATTTAGATCTCCCATTTTTTCTTTAGCAATTTCTTCCAGTTGAACTTTTGTTAATTTTCCCACTTTTTCTGTATTTGGTTTTCCGGAGCCTTTTTGGAGGTTTAACCTCTTTTTTATCATTGCAGCAACGGGTGGCAACTTAGTAATAAAAGTAAAACTTCTATCTTCAAAAACAGTAATAACGGCCGGAATAATTTGACCTTTCATTTTGGCCGTTTTGGCGTTATATTCTTTTATAAACTCCATGATCGGTACACCGTGCTGACCTAAAGCAGGACCAACTGGTGGGGCCGGAGTTGCCTCGCCGGCCGCTAGGTTTAATTTGAGAATAATTTTTATTTTCTTAGCCATTTCTTTAAAAAATTTCTAATTTCTAATTGACCTAATTAACCTAAAAAAACTCCAAATCCCAGATTTCAATTGGTTATTGGTTATTTTTTAGATCAATTAGAATAATTAGATTAATTAGGTTAATTTATAATTTAGTCACCTGTAGGAAGTCTAATTCTACCGGTGTCTCTCGATCAAATATTGAAACCAGCACTTTAATCTTTCCTTTTTCTTCATCAATCTCTTGAATACTCCCAAGAAAATCAGAAAAAGGTCCGTCTGTGATTTTAACAGCTTCCCCAATAGAAAATTTAGACTTAAACTTTGGCTGTTCTTGTTTGACGAACTTCATGATCGCCTCGACTTCTTTGTCAGAAATTGAGGTGGGCTTTAGTCCGGCACCGACAAATCCGGTCACTCCTTCGGTCGTCCTTACCACTAACCAAGAATCGTCATTCAAAATCATCTTAACCAAAATATAACCTGGGAAAACTTTTTCCGTAGCTTTTGTTTTTTTGCCTTTTTTGACAACAATTATTTCTCTGGTTGGAATAACGATTTCAAAAATTTTATCTTCAACTCCTAAGCTTTTGACTCTCTGTTCAAGTGCCTGTTTAACCCGTCCTTCATAACTGGTTTGAATATGGATGACATACCATTTTGGCACAGGACCGGCAATTTGAGTTTGATCAACCATTATTTAAATAATAAATTCTAAATTTCAAGTTCCAAATAAATTTAAAATTTAAAATTTTAAACGTTTAGAGCTTATTTGTGATTTGGTGCTTAAAATTTAGGATTTCTTTACCTGAACTTCGTAATTACTTCCAATCCTTTCGCCAACAAGACATCTATTATACCCACATAAAGTCCAATTATCAAGGAAACAATTATGACGATGGTTGTCAGCCTGATCGTCTCAGCGCGGGAAGGCCAACTGACTTTTTTAAGCTCATTTACAACATCGGTCGCAAAATTGGGTGGTTTTTGCATTTGTTTATAACTGTTATAATGTTTATAAAAGTTATAAAGATTATATCATATGTTATCTAAAGAAATCGCCCACGCATTAATTCTGATTTTTACAATAGTTTTAACTTTTATTCTTCCTAAGACTAATTTGGCTCAATATGACCTGCAGATTAGCGCCGGCCTTTTTATTCTGCTTTATTTGGCAAAAAAATTTATTATCTCTAAAAATATTTATTCACGACTGATAGAATCAGTCATCTTTACTTTGATAATCATGGGAATTGTTAATTCAACCGGCGGATTGACTTCACCTTTTTTCTTTCTTATTTACTTCCTCCTTTTTTCCTTGACTTTAATTCTTGAACCAATCATTTCGATAACCACAACGATTACTTTAATCATTTTCTTTCTTTTAAGTTTACCGGCCAGTCAGGACTTCAGAACTTTAATGCCCATTATTTCTTTAGCTTTTATTACGCCATTTGCCATGTTTATGGGAAGCGAAAAAATTAAAAATGAAAAGTTAAAAGTGAAAAGTGAGAAAACTAAAGAGGAAACATTTTTGTTTCTGTCATTACTCATAAAAAATCATTTAAAAAATATTCGGGAAGCAGCTCAAAACTTTGTTGGCGACCACCAGCTTGAAATAATTAAAAAATCGACGACTAGAATGGAGAAGTTGATTGAGAAGTTTGAGGAAAGTAGGGACTAGGGGTTAGACAGTTAGGGATTAGAAATACAAAAAGATATCAAATGAAAAAAAAAATTTTAATATTGTTGTTTCTAGCTATTCCCTATTCCCTAATCCCTAATCCCTCTCATGCTGTCCCTATGGACTCCTCTCGTTTTAAAATAGAATCGGCTAATGTCGAAATTGCCGGTGGCAATAAAAGTTCAACCAGTTATAAATTAGCTGATACGGTTGGGCAATTGGCGGCCGGTCAATACTCTTCAACCGGATATGTTGTTAAAGCCGGCTTTCAGTACCTTCATTCAATCATTCCTTTTCGTTTTTCCATCTCTGATATCAATATTGCTTTTGGAACTTTAGTCCCCAGCACTCCATCAACGGCAACCACTAATCTAACCGTTTATTTCGGCGGAGCCGGACAGTATCAGGTAACGGCGATTGAAGAGGGACCACTCAAAACTCAGTCCTTAAATGTTATTCCTGACACAAGTTGTGATGGTGGAGCCAATACCTGTAGTGAATCATTAGCAAAAGTTTGGTCATCGTCGTCAGCTTATGGTTTTGGCTACGGCATGTCCGGCAATGATATTCCGACTGACTTTATTGATGGCACTTACTTTCGACCTTTCCCCGACCGGACAGCAGCAGAATCCCCGGCCACCGTTATGACAAGTATCAACGTTGGGAAAAACCGCTCTTCAACCGTCACTTTTAAAACCAATATTTCATCAATTCAACCTGCCGGAAGTTATCAAACAGTTATTAATTTTGTGGCCACACCTAGTTACTAGGGACTAGGGATTAGACAGTTAGGGATTAGAAATTCAAAAAACAAATATGAAATTTAAAAATATTTTATTAACGATTCTGTTTCTTACTATTCCCTATTCCCTAATCCCTAATCCCTCTTTTGCTCAACAGGTCTCTCTTTCCCTCTCTCCCCCTCTCCTTGAGTTATTCATCAAGCCTGGTAAAGCGATTATGGTTGCCTACAAACTGGATAACCTTGGAGATCCGACTTTTTTAAATTTAAAAATATTACCTTTTGAGGCCAAAGATAATCTCGGCAATATCAGGATTAAACCGGAATTTGAAGGGCCGGTTAGATTTAGTTTGGATAATACCGATTTAACACTTGATCAACCGTTTTTTTTAAAAACCAATTATTCTCAACAGATTTTACTGCGAATAAGAATACCTGAAAATATTACTGACGGAGATTATTATTACAGTCTTTTGGCCGAAACAACTCCCCCAACCGCCAGTGAAGGAATTGGTTCTGCACGAGCTAAAGCCACAATTGGTTCAAATATCTTAGTGACCATTTCTAATTCCGGGAATATTGATATTAAGCCAAAAATCGCTCTTTTCTCGACTCGCGGCGGACTAACTTTAGGCCAAAATATCAAAGTCTTTGATAGCTCAGATAAAATTCCGGTCGTTTTAACCGTTGTTAATAAAGGAAAAAACATGATGAAACCGGAAGGTCAAATCAGTTTGAAAGGTAATTTTGGTGAAACAATAAAGTACGATATTATTTCAAAAAATATTTTGGCGGAATCAGAACGGTTGCTCGAGGCAACGCCATCGGCAACAATTAATTGTGATCAAGGTAGGGAACAAAAATGTTTGTTCTCTACAACATTGATTTTATCTGGATTTTTTATTGGAAAATATAATCTTTCAACCGAAATTAGGTTTGGAGAAAATTCGCCAACGATTTTTGCCTCTACGATATTTTACGCTTTTCCGTTTAAAATTGCCGGGGGTATCTTATTGGCAACCGTAATTATTATATTCATAATTAAGCGAAAAAATGAGTAGTGGCGTGATTTATCACGCCTAAATATTCATGTGCCATTCGTCATTTTTTTCCCTTCTCAACAACCCATTGGACTACTTTTGTAGGTTATAAGCGGTAGACAAGTATATTCATTATTTATTTAATTATTACGAGTTTAGAAAGTTTAGCGAGTTTGTTTTAATTCGCTAAATAAATAATATGAAAAACTTTATAAAGTCTTTTTCACCTTTATTCAAGAGATTAAAACTAAAAAAATATCTGTTGGAAATTTTCCTTGTGACCACGGCTTTGATAATAACGGTTGCGGCTTTAGTAATTTATGCGAAGAATAATCAAAAAGTAAAGGAGGAAATTGAAATTAATCCGCCCAGCCTTCGTCAAGACTTCGGCGGGCAAGGAAAAATCTTCGTTGACGTTTCCGGCGCCGTCAAAAAACCGAATCTCTATCAAGTAGACTTTGGGGCTCGGATAAAGGAAATTATTGACAGGGCCGGCGGCCTATCTGATGACGCAGATGTAATATTCTTTAATCGTAATTTTAATCTGGCTCGAATTCTATCAGATCAAGAAAAAATTTACGTCCCTTCAATTTCAGAAATTAATAATGGAATTTTTGTTCAAAATCAATTAACACTGGATTATACAACGCCAATAACAAGTACGGGCATTGCGAACAATGCCCCTACAGACAATATTAACCTCAATTCCGCCACCATTGAAGAACTTGACCAACTACCGGGAATTGGACAGGTGACGGCCAATAAAATTATTTCCAATCGACCATATACAACGATAGAAGAATTGGTGACGAAAAAAGTGGTTAATAAAGGAGTGTTTGAGAAGATAAAAAATCTAATTAGTTTATGATTTCACCCGCAATTTTTACCAACGTAATAAACTCATATTTACCCGAACCTGAAGCCTCATTACTAAATGGAATAATTTTTGGAGTAAATTTAAAGACAACTAAAGAATTTTATCAGCAACTGAAGATTGTTGGTCTTTTGCATTTAGTCGTTCTTTCGGGTATCAATATTACTTTACTAGCTGCGATGGTTAGCTCCGTTACAAAATATTTTAGCAAAGTTATATCAACTATGATAACGATACTAACGATAATTTTGTTTGTTATTTTTGTAGGACCAAAAGCCCCAATTATCCGAGCTGCCTTTATGGGTTTACTCACGCACGTAGCAATTATAACTGGAAGAAAAAACTATACTTTATATGCCCTTTTTCTTTCTTTAATTTTTATCTTGATCTTTTGGCCTTTATGGTTAAAAACAGTTTCTTTACAACTTTCATATGGAGCAACTCTCGGGATTATTCTTTTTGGTCAAAGTAATTCTAAAAATAACATCGTCAATAATCTTCGTCTGACTTTTGCCGCTCAAGTTTTTACCGTGCCAATTATTTTTTTTTATTTCAAACAGGTATCTTTAATCTCTCCTTTGGCCAATCTGTTAGTGGCCGAAACAATTCCTCCTCTGATGGTTTTTGGGTTTTTAACGGCGATTTTAGGAAAAATTAATTTTTTTCTGGGCTATATTCCCAGTCTAATTTCTTATGGCATTTTGAGTTATCTTGTCTGGATCATTGAGACGTTGGCAAAAATTCCTTATATATTTTTACAATTTTAAATATGTTTGAATCGCCTGTAAAAAAACGTGATCTGATTTTATTTTCTTTTTTTTCATTAATTGTTTTGTTGGCTGTTTTTTTATCTTCGTTTTTTGACGAACGGACAAAAATCGTCTTTTGTAACGTTGGACAAGGCGATGCCGCCTATATTAGAATTAAAAACAAGATTGATGTTTTGATAGACGCCGGCCCGGATAAGAGGGTTCTTTCCTGCTTGGGCAAATATATGCCGTTTTGGGATAGAAAAATTGAATTGGCTTTTCTGAGTCATCCAAACAATGATCATTATAATGGTTATTTTTTCATAGCCGACCGCTATCAAATAGACAAATTTATCACCGTTAATACTTCAGGTTTGATCGTCAGCAAAACCTACAAAAAACTTCTCCAAAAAATATCAGGGGAAAAAATTAAAATTGAAGAAGCTTTTGCCGGAAAAATAATCCAGGCCGTACAACCGCGTAGGTTGGATGAGGCTAAATTTAATATTGTCTGGCCTCCTAAGGATTTTAGTTCGCCAAATGATAATGACTACTCATCTGTTTTTATTTTTCAAGAAAATACTTTTAAAGTACTGTTTACAGGTGATTCATCACCGTTTGTACTAGGTAGATTGTCACATGGCGCTATTGGAAAAGTTGATGTTTTAAAAATCCCTCATCATGGCTCAAAAAACGGACTGACTAAAAAGTTTCTTGACTTAGCAGACCCGGCGGTCGCAGTGATAAGTGTTGGGAAAAATAATTCTTATGGTCACCCGAGTAAAGTTATTTTAGATATGTTGAAGGCCAAGAATGTAAAAGTTAAACGGACGGACATTAATGGAGACATCATCTTTAAAATAACAAATGATAAATGATAAATAACAATTGAATTTTAAATAATAAATAATTAATAACAAAACGGTTTTATTATTTGTGATTTGTTATTCAATTAATATTTGTTATTTGATGTTTGTTATTTACGAAAGTAGTATGCTCTTTATCTCTTTAAAAATATTCCATCCTTCAAACCCGATCCAGCTCTCACCTACCAATTCTGTTGGTAGACCTGGATCTTGACGAAGTAGATTGACATATTCACTAATAACTTTTCTTAATTTATCAACTTTTTCATCTCCTGAAGATAAAATCTCGTGCCATTTTTTGAAAAGTTCACGATAGGATTTATCAAGGCTCGATTTTCCCCAGACTTTTTCAATAAGAATTTCACGGTCGCCAAAAGTATGATCAGCCTCAAAAGCTTGGATATATTTCTCTTCTTCTTTTTGAGAAGTTAATAATTTCAAAGTAGGTAAAATCGGATGTGGAGTGAGCCAGAAAGATCTGTGCCAAGGACCCAATCCCCATCCTTGCATCTCACGTCTCAAACGGTCGCGAATTTCCCGTTTTTTTTCCGGGATTTCATAGGAAATAATCCTCCATTTACCATCCCATTTTTCCTTGAGGAATCGGAAAAATGGAAATTCCAAACATAGCTCTGCAAATCCTTTCTCGGTGAGACGATAAGGGTCTGACCCTCCCGGAGGGTCAGACCCTATGGCTTTCTCAACCACTCCTTCCTTGAGCATCCCTGACAATGTTCCCCTGGTTTTTTGATTTAAAAAAAGATCGAAAATTTTTTGGGTTTTTTCGTCTAAGCTAACAGCTGATAATTCAACGCCCGCCTTCGCTGAAGCTTCGGCGGGTAAACCCGAAAGTAAATAAAGTGCAAGTAAAATCTTCGTCCGTCTTTCTTTTATTGCCATATAAATAACAATGTAACAGACGAGATATTTCAAGTCAAGCGAATTTTTTGGGATCTTACACAACAATAGAAATGTCCGCCTCCGCAACATTAGAAATGTCCGCTTTTGAATAAACCGGTTGGGATAATTTAGGGTTATCAATATTTTTCTAAATTATCCAATATGACTACAAGATTTATGGATGCGGAAAGTTTGAAGTTAAAAGTTCTTGAAGATCTCCTACAAAAGAAAATTAAAACCAAACAGGCAAGTTGTATTTTATGCCTTTCAACCCGTCAAGTACGAAGACTTAAAAATAATTTTGAAGTGAATGGACCTCGTGCAGTTGTCCATGGTCTTAGAGGAAAAGTTGGTAATCATAAAATAGATGACATGATAAAAAACAAAGTAATAGAAACAATTAAAGAAAAATGTTCTGATTTTAAACCAACATTTGCAACTGAAAAATTACAGGAAAACCAAATACCTGTTCCTTCCTCCCAAACTGTCAGAAGGTGGATGACTGAGGTAGGACTGTGGAGGTCACACAAACAAAAACAAGTTGAATATCATGCATGGCGCCCTCGTAAAGATCACTACGGAGAATTCCAGCAATTTGATGGATCATATCACCTGTGGTTTGAGAGGCGATACGTTGACCATAACAATGAACCAATTGAGGTATGCTTACTCGCCTCAATTGATGACGCAACAGGCAAAATTACCTACGCTTCTTTTGAAGAAAATGAAGGAATAATCGCTGTATTCAACTTTTGGAAAACATATATTTTAGCTTTGGGAAAGCCCTTAACTATTTATCTTGATGCATTTTCCACTTACAAAATTAATCATAAATCAGCAGTTGACAATAAAAATCTAATAACTCAATTTGAGCGGGCTCTTAAAAGTTTAGATATTCTCCTTATCCATGCTCACTCTGCTCAAGCTAAAGGCAGGGTTGAACGATTGTTTGGAACTTTACAAGATAGATTGATTAAAGAAATGAGATTGGAAGGGGTAAGTAATCCTAACGACGGAAACAAGTTCTTAAAAGAAATATTCATTCCTAAATTTAATAAGAAATTTTCAGTTGTCCCAAGAAGTATTGGAGATGTTCACCGGACGCTATCTCCAAACGAAGTCAATAAATTAAATTCAATCTTTTCAGTTCATGAAAATCGAAAGATTAAAAATGATTTTACAATTCAATTTGACAATAACTTTTATCAACTTGAAGAAATTCAACCAACAACCGTCAGACCAAAAGAAACTGTAACGATTGAAATTTGGTTGGATAAAACTTTACATATCATTTTAAAAGATTTTGAGTTAAACTATTTTCTAATTAAAGAAAGGCTTGAAAAAGTGAAAAGAAATCCAACACTTTTGACAAACCACCCTTTAAATTATGTTCCGCCGTTCAATCATCCATGGAGACGAGCACGTCGAGTGGCAAATGAGGATAGACGACTAAAAGCGGACATTTCTAATGTTGTCTGACAGCGAATTTTTTGGGACACTCTTTATAAAGACGGTCTTAAATAAGACTGTCTTTACTTCTTCTGCATTTTACCCTTGACAAAGTCTTTATATTGTTTGTATATTTATAAATAATGAAGAAGTTTTTATACCGCATAATTCTTTTTTTGTTTATTTTTTCCCAGGTTACCATAATATACCTATACACAGTTCCTCAATTAACTCCTGGTCTTGATACGGCTGGATTTACCAATGCTTCAGATACTCTAAGTAACGGTAGACTGTCATACCGAGCTGGAGTGACAACTGGAGCGGCCAGCTCATCACTTGTCACAATCGACGGATCTGGAAATGCTGATAATGATACCAATCATCTGTTTCCAAAAGATGTTGTTTGTTTTTCCGGCTCATTATTGGACGGATGTCACAGCCAGGCGCTCTATACTGTGGCTAATATTGTTGATACCACTAATTTTAATTTCACACCCCCTCTTGATGCCACCGCTTTAAGCGCTAACGACTATGTAATTGCCTCTCAATCGGCCACCCATACAATTGCCTTCACTTTAGCCAGTGCCGTTCCAACCGCTGGAGACATATATATTACTATACCGGCTCTTGATACAACCGGAAAAACAAACGACTATTTTCCAGACACCAATTCCAGCATTGCCACCAATGGTTTTGATCTAGGAGGAGTTGGAACCGGTGATATCTCAGTTGCCTCAAGTGGATGTGATAATAACTGGACGGTCGCATCGGTCACTGCCGGTACAGCGTCAGCTGACCATTTAATACAAATAAACCGATCAACAAATAGCTGTGCGGCTTCATCAACAATTACCGTCACCGTTGGAGACGCCAGCAATAAATTAATTAATCCTGCCCCTATTTCTACTGGACATACGCAAGGAGCCGCCGACGTCTATACTTTAAATGTTAAAACCAGAGATGGGTCGGATAATACTCTTGATCAAAGTAATATTAAAGTAGCTGTGATCGAAGGGGTTTTGGTTTCGGCAACAGTTGAGGAAACATTGGCGGTTACAATTGCGGGGGTAGCCAGCACCACCTCGGCTTGCGGCGCAACGACTGACGTGACAACAACGGCTACTTCGGTACCCTGGGGAACTATTTCAAGTTTTGGAGCTTTTAAGGAAGCGGCTCAAACCGTAACTGTTTCGACGAATGCCGATGCCGGTTATTCTGTTAAAGCCGAAGAAAACGACCAAATGGGAAAAGATGGAATTGCTTGTACCGGCGCCACGGCTGGTGAATCGGTTAACTGTATCCAGGATACGCTATGTGGGACTGTTTCCTGTAGCGAATCGGCCGGATATTATTGGACAAGCACGGCAAAGTATGGACTGGGTTTTACTTTAGCAAATGCCAGCGGCACGGATGCTTCTTTTTTATATGATTCCACCTCAGAACCTTGTACTACAACCGGGGGCGGAACCTCAACAAATTTTTGTGCCCGCCAATTTGCAGACCAAGAAACACCGGAAACCAAACAAACGATTATGTCTAATGCCGGACCAGTTGCTTCATCGCAAGTATCTTTATGTTATCGACTAAATGTTTCAGCCACCCAACCAGCTGGTTATTATTTTAATAAAGTCCAGTTGACGGCAACCGCCACCTTTTAACTTAGGGACTAGGGATTAGACAGTTAGGGATTAGAAATAAATATGAAAAATAAAATAAAAAAAACCATTTTAATCTTGCTTTTTCTAACTATTCCCTATTCCCTAATCCCTAATCCCTCTCTTGCTCAATCCTCCATCCCTCTCGTTGTCATGCCGGCCAGAAATCAGATTGAAGTGACGCCGGGTGAAAAAACAGCTGTAACAATCAGTTTTTATAATCAGTCCGACGATCCTGTTTCCGGATTTTTTAAAACAGCTGATTTTATTGTTGAAGATAGTCTGGGAACTCCACGATTTATTGAAAATGTGGAAGATGCCCCAATCAAATATTCTGCTTCCCGTTGGTTGACTCTTCCGTATGATCGGGCGACTCTCCCCGCCCATGATAAAGTTATGATTCAAACTGATATTTTAGTGCCTTTAGATGCTCATGCCGGCGGAAGATATGTGGCTGTTTTTTTCCAACAGGGAAATACTTTGACAAAGCAGACTGCTAGTAACGAAGCTGGTTCTGGTACTAATTTGCGAATCGCTTCACTCATCTATATTAAAGTTAAAGGAGCGATCACTGAAAAAGCTTTGATTTCACGCTTTTTTACTCCGTCTTTCTTTGAATACGGACCAATTAAGGTGACAACTGATATATTAAATCGAGGTGATTATCATATAACTCCCCGGGTTTCTTTGACGCTCGCTAATACGTTTGGCGGTCTGGTCGATCAAAAATTACTTAAAGAACAAAATATTTTTCCTGAAGCTTCAAGGAACTATGTAACCGAGTTGGGCGCAAAATGGATGATCGGAAAATATAAAGTTAATCTTAGCGGATCTTATGGAGAAGCGGGCCAAGCACTGACCGCTGTCAGCTATGTCTGGGTCTTTCCTTGGCGAGTGGCTTTAGCAGTTATTTTAACCATTATTATTATGATTTTTATCGCCAACAAACTTTATAAAAATATCGTTGTTAAAGAAACTAACCTTGAAGATGAATTGAAAAAAGAACAGGAAGAGATTGAGAAGCTGAAGACGCAACTGCGGAAACGTAATTAATCCGACCAATACTACCAATGTCACCAATCCGACCAATAAATTTATCAATAATCCAATGATTTAATTATTTTTTTTATTTGTTTATTTAATCATTCATTGGTAGTATTTGTAGTATTGGTTTATTGGTAGTATTAAACGTTGGTAGTATTCATAAATTAATGAAACATTTATTACTCACTGTTTTGCTCATTCTCATCCCTCTCCAGCTCGGTTTTCTTTATCTAAAAAATCCTCCTGAGATGTCTGGAATCGTTGCCGGTATCAAAAGTCAATCAACTAATATTGAAAACTCCGTCTCCATCGGTGAATTTAAATTCAGTCTTTTTGGTTATACTTCGCCGTTTGCCTTGGTAACGTTCGAGGGGATGGGTATCTTTGATCAGACAACGGCTGATGGTGAAGGTTATTTCCAATTCAATAATCGATTCTCCCCTTTTTCTAAACGCGAGGCTTGTTTGAGCTCCAAAGATCAATTTGGCCGGCTAAGCTCCCCTGTTTGTCTTCCCCCTTTTCCAGTTGACTATAATGTATCAATTGGTCCGGTGATTATGCCTCCGACCGTTTCTTTAGATAAGAAAGATTATTTTATGGGTGATCAGGTCATGTTGAGTGGTCAGGCTGTTCCGAATACCGAAGTTAAACTTTCGGTATTTGGAGATAATAAAAATAAATTCGAAGCACGAAGCACGAAAATCGAAACAAATTCAAATTTTAAAATTCGAATTTTGAAAATTATTTCGGATTTCGGATTTCGGATTTCGAGCTTTGCCTTTATTAAGCCTGTTGAGGCCTTCACTTTTCCAGAACTTACAGCCAAAAGTGATGATAAAGGCAATTTTTCTGTCAATCTCCCCTCTTCAAATCCGGAGAAATTCCGCTTGTTTGCCCAGACCGACTTTAAAAAATCTATTTCGCCAAACAGCGTTAAGTTAAGTCTCGACATCCTGCCTGTTTGGATGATTATTGTCAAATTTTTTCTGTTTTTATTTTCTCTAATCAAGCCGCGATTACTGGAGATCCTTATCATTGCCGAGATAATATATATTATTTATGTCATCAAAGGCCATATTCAAGGCAAGGCTATCATTCTTAAAGAAAGATTTCCGCTGATAGAAAGCAGATTCACATAGATTGTCCTGTCCACACCAAACAATGAATAATACAACAAATCAACCATATCGTGCCGGCTACGAGTACCTATTGGCTTATAAAATCACCGTGCCAATCTATGACTACACCGTTGAGTTTATCAGTAAATATGTCAATAAGTTTTCGCGCACATGCGATCAGATGGAGCAAGCGGCAAGAAGTGGTATGCAAAATATCAGCGAAGGATATAAACAAGAGGGTTTGAAAGGGTATATCAAGCTCAGCGGTGTAGCTCGCGGAAGCCTGGAAGAGTTATTAAAGGATTATATGGCCTACGCAAGACAACACAAAATACAGATATGGGAAAAAGAAAGAACAATAAGGGAAATAAGGGAGATAGGGGTAATATGGGAGATCATTAGAAAAAATCCGACTCTCCCCGATTCCCCAGATTTCCCTTATCTCCCCAACCGCCCTGATCTGGCCGTTAATCTCCTTATCACCCTTATCCACCAAGCTAACTACTTAATTGACAAGCTTATCTTCTCTCTTAAGGAAAAACACATGAAAGAAGGCGGACTGACTGAAGAATTATATAAAAAACGAATTGAGTATCGTAAAAACCATTAATTAAATACCAAATGTGCTTTCTGATTTAGGGCTGTGTCATCGGCTTTTATCTCTAAAAAGTACTCCCCTGCCTTTACCGCGGAGATATCGAAGTATGCTTTTCCATAACTATCTGTCAGACCCTGGATCGCTTCGATATTTAGTGAAGGGTTGGTTCCGATAAATATTTTTTTGCCTAAAACACCTAAACCTTGATTGTTTAAAATAAAAACCGTTAATCGAACTTTTTCTTGTCCGTTAGCTCTTGCCTGAGAAGGTGTACTAAAGATGTAGGAGTTATCTACGGAGAAACTAGCCTGACTTATGTCAGCCCGGCTGGTAAAGAATTTGACTTCATATAGCCCAAAAGCACCAACAAAACTGACTATAATTATGAATAAAATAATAAAAAACAAAATTGATCTTTTCATTAGTTTTAATGATAACCCTACTTTAATCTAATGTCAAATTGCGACTTAAATGACTATAGGTAGGGTTTATCAAACTAACCAGACACAATATATGGATGGGGGGCGGTAAAATAAGCCATATTAAAAGAATCAAAAATTAGCAGAGAAAAATATTAAGTGATAAATTGGCCTAGTTACTAAGAAAAATTCTAAATACTAAATTCCAAGTTCCAAACCTGCCTGCCGGCAGGCAGGTAAATTTTAAATAATAAGCACTAAATACTAAACTGTTTAGAATTTATTATTTAATATTTATGATTTATTTGTGATTTGAGATTTATATTTTAGGATTTATTTAAATTTATTAGAAATTACTGATTATTTACCTGTTGTAATAGTTATTAATATTATAGGCTCTCTGATGTCTACTGATATACTAACGTTCTATAATATTTTCTGCGGTAATTGTATTAAATGCGATTAAATATCAATATGATCCGCGTAAATCCGCTTCTTATCTGTGGCAATCTCTATATCATATAATATACAAAATACCTCTTGACAAGCGTATTGAGATTACTATATGATAAAAATGTATGACGAAAACGTATAATCTTTATAATCTGGAAGCCCCATTCAAGGAATACCTCGTTGCGGGAAACCAAAAAGACGTTTCTATAAAAAATTATCTCTCTGACTTCAGACATTTTGCCGGGTGGGTAATGTCAAAGGGCGGACACAGGGGTCCGCCCCTACAAGAACCGATCACGTTAAATGATATTTCTGGATACAAATCATATTTGGAATCAAATAATATTCCTCACAAGACCGTCAATCGTCGCTTGTCAACATTACGAAAATTCTGTTCTTTCTGTATTTCCCAAGGATGGATGAAGGAAAACCCGGCAAAACAAATATCAAATATATCTGTTGTAGGGAACGACCCCCGTGTCGTTCCTATTAAGGCCTTAGTAAGCCCTGAACAAATGTCATTCCTACAAAGGTGGAAGTCCAAAAGTAGAGACGTGATTAATCACGTCTTTACAAAATACGTTCGAGGGAATGATAAAGAAGGCGGACACGGGGGTCCGCCCCTACAGGGTTTTCAACAATACATCGCCTTTCTTATCATTCTCATTTTCATGGCTGTCATGGGGGCCGGCGTTTATAATCAATTTTTTGTTAAAAATCGTCAGTCGCTTGCCTATCCTATTACTCCTACTTTTCCTGGGGTCACCGCTGGTACAGTGAGAATACTCTCCTTTCAAGGACGACTAACAGATACTTTGAGTAATCCAATTACGACGGCCACCAATGTTGTTTTCCAACTTTATAGCGTCTCATCCGGCGGCGTAGCCCTTTATACCACCGGCACTTGTTCTGTGACACCAGATCAAGATGGAATTTTTTCCTCTTTAATCGGATCGACGTGTGGAAGTGGAATTGATGCTTCTGTTTTTACAGAAAATGCTAATATTTACCTCGGAGTCACTGTTGGAGCCGATGCGGAAATGACTCCTCGCCAACAAATTGCGAACGTGGGATATGCGATTAATTCCGAAACCCTACAGGGGCTTCCACCAGGTTCAAATGTATCCAACATCCCTTATATCAATTCCCAGGGTAATCTGCTAATTGCCGCTACAAATCCTGGACTTCACTCAACATACGCTTCTTCAACTTTTACAATATCCAGTGCTCAAGCCACAACTATTCAATCAGCCGGTACTGGAGACATAGTTTTACAAGCGACTGAAAGCGGATCTTTAATATTTCGAACTGGAGGGGCGACTGATACTTACACAAGAATAACGGTTGATAATAACGGGTTGGTTGGAATCGGAGACACTACTCCGCTTGCGACGCTAACAGTTGGCGATGGTGATCTTTTTCAGGTGGCTGGGGCTACAGGTAATGTCCTTACTTCTGGAACCATGACTGCTGCTACCGATGAAACTATTAATGGAATTGATATTTCATCAGGAACTGTCAGCGATGTGGTGAACTTAACTATCAATACTGGTGGTGACTTAACGATCGGCGCAATTGGTTTAAATGATGTTGGGACAACCAATATCACCTCAGGAGCATCTTTGGTTGGAGTGTTTGATGAGTTTGATAATTCTGCCAGCACCACAGTTCAAGATGTCCTTGATGATCTGGATGCGGCGATCACGACCGGGGGTGGATCTTCTATGTGGTCTTTGACGTCAGGAGTGATCTATCCAACCACAGTAACAAATGATCTCGCCATCGGTGGTACTACCCTGGCCGCCTCTATGTTCGGGATCGACGAGTCGGCCGGCAACTTCTACTTTGGCTATGACAACAGCGCTAATCCAACTCTAAACTTTGAGGCCACCGACGCTGACGCCGGCGAGTTCGGCTTCAACACCAACGACGCTTTCTATTTCTCTAACGCCAACGTCGGCATCGGGACGACGGGACCGGGGGCGAAGCTTGAAGTTGATATTGATAGTAGCACAGCATATTCAGCCACAGCCTACGCTATCGGTGTAAACGCGAATGACGCCCTCAATCTTTACAATGCTAATGCATCTGCAGCCCTTACATCAATAAGGTTTTTGGATAGACCTAGTGGTGCGTCTGTGGGAAGAATAGGTCTATTAAATAATGGAACAGCAGACGGTTCGGGTGATTTCGTATTTATGCTAAGAAGTGCTGCGGATACTTCTAATACTGACGAGATGATGAGAATCACAAGTACGGGCAACGTCGGCATTGGGACGACGGGGCCAGGATATAAACTCGATGTAAGTGGTAATGCTAGGATTACCTCTGAAGCAAGTATTGGAAGTTATATCGTAGTTGGTGGTAACCAAGTTATGAATGGGTCTGAAGTTTATTGGTCTAACGAAGGAAGAGGTGGATATAATTTTGGTAGCTTAGCTGGCGGTGGTGCGAAACAATTTAATATAAGCTCTGGGAGTGTGTCATACACAGGGGGATTGATTACGCTATCTACCGATGGAAGTGAACGGATGAGAATTAATAGCAGCGGCAACGTCGGCATCGGCACGACGGGACCAGAATATTTATTACATTTACAAGCAGCAGTAAATCCAGTAATCGCAACAAAGGATACAACAAATAATGTTGTAGCTAAATTGCAAAGTTTAGATACTATTGGATTAGTAGGAACAGAGTCTAATCATAATTTTCAAATTTTCACTGTTAACACTCCAAAGGTTACAGTAGATACGACCGGCAACGTCGGCATCGGGACGACGAGCCCAGGATATAAATTAGACGTAAGTGATAATGTAAAAATTGGAACTAATTTAGGTGTTGGAACCTCTCCAAATATAACAAGATCTATAAATGCACTTATTACTAATACAGATGCTGCCTCAGATACGTATGGAAATTATTTTAATTCTAATTTTAATGTAACAACGAATAACGCAAATATATACAGTGGGACACAAGTCGTCGTTTCCACTTCTGCCACTGCAAATGATCAAGGATATATTTCTGGATTAAATGTTAACGCAAATGGTAATGCCACTGGTGGAACAACATTAAGATTACTTGGAATTTCTGGTCAAGCGGTCATTGGATCAACAGCAGCATATACAGAAACAGGTGGGTTAAGTTATTTACTTCAACATTTTGGAACCGGAACGGTGGCAACGGCTTATGGAGCTGATCTTAGTTCTGTTTTGCGTTCAAGCGGAACGGGCGTTGGAGGTAATATTACTAATGCATATGGAGTGTCGGCTGGTATTAGTAATGTTAATACAGAAGCGACTCCTGGAGTTATTACAAATGGTACTGCTTTTTATGCTAAGGCTCCAGCAGGGACAGGATTAATAACTTCAAATTATGGAATTAGGGCCGCTAATCAAGGAAGATCAGGAATCACAAATGCATATGGCCTATATTTAGATAATCAAACGGGGGCGGCAACAAATAATTATGCCATCTATTCTGTGGGAGGAAATAATTATTTCGGCGGCAACGTCGGGATTGGGACGACGGCTCCGGCGGCAACATCTATTCTTGATTTAACCTCCACCACCAAAGGATTTTTGGCACCAAGAATGACAACAACCGAGAGAGATGCTATAACAACTCCGGCAACGGGATTAATGATTTATAACACGACTGATAATCAATACAATGTCTTCAACGGCACAACTTGGGGAGCGGTTGGTGGTGCTGGCGGTGGAGCCTGGAGCGATCTGACCCTTCCAACTGCTAACCTTGCTTTAGCTATGGGTACTTATACTTCAACGTTCACATATAATGCGACCACCAGTACTAATAATCTTTTCAATCTGACCGATACTCTCAATAATACCGGCACCGGATATCTTTTAAATCTCACGACCGCTTCCGGATCGACGCTTAAACCATTTCATGTTTCCGCCGCCGGAACTGAAGCTTTAATCGTTTTGGCTGATGGAAAAGTAGGGATCGGAACAACGGCGCCATCTAACGAACTAGAAGTCAATGGTGATATTGAATTGACTAACTTATTTGATAACGATGCCAGTAATTTCTTTGATGGTGGCTGTTCTTCCAGCACTTCACTGACAGGTATTGATAGCACTGGCGCCATCACCTGTACGGCCATTACCGGAGTTCCCGCTTCGGCAGTCTCATTTGAAAATATAACGTCCGGAACTAATACAACGGCGGCTATGGTCGTTGGAGCTGGGGCTTCTCTTAACTACACTTCAACAGGGACTATCAACGCTTCTTCGTTAATCGGCGGCACTTGGGCGATCCCGGGAACTATTGGAAGTACAACGCCAAATACCGGAGCGTTTACAACGTTATCATCAACCGGAACTACTACTCTTGGGGACGCTATTGGTGACGCTGTCACTATCAACGCCGGAGCTTGGACATTTGCTAATGATACTAATTTTGCTTTGACCGGTGGAGTCAACGGGCTTTCGTTTGACGGAACTACTTTTTCAGTTGATGGTCTTAATAATAGAATTGGTATTGGAACGGCGGCGCCAACTGATACTCTAGAAGTTAATGGTGGAATACTGGGATCATATTTTCTTGATCATAGTAATACTGCTTACGGGATTGATCCAGCTAACACAACCGCTTTTGGAAACAGTATTTCTATGCAAATCTCTGGAGGAGCTCTTCTTGCTCTTGATGAAGGAAGGGTTGGAATCGGCGTCGCCTCTCCAGCGGAAATATTGGATGTAGGGGGGAATGCCACCGTATCAGGAAATCTAACTTTTACCGGAGCCACCTCAACAATTGCGAATCGCTTGATGCAAAATTTAACGATTGGGGACTCCCAGACAGGGAATATTGTTTTAGCCAACAATGTCACCCTCACCACCGGATCGGTCACTTCTTCAGTGGTTGATAGTTCAACTGCCATGGGTTTTACTCTCAATACAACCTCATTAACTACTCAAGGTGCTAAATTATTATCTCTTCAAAATGCCGGCACGGAAAAGTTCTACATTGATAAAGACGGCAACCTGTACGCGGCGGGAACAATATTATCCGGCAACGGCACCAGTATGTTACTCACCAACAAATCCGGTGGCATCGTCGCCAGTAAAGCCATCGTGGTTTTAGATACCAGTAACAACACCAGCTTTACGACCACTACTACTCCCTATAGCAAAGCCGGTTTCGGTGTGGTCGTGGGCGTGGGCCTGGGCGTCACCAACGACGCCGACGGCGACGGAGTCTGCGACGCCAATGATATCTGTATGGTCGCCTACGCGGGCAGTGTCAATGTCACCGTCAAAAACGCCACTACCGCCGCCAAGGGAGAGTATCTCTTTACCTCCGATACGGCAGGCTCGGCCGTGGCCAGCGCCAAGCAATACGACGGGTTAGTCGGCATCGTTGATGACACCACCAACGCCGCCTCGGGGTATCTCAAAATGATCTTCAAAGTCCAGCCGCAGGTCACCGCCGCCGCCAGTATTGACAAAGGCACCAAGCACAACGAGTACTGGCTCTACGCCGATCAATATAAAGAAACCGGCGAAGGCAGTGATACCGACACCAATCTCCTCGCCCGCGGGCTGATGTTTGATACCCTAAGTGACTCCACCAAAACCGATAGCGCCAATACTACTGCCTCGTTAAACACCGCCGTTCAAAAAACCGGCTTGATCGGCGGCCAAACCCTCGCCACCTCCACCACAGACAACGCCGGCAATACCTATCTTGGATCAAACACGGTCAACAAAGTCTTTTACTATGATAGGACCTCCCCAGGGGTGAGCCCTGGCTCCCCTGGGGTGGGCCGTGTCGGTGACAGCAGTCCCCAAGTCCAAGTAGAATTAGGCATTGATCCCAACTGGTATAACGGCGTGACGCTTTCGGTCGCCACCACCAGTGCTCAAT
>Ga0209212_1000909_pt1 | contig 53427 bp, 50 predicted proteins | sample RifGroC2_FD_183996 | JGI IMG/M metagenome (GOLD analysis project Ga0209212, IMG submission 183996) | Groundwater microbial communities from Rifle, Colorado, USA - Groundwater C2 (SPAdes) (version 2) | ecosystem: Environmental > Aquatic > Deep subsurface > Groundwater | place: Rifle, Colorado...
ATTTCCATAGCGTTTTTAAGCATTTCTGCTGTGTTTTTCAGTTTATCCATTACCTGTTGGAGTTTTTCATTTAATACGCCGGCTAACTTAGTTAATTGTTGTGTAATTTGAGCTTTTAATTCGGTATAAATATTATTTATAGTTTGAATTGTCTGATTTATTGTTTTTGTCAGAGGCGTTAAAACTTGTGAATTCAAAAGTTTCACAAGCGGCATTATTTTACTGTCAATAAAATTACTTATTGCTTTATAAACGTTGGATTGCTCCAAATATTTTTTCATAGCAAGCAGTGTATCAAGCTTTTTGTCAAATTCTTTTCTCTGATTTGCCGCTAGCATTGCGTTCCAAGCAGGCAGCAAATCCGCCCATGTCAAAAGCCCGAGTTCTTTTGCGGTTGGTTTTAATTTTACAGATGAGCCGCCACCGCCGCCTCCTCCTAAACAAAGAGGACAAGCTCCGCCCGGATTGCCATGAGGACAGCAAATTCCCATCGGTTTGCTTTGAACCTGAATTTTAGATGGTATATAATTTAAACTTTGAGAAGACTGTATTCGCATAAAAAAAATCCTAGTGCTCGCTAGTAACTTGTAACAAAGAGGTATTCTGACTAAAGGAAGGATTTTTCAAGAATGCTTCTTGCGGCATCCCCCTTACTACAGTTGCGGCACAGTCACGGATTTTCACCGTGTTTCCCTGTTTGTTGTTTTAAATATTATCATTAGCAAAATTTGTTGTAAAGAAAATATTGTTTTTACACTTTAATTTTTACAACCGCTTTTTTGATGTATTCGGAAGTTTTAGATTCAATTCCCGGCATGTGAGCATCTTCCGGTGCGAAAATAGTAAAAAATCCTTCTTCAACAGTGACAAAATCCCCTTCGCCATCGAAAAATATAATGTCTTTTTCTTCGTCATATTCTGTTGCTGATTTTAATTTATGGATATTTGTATAGCCCATTTTTTCAGTGCCTTTGATTATGTACTGAATATCAATATACTTTCTGTGTGCTTCAAATCTGCCTTCTGACAGGGGTTTTGTGTTGTAATCCTGCACAATTACAGAGATATCCTCACCTTCTATTTCATATTTTCCGTTTTGAAATTCTGACAAATCAGTATTTTCAAGATATTTTAGAGCTGTAGCAATTTTTTCACTCATTCCGTAATATAAAGAAGCATTTTTAAGTTTATCTATAATCATGAAATTTCCTTAATTTTCATCACTTGAATTATTTCCTGTATTTTCCATGCTGCTTAATTTACGCTGAATTAGCAAGCTTAAAGTGCCGTTCGGCTTTTTGACGAGGTAATCTGAAAGCAATTTTTTGGCAGAAGCTACAGCGCCTGTTTTTTCGTAGAACCGAGAAAGCACCACATACAGATAATCATTGTCAGGCAAAGCAGCAATACCATCTTTCAGGACTTTTATTGAATAACTCGGCATTGAGCGGTCAAAGAAAATCTCTGAAAGATCTATATAGTCCTGAATGGTTGCCGGCTGGATATTAACAGCTCTTTCAAACTCAACTTTTGCCTTGTTTTTCATATTCAGGCAAATATAACTCTGACTCAGGTTGTAATGATAGACTGACCTGTTGGAATTAATTGAAATAGCTTTCTGGAATGAGTTTGTCGCCTCAATATATTTGTCTTTTTTGAGATACAGCAAACCTAAACAGTTATAGGGCTCTGCATTTGACTTATTTAGCTGTATGGCATCATTTAATATATCAATAGCCCTGTCAATTTCGTCATTTTGTTCATAAGACTTAGCTAAAGCAAGATAAGCTTTATAATTTGCAGGATCAAGCTCTATGGTTTTCTGGTAATTTTCAATCGCGTCAAATACGCTTCCTGTGGATTGATAAATGGACGCTAAGTAATAGTAAGAAGTCGCGTTGTTTTTATTGAGCCTTATCGCTGTTTTTAAATAATTTTCAGCTTCTTTTTTGTTTAATTCGTTGGCATAAATTATCCCGAGGTTTTGGCTCGCCAGATAGTGGTCATTTTTAAGTTTCAGCACTTCTTTAAAATTATATTTTGCCTGCTCATAATTGCCGGCATTGTAATATGAAAGTCCTCGAGTAAAATAAGCCTGATAATATTTAGGGTCTGCCTGTACGGCTTTGTCTAAATAAGCGATTTCATTGATAAAATCTTTTCTCTTTTTATATATCAAAGCCAAATTATAGTAGGATTCAGGATAATACGGGTCAATTGTCAAGGCTTGCAGGTTATATTGTATAGCCAAATCAAAATTTCCGCGTTTTGCCTCAACATTTGCAAGATTGTTATAAGCTTTTGCATACATAGGCTTCAATTCAATAGCTTTTTTGAAGAAATTTTCGGCTTTCTGCATATTATCGCGCTTGAAATACTCTATTCCTTTTTCATTATAATAATCAGGGGTATATTGCGAATCTTGAGGTTCTGTATTCATAGGTTTTTCGTATTGAATATCTGTTGGTTTAACTTGTTCAAGCTCTTGTGACTGATAATACTTCATGTCTTTGCCGAAAACAGAAGAGGTTGAGGTTTCCACAGAAGAAATTTGCTGACTGGAGATATCGATATTTTGAGTTGATTCCTGCGATTTTGTAACTTTTGCTTTAATTTTTTCCTGTTTGTTTTCCTTCGTCGAATTGTCATTGCGAGGAAGGCTGAAAGCCTGACGCGGCAATCTATCCATCGTTTTTGACAGGAGTTGTGATATGGATAGATTCCCACGCTCACTTTGTTCGCTGGGAATGACAACCTCTGGGGATTCCTCATTATTAATCGCCATTTCATTTTCAGAAATAATTTTCGGATCTTCAGCAATCATTTTCAGGTTTGGATTAAGCTTGCTAATTTTGTTCGGATTTACATTAACTTTATTTTTAGAAAAATCCTCAGGCGATTTAAACGCTAAAGTCGTTTTTTCAGCAGAGTTCAAGTTGCTTGCGATTTCATTCTTAAAAAACAAATATTTTTTATTCATTGACGATAAGGCAAGGGCTTTATCAATGTACTCATCAGCGTTTCGATACTGCTTCATATCTATAAAACAGCGCGCAATCTTATAATAAGTATAATCATTGTTTAAATTAATGTTTAAAGCCAGCGTGTAATACTCAAGCGCTGTTTCAGATTCCTGATTATCGTAATGCAAATCAGCTAAATCCAGATAATCAAGCTCCTGAGATTTACCCTGCGAGAAATTTTCTGAATTTGTCGGTTTTATTTCCTGTTTTTTCTCTTCAGCAGCAATACTTTTATCAATATTTTGTTTTTTCCCAAAGAGTTTCTTAATTTTAGAAATTTTGACAGTATTTGTATTTTCAGGATTTATTATTTCTTCAACATAGGGTTCAAATTTCTTTCCTGCTACGCTTTTTTTTTCTTCAGCAAAAAGCTCTTTTTTGTATTCCTCGGGAAGCTCAAATCCCTGCATCGGATCTTTTCTATTTATGGACTTATTGACTATTTTTTCCCGCAAATCAATATTCTTATAGTATTTATTGCCTATATGCTTGACTACAATATCTTTATAATAAGTATATTTAGGGTTTTGTGGAGTTAATTCTACCGCTCTTGTTATATAAGGCTCTGCCTGAAGATAATTTCCCGCATCCATATAACTTTTTGCTATTTTAAAATATGTAAAATCATTATACGGATTTATTTGAAGAGCAAGGTTATAGTATTCAATTGCTGTTTCAAACTGCTGATTGTCATAATGCATATCCCCGAGGTCAATATAATCGTTTTCCTGTGATTTAACCTTTGAATAAAGCTCGTATTTATCGGAAGCAAGCTCATTACTGTGCAGAATTCTGTTTTCCTGCCTGAGTTTATTAATATCTATGCCCTTTGCTTCGAAATTTTGCGGGTTATTGAGCAATTTTACAACCCTGTCAAATTCAGATACAGCTTTTTCTGACATGCCGGATTTTTTGTACGCAAGTGCAAGATTATAATGCGCTTCAATATTTTTAGGATTTTTTTGTATTACAAGAACAAAATACTTAATTGCCTGCCTGTAGTCATTTTGTTTAAGACAGCTTATGCCTAACTCAAAGTTAATTTTTTCAATATTAATTTCCTCTGCGCTTGAACTTATCGAATTTGAAGTTACAATTGCGCAAAGCAAAAATGGGAAAATAAACTTGTTTAAGCCTTTATTGTTCATAATTTTGATGAAAAAACATCCAACATACCTGAATAATACAATTATACAATTATATTTTACTTATTATAAAAAAATCTAAAAGAATACAACAAATAAATGATTACTATAAATCTAAAACGATATATTCTTGTCAAGTGATGATGCAGTTTTGTATCAGTATGTCGGATTCATTATAAATATAGGAATGTCAAAGCATTATGATAAATAAAACTTACGCTAAACCACAAAAATCTGCTAAAATTAGCTACATTCCATCAAGAGATGTCAACGAAATTTCAAACTCTATAACAAAAAATTGGACGGATCAGGCTATAAGATGCTATCTTAGCAATAGCAACTGTCTTGATTGTTCAGTTGCAAAAAGCAGTTATTCTTTTGTTTGTCAAATGTCAAGTGTAATAAAGATTTTGCTGGATCAAATAGGTCCTCCTGAACAAAACAAAATCGATAAAATGGTTTCTTGACAAAAATCAGATTGTCACGTTAAGACTAAAGTCCTTCCTGATAATGACATATTTAAAAACAGAAAAAAGCCCGATCTCATGGTCGGGCTTTATAATATTATATTAAAACAAACAAATTAAATTGCAAATGTTTTTTTAATTTAGATATAAACTTCTTAACAAATGTTTTTGTAGTTTTAAGTTATTATCTTTCATCGGAACTGATAAGTTGAGCATCTTTTATCCAGCTCATCATACCGCGAAGTTTTCTTCCGACTCTTTCAATTTCGTGATCTTTGTCTTCATCCACGAGCATTTTAAGATTTGGCTGACCTTTTTTGTTTTCTTCAATCCATTCTTTTGCAAAATTGCCATTTTGAATTTCTTCGAGAATTTTTTTCATTTCAGCCTTCGTTTCAGATGTAACAAGTCTTGGTCCGCGGGTTACATCGCCATATCTGGCTGTATCACTTATTGAATATCTCATATCACTGATTCCGCCGTAATAAATAAGATCAACAATAAGCTTTAATTCGTGAAGACATTCAAAATATGCCATTTCAGGAGGATACCCTGCTTCAACAAGAGTTTCAAATCCGGCTTTAATAAGCGCAGAAGTTCCGCCGCAAAGTACAGCTTGTTCTCCAAAAAGATCTGTTTCTGTTTCATCCTTGAAAGTTGTTTCGATAACACCGCCTTTTGCGCCGCCATTAAATTTTGCATAAGCGAGAGCAACCTGTAATGTATCACCGGAAGGGTTTTGACCAACAGCTACTAATGTCGGAACTCCTCTACCGATTTTGTATTCTGATCTTACAAGGTGTCCCGGTCCTTTTGGCGCGACGATAAATGTGTTTACACCGGCAGGTGGTACAATTTGACCATAATGAATACTAAATCCATGCCCGAATCCTAAATATTGTCCATCTCTTAAATGAGGAGCGATATGTTTATCGTAAACTTCTTTATGAACGGTATCAGGAAGCAAAATCATTAAAACATCAGCCCATTCAACTGCTTCTTCAAATGATAAACATTCAAGACCTGCATTTTTAACTCTGTCACAAGTTTTTGAGCCCTCTCTAAGAGCAACTTTTACATTTGCTCCTGATTCTTTTAGATTTTGAGCATGGGCGTGTCCCTGACTTCCGAACCCTAAAACAGCTACTTTTTTAGATAAAATAGCATTTACATCAATATCGTTGTCATAATAAACTTTTAATTCTGTTGCGTTTGACATTATAGTTACCTCCAGTATTATTTCAAGTAGATAATAACATCAACAAAAAACAGACTCAAATAATATTTTGAGTCTGTTTTTTAAAGGTCTAAGATTGCCACGTCAGCACTTTGCTGCCCCCCCTCCTTTTTTGATAATTAATCAAAAAAGCGGGTACCCTTCGCAATGACATTTTTTTATTCTTTTTCTTCAAATTTATTTTTGAAGTCGTTTTTATGTTCATTCATATTTTTTTTATGTTCTTCATGCATTTTATTAAATTCTTTTTGCTGTTCCGGCGTTAAAATAGCTTGTATTTGTTCAAAATTCGATTTTCTCACAGCCTTTATTTGTTCTCTAATTTTGAGAGTTTTTGCCTTTTGCGCTTGTATCTCCTGCTGCGAAGCACCTGATTCTTTAAGCTGTTTTAATTTTGTCCTTTCCGTTTTCATATTTTCAAAAAGCGGTTGGATTTTACATTTTGCGGATTCATGAATAGCTTTCATTTTTTCTTTTTGAGTAGGTGTAAGTTTTAATCTTGCTTCAAATTCAGCTTTTTTTTGCTGCATTTTAGCTTTCATTTGTTCTCTTTGTTCCGGTGTAAAATTCTGATGCATTTTACCTTTCATTTCAGGGGAAAACTTATCCGTAGGACAACCTTTTCCTTCTGCATAAGCAAAATTAGATAGACCTGCCAGTACTGCAACTCCGCAAAGTGTAATAAATAATTTTTTCATACTAAATCTCCTTCTGTTAATATTTTAAGATCAGCCTGTAGCTGCTTTCTTGCATTAAATAACCTTGATTTCACTGTCCCAATTGGACACTTTAGTTTTTGCGCAATTATATTTTGTTCGAGTTCTTCTATGTCATAGAGTATGATAACTTCTTTAAGCTTTGGAGGAAGATTGTTTATGGCATTTGCTATCATTTTTTGCCTGAACATTCTTTCAGTTCTTTGATGAGGGGTTTCTATTCCTGACTTTAAAGATAAAAGTTCAGTATCATCGCTTGAAGTTATTTGTGATTGTTTGTAGTGTTTTGATTTGAAAAAATCCTTGCATGTGTTCACCACAATGGTTTTTACATACCCAAAAGGTTTATCCTGCGCGGAATTTTTCCATATTTTCAGGTAAACATCCTGCTCAATATCCTTTGAAGTTTCTTCATCAGTAAATTGACCAATTATTTTTCTTATTTTTATTTGATTTTGTTTAATAAATTCTTCTATTTGCATTATTGAATATCTACTAATCCATATTCATCTACAGGAAAAGCCGCTGTAGAAACAGATTCATCGTAAGCAATTTTTGTTGTGCAGTCGTTATTAAGGAAAACTGTTGATGTTACAACAACCAATGCCAAACTGGCAGCTATATTTGCAAAAACTTTGCTTCTTTTTTGTGTCGCAAAATAAGGTTTTGCTTCCTTAATTATTTTTTCGGTTACCTGCATTTTTTTATACTCTAAATTGCAGGTTTCACAAGTCTGGATATGGTTTAAAAGCTCATCCTCTAATTCCTGAATAAAAAGTTTTTCAAATTTGTCACAACTCATTTTTTTGAACCTTCTTGATTTTGTTCTCTTAATATCATAACGAAATTTAAAATAAAAAGGTTCATTTTTCTTAAATCATTAAATATTTATTTACACCCACCCCCAACCCCCTCCCTAATAGGGAGGGGGCTAAAGTTAGTTTTTGAGCTCGCTATGGTCGCTTCGCTCCCTGCTCGCCCTTTTTTTCTTTTGAAATTGGTTTAAAAAATTAACAGCTTATTGCGCCTTTGCTGGCTGAAGTAACTGTTTTTGAATATCTGGAAAGATATCCTTTTGTTATTTTCTGAGGAAGCAGTTGAATTTCCTGCTTTCTTTTTGCAAGTTCTTCATCAGAAATATCAACATTAAGCTCTCTGGCGAGTATGTCGATTTTGATTTTGTCGCCGTCTTTCAGGTAAGCAATCGCGCCGCCTGCTGCTGCTTCCGGCGCAATATGCCCGATACAAAGCCCTCTTGTACCACCGGAAAACCTTCCGTCTGTTATTAGCGCAACGCTTTTGCCAAGACCTTTTCCTACTATCGAGGAAGTCGGGGCAAGCATTTCCCTCATTCCAGGTCCGCCTTTTGGACCTTCATATCTAATTACTACCACATCGCCGGATTGAACAACATCGGTGTTTATTGCCGCCATTACATCATCTTCACTGTTAAATATTCTTGCAGTTCCTTCAAATTTAAGGCATTCAGGGTCAACGCCGGAAATTTTTATAACAGCTCCTTCCGGCACAATATTTCCATAAAGAACCGCTAATCCAGGATTTGAAGTTATCGGATTGTCAACAGGTCTTATTACTTCTGTATCAACCCATGCGTTTTCGGCTATTTCTTTAATAGTAAAACCTGATAAGGTTTTTGTATTGCTAATGCCGATATCTTTTTGTATTAAATTTTTTAATGCGCCTGATATTCCGCCTGCATTGTCAAAATCAGTCATAGTAACATTGCTTGACGGGTCAAGTTTTATTATTTGAGGAATTTTACTGCTTAAATCCTCGAAATCTTTCAGAGAAATATCCAGACCTGCTTCATTTGCTATCGCAAGCAAGTGCAGAATGGAATTTGTCGAGCCGCCAAGCGCAAGGTCAGCAATAATGGCATTTCTGACTGAATCTTTTGTGATTATATCAAGAGGAAGAATCTTTTCTTTGACTAATTCAACTATTCTAAAGCCGCTGTCAAAAGCAATTCTTCTTTTTTTAGCGGAAACAGCCAACGCGGAAGCGCACCCCGGCAAGCTCATACCCATAACTTCCGTCAGGCAAGCCATTGTATTTGCTGTATACAAGCCCTGACACGAACCTATTCCTGGACAGGAATTTATTTCATATTTTTCGAGCTCTTCTTCTGTAATTTTCCCGGCTTTAACTTGACCTACAGCTTCAAATGTCCCTCTGATAAGAGTTAAAGTTTGATTTTCGCATTTTCCGTCCATCATAGGACCTGCTGTTACAACAATGCAGGGAATATTTAATCTTGCGGCAGCCATCAGCATACCCGGTGTGATTTTATCGCAGTTTGAAAGCAAAACTAAACCGTCTAAAGAGTGTGCGCTTGCAACGGATTCCACGCAGTCTGCAATTAAATCCCTTGACGGGAGAGAAAACCTCATTCCTTCATGCCCCATAGCTATTCCGTCACAAATGGCGGGAACTCCAAATATAAATGAATGTCCTCCGGCAGAATGAACACCCTTTTCTATAAATCTTTCCAAATCCCTCATCCCAGAGTGTCCTGGTACTAAATCGGAAAAACTGCTCGCTATACCAATAAACGGAGCTTTTAACTGTTTTTTAGTTAGACCAAGTGAATACAACAATCCTCTATGCGCTGCTCTATCAAGACCTTCAGTTATTTTATCGCTTTTCATAATTAATTCTCCCATCTCGTACAATTATTGTGAAAATTATATCACATTGGCGTTTTCATTTATAATTTGAATAATTTACTTCAAACATATGTTAATTTTTTATCACAACAAGGCGAAAATTTTTATATAAATACACAAAATGAAAGAACAAAATGGGAAAACTCGATTATTTTATATATTTGATGCTGGCGTTAATATTTTATCTTGTGTGTAACAATGCTTTTAATGTGTCTGTTACAACAACAGAAACCCCTAAAAATACAGAAATGGCGCAATTATTTAATTATGAAAATCTGAAAGACCCTGAACAAGGTTTATATATTAATATAAAAGGCGAAAATATTAATATAGCAAAGAATAATTATACAATGAACGTGTATCCTCAAGCTAATTATAGAATTTATGCCATGGTGATGAGTAAAACAAGATATATATGGGGATGGGATGGAGATGTTGTTCCTTATGATCTTGCGCTTGCGTGGAATGAATTAATGCTTCCTCAAAACCAGAAAGGGATATCATATACTCAATCAAACCGGTGGTATTATTATCAATTTAATGAAAAATTTCCTCTTTCACAGTCTTATGTAAACACACATTCGTCAAATCATCACATAATTCCTGCGAATAAAACTGTCTTTAATGCTATTGACAGAGTGCGAATTAAAGAAAAAATTTATATGGAAGGTTATTTAGTAAATCTTAAAGGTAAAGTTGACGGAAGAGACGCTTGGAGAAATACAAGTTTAACACGCAACGACACCGGTGACGGCGCCTGTGAAGTGTTTTACGTAAAAAGAGCTGTACTTAACGGCAAAATTTACGAGTAATCTCTCATAAAAAGTGTTAAATATAAATTTTTTAATCCAGATAAAAAACTGTAACGACTTTATGTCCTTCTTCCGCATAAGCAACTGCTTTGTGAAGAGTTCCGCTGGTATGAGAAAGGAAGCATATAAGCTGCTGGCAATCGTCAATAATTTCCCTATTACATATTCTGCTGGCATCAGCAAGAGTCATCATTGCTCTGTCAGGATGTTCAACTATGTTAGGAATACCGATAAGCTGATCTTGAACATCTGATGGCTGCTGACCTATAGTTTGAGGAAGAATTACTTTTAGCTTCGTAGGTTCAGCTTTCATAGCGCCTCTAATAGCAGCTGCGTTTGTTCCGCTTGACCCGCCGCTGGTTATAAGTATATTTCCTTGGTTCACAAGAGCAAAAGCAAGTGTTTCAATAATTTGCTGGTGTGTAATAGGTAAATTTCTGCTGCCTATTATAGCTATTTTTTTTGATGACTGTTGTATAGTAGCCAACTCATGCGCTAACTGATCTATTGCTTCAGGCATATCATCAGTATCATCCAAATCACCTAAAGGTACCATTATCGAGTGGCGTTCTTTATCTTCTGTCATCCTGCGTTCCTTATCTCTCTGTACAAATCAACTTAAAAACCTTTTCAATTATATACTTAATTACATTAATAAACAAATAATTAATTGTAAAAAGTACACACATTATTAACATTTTGTATTATATACCAAAAATCTCCATGGTATATAAATGTAAAGAAATTATTAAGATTAAACAACTTTTTCTTAAAAGACACAATATATTAAAGTATTTTAAAATATTATAGAATGTAATGATATTAAAAAAGAAATTAAATTAATGAATGAAATTTTAGCAGACTTAAATTCGCCGCAAAAAAGTGCTGTCAGGCAGGAAACAGGGTGTTTGCTTGTACTTGCGGGAGCAGGCAGCGGAAAAACAAAAGTATTGACTCACCGAATAGCCTATTTGATAGAAAATGGCGCAAAACCCTGGGAAATTTTATCTGTAACCTTTACCAATAAAGCTGCCAAAGAAATGAAAATAAGGCTTGATAATATTTTAGGAGAAAAAACAGCCGGACATCTCTGGATAGGGACATTTCACAGTATATGCAGCAGAATTTTAAGACATGAAGTAGAAAATTATCTTGTTAAAGGCGCAATTTTCAGAAACTCGAATTTTGTAATTTACGATGAAAGCGATAGCCTGAGCATAATTAAACAGGTTGTTAAGGCTGAAAATCTTGATGAAAAGCTTTACGCGGCAAGAATGGTAAAATCCGCAATAAGTATGGCAAAAAACAAAATGATTGACGCTGACAGGTTTGAATACCTTGCCAGAGACAATCGCGAGAAAAATATAGCAAAAGTTTTTCATTCTTACGAAGAAGCCCTCAAAACAAATAACGCTTTAGATTTTGATGATCTGCTTTTAGTTACTGTAAAAATGCTGGAAGCCAACGAAGAAACGCTTAACAAATACAAATCACGCTTCAATCACATACTTGTAGACGAATTTCAAGATACAAACCAGCCGCAATACAGATTAATAAGTCTTCTATACAAAGGGACAGAAAATGATTTTGATGTAATAAATGACGGCAGAAGCCTTTGCGTGGTCGGCGATATAGACCAATCTATATATAGTTGGCGGGGAGCTGATTATAAAATCCTTCTGAACTTCCAGAAAGAGTTTCCCGGTGCGGAACTTATTAAACTTGAGCAGAATTATCGGTCAACAGGAACGATTTTGGAAGCTGCAAACCATATCATAAAACACAATCGGGATAGAATTTCCAAAAATCTCTTCTCTAACAAAGGTCAGGGCGAGCCGATTATTTGCAACGAAACGCAGGACGAGTCAGAAGAAGCTCATTTTATTGTGGATAGAATCAAGGAGCATACAGCACCGGGGAAACGCACACTAAGTGAGTGCGTGGTTCTTTACAGAACAAATGCACAGAGTCGGGCGCTGGAAGAAGCTTTCATGTCCAGAAAAGTCCCTTACGCTATGGTAGGCGGACAAAAGTTTTATGAAAGAAAAGAAATTAAAGATATTATTGCTTATTTAAAGCTTATTTATAACCCGAGCGACTCACAGAGCTTAAAAAGAATTATTAATGTACCGAAAAGAGCAATCGGCGCGACAACTGTCAAAAAAATAGAAGAAGTTGCCCAAAAACAATATACATCATTGTTTGCGATATTGGAAAGAATAGACGAGTTCTCCGAATTTTCGGGTAAAGTCGCCAATAAACTCAAAGAGTTCGTAAAACTCATAAATAAATCCAGAGAAAAAGTAAATGAAGCTGTTTTAAGCGAGTTTTTGTCTGTTTTAATTGATGATGTGGGCTATATTGAAGAATTGAGGGCGGAAGTAACTCAGGAAGCGGACAGCAGGATTGAAAACATCCAAGAATTTATAAGCGTAGCGCGCGCACAGGAAGACATGGGGCTTGATACCGAGCTTGGCGAATTCTTGACGCGGATGTCTTTAATCAGTGATATAGATTCATTATCAGAAACAAATGACGCCGTAACAATGATGACACTTCACGCTGCAAAAGGTCTTGAGTATTCTATTGTATTTATGGCAGGGCTTGAAGAGGGAATGTTCCCTCATTCCCGCTCTTTGAATAACAATGCGGAGATGGAAGAAGAAAGACGCTTAATGTACGTTGGCGTAACACGAGCCGAGGAGCATCTTTATTTTACTTACGCAAAGCGCCGACTGATTTACGGGGATTATAGGTATTTTACGCCGAGCAGATTTTTGAATGAAGTTCCGCCGCATCTTATGAAGATGGCGGGCTATAAACCCGCTGAAAAAAGAGCTTCTATCTATGAAACTACAGCTTCAAAAAGCGCGGGATATAATACGAACAGTTTTTCAAAACCTTCTTATGATTCCCCTGTAACAAGTAGTGGCGGATTCGGGAAGAATTTCCGTCTTCCTGATTCATTGAGAAAGAATAAAGAACATGTAGCTGTAAAAACTCAAGAAATTCCTAAAGAAAAAGCTGTTTTGAAAAAGGCAGACAAGCCTGTTAAGAAAAAACCTGTAGAACTTTTTGAAGTTAAGACACGTGTTTTGCATCCCAAATTCGGAATTGGAGAGATAGAGCAAATCGTGAATGTCGGGGATATTCCTATGTATTCGGTGATGTTCAATGAAATAGGTCGCCGCGCCATAGAAGCCGAATCAGGCGTTCTCAAGAAGTTTTAATTTGCTATAATCCTTAGCAATATGTCATGTCGAAAAGTCAAGACACAAAATTTTCAAGTTACCATCTATTAGCCGGTTAATTTGATGAATTTCTCATAGTTTTTTGACCTGTGTAAATTTTCAAAATATATCTCATTCGGTGTTTTGCAATCTAAAGAGGCGTGAATCCTGTCAGAATTGTAAAAGCTGACATAATCTGCCGTTCTGGATTTTGCTTCAAAAATATTCTTGTACCTGAATAAGTAAACATTCTCGTATTTATAGCTTCTCCAATATCTTTCAATGTAAATATTATCCAAAGCTCTGCCTTTGCCGTCCATTGAAACAAGAATATTGTTTTTTAAAAGATTTTTATAGAAATTTTCACTTGCAAATTGACTTCCCTGATCTGAATTAAATATTTCCGGATGAAGAAATTTATTAAGGGCTTCTTTTAAAACGTCTATACAACTGCTTTGCTGAAGCGTTGCAGTAACCTTGTATGAAAGAATTTTTCTTGAATAAACATCAATTATTGCCGTTTTGTATGCATATTCTTCTGATGTCGGTACATAAGTAATATCAGATTTCCAAACCTGGTTTGGTCTGGTTACAAATATTCCGTCAAGCAAATACGGAAATTTATGTTCGTTTTTTTGCTCTGTAGTTGCTATAGGTTGGACAAACTGCTTTTAAGCCTTCTTTTTCTCTTATTGTCGTGACTTTTCTGTAGGGAATATCAAATCCTCTTCTCTCAAGTTCTTTCCACACCTTAGTATGTCCGTAAAAACAAGCATATCCTCGAATATATTCCATTACTACTTTCAATTTTAAATCTGCCGAGTATTCTTTTACTTTTTTCTTCATTTTCCTATCCTTTCATTCTTTCTATTTTCCTATGAAAAGATAGTAACTTTGTTTTTTCTGTCTTAATTTTCTGTCATATTATAAACTTACATAACAAACATTATCAGACTTTAAATCTTAGAAATAACTTTGACTCATATGTTATTTTTTAATACAGTGAAAATATAATATAGCTGGTAGGTTAAGAATAATATATGAAAAGAAAATTAATTTGCTCTCTTGCTTTATGTTGTGCATTGAATTTAAGTACAAGACTCGTCAATGCAAAGGAGCTAGATGTAATAGAAGTTAAGGACTTAAAAGGCGGAGTTCAGCAAATAAAAACTCCTGAGCCGCCTAAAGAGCCAATTTTATTAAAAGGAAAAGTGGAAAATCAGGCTGAATTTCATGTTTTAAATGATATACAGCTCAATATTAATGATGTGCAAGGACCCGGTAAAGCCAGTTCTTCTCATACGGACGGAACTACTTACCTTGAAAACATGAATATATATGGGAAAGGTAATTTGGGAAAGCTTGATTACAACTTTAATATAGGTGGTAAAGCAACAAATGATAACAGAGTAGAATTAAGAGGAATGACTTTTACCTCTCTTCAAGGGCAAGCAAAATATGGAAATAATACTGTAACAGGCGGCGATGTCTTTGAATCTTTCTCTCAATATTCACTTAATACAACCCTGAAAGGCGCGTCTTACAAATATTATAACGCTGATGATAATCTTCCTGATGTAACAGTTGTAATTGGAAACGCTTATCCGAAGTGGGAAAATGCTTTTAAGTTAAAAGATTATCATATGATGCAAAGAAGAGCTTATGGGGTTAATTTAAGGCATGATTTAACACCAAAATTAAATGCGGGAATTAGCTATTTGAGATCGGATGATAGCGACAGACAGGCTGATACTGATACTCTTTATAACAATAATATCTATAGTCTTGATTATGAATACAAACCGATAAAAGGGTTAACAGTAAGAGGTGAATCTGCGTTTTCTCAGACAAAAAATCAGGCAGGTATTAATGAAATTAAACATACTCTTTTTGGAAACGCTCATAGGATAGAAACAATTGCGCAGGGCGGACCGAGTAGAGTAAATTTAGTTTATGAAAGAGTAAATCCTAAATTTGAAACATTTTTGGGGTCGGCTTCACAGGATAGACAAAAAGCTTCGGCTAAATGGAAATACAAATACAACAAAAATATAACTCTTAACTCAGGTTTTACGTGGTTCCAAAATTCTCTTAGCAATTCAGCAAACAGAAATGATAACTATAAGCCTGAATTAGGTGTAAATATAAAAAGACTTTTCAATAGAAGATATTCAGAAGCCGATATATCTTTTAAATTTGATAAACGAACCGGAAAACGTCCTGTGAATTTTGATCATTATACTAATTTAAGCTACAGAGACAGGTTCGGCTTTGTAGATATGGATAATAATTTTGGATTTGCCCAGTACAGAACAAGCGGAAATGCCAGAAACACTTATGATTTTAATTACAGTACCTCATTAGGTACAAGGCATAATTTAGGAGCTGTTGTTTTAAAACCTTCAATCAATGCAGGGTCAAACTTTATTGAAGATGAAATCCTTAATAAAATAGATAAAATTATTGAATATTCAGTAGGTCTCGGGATGGATATTCCTAAGCACAAAATAACTTCCAACTTTAAATTCGGTCAAAATATACTTGCATCACCGCAGGGAGACTGCTCAAATAAACTGTTTACAAGTATAAGTTTCTATTATAAGCCTTCTTTCTTAGGAAAACTTAACAGCAGTACAATATTTTTAAGAGCGTCAATTAATGACTTTAATTTTGAAACAAGATCTAGAAATTTTGCTGAAAAAAGCATATCAATGGGGCTTAATATCCCTATAGATCTTTTTGTAGGAAAAAAAGACAAAGTTGAAAGACTTTAATAATTAAATTACGGGAAATAATAAAATGATAAAATTTATAATCAAATTTACTTTAACAGCCTTTTTAATTTTAATTCTTACTGCTCAGAAAGCAGAAGCTGTTTGGAAAGTGCCTTTCGATGTAAAAATCGGTAATCCTCAAAACTCTATAGAAAGAAACGAATATTATCAAACACAGCTAATAGCAACAAAAACAGTAAATAATTTAATTTCAGCGTATGAAAATAAAAATTTTGCAAGATTTATGAATTTTGTAAGTGAAGATTTTACTCTGGATAAAAGTATTTTAGGAAGTTCAATAAGACAGGATTATTTAAAATACAGCTATATTAGAATAAATTGTTTTATAAATAATGTAGTTAAAAGCTCTGACGGAAAAATTGCCGTTTCTTTGAATTATACAAGAACTATTGAAGATAGAATCGCAGGAAAAATGACTTCTGATAGTGGAAACACAGAGTTGATTCTAATAAAAGAAGATAATGTTTATAAACTTTTTAGTACGAGAAAGCCTTATTTATTCGGTATAACAGGAATTTAAAGAGGAAATAAAAATGAAAAGACTTTTAATATTAATACTGGCTATTATTACTTTGTCATTTGTCGTAAGCAAAGCCGAGGCAAAATGGTGGATTTTCGGGCAGGGAAATGACGGAATAGATTTTGATTATCTTTACCTGAATAATAATTCTTATGAAGAACTTGGAAGTAAAGCCGTTTTGTATAAAGATAGTCTTCAAAACGGAACAATTACAATAAAAGGCAAGACATCCATAAAAAAAGGCAAGGTTGGCTACGTAAAAATCACTAAAGACAACAAACAAACCTGGGAAAAAGCTAAAGTTTCCGACAATGGAGCCTTTACTTATTCTTTTGTTCCTGAAGAAAGCACAAAATACCAGGTTTTTATAGAAGTTGCCGATACTATAGGCGATATAAACAAAGTTGACGAAACTTATAAAGAAATTACAATTATAAATGAAAGTATCAACGGTAAAGTAGCTGAAGCTGTTAATAATATGATTAGAGCTTATGAAAATGAAGAATCTAATCTTTTTATGACGTATGTAAGTTCTGATTTTACAGGTGATACTGCGGTTCTTGATTCTGCAATAAGAAAAGACTTTAATGCTTTTGAATTAATTAAAATTAATCCTTATATAAACAATATTTCAAGCGGAGCAAGTGGAAAAGCCTATGTGGCGATACAGTTTAACAGAACAGTTGTTTCGTCTAAAAGCGGTCAGACTTATACCGATAAAGGCTATACAGAATTTGTTCTGACAAACGAAAATGGAAAATTCAAAGTTTTTAGCATGAAGAACCCGCTTATATTTGGTCTGTCAGATGCAGGGAATGTTGCGACAGGGACAGTTCAATCTCCTAATAATGATCCTATTCTTCTTGTTGACAGAACAGGAAATGTTAATGAAAAACCTTTTAATCAGGCTATAGATATTATTGAAAACGATTCTGATATTTCGGATAATATACAAACAGGGTCGGTTACTCTTAATGCTGCAGGCGGAATAGGAGAAGGATTTATTTTTTCTTCAGAAACCAAAGCAGCGTTAGGTCAAGCTAATCTTTATTACCAGCACGCTACTGCTATTGACCTCTGGAATGGTGGAAGCGGCTATAATTATATTGGTACGTGTTCTTTAAATAGCGTCGAATCTGTACCTTCAAACGGTTATAATACAGGAAACAGTATCCTTCCGCAAGACATAGTTGTGGGGGACTGTTATGCAATGCATACTTCCAGTTATAAATATGGTGTTTTTAAAATTACAGGATATGTTGCAGGAATTAACGGCTATTTAAAATTGGATTACAAATACCAACCTGACGGTACAAGAAATTTTTAATATAACAAACAGGGATAAAAGATGAAAAACAAGATTGCTTTATTTCTTTTAATAGCTTGTCTTTTAAGTTTTGGGGTTCCTTCATTACCTGTAAAATCAGAAGCAAAATTTATAAGCGGTTACTCAGACGGCTTGATTTCGACCTATGCAATTATAGAATTTAATGGAATTAAGTATAAAACAGATGAAACAGGCCCCAGAACAAACATGCTTCTCTGGAATCAATTGAATGACAAAGATAAACGCCAATTGATGAAGTATTATTGGAGTCCTAATACAAGAAAAGCCGATTTTGGACCCGCGTCAGCGCAAATGGCAAGCTGGGCAAATGATGCTCAAGGCTGGTCTAAACTCATAGACGCTCTCAAGCAAAAGCGTGCAAATAAAAATTATCCCGATTTAAAAGCTTTTTACGAGAAGCCTTTAGAAATGCCTAAATGGCCTAATGTAAGCTGTACTGCCGAGGTGCAAAATTGTGACCTTGCAAAAGAAGCCAGCAGGCTTAATGCAGAAATAAAAGCAAATTATGCAGCGGGTCAAGCACTTTATAAAAAACTTGTTGATATAAAGTGGGATCAGGTCGGCGTAGCAGTAAAAGGGATTTCTGCAAATTTAATTCCGATAATTGTAGATAATTTTATAACATCGTCTATTACAGGCATTTCAAGCGTTGCAATAAATAAAATGAGCCCGATTATTGCCTCGTTAATTCAAGTTTCGGATCAAACATTGCAGTTTGCTAAAAATAATCCTAATGATGCAGCAGAACTGATTAAAAGGCTTGATTCTCTTTGCGATACGATAGAAGCAGACGCAAAAACGGCCAGAGCTTTTGTAGAGCAGGATCAACTAAAATTGCAAGCGATCTATGAACAGTTGGCAATTGCTTGTGAGCAAGATACTTTAAATAAACAAAACATTAAAGATCGAAAAAAAGCTGATTTAGAAAATAAAATGAAAGTAATTCCTGCCGATACAGGGCTTGAAATTACTTCAACAGCAATAAACGTGGTTGACAGAAACAATGAAATCCGTTTAAAAGCAAAAGCTCTGCTTGATACCTTGAACATTTCCAAAAATGATGCCATAAAAGAAATGGGAGCTGACTATGACCAACTTATACTTGATTACAGAGACGTAATAAAATTTACTCCGCTGAAAGTCTGTGGTGGAAACTTTTTTGAGAATGGTGTTAGTCCTGAATGTTTTACAATGAATTATTCCGTAAGTGAAATAACAGAATGGGATGCTGCTTTTCCAAAGACTGTTTCAATAATTAATTCACAAACGGAAAAATACAAAATTATACTGGAAAAAGCAAAAACAAGTCGTAACATTCATATAGAAAAAGTTAAATTAATACAATCACAAATTGAAGAACTTATTGCTAAATATAGCAAATATCTCGAGATTAATCACGGAGCTGAAGGAATTGAGCCCATATTTACGAATTATAATAAGTTTATAGAATCTCTGGAAGGACGAATCCCCGCACTTGAGCTGGCAGCCGCACAAGCAGAAACAGGTCAAAAAACTGTAAGAGAAGGACTGGCAAACAGAATTAAGAAAGAAATGGACGGAGCAGTAAAATATAAAACACTGGAAGCCAATTTTATCAATAGTATTGACCAGATAAAAGATGCTGTTTGCAAGTCAGACAATCTTTATGCGTCGGAAGAGTTTATTTTTGTTGATAAAATAAGCCATAAACCTATGATAAACAAAGAAAAAATCAAATCTTTCAAGACAGATGCCAAAAGAGAAGTCGATGTTAAAGTTATAATTAACAGACTCAAAGAAAAACAAAAAGAACAAAATCATCAAATAAAAAGATTGATATTAGGACAAAATAATGCTATGTACGACAGCCAACTGTTGCAAGACTTTCTTGCCGAATATACAGACGGACTTATTTACACTCATACCGCCTTTGAAAAAATCAAAGCGGATGTTAGTCTAGTTACAGGGGTTTCTTTAAAACATCCTTATTATGACATAGTTGTAGATCGGCTAAACGGTGATTATAGCTTATGGATGACAGGCAGCGGTTCAAGCTTAAAGTGGATGCTTGATCCTGAAACATTGAGATTGGATATAGATTCTTTAATTGAAGAATTCAAAAAAATTGACAGCGATAATCAAAGTTATAAAATATTAGAAAACATATTAAGCAAAATAAAAGCTGATAAAGCCTCTTTCGTTAACCTTGATAGACGACAGTTTGAAGTAATGAGCCGTGATTTGTCCGAGAAGGTTGAAAAAATAGTTCATGATGTATCTTCCGGTAGAGAAAAGAATGAACAGCTTGCTATAATCCAAAAGGAGATTTCAATACTTTTGGAAGAAATGGATACTGCAAACAGAATATGTGTAAAAGAAAAAGAAATTAAAAGATTAATCACAGATATTCCTGAAATTCAAAAACAGGTGCAAAAAATTGAGGAAGAATACAAATATCTGGAACAATCCCAGAGAATAGAAGCCAGATATACTTTTGAAAGAATGATTAAAAATCTTCGAGATTACATGCAAGTAATTTCGGATATGAAACAAAGTTTAGATTCTTCAAAAACAAATGAATTAATTTTAGTTACAAAATTGAATGGATTAGATAAGCAGGTATTCAATTTGATTTTAAAAATTAGCAAAACTATTCAACAGCTTGAAATTGACAAAAAAAGAGAAGATAGTAATCTTGTACAAAACAATATAAAAGACTTTTATGCCAATTTCAAACAGGCTTATGAGTCTAAAAGCGAATCACAAGTTGTGAATTTTATTTCTAACGAGTGGGAATCGGCTGACGGAAGTACAATTTCCGATTTAGAAAGCAATTTAAGAAGAATATTCAATATTTTTGATACTCTGACATATAACATTTCAAATTTAAATATTAAACCGGCTTCAGATGAGAATAGCTATATCGTTAGTTACGAAGTAGAAATAGTCGGACAAAATTACGAACGAGGATTAAATCATACAGAAAAATCTTCTGTTTCTGAAGAATTAACAGTAGATTCCAGAGGAAGAGTAAGGGTTAATAAAACCCTTAGCGGACGATTCTGGTACATAGAATAGATTTATGTCTCAAATCAGCTGATACTTTGTCTCAAACTAACTGTCTCTTTACAGGTACTAATTGCCGATGGGAAACTTCTTAATTTCCAAGTTATCAACCCTTTTACAGGAAAACCATGCAGGGTACACCTTGTGGGATTTCTTGACTGGAAGTCGGGAGGACTTGTCGGGTTTGAGATTATGATGGAAGAAGACACCCAATGCATTGCATCTGCTTTAAGAAATGCTATTTTAAACCTTGGGAGAATTCCTGATATTGTTTATCAGGACAACGGCAAAGCGTTTAAAGCAAATTTTTTCACCGGAAACAAAGATTTTGAAGAATTAGGGTTTAACGGAATATACGGCAAGCTTGGAATAAAGCCTGTCTATGCAGCTCCGTATAATGCTAGGGCAAAAGTTATCGAAAGATTTTTTCTGGAATTTCAGGAAGGATTTGAAAAACTTCTACCTTCATATATTGGAAGCAGTATTGAAAACAAACCTGCATATATGAAAAGAAACGAAAAATTGCATAAAGAAATTCATAACGGTTGCTGCTTATAAAAATGCGCATCCTTGGATTCAAAAGATGATTAATAAATACGTAGAACTTATAAAAGACGTAAAAAATGCAAACGGCAAAATTCTTCAGGATTATATCGTTAATACATGGAATATCGATCATCCTGATATGAAAACTTCAAAAGCTTCATTTGTAAAAGCAAGAAAAATATTAAAAACAAATGGGATTGCAGGCTTAATTTCGCCAATAAAGACATATATAACTGTTAATGGTGCTATAGATGAAGATGTTTACTCGGAATTAAAAGATTATTTCCTTCAACATACTAATAAAAGCTTAAAAGAAAACTATCTGGCATTCAGGGCTGAATATTTAAAAAGCAATCCCGACAGTGAAAAATGGGAATTTCCTACTTATCATTCAGTCAGCGCCAGAATCCAAAAAGATATTTTAAAATTTAATGATTTTAGCCTTGCAAAAATGTTTGATGAAAAGAAAAAAGTTGTAATAATCCAGAAAAAACTTGGGTTTAAAACATTCCGAACTGCCGCTGAAGATTATATAAAAGATTTGGCAGAAAAAAATGAAGTAGAAAAAATTACCTTAAGAAATTACAAAGGGATGATAAATTCATATTCCATACCGTTTTTTAAAAATATTAAATTAAAAGATATTGATAAAGACAACCTTAAAGAGTTTAAAACAATGCTTGAGGAACAGCAGATTGCCCCAAGGAGCATAAAAGTCCATATTAATTTAGTGAGAAAAATTTTAAAAATATATCTCGATACAACCTGCCCTACTTCTGCATCAATAAAAATTGGGGCGAAATTCTTAAGCGAAGCAAGTATTCTTGAAAAGGAGAAAATATTAAGTTTGTTAAACACCTGTAAAAAAGAATTTCTCGATTTTTATCCGCTTCTTGTAACGGCAGTTAATACCGGAATCACGAGAGGAGAAGTTCTGGCACTTACTTGGGACAAGTTAGAGCTTGAAAACAAAAGGTTATTAGTAAATAAATCCATTTACAAAGGACAAATAATCACTTTAAGGACAAGACAGGCACACAGGCAAGTTGATTTACCAGATAAATTAGTAGAGATGCTTTCAGAGTTACGAAAAAAATCAACTTCAACATATATTTTTCCAAATGAATATGGAAAAATTCAGGATCCAGAAATTATGATAAATGAAAAATTTATTCCTCTGGTAAATAAAGCCGGACTTGAAAATATTAGATTTATTGATTTGAGAGATAGTTATGCTACTTTTTTGATCGAGCAAAATATTCCTTTAACTTATGTTAAAACCCAATTAGGATTTACGAATATGAATGTGTTAGTTGACAGGTATAAAAACCATATTCCCCAGAAAACAAAAGAAAATTTTTGTTTAATTTGAAGCATATTTGAGGTAATTTAATTAAGAGTGGAAATAAAAGTTAGGGCTAAAATGGACGTTTCGATAATTCTGGTTAGCTACAATACAAAAAATCTGACCAGAGATTGCCTAAAATCCTTATATGAAAAAACTCAGGGGTTAGAATACGACATCTATCTTGTTGACAATGCTTCTTCTGATGGATCTCCGCAGATGGTAAAAGAAGAATTTTCTGATGTGAAACTTATTGAAAGTCCTGAGAACTTGGGTTTTGGAAGAGCTAATAATATTGCGATAAAACAATCTGATGCAAAATACTGCTTTTTGTTAAATACAGATACGGTTTTAGTTAATAATGCAGTTAAAATTTTATTTGATTTTATGGAAAAACCTGAAAACGATAATGTTGGAGCCTGTGGAGGTCAACTTTATAACTCCGATATGACACTTCAGAATTCTATAGGAGAGTTTGATACTCTGGAAAAACTTCGCAGGAAAGCGTTAGGGATTAATTTTACACCAATTATTCATAGATATAAGAATAAACTTAAAAACAAAAAAGAAGTTCAGACAGACAGATCTTATATGTTTTCTTCTAATTATAACCCCGATTTTATTATTGGAGCAGATTTAATGCTTAGAAAATTCGCTCTTAATCAAGTTGGCTCATTTGATGAAAGATTTTTTATGTTTGCAGAAGAAGCGGAATTATGTTTCCGACTTAAGAAAAATGGATTTAAAGTTAAGTTTGTTACGGAATCGCGCATTATTCATTTTGGAGGAGCTTCAGCTTCTAAGTCAAATAATCAACTTAAAATTGAAAAAATGGTTTTAAATGGAACTATTCTATTTTATAAACTTTGTTATGGAGAAGAAATTGCAAAGAAAGCTAAATTTCTTTATATAATTTATTATCTAAGATACTTACCGCTTAGGTTTTTTTCTCCGAGATCTTTTCAAAGACTTAAATCGGCTTTGGAGCTAAAAGTTTAGCAATATTATCGGAGTATTTGTTTTGAAAAAAATAAAAATAGCTTTCATAAAATATATAGGACTTTGTTTGGGAGGAACTGAGAAATTTTTGCAAACAATAGCTGCCGGCTTGCCAAAAGAAGAATTTGAAGTTGATTATTATTATGCTCATCCACAAGATAATCCTTCTGATGAAGGCAGAAAGCAATATTTAATTGACAATGGAGTTAATTTAATTGAGTTTAAAACTTCTAAACCACGAGTTCACAGAGGAAAAATTTGGCTTGATGATACAAATTTTTTTGATGTGTTTAAAAACAACTATGATTTAATCCAAACAGGTAAATGCGGTCTGTACGAGGAACCGTTTTGCGATATTAAAAATATTCCGATTATTGATTCTTTACATTATGTTGTAGGTGTTGATAATCAGTATAATATTTCTCGTGCTATGCATATAAGCAAATTCAGCAGGGATAAATGGCTTGAAATGGGTGGTGATAAAGATAGAGTTATTATGGTTTCTCATCCGATGATTATCCCCGAAGTTCCGTTAAGAGTTTTCCAAACTGAATTGGGACTTAATGATAAGTTTATTTACGGGTTTCATCAAAGAAATGATAATGCTATTTTTTCCGATATTCCTCTGAAAGCTTTTAAAGAAATTTCTAATGACAACAATGCGTTTGTAATTTTGGGAGCTGGAGATAACTACAAAAAGCAGGCAGAAAATCTTGGACTTAATAATGTTCATTTTTTAGATCATACGGGCAATTTTGAAATTATTTATAATTTTATAAAAATGCTTGATGTTTATGCTCATGGAAGAAGAGACGGAGAGCTGAATTCAACCGCAATTGCCGAAGCTCTGCATTTCGGGAAACCTGTTGTTTCGCATATTTCGGAAGAATTCAACGGACATGTAGAATGCATCGGAAATGCAGGATTTGTGGTGAAAAATTATCTTGAATATGCTGAAAAACTTAAAGAAATTGAAGAAAACAAAGAACTTTATGCTAATTTGTCAGATAAAGCTTTAAAAAGATTTGATGAAATGTATAATTATGAAAAACAAATGCAAAATATTATTAATATTTACAGAGATGTGGTTAAAAATCCTTATCCGAATAAACTAAAACGCTTTTATCTCGATGTAAAACAGATTTTTCCGTTGAGACGGCACAGGAGATATAAATAAAAATGATTTACGATTGTTTCATGTTTTTTAATGAGCTCGATTTATTGGAAATTAGGCTTAATGAACTTAATGATGTTGTAGATAAATTTGTACTTGTTGAATCAACAAAAACGCATTCTAACAAGTCTAAACCTCTTTGTTTTCAGGATAACAGAGAACGTTTTACAAATTTTTTGAATAAAATTATTCATATAGTAGTTGATGAATACCCTGATTGTAATGATCCTTGGTCTATGGAAAATTACCAGAGAGATGTCATCATAAAAACTTTAAAAGAGTACTGTAATGACGAAGATGTTGTAATTATTTCAGATTTAGACGAAATTCCTAGGGCTGATTTAATCAGAAAACATAGAAATACAGACGGTATAAAAGTTTTTGAGCAAAAGCTTTATACTTTTTATTTCAATTATTTAAATATAACAGAACCTGATTGGAAAAGAGGAACAAGACTTTTAAAATTTAAAGAAATTGGTGATAAAACGCTTACGGATATTCGTATGGCGAAAGGCAAATATATCAAGAATGCAGGTTGGCATTTTACTTATCTTGGTGGTTTTGAGATGGTAAAATACAAAATTCAGTCATTTGCCCATCAAGAATACAACAACGAATACTATATGAATGATAAACGCCTTATGAGTCTTATTCTTGACGGAATGGATATATTCGAAAGAGGATATAAATACAAGATTGTTGATATAGACAGCACTTTTCCTGAATATGTAATCAAAAACAAAGAAAAATATAAGCATCTGATTTTAAAAAATATTCCTGTTTTGCATAAACTTAAAAACGCTTTTATAAAGTCAAAAAGGCACGATAAGAAATATGTAGATACGATTAATCCTATAAATGATAATCCCGTTATGGATTTCATCTCCCCGACTTCTGCAAAGATACTGGAAATAGGAATAAGTAATGGATTAAAAGAAAAAATTAATTCAAAATTCAATATAACTGACTATACCAATATTGATATAAAAAGTCTTTATCCTAACCAATCGGACAGTTCTTATAACGCCATAGAGCAATTACCGGATAATTGCTTTGATTGCGTAATTCTCGATGAAACTCTTACTCAGCTTTATAATCCGACAGAAGTTTTGAACAAAATCAAATTAAAACTGAATCGTAACGGTTATATTGTTATGACAGTTCCTAATCTTAGGTATACCAAAGCTTTGAATCAGATTATTTTCAAAAAAGACTTTAAATATAAAGATACAGGTATTATATCAAACAAAAATATACGTTTTTTTACACGTAGAAGTTTGTTTGATACAATAAACAGAGCCGGTTATTTTACGATAACTTTAAAAGGTTTAAACTCTGATAATTCACTTGATTATGTTATTAAAAATGCATTAACTTTTAAAAATCTTTACGATTGTAAACACGAAAAGTTTTTATGTGTAATTAAATGCTGAGAGGTTATAAATGAGATTAATTCCCAAAATTGATTTTGATAAAATACGAGGAATAATTCTTTTCGGCTTTAAAAAGAATATAATTGTCGAGAAAAATTGCATAATAAAAAGACCAAAAACAATAAACTTTGGAGGAAATAATTATATTGCAAGATTTTCAGAAATACATTCAAGCGAGCCGGGCAAAATATCAATAGGCAAAAATACACGAATTTGCAGGCATAATTTTATTTTTGATTCTTCCGGTTTTATAAAAATAGGTGATGACTGCTTAATTGGTGATTATTGTACAATTTACGGACATGGTGGGGTTATTATAGGCAATAATGTTGTTTTTGCTTCACATGTTAATGTTATTGCAAGTGAACACAACTATAAAGATATAAATTTATCGATTTTGAAGCAACCAAGCACACATAAAGGGATAAAAATAGGAGACGGCAGTTGGCTTGGTATAAATGTTACCGTGCTTGATGGATCCGAAATAGGTAAAAATTGCGTTATAGGAGCAAGTTCAATAGTAAAAGGAAATATACCCGATTATTCAGTTGCTGTAGGAGTCCCTGCAAAAGTAGTAAAGTACTATAACCAAGAAAAAAAAGATTGGGTTAAATCTTAGATTAAACAAATTCAATCGTTAATTCTAAATATGACTAATAATAACCAAATTGTCCTAAATCTATTCCTATTAGTTCAGATAATTTTTTATTAGATTCTTTATAATAATTTTTTATAATTTCTTTTTGTTCTTCTGTAAATTTTTCTTTTGATATATTCATTTCTTTTATATTTGTCTTCATTAAAAATCTTTTTAATCCCCTGTCATTTTTTAATATCATTTTTTTTATGAAACTTTCCGAAAGATTTTGAGTAAAAGCTGAGTACCTTGATAAGATTGGACTAAATTTCAGAATTTTGTCATTTGTTCTCGGATTTAAATTTTCAATATTTTCAGGATAATAGGGCTCAAAACCTGTAAAATCATAAAATCTGCGTAAAAATTCGTTCAAATCTTCCTTTAATAATTCATAAGGGAGAACAAGGACATTATCTTTGCCGAAGGCATCTATATAATTTTGGGTTATATTATTAAACCAGTCAAGCTTGTATATGTACGAATCTTTATGAAATTTGCCATTATTAAACTTAAAAAATTCATTTATTGAATGACCATGCCTAAAAGCTAAAAATTCTTCATTGATAATGTATTTATTATCTTTGGTCATAAGATGATTATATACTGAATCACCCCATTCATATTGATTTCTGAATGTTATAATTACTTTGGCTTCGCCAAAAATATTTTTCAAAAAGGCTGTATTATCAGGGGAATTTTTAAAATGAACTATTTGACCTGCAATCTGTTCTTGTCCTATAAAAACAATTTCATTATCAATACTATCTATGTAACTTAAAATTTCGTCTTTAATTTTACTAATTTCTTGTTCAGTTAGGGGCGGCTTTTTAAGGGTTAATTGATTAAGTCGATTTATATAATCGATAGGTGTGTCATACAATTCTGGCATTTGTGGACCAATGAAATGTATGTCTTTAATATGTCGAAACACAAGTCTTTGCAAGAACGTATTAGCTGTTTTAGGAATACCTATATGTAAAAAAATTTTCTTTTTCATAAAATTACCTCTCAATTAAACTGTTTTTAATAAAAAAAATTTAATCCAATAGAATTCAATTTTGTCCTAAAGGAAATTTTATTAATTTTTCTTGAAAAAATTTTACTTAAAAATTTTAAAATTTTAAATTTTCTTTCACTGAAATATTGTTTTTGAATTCTTTCTCTTTCTTCTTTATGTATTTTACTGTATCTTTCATCGCTACTCAGACCACCCATTGAAAATACAGAAACAGGTTTGTCTAAATACGAGTAATCGCCATTATTTTTAATAAAATAATTCAAATACCATTCATAATCGCTGGCAATTTTGTTTTCTTCGCTATAACGTCCGAATCTTTCAAAAACTTCTTTTCTAAAAAAAGTTGCAGGGTGAAATATTGTACTTCTAAAAAGCTGTATATTATCAATTAAAGACTGTTTTTCGTGATATACACGACCGTCATATTTGTCCAGAAGAATAATATTCCCAAGTAAAAGCCCTGCATTTTTATATTTAGCAAATTTTGCAAATTGTTCAACTACAAGTTCGTTTATAAAAACATCATCAGCATTAAGAAAAAACAACAAATCTCCTGTTGCAGCTTTTATGCCTTTATTCATTGCGTTATAAACACCGCTATCAGGCTCGCTTATGAGAATATTTATCGTATCTTGGTAATTTTCAATTATTTGAAGCGTATTATCAGTTGAAGCACCGTCAACGATAATATATTCAATATTATCGTATGTTTGTTTAGCCACGCTTCTTATTGTTTCTTCTATAGTGTTTTCAGAATTATAACAGGCTGTAATTATTGAAACTTTCATATAATTTCCACTCTATGATAAAATCTTTTTAATAATAACACCAAAAATTGACTTGATAAATATGAATAAATTAGACAATATAAAAATAAATAATAATCATATTTGGACAAAGTGCCCTTTTTGTTTTAATGAGAATATTTATAAAATAGGCAATATTGAATACTTTAAACCCTTAATGTTTTCAACAAAATTTATAGAAATAATAGAAACTCCTGAACTATGGAAATGTAGGGTTTGTAAATCGACTTTTGTTCAAAATTCCCTTACTGAATATGATGCCAAAAACCTTTATGAAACAGGGGACAGCTCTCAAAGATGGCCTAATGGCAAGCTTTTTGAGTTTTCAAAATCCCAATCTATTATAAAATATTTGAATAAACTATTATTGCCCGAGAAAAAAATTTTGGATTTTGGTTGTAATGATGGACACATGTTAGATTATTTTAAACACAAAAGTTGTAAAACTTTTGGATTTGAATATTCTAAGGATAGTAGAAAAATCCTTGAACAAAAAGGTCATAAAAGTTACGGAAGTTTAAACGAAATAGATGAAAAATTTGATATAATAACGGCTTTTGATTTAGTTGAACATTTATATAAACCAACAGAATTTTTTGAAAATTGTCATAAATTTCTTGATAAAAATGGATTATTGATAATTTTAACAGGAAATAACTCCTGTATTAGTTCCAAATTAACAAAAGAAAATTGGTGGTATGTTAGATATCCCGAGCATGTATCTTTTGCTTCAAAAAAATATCTGAACAATCATAACAGTTATGAATTAATAAAATGGATACCTACTTTTGCTATGGTACAATTGGAAAGTACTATAATAAAAGGATTGAAAGCCATAACCAGAGATGGAAAAAAATATAATGGACGCCCCTCAATTGGAGCAGATCACGTTTTAATAGTTATGAGGAAAAAAAATGGAGTGTAAAGTCTGTAAAAGTAAACAAATAAAACTCTATCAAGAGGAAATTTATGACGATAGATACGGTTATGAAGGTCTGTTTGATATTTATCAATGTTTAAATTGCGGGTTTAAGTTTTTGAATGCTGATTTTAAAGAAAATGAACTTACAAATCTTTATACTAAATATTATCCCAGAGCAAATTTTGATGGGGAAAAACTTATTGCCTATGAAGATGTAAAAAATAAGTTTAAATTATGGTTTTATGGTCTTTATGCAAATGCCTTTAGATGGGTATCCAAAGATGTTAAGGTTCTGGATATTGGCTGTGGAACTTGTAATTCCCTTGCTTATCATGAAAATCGAAATTGTGAATCATGGGGGTGTGAAGCCGATGCAAATGTTTCTAAAATAGCGGAAAAACATAATTTAAAAGTTAAAATGGGACTTTTTGACGATAGTTTCTTTGAAAAAAATTATTTTGATTATGTAACTTTAGAACAGGTTATAGAACACGTAAAAAATCCTAAAGAAACACTTCAAAAAATCAATAATGTTTTAAAGACTAACGGCTATTTGATTTTAAACACACCAAATACTAATTGTTTTTTAAACAAGATATTTAAAAATCAATGGCTGCATTGGCATATTCCTTATCATATAAGTTTTTTAAGTAAAAAATCATTACAAATTCTTGCTAAGGAAGCGGGCTTTGAAATAATAAAATTTAAAACCATAACTCCGCCTGATTGGTTGTACTATCAACTTGGAAGTATAATTGAATTTCCTAAAAATGGCGAAAAATCTATTTTTTGGCAACGTCTTCATAATGGCATTCGTTTTGAAAATAGACTGAGTAGAAGAAAATTAAAAATATTGAACTTTATTAATAAAACTAAAATTTTCAATATAATTACTATTTTATTGGATATGTTTAATCTTGGAGACAATTATCTCATAATATTAAGAAAGAAATGAGGATTTATGGAAATTTTATTAGAAGATTTTAAAAAAAATTATTATTCTCAACATGGTGAAGATGGAATAATTGAAAAAATATTTGAAATAATTCCACGAGATAATTGGTGTGTAGAATTTGGAGCATGGGATGGTAAATATTTAAGTAATACGTGTTATCTTATAGAAAATTACGGATATAATGCTGTTTTAATTGAAGGAAATTATAAAAAATATCAAGAACTTATAAATAATTTTAAAGATAATAAATCTGTTATTGCTTTGAATAATATCATTGGTTTTAATGATAAAAATAATCTTGATTCTATTCTTAAAACAAGCCCTATTCCCGAAAATTTTGATTTACTTTCAATTGATATAGATGGAAACGACTATCATGTATGGGATTCTATTAATGCATACAAACCTAAAGTTGTTTGTATTGAATATAATCCAACAATTCCAAATGGAGTTGAGTTTATTCAGAAAAAAGATATGAAAATATCTCAGGGCAATAGTGCTACAGCTATCTGCAAACTTGCAACCATTAAAGGATATGAGCTTGTAGCAACAACCGGAACAAATTTAATCTTTGTTGATGAAAAATATTTTTCACTTTTTGGAATTAATGATAATTCGTTAAATAAATTAAAAAAAACTCATTTAACAACGTATCTATTTTCAGGCTATGATGGAACAGTTTTTATAGAAGGTGAAAAAAACATCCATTGGCATAGAATACATTTTCAAGAGGCTAATTTACAACAATTGCCTAAATTTTTAAGAAAATTTCCTGACAATTATAATTTTTTCGAGAGAATTATTTTTAATTTTTATAAATCTATGAAAAACAAGGTCAAAAAAAGTGTTAGAGATTAACTCAAGTTCAATTTTATCGGATATAAATGCATTATAAAATTGATTATATTGAGTCTTTTTTTAATGAATTTATAAGGCGATCTAAAAAATTTACTTAAAAATTTGTCAATTTTAAAACATATATCGTTATTCTTGGCTTCATTAATAATTTCATCAATTTTATATGCAATTTTAATCCATTTATGTTTTTTGGTAAGTTCTATAAAATGCAAATTAAAAATATAATTAGCATTACCATCATTATTTGTACAACTTAAACCGCCTAATTGATACCGTCCAATTGTCGTATCAAGATATTTTGCTTTTAATCCATTCGCCATAAGTAAGCGCAAATTAAAATCATAATCTGCATTCGTTTTATATGTTTCATTATATAATCCAAATCTGTTAAAAACATTTGAACGATAAAAAATTGATTGATGATTAATACAAGCTTTTTTAAAAGAGAAAATCGTTTTAAAACAATTACTATTAAAAATACCGCACTCCTGACGATTTTCATCGATAAATTGAACATTGCCAAATACAAAATCAAGTTCATTATCATTCTTAAAATGATATACAATTTTCTCGAATATATCGTTAGAATTAAGCATATCATTTGCATTCAGAAAATATAAAATATCTCCTGTTGCAATTTTTATGCCTTTATTTAGAGCATTATAAATGCCTGTATCCGGTTCTGAAGAAAAATAAGATATTTTTTCTTTATATTTTTGTATTATATCAAGAGTTCCATCTGTTGAAACTCCATCTATTACGATGTATTCAATGTTTTTATATGTTTGATTAAAAACACTTAAAAATGTTTCTTCAATAGTATTTTTTTCATTTTTGCATATTGTTATAATTGATATTTTCATATCTTTTCCACTCTATGATAAAATCTTTTTAATAATAACATCAAAAATTGACTTGATAAATATGACAAAAATTGCTGTAATTTCAAATACATTTCCTCCACTTAGCGGTGGGGGTGTAGCAACAGCGCAATATAATATTTTCTTAAAACTTAAAGAAGCAGGTTTTGAAGTAAAAGGCTTTACTTTTTATGATCATGGCAAAATTAAATTAAAAGAAAACGATATCATTCGTTGCGGCTCGCCTAAAATAATTCATAGAACCCTAAACACATTAACTAAAAATTATTTTTCTAAAAAACAGAAAAAGAATTGTGCAGGTTCAGCAGAATATGCTTGGCAGTTTAATTTTTCAATAAATTCAGCAATTGGTTGCTGGAAAATAAATAATGAATTGAAAAGATTTAAACCTGATATAGTTATCATTCCTGATTTAGGAACTCCGAATTATTACCTTAAACCTCCGAAAAATTCAAAAGTTATAATGATTTCTCACCATAACGCCATGAGATTTGTAGGAAATCCTCTTATTGACAAACATTCCGAGCTTGATGCAAGGCTCGTGAATAAAATGGAAAATCAAGGGATGAAAATTGTTGATAAAGTTATTTGCCCTTCAACTTATATGAAAAATGTCTTTAATGAAACACACAGCTTTAATGGTGCAGTTGGTGTTGTTCCAAACATTATAAATGAAAAGCTTATAGCGTCTTTTCCCGCTATAAATATACGAAAAGAGTTAAGAATCAATGAAAATTCTCCTCTTATTTATTTGCCGGGGGCAAATACACCTGTAAAAGGTCCTCGATATATGTTTGAAATTATAAGAAGGCTTGCGGGATTTTATAAAGAACCGATAGGATTTTATCTTTCAGCAGGTTTGACTGAAGAATTACAATATGAGCTTAAATACAAACCTGAAAATGCTAAAATATACGCTCCGGGCTACTTAGATTATAAAAAAAACATAGGGATAATTAAGAACTGTGATTTTGGAATAACACCGACACTTTTGGAAAGTTTTGGCATGGCAATTCTAGAAGCAAATTTTTGCGGAATTCCTTTTGTTAGCTTTGATTGTGGTGGAAACCTGGATATTATAAACAATGGAGAAGACGGTTTTCTTGTTGATTATTTAGATATAGAAAGTCTTGTAGATAAAAGTATTTTATTACTATCAAATGATGATTTAAGACAAAATATGGGTAAAAAAGCCTTAGTAAACGCTTTTAAAAATTATAATTCTGAAAAAACTTTAAATGATTTAATTAGATTCATTTCTTAATTTAGAATTCAAAGAGTTTTTTATTTTTCTCCCTAAATATTTTAAAAATTTGCCTGTTTGTCTTAATGGGTTTGGAGCATCTGGAAAAATTTTGCGGGTTTGTTTAAAAATCCAGGGTGCTTTATATCCCTTATAAGGAGTTCCACCCATTTTTAGCCACTGTTTATTATTTTCATTCCACTCTTTAAATTGTGTAAAATAATTCCAAAATTTCTCGCAGCCATAAGAATGCAGGATTACAGCCTCATTTGCCCTTTCATGAGTAGGGTGGCAAACATAAACTTCCCTGTCGAGCTTAGTTATATCAAGATTAAATGCTTGAAACATTATGTTAATTATTGCCTGATCAGGCAAATGAAGAAGTTCTGCATATTTTATTGTTTTTTCGTAAAGCCAGTTAGAAATTTCCCTGTAATGCGGCATTGTATCCTGAATGATGAAAGTGCCGGAATCATAATAATTTCTGTCTAAGTCGTATTCACATTCAAACTTATGTTTAAATACAGTCCAAACAGGATAATATCCCTGTGAAAAGCAAATTCCTGTCTGGGTATCTTTACACATTTCAGTTATATCCTTTTGAATAAGTATGTCAATATCAAGCCAGACAACTTTTTTATATTCATCGAGCATATCAAAGCATTCATATCTAGAAAACGCAACAGGAGTAAACCTGCCAAAATGCTCCTCATCCATTGTTCCTTTAAAGTTGTATTCAATAAACTTACAGGGCAAGATTGTCTGCATTAATTGCATATCTTTTTCAGGCATGTCCTGTTGAAAGATGATAATATCATTAGCAAGATCAGGAGAATGCTTTTTTAGCCCCATAAGTACATTTGCAACAGCAAACGCCATATTGCCTGATGCACCCATAGTTACTGCCATATTTTTCTTGGTTTGCATAGTTTGCTTGACCTTACTTATTATTTTATTAACATTTATTATAGTTTGGCATATAATATACTAAATGTTAATAAAATAAATATTTTAATTGCGAGAGGATATGAATTACTTAGAATTATACAAAGAACACAAAGGATTGCTCTCCTTAAAGTGGGTGCATTATACATTTATTTATCAAGAATTATTAGAACCTTTTTTAATTAAAAATAAACCCGTAAATATACTGGAAATTGGTGTATTAAATGGGGGTTCTCTTGAAATATGGAAAAAGTTTTTACCGGAAGGATCAAAAATATATGGGATTGATATAGACCCGAATTGTAAAAATATTAAGTTTTCTGAAAATATATATTTTAATTTATGCAGTGCTTCAGATAAAAAAAATATTGATGAAGTGTTTGAAAACATTAAATTTGATATTATATTGGATGATGGCTCACATATTTCCAAAGATGTAATAGATACTTTTAATTTACTATTTATTGACAAACTTAATCCGGGTGGAATTTATATAATTGAGGATTTGCAGACGAGTTATTGGAAAAACCTAGGCGGAAAATTTCGTGGAAAAAATACGTCAATGGAATTCCTTAAAAATAAAATTGATGCATTATTTGTAAATCATTTTGGAAAAACTCCTTTTTATTATAAAAAGGAGATAAATGAATTAAGAAACCTTCACCAATATATAAAAAGAATTTCATTTTATGAAAATATTTGTGCAATAGAAAAATATAATGTTCTTAAAGCTAAACAATTTTCACCTATATACACAGGTGAAATAGCTGATGTTGAAGAATGGACCCTAAAAAATGTTAAAAATATTAATGAATTAAACCATGAAGTGTCAGCTACTAAAAATATGTTTTTAAAATGAATTTATCTAAAAATCGTATAATAAAAAATATTAAAAGGCTTGTCACGAACATGCTTCCTTACTTTGTTATTAAAAATTTTATAAAAAATAAAAATAACAATGATATTCCACACAACATGTTAATTACAAAAACCCCCCCGAGTATTTTTAATAAACATGGAAATAAAATGAATATATTTTTCTTAAAAGATTCTCTTTTTCCTCCATATTTTGGATATTCTGATAATATTTTCTGGGACAGGTATAACTATGGTATAGAAACACATTTTTATACACACTGGGATATATTAAAGCCAGTAGGATCATCTGTTAAAAAATACGCTTTACTTCTTGAATCTGAAGCGATAGCACCTCATGATTATCAAATATTCGATAATCATCCAAATCTTGCGGAAGAATTTGATTTGATCTTTACCCATAGCGAAAAATTACTTGATAAATACCCGAACGCCAGATATATATCAGGCAGCTTTGTGTGGTACGGAAACCATTTAGGTGGTGGCAACATGTATGATCAGGCATACAAATACAAAACAAAGAATATTTCGATTATTTCGTCAAATAAAAGTATGTGTAAACTTCACGATTTAAGAAAAGAACTTGCTTTTCGGCTAAAATCCAATTCTAATGTTGACACATACGGAACATTTGATGGCGGTTCTTTAATAAAAATAGCGGATACATTAACTGATTATCGATATTCGATTGCAGTCGAAAATAATATTACTCCTATTTACTTTACTGAAAAAATCACAAATTGCTTTGCTTCTATGACTGTTCCCATCTATATCGGGGCAACTCAAATAGACAAATTTTTTAATCCCGATGGAATAATTCAAATTAAGCCTGAAGATATTGATAATATTGAAAAAATCCTTGAACTGTGTAATGAAAAAGACTATGAACAAAGACTTGAAGCAATAAAAGATAACTATAATAGAGTACAGAATTACCTGACAATTGAAGATTATATCTGGGAAAATTATTTAAAAGAGAAAGATTAAAATGAGAATACCTGTAATATCTTACATAGAAAACTGTATAAGAAAATCAATAAATAGAAAAATTCAAAAAGTTATTGATTTTTCTGAAAAAAGAAAAATAAAACATACAATAATTCCTGCTTTTAAAAGAAGTATTCTGGGTGATTTAATAAAACAGTCTATTAAAGCTAAGGTTGAAAAACTCAAAGCAAATATTGACGAAAAATCCGGTAAAATTATTGATGATTCTGTGGAAAAAATAATAGAATCCTTAACTATAAATGAAAATATGGAAAAATTTGTAACCTGTGAACAAAAAGCAGACAAAAGTAACTTTAATAATGAAATAAGTTCTATAAAAGAAAAATATAAGCTTCCTGCAGATGTTTATTTGCCCGAGGTTTTTTATTATCACCATGGCTTAAAATTCCTACCTGATAAAATAAAAAATTACTTAGAGGCTAAAGATTTTCTGGATTGTGGGGCTTATATAGGAGATTCAACTTTAGTTTTAAGAGAATATTCTCCCAATAAGATATATTCTTTTGAATTTTCTCAGGAAAATATTGAGTTATTTAAAAGGACTATGATTTTAAATAACTTTTCAGAGGGTGAATACGAATTAATTCCTGCAATAGTTTCAAACAGGAATACTGAATTATTAATTAAAGACTATGGTGGTGGCGCTGCTTCTGTTAATAAGGAATTTTTTAATGATTTTATAGGGGACGAGTCCTGTCCTAAAGTTGAATATGTTGAGCGAAAAGTGAACTCAATAAGCATTGATAAATTTGTTGAAAAAAATAATCTAAATGTGGGCTTGATTAAAGCAGATGTTGAAGGCGCATTATTGGAGGTTATTCAGGGAGCGGTTAATACTATTAGGGTACACAGACCTGTTATGACTCTGGGTATTTATCATAATACGACTGAATTTTTTGAAGTTAAACCTTATTTGGAAGAAATTTTGGATAATTACATTTTTGAATTTAAAATTATGAATTTTTCTCCACTCTTTCTATCGGAACTTACTCTTATTGCATATCCAAAGAATTTATAAAAAACAATTGAAAAAAAATATTATGATTAAGGAATAAATATGGGATTTTTTATAAATATAGATAAAAAAGCACGAAAACATTTTGAAGATTTAGGATTTTTGATAATTGAAAGTGAATATTATATTGGTGATCAGGTACACATAGAATTGCCAAGCTATGGGAGTGTTGATTTTGCTTTACCGTTAAAATTAGGGGCTTTTTCCTATGTTAATTAAGAATCTATTGGAAATATAGAAATCGGAAGATACTGTAGTATTGCTACAGGCGTAAATATTAGTCCCTATCAGCATCATCCAATCGATTGGTTGTCCAGTTCCCCTTTTCAATATAAAGCTAACGTATTTAACTGGAATAAATATTATTCCGACGATTTAATTGAAACGTTGGAATTTGAAAAACACCCTCCTAAATCATACATAGGAAATGACGTCTGGATTGGATCGGGTGTTTTTATAAAAAATGGAATTAAAGTTGGGGACGGTGCTATTATTGGTGCTGGGTCAATTGTTACAAAGGACGTAGAACCCTTTTCAATTATTGCTGGTAATCCTGCGAAGTTAATCCGTTATAGATTTAGTGACGATATAATAGAAAAGATATGTAGGTTACGATGGTGGGATTATGCGTTTCCTGATTTTAGGAAGATTGAGTATTCCAATCCTGAAAAAGCTATTGAACAAATAGAACAAATTATTGAAAAAAATAATATAAAGTCATATGAACCCAAAATACTTACACAAAAAGATTTTGAACCTTTTGTTTCAAAAGAAAGAAAACCATCATTATTCTCAAGAAGAAGGTTGTTATCGTTTATCAAAAAAGTATAAATAATTTTTGGCAAGAGATGATTTTTTGAATTAAATTCAAATTAAATTTTGATTCCAGAGGCAAAAATTTTATTTTGGATAAATAAAATTTATTTGTTATGATGAGTTTGCATATGAGAAACTATGGAGTTTTAATAATAAATATGATTAAATCATTGAAATCAATTGAAAAATTTTTTAGAGCCATTCGATATAAAATTCTTGGAATTAAAAAAGGACCCCCTGTTTATACTATTGATAGAAACATAGGTCAATGGTTTGCAGTAAAAGGTAATGAGACACTCAGGCTGGATTATGATTTAAATGAAAATTCGTTGGTTTTTGATGTGGGAGGCTATGAGGGTAACTGGACAAATGATATTTTTAATAAATATTATTGCAATGTATATATTTTTGAACCTGTATTAAGTTTTGTAGAAATGATCAAAAACAGGTTTCAGGATAATGCCAGAATAAAGATTTTTGACTTTGGCTTATCAGATAGTACACGGAATGCAAAAATTTCGCTTCAAAACGACGCATCATCAGTTATAATCAACTCTGATAATTATGAAGTTATTAAATTGAAAAATGTTGTCGAATTTATTGAAGAGAATAATATTAACTCAATCGATATAATAAAAATAAATATTGAAGGAAGCGAATACGAACTTTTAAACGCTCTGATAAATGCAGATAAAGTAAAAATGATAAAAAATATCCAGGTGCAATTTCATGAATTTGTACCCGATGCAGCAAATAAAATGAAAGCAATACATGAAAAGCTTTCTAAAACACATGAAATAACCTGGCAATACGAGTTTATCTGGGAAAATTGGAAACTTAAAGAAAATTAATTAATGATTATAGTTAAATTAATTGGCGGAATAGGCAATCAAATGTTCCAATATGCTGTTGGAAGATGTCTGGCTGTGAAAAACAAAACAGTTTTGAAGTTTGATTTAAATTATTTGATGGATAGAACCCCTGTAGAAAATTATGTTTTCAGAGATTATGACCTGAAAATTTTTAATATTGAAGAAAACATTGCAAGTATAGAAGAAATAGAAAAAATAAAATACAAGCCATTATCTATAAAAGAATCTATTAAATGTATACAAAATGCGTTAGTCGGAAAAAATTACCACCCTAAAAGAAGGGAGAGCAAAAATTATATAAAAGAGCCATATTTTCATTTTAATGAAAATATTTTAAATCTTGGGGATAATATATATCTAGATGGTTATTGGCAAAGTCCTAAATATTTTTCTAAAATAGAAGATATTTTAAGAAAAGAATTTAGTTTTAAATTTGATTTCCCCCCTAAAGTTGAGGAATTATCGGATGAAATAAAATCAGGAAACTCTGTATGCATAAATGCCCGCCGTCTTGAATATGCTGAAAATAAAGCAGTTAACTATTATCACGGCTGTATGGGACAAGATTATTTTTTTCGTGGTATAGATTACATAAAAGAAAAAGTCAAAGATCCCCATTTTTATGTTTTTTCGGATGATTTGTGGTGGTGTAGGGAAACCTTTAAAGGGAATGAGTTCACCATTATTTCTCATGATTATCTTGGTGAAAAATGTAAATATTATATGAAATTAATGAGTGAGTGCAATCATACAATTATTCCTAATAGTTCATTTGCGTGGTGGGCTGCATGGCTGAACAAAAATCCTCAAAAAATTGTTATTGCACCACAAAAATGGTTTAATGTTCCTGAGCGAAATTCAAAAGATTTATTACCTGAAAGCTGGATAAGGTTATGACACCAAAAATTACTGTATTAATGCCTGTTTATAATGGTGAAAAATATTTAAAGGAAGCCATTGAAAGTATTTTAAGTCAGACATTTGCTGATTTTGAATTTTTTATAATAAATGATGGTTCAACTGATAACAGTGTTGATATAATTAAGTCTTACAGCGATAAACGTATAATATTTATTGAAAATGAACAAAATATAGGATTGCCGGCAACTCTTAATAAAGGAATAGATCTGGCAAGAAGTAAATATATAGCGAGAATGGATCAAGATGACATAAGCCTTTCGGAAAGGCTGGAAAAACAGTTTTATTTTATGGAAAAAAATCATGATATTGATATTTGTGGCAGCTGGATAAAGTTTTTTGGTGAACAAAATTTTGTTGCAAAATATGCAAAAACACATCGTGAAATTATGTCAAATTCATTCAGTAGTTCACCTATGGCACATCCAACCGTTTTTTTTCGCAAGAAATCATTTGATAAATATAATTTAAGGTACAATTCTACATTAAAATTCTCTGAAGATTATGAATTGTGGATAAGAGCATTAAAATATTTAAAATTTGCAAATTTGCAAGAAGTCCTGTTAAATTACCGAATTAGCCCGAATCAAATGACTAAATCCACAGAAAAAATGGAAAATGCAAACAAAATAATTTGGAAAACTCAGTTGGAAAATCTGGGAGTAGAGTTAAACGATGAAGAGCTGAATATGCATCAGCTTTTAATGTGCGAAAAATACCAAATGGTTTCTCCAGAGGCATGTACTAACTGGTTTGATAAAATTATTGTCGCAAACAGGGAAAAACAATTTTATGATACAAAAATACTTATGAATATTTTCCGGCATAAATGGTATGTAGCATATAAAACCACCACAAAATTTAACATTGGGTTATTTTTTTCAACTAAGTATAAATATCTAAGTCTTAAAAATAAACTCAGGTTCTTATTAAGGCTGGTGAGGAACAAACAATGAATATCGGAATAACAGGCGCAACAGGATTTTTGGGTTCGTATTTTGTTCAATATCTTCTAAAGAACCCTTTATATAAAATATTGGCTTTTACAAGAAAGCCTGTTGAAAGTTACAGTGAAAATTTAAAAATAATAGTCGGAGATCTTGCCTCAGATTATGATTGTGAAATGTTCGTCAAGAATATTGATGTGTTGGTTCACCTTGCTCATACCAACTCACCTATAAATTCAAATAATGATGTGTTAAGCGATGCTACATTGAACTTATTGCCCAATTTAACCATGCTTGAAGCAATAAAAAGGCAGGACAGGAAAATTCATGTTGTCTATATAAGCAGCGGAGGATGTATTTATGGAAGTTCTAACAAAAAAATCCCCTTTAAAGAAATTGATATATGTAAGCCAACTTCTTCTTATGCAATTCAAAAAATAACAATTGAAAATTATTTAAAACTCTGGTCAGATTGCAGTTATATTTCATCTGTAATTTTAAGGGTATCTAACCCCTACGGAGTCCTATTGCCTTCAAACAGGAAACAGGGTCTAATCGGCGTAGCACTTAATAAACTTTTAAAGAATCAAACCCTGCAAATATATGGAAATCCAAATAATATTAGGGATTATATTCATTTAGAAGATCTGTGCAGAGCTTTTGAAGCTGCTACGCAATACAAAACAGATTTTGATATATTTAATATCGGGTCAGGTTCCGGAATTTCAGTTATTGAAATTCTGGATTTACTTGAAAAATATACTTCTTTAAAATTTATAAAAGAACATATAAACGATGAAAATTCAAAACAACTTGTTGATTGGAATATTTTAGATATAAGCAAGGCAAAAAAACAATTAAACTGGGAACCTAAAATTAAATTTACAGAAGGATTAAAAAAATTGATAAACACTGTTTAATTACTTTTAATGTTTTATCCTTTACTTTTTATTTGTTAAAATTACAATATTATAATTACAGCGTGTGAAAGTATTTAAATAATGAGTAAAAAATTTATATTTCATGTTGGAGTAGGCAAGACAGGGAGCTCATATTTACAAAAAAAAGTTTATCCATTCATTGAGGATGTATTTTTTGGTGGGGTCTTTACACAAACTCCTTCTGATTTAGACCTTATAAGTGATTTATTATATAAATATAGTACCCAGTCGCATCCTTTTCCTCCAGAAGAAGTAGAAAAAGTAAAGAAAAAAACTGATAAATTCAAATCAAATGTTGAGAAGGAAACGATATTATATTCTGATGAAAATTTAGTAGGATCTGCGCAGCTTAGTTATACAAATAATAAATACACAACTTCTTATATTAAAGAAATTGAACCTAACGCAAAGATTTTTTTTGTTTTTAGGAAACAGGATTCCTGGACTACTTCTCTTTATAGCCATTATGTAACCAGATTAAATCTATATAACAAGTTTGTTCCAATAAACAAATATTTGGACTATAAAGAGTCTGAATTTGGACATAATGGTAATTTAAATATTAATTTGCTTAATTGGTTTGATTTATTTAATAACTATGTTAATGAATTTGGAAAAAATAATGTATTTGCCTTGCCTTATGAGTTATTTAAGGAAGACAAAGAGCAGTTTATAAAAATCTTTTGTGATTTTGCGGAAATAACCCCTTATTTTCCTAAAGATAACGAATATATCAATGCAAAAGGCTCTTCTATTGTTTATCATACTGTAATTCACAGCAAGTATGAACAGATGGTAAACAATATAAAAAATACAAAGATTAAAACATTTATAGCTAAAAATGACAGAGGGTTAAAAAAATTTTTAAGGCAATTCAAAACAAAATTTGATTATTCAAAAGAAATGTTAACTGACGTACAAAAACAACAAATACTCGAAATCCATAAAGAATCTAATAAAAATTTATCTAAAGCAATTGGAATAGATTTATCCCAATATGGATATTATTAAATTAGGAGATATTTGCAACTAAATTTTAAATTGCTTATAAGTCAGGTTTAACATAAAATTTTTAGATATGGAAACAAAAAATAAAAAAGATAGAGCGGTAGTATTTGGCGCAACAGGAAATTTAAGTTTTGCAGTTGCAAATGTTCTTATGGGAATAAAAAAACATTCGCCTGACATAAAGGCAGATTTTATTGTTTTTCATAACGATATTTCTGAAAATGACCAGAATTTTTTGAATTCTATTATTCCCTGTAAGTTTATAGAATATGAAATGCCTATAAACACTAATGGTGTTGAACAATCTTCTTTTCCAAGATATTCAAAACTTGCTTTTTCACGGTATGAATGTTTTAGAATGCTTGATGAATATAAACAGGTCTTATGGATGGATGTTGATATTCTTATTCAAAAAGATATAAGTAGAATATTTGAATATGCAAAGACAGGAATCAGTTTATATCAAGAAGAAGCTCCGCTTCAAGAATGTTTTTCAAGCAATAATTTCGGATATGACATGAATGGTAATCATTATAATTCCGGTGTCCTGTTATTAAGGGATAATTTGTCTGAATATCATAAAATGGCTGATTGGCTTTATTCAAAGACTTATGAACTGGCCCAATATTTAAAATACGCAGATCAAGGGGTTATTAATATACTTTTGCAGGAATTCAAACTTGAAGTTGATAATTTACCTGAAAAATACAATTGTCATCCATTAAAAAAAGAAATTAAAAATGCTTGCACAGTACATCCGTATTCCCCACAGAAATTTTGGAGTTGGTTTAATAAAAAATATCATTTTAAAGAGTGGGATCAAAATAACAAAAAATGGCTTAAAATGGGCGGAACTCCTTATAAAGGTTTGAAATATGATTTTTGGGAAAAAATCACCAAAAATATAGACTATGATTGCCCTCACCCAATAAGACAGCCGGGTAAATTATTTAAATTTGTTATAAAAAAAATTAAAAAAGGTCAAAATCATGTTTAAAACACCTGTACTATTTTTAATATTTAATCGTCCTGATACTACAGAGAAGGTTTTTGAAACTATAAAAAAGCAAAAACCTCAATATCTTTATATTGCGGCGGATGGACCACGTGCTGATAAAGAAGGCGAAGACGAAAAATGCAGACAAACCAGAGAAATTATTAATAAGATTGACTGGGATTGCCAAGTTAAAACACTTTTTAGGGAAGACAATTTGGGATGTAAGATGGCAGTTAGCACTGCAATTAGTTGGTTTTTTGAAAACGTTGAAGAGGGAATTATTCTTGAAGACGATTGTTTGCCTTCAAAAAGTTTTTTCAATTACTGTGAAAATTTACTTGAAAAATACAGGAATGATACAAGAATTATGCATATAAGCGGAGAAAATCCCCTTGACGAATCTTTTGGAGAAGGAAGTTATTATTATTCAAAAATACCTCATATCTGGGGATGGGCTTCATGGCGTAGAGCTTGGCAAAAATATGATGTGGAATTCCAAAACTTTGACGAATTTATTAAAAATAATTTAATTGAAAATGTTTTTCCTGAAAAATATGTCCAAAAATACTGGAATAAAATATTCTCTAGAGTAAAAGACGGTAAAATTAATACTTGGGATTATCAATGGACTTACGCATTGTTTATAAATAATGGATTGAGTATAAATCCAAACCTTAACATGGTTTCAAATATTGGTTTTGGTGTGGAAGGTGCTACTCATACAGCTGTATCAGAAAAATGTGCTAACAGGCAGGCTTTTGAAGTATCTGAAATAATCCATCCCGAAGTCATTTTGCCTGATAAAACTGCTGTTGATATGATTTTAAAAGAAAGATACGATTTATTTGAAAAAACTCCACTTTTTATAATAAATCGTGAAATTTCAAGAACAATTAAAAAGTTGACAAAAAATGCTTAAAAATCCCATTAATTATTTAGAAACAAGTTTTTATCAAAAATACTTTTCTCAAAGAAAAGTTGCTCAAAAAATTTACGAAAATTTTGTTCTGTTGCATCTAAAAAAATACACTAAAAATTCCATTATAAGTCAAGAATTAAAGAATATACTCCATGTAAATACTGCTGTAGGTAGAGGTGGAGCGGCAAAAATTGCTTATAATTATCTTAATCAAAATCTTAACAGAATGGGCTTTAACTCAAAACTTTTGGCAGGAATGATTTATTGCAAACAGGAACCCAACATGGAGTTAATTAAATGCAAAAATTTGAATTTGCATAAACTTTTGCATAAATATCAAAAAAAATCAGGATTGCTAGATTTCTATAACCTTGCAAGTTTTAATATTCAGGATATGGAAGTATTTAAAAATGCAGATATAGTTCATTTACATAATTTACACGGCTCATATTTTTCACCGTTTATGTTGCCTCAATTAACTTCATTAAAACCGACTGTATGGACATTACACGATGAACAATCCTTTACAGGGCATTGTGCTTATGCCTTTTACTGCGAAAAATGGATGACAGGCTGTGGAGATTGTCCTGATCTTAATTTCTACCCAAAAATTAAAAAAGACACTACTGACTTTCTTTTAAAAACTAAGAAAAAAATATATGAAATGTCTGATTTTACGGTAGTTTGCCCGTCAAATTGGCTGGCAAACAGAGCAAAACAAAGCATTTTGCAAAATAAAGATATAAGAGTAATTTATAATGGAATAAACGAAAAAATATTTGTGAATACAGATAAAAATGAATCAAGAAAAACATTAAATCTGCCTTTGGATAAAAAAATACTTATGTTTAGCGCAAGCGGAAGTATTAAAAACCCTCAAAAAGGTGGCAAATACCTATTTGAAGTTTATAATCGATTAAAAAATAATGACGAGCTAATATTTGTGAACATCGGAGGAGGAAATTCTTCTAAACTGAAAAAAAATTGGATTGATATTCCATACATAAATGACGAAAAAACTATGGCATTTTATTATTCAGCGTCAGATCTGTTTATTTATCCTTCTATGGCTGAAACATTCGGGCTTGTTATAGCAGAAGCAATGGCTTGTGAAACTCCTGTAGTTGCTTTTAATAATACTGCCATTCCTGAGATAATTGACCATATGCAAACCGGATATCTTGCAGAAAATAAAAATATCGAAGACTTCATTAAAGGAATAAAAATTTTCCTGGAAAATGATGAATTAAGAAACAATGCAAGAATAACAGCAAGAAAAGAAATTGAATTAAATTTCACTCTGGACAAAATGATTGATAATTACATTAATCTTTATCAAGAAATTTGGGAAAAGTGTAAAGTTTATTGAGTTTTTCTTGAATAAAAATTTTGAAAAACTATAATCAGTAAATAACAAAAATTAAATTAATGAGAAGGCAGAAATGAAATTAAATGAAGTAAATTATGATAAATCATATGATTATAAATATTTGTATAAAAGAATGTGGCCTTATGTTAAACCATATTTATTCAGAGGAATACTTGGTCTTTTATTAGCAATTCCTGTTGGGGCTTTAGATAGTGCAGCTCCTATTGGTATTAAATATGCTTTTGACATTTTATCAAAACATCCTGAACTAATTCAAAAAATTTTTTTCTGGATAGGTTTTGCTGTAATCGGAATTGCTGCATTGCAAGGTGTATTAATATATCTTAACAACTATTTAAATGATTGGACTGGACGAAAAATAACTTTAGGACTAAAAAAAGACTTATTTAAAAAACTTCTTTCAATGGAACCAGCCTTTTATGATAAAAACTCTTCCGGTTTGGTTATGTCAAGATTTTTAGGTGATCCAGAAGGAGCGTGTTCGGGAATAATAACTAATCTTAAAGATTTAATTTATACAATATGTTCTTCAGTTTCACTTATATGTGTATTAATTTTTATGTCCTGGAAACTTTCATTATGCGCAATTTTTATCCTTTTAGGTTCCTTTTTACCAGTTAACCTTATTAAAAAACTTGTTAGACGTGTTTCGCATGAAGGAATGAAAATTGGAAGCAGTGTCAATACAAATTTTTATGAAACTTTCAACGGTAACAGAATAATAAATTCTTTTAACCTTCAAAAATATCAGTTTGAAAAATTCTGGGATCAGCTCATTCAATCGTTTAATTTAAATATGGGCTACACTAAAAGGCAGGGATGGCAAACACCAGCATTGTTATTGATTGGTTCTTTGGGTATAGCAGCTGCATTATGGTTCGGCGGTTACTTGATACAAATTAAGGATATGACTATTGGAAGTTTTGGTGCTTTTATATTGTCTTTGATTTTATTTGGGAAACCTGTAAGGACACTTGGAAATACTATGGCAGGAATGCAGAGCAGTTTTGTTTCTATGAACAGGGTAGTTGGACTATTTGATATTGAACCATCTATTAAAAACCATCCTGATTCAGTTAAAATCCCTACAATAAAAGATTCTATCAAATTCGAAAATGTATGGTTTGAATATGAAAAAGACACACCTGTTTTAAAAAACATAAATTTTGAAGTAAAAATAGGCGAATCTATTGCTCTTGTTGGAAACTCGGGTGGAGGAAAAACAACTATAGCAAATCTTATACCCCGTTTTTACGATATAAAATCAGGCTCAATAAAAATTGACAATATTGATATAAGAGATATCGAACTTGAAAGTTTAAGACAAAATATAGCCGTTGTTTTTCAGGATAATTTTCTCTTTTCAGGAACAATAAAGCAAAATATACTTCTCGGAAAGTTTAATGCAACTGACAATGAAATTTTGAAAGCATTAAAAGACTCATATCTTGACGAATTTATTGTATCTTTACCAGATGGTATAGATACAGAAATAGGAGAGCGCGGTGTAAGACTTTCAGGAGGACAAAAACAACGTCTTGCTATAGCAAGAGCCATGATTAAAAATGCTCCTGTTGTAATTCTTGATGAAGCGACTTCTGCCCTTGATAACAAATCAGAAGCTATAGTTCAAAAAGCACTCGATAAACTTATGGAAAACAGAACCGTAATTGTTATAGCCCACAGGCTTTCTACAATTCAAAACGCTACCAGAATTGCTGTGGTTAATCATGGAGAAATTGCTGAAATTGGCTCGCATGATGAATTAATGCGTAATTCTGACGGAGCTTATAGCACTCTGTATAATGCTCAATTTAAATTTACAGAGCAATCTCAAGAAGAATTACAGGAAATTTAAACAGGCATGAAAAAGATAGCTTTCATTGTTAGATTATTTCAGGATAAATCTTTTTATGCCGGCAGTGAAAAACTTGTTTATAAAATTATTAATGAATTTGTTGTTAATGCCTATGAAACAGCAAAAAAATATACTTGGAATAACACATTTTTAGAATTAGAACGTCATTTCAATGAACTGCAATACAAATGAATAAAAAGAAAGAATTAGCAATAGTCCTAGGAGCAACAGGGAATATGGCATTTGCATTGGCAAATGTTTTAATAGGAATAAAAAAATATTCACCGAAAATAAATGCTGACTTTATTGTTTTTGAAAATAATATTACAGAATTAGATAAAAAATTATTAAATTCCATTTTTCCTATTAAATTCATTGATTATAAATTTCCATTAGCTGCTGAAAAATTTGATATTGGAACATTAGAGCGTTTCACCTTGCTTTCTTTTTCCAGATATGAATGTTTTAATATGCTTAATGAATACAAAAACGTTCTCTGGCTTGATATAGATTTGCTTATTAAGGGTAATATCTCTACAATCCTTAATTATACAAACTCAGGATTATCTCTTTATCTTGACGGTGGAAAAGTTGAGGAAAACTTTACAGTTCCTATTGACAGCTATGATATGAAAAAGAATTATTACAATGCAGGTGTTATGCTTATTGACGATACTCTTCCTGAATATGAAAAGATCACAGGCTGGTGTTATCAAAAAACATTAGAATTAGCACAATATCTGACTTTTGCTGATCAAGGCATAATAAATATAATGATTCAGGAATTTAAGCTTACAGTAAATCCTTTAAGTTTTAAATTTAATTGCCATCCGGGTTTGAAAAAAAATTTAAAAACCGCAATAATACTTCATTCATTTTGTTCTGAAAAGTTTTGGAATTTTTATAACTTTAAAGAGTGGAATGAAAACTATATAAAATGGATTAAAAGGGGAGGAACTCCTTATACAGGGAAAAAAACGGGTGTAATTGAAAGATTTTTTACCGAAAGAAACCTTCCCAATCCTTTAACGAGACCTCGTCCATTCTTTAAACGTCTTCTGGAAAGGCAATAAGCATTGTTTCATAAACAGGTGAAAAAGGATTTAGTTTTTTTATTTGGAATTTATAATTTAAACTTAAATTTTCTATAAGCGGTTTTATGTTAAAAAAATCTTTCGGGTGGTGATAAATTGAGATTAACAAAACAGGTTTAAATTTTTTTATTGTATTCAAAGCCCCATTAATGACTTCTAATTCATTTCCTTCTACATCAAGTTTTATTAATCCGGGATTTAAATTGTTTTTTTCGACAAAATCATCTATGGAAGTAGTTTTTATTATAGTTGGATTTAGTAATTTTTCAGGGGTAACTACTAAAACACTCTGACAAAATTCTGTCGAATAAAGCTTTATTTCTTCATTTTTATCACTTAAACCAAGATTTATAGGGATTATTTTATTTTTAAGATTGTTTAAATTAATCGTTTCCTGTAATTTATTAAAATTCCCCGTATCCGGTTCAAAAGAATAAATGTTTTTGTCGGTATAATTGTTAAAAACAATTGCGGAATCCCCGACAAAAGCTCCTCCATCGATAATATCTTTGTCTTTTAAGTATTCCAGAGTATTTTTCGGTAAAAGTTTTATACCATGACCATAGCGGAATATAGAATCTTCGTAATAGATCCCTTGAGGGAGTTTGTAGTTAGTTTCATCAATGAAAGTAATTTTTTTCTGTTCGGATAATTCTTCTTGTGAGAAAAAATCATTAACTTTATAAATATAACTGGTTTTATATTTTTGTAACGGGAGAAGAAAGACATATCTTTCAAAAATTTTATCAACAGTTTCTCTGCTTTCCTTATCAAGATTAGCTTTCAGTGCAATTATTTTGTCGTTAATCAAAGAATAATTTTGGTAATAATATTCTTTCCATAAGTCTGACCAGACATTGTGACCAATTGTAGGTTCAAAATTTCCAAAAAGCTTATTGTACTGCTTTTTTATAAATCTTGAATATTCTTTTTTAATTTTACCAATCATTTTCATATTTTTTATTGCCTTATATATTTTTCCCAATCCAAAAGAGGCATTTCTTGAGGAGCTCCGGTAAAATGAAGAAAATGAGAATTTTTAAACACAGCATCAATACAAAGCTTTTTAATTTCTTTTTTGCAAAGAAAAGATGGCTTTTGTGTGTCCAGTTCCAGTAAAAAAGGATAGTGAAGAGCTTTTTGAAACTGTAATAAGGTATTAAATTTATCATCAAGCCAATATATAAAATTATTTTTAATTATTTCATAAGAAAGAGGACGCATTTCGTAATTTAACCCTTTTTCTTCATAGTTATAATAAACGTTTTCCAGAACTTCTTTATGAAGATGAGGATTAAAAACCATAACGCCTGTTTGAACTACATCTTCAAAATCACATTCTATTCCATAGCTTTTATAATAAGCCTTAGCACCATAATTAATTACAGGATTATAGTTTAAATTTGTCCAATGATCATACATTCTTGAAAGAGCAAGATTGTACAAATCCCTTGAAGGATGCGTAAATTCGTTTACGGCGCCAATTTTATCGTCAGGTATATTTTTGCAAATATCAGGAGCATTAGGATTTATAATTATATCGGTATCAATCCAAACGATTTTTTCATAATTCTTAGACCATTCCTGACTTAGAACCAAGCATTTCTGCCAAGCGGCACATCTGGATTTGCCAAATTCCGAATTGTCCCATAATTCTTCACATATTATTAAATCGTATCCATGTTTTTCCGCATAAATCTTCCAGTTTTTTTTGCATAGTTTTTCTACTATTCTAGAAAATCTTTTTCCGATTGCCAGAGTAACTATAGCCTTAGTATTTTTCATTATTAATGCCTTTTTATGATTTTAGTTTTAATTCTATATAAAATTATATGATGATATACTTTATTTAAGTGTAAATATTTTATAATCAAAGAAAATTATATATGAAAGTATTATACGACACTGAAATATTTGATTTGCAAGTATTTGGAGGAATATCTTTATATTTTTCCAAATTGTTCGACTATTTTTCCAAAGATAAAGATATTGATTTTACCGTACCCGTAATTTATTCGGATAATCAATATATTAGAAATTCAGAGTTATCAAAGTATATAAGTTTTTATGGAAATATCGTACCTTTTAGAAAACAATTGACCAAATTTTTCATTAGACTAAATGAAATTAATACCGTTAAAAAATTGAAGAAACAAGACTTTGATATTTATCATCCAACTTATTTTAATTCGGATTTTCTAAAATACCTAAAGAACAAGCCGTTTGTTTTAACTGTTCATGATATGACTCTTGAAGTTTTGCCGGAATATTTTGTTTTTGATAAAAAAGCGGAAAATACTGTTAAAATAAAAAAATATTTAATAGAAAAAGCGGCAAGAATTATTGCTATATCGGAAAATACCAAAAAAGATATTTTGAAATTTACTAATATAGATGAAAGAAAGATTGATGTTATTTATCATGGCAAACCTTTTAAATCTGTTGAATATAAAGATAATATAGACTATCTGCCTCAAAAATACATTTTATTTGTAGGACAAAGATCAAAATATAAAAATTTTGTGTCTTTTATTTCATCAATTGCAGAACTTTTATTAAATAATGAAAAATTACATCTTATTTGCGCAGGCGGTTTTAATTTTAACAAAACAGAGAAAGAAATTATTAATTCTTTAAATTTGACTAATAAAGTTATATATACAGGCATTGAATGCGAAAATAAATTAATTACTCTTTATAAAAATGCTCTTTGTTTTGTATTTCCCAGCCTTTATGAAGGTTTTGGATTTCCAATTTTAGAGGCTTTTCAATGCGGTTGTCCTTTAGTATGCAGTAATACAAGCTCTTTTCCTGAAGTAGCGGGAGAGGCTGCCTGCTATTTTGATCCTTATGATACAGAATCAATCAAAGATGCCATAAACAAAGTTTTATATAATGAAAATTTAAAGCAAGAAATGATTATAAAAGGATTTTTGAAGACTGAAAAATTTAGTTGGGAATCAACTCAAAAAAATACAAAAATAGTGTATGAAAAAGTTTTAGGCTAATAAAATGAAAATTTCAGTGATAACAGTTTGTAAAAACGCAGAAAATACTATAGAAAAAACTTTTCATAGTGTATTTAATCAAACATACCAAAATATCGAATATATTGTTATAGATGGTGGATCTGCTGATAAAACACCGGATATAATTAATAAATATAGAGATAAAATTGGCTATTTTATTTCAGAGCCTGATAATGGTATTTATGAAGCAATGAATAAAGGCATAAAAGCTTCAGTAGGAGATATTCTATATTTTTTAAATGCTGACGATGTTATACACGATGAACATGTGTTTGAAAATGTGATAAATACATTTAAAAATGATAATTCGGATATTGTTTTTGGAAATATGCTGTGTTCAAACAATAAAAATCTGCCGGAAAAAGAACTTAACATGAAACCGGGGGATATTTATAAATATAATTTTTTTAAATCCGGTTTTTCTTTTATGAAACAAAGTATCTGCCAGCAGGTAATGTTTTACAAAAAAAATCTGTTTGATAAATACGGGCTTTACGATGAGAGCTATAAAATTTACGGGGATTGGGAAATAAACGCGCGTTTTATGTTAAAACACAAATGTCTCTGTAAATATATAGATAGAACAATTACAAACTTTGATCTGGGTGGAATCAGCACAAAAAAAAGCGCTGAAACTGATCGAATACGAGAATCCGAGTTCAACAAAATAAAAGAACTTTATTTGAAAAGAGAAGCTTTTTTTCATAAAATCATATATAAAAATTTGTATTTTTTTATGAGCAAACACTTAAGGTCTTTGCTAAGATTATACGATAACAACAAAAACATACAGATATTGCTGGATTCTGCATTTGCAAGCTTGTTTTCTCAAAAAATCAATTTTTGTTAGGTTAATATGAAAAATTTACCATATATTTTAAAAAAACTTTTTAGAAAAAAATACACAAACTGGTATTTTAAAAGTGAAATAGAGCATTTAAATAAAAAATTT
>Ga0209212_1000910_pt1 | contig 53344 bp, 52 predicted proteins | sample RifGroC2_FD_183996 | JGI IMG/M metagenome (GOLD analysis project Ga0209212, IMG submission 183996) | Groundwater microbial communities from Rifle, Colorado, USA - Groundwater C2 (SPAdes) (version 2) | ecosystem: Environmental > Aquatic > Deep subsurface > Groundwater | place: Rifle, Colorado...
TCACGATTTCATCGGCAGGCCTGATCGCCGAGAATCTTTTGCCGCCCTTTTTCCTGTTAATTGACAAGGCGCTACGAGACGAAGGAACCAGTTACCACTACCTGCCGCCGCAGCGATTTGCGATTGCGTTGCCTTCTCTTGTAGATGCCGTTGCCCGCCGATTGACCGACGGTGGCATGCCATTCAATCGAGGAAGCTCCTGGACTACCGATGCTCCGTTCCGTGAAACGGCTGAACTCATTACCGCAAGGCGTGAAGAAGGAATCGTTGCCGTTGAAATGGAAGCGGCCGCTCTGCTGGCAATGGCGGAAGCTCTCGATAAGCGCGTCATTTGCCTTGCCCACATCACAAATGCCATGGCCACACGAACAGATGACTTCGAAAAAGGTGGCGATGAAGGCAATGAGGCTGTCTTGAAGGTCTGTACCACTGCGCTGTCCGCACTATTGGAATATGTCGAACACAAATAACTGAATCCCATGAGGAGGGGCCATGAAAGTTGGCGTTATTATCACTCAAAACAATCCGGAGCAGGTATTCACAGCCCTGAGGTTTGCAAATTTTGCTCTGAAGGAAGGTGACAAAGTTTCTGTTTTTTTGGCGGCTGAAGGTGTTGATCTGGAAACTATTAATGATCCCTGTTTTGACGTTCTCGGTCAAGCCAAGAGCTTTATCCAAGGTGGCGGCAACATCCAGGCGTGCGGCTCCTGTCTTAAATTACGTGATTCTGACGGTTCTGAAATATGCCCTCTTTCGACGATGAAAGAAATGTATACCATTGTCAAGGAATCGGATCGAGTTGTGACCTTCTAGTCAATAACGTCAAAGTTACCCATTTGGAGGAAAGTATGAAGGTTCGTGACAGCGGTATGCCTGATGAGGAGATGTGGATCGGTTTTTTTGATCCGTCAAAGGTTCTGGCTGTTTTCGGTCTTGACCGTGGCGTGCAAGACCTGGTGGAGTTTGGTTGCGGCTATGGAACTTTTACCCTGGCCGCAGCCGGGATTGCTGCAAGAGCTGTCCATGCCCTGGACATCGAGCCGGAGATGGTGGATGTCGTCCGGCAAAAATGCGACGAAACCGGCATTACCAATGTGCGGGCAGAAGTGCGTGATTTTGTAACCGAGGGAACCGGTCTGGCCGACAACTCCATGGATGCTGCCCTTCTCTTCAACATTTTGCATCACGAAGAGCCGGTAGCTTTGATGAAAGAGGCGCTCCGCGTACTCAAGCCGAATGGCATGCTTGCCGTCATCCACTGGAACTACGACCCTACCACGCCGCGCGGCCCGGCCATGGAGATACGGCCCCGACCGGAACAGTGTATCGAGTGGGGAAGAGAGGCCGGTTTCCGTTTTAACGAGCAAGGCCGCTACGACCTGCCGCCGTATCACTATGGCTTGCTCTTTAAAAAACCCTTTGCCTGATGAGCTCTATTGCTGCCCGTGAGGCAGCTGAGAAAAACAATGACTAGGACAGCACCTTTCAATGAGCAGACAGACGAGTATGACACCTGGTTTGAGAAGCATCCTGAACTTTATCAAATTGAGCTGGAGGCTTTACGAAGTTTCATTCCTCCCCGTGGCCGCGGGGTAGAGATTGGCGTCGGTACCGGGCGTTTTGCGGCGCCACTTGGCATTGCCATCGGCGTGGAGCCGGCACCCCGGATGGCCGAACTGGCACGACATCGAGGAATCGAGGTTTTGGAGGGTTTCGCGGAAGCTCTACCGTTTGCCGACGAAAGTTTTGATTTTGCCATTATGGTGACGGTCATCTGCTTCCTGGACGATGTTTCCTTAGCGTTTCGTGAGGTCTGTCGCATCCTCAAGCCGAATGGGAGCCTTGTCATTGGCTTCATTGACCGGGAGAGCAGACTGGGACAGCAATGCAGTGAGAAAAAGAAACAGAGCCGTTTCTACCGTGGAGCTAAATTTTATTCTGCAGGAGAAGTTGAAACGCTACTGACTGGAACTGGCTTTTCAGACTTTGCTTATATTCAGATCTTGTTTCCGGAAGTAACAAGCAACCAGTCTGTAAAACATGGATACGGCAACGGCGGGTTTGTGGTCATACAAGCGCACAAAACAGCATAAGAGATGTGTATGACGAAGCGCCGCAACATAATTCACAAACAGGGAAGTGGAGATGGAAGCGTCAATAATCAGAAACACAAGAAATCGGGCGGCGCAGTTTTGGATGGCCATGTCATTTGTCGGCTTGCTCATTGGCGGAATATTCTATCCTCCGATTGGCTATTTCATGCTGATTTGCATGATAGCGGCAATGGCTTACGGTGTTGTAAAGGGGCGGTCCTGGTGCGATTGGATGTGCCCGCGCGGCAGCTTCTTCGACGTTTTGTTGAAGCCTTTCAGCCGTCAGCGGGAGGTTCCAGGATTTTTCAGTCACTGGGTTTTCCGTGCGGTGTGGATGACTGTTTTGATGTCTGTTCTCGCTGTGCGCCTGCCGCCGCTTTGGGGTGATTGGTACAGTATGGGGAAACCATTCGTCACACTTCTCCTCGTGACAACGGCGGTAGGCATCATCTTCGGTTTGATTTATCATCAAAGAATCTGGTGTATGTTCTGCCCGATGGGGTCGATGGCGAACATGCTTGGGAGGAAAAAACAGCCGTTATTGGTTGCTTCGGGCTGCAATGGCTGCGGGCAGTGCGAAAAAGTGTGTCGTATGCAGATTTATCCGGGAGCGTATAAAGAGGATGGCATCGTTGCCGATGGAGATTGCCTCAAATGTTCATATTGCATCGATGAATGCCCACAGAAGGCCCTACGTTTAGACCAATGAACAGGAGGCACCCATGAAGGTAGGAATTATCCGTTGTCAGTTGACCGAGGACATGTGCCCCGGCAGCACTGATTTTAAAGTTGCCAGGGAAGGGACAATGGCCTTCGAAGAGACCGGCCCGGTGGAGATTGTCGGTTTCCTCTCGTGCGGCGGCTGCTCCGGCAAGAAGGCGGTCACCAGAGCCAAGATGATGGTGGACCGTGGTGCAGAGGCCATCGTGTTTGCTTCATGCATGAAGAACGGCAACCCCATCGGCTATCCCTGTCCTCACTTCGCCGCCATTAAAGGGGCAGTTGAGAAAAGGCTTGGGGCGGACACGAAGATCATCGACTGGACCCACTGAGGCTTGCCATGACCTATGCCGATTTGCAGGAAGCCCTCCGGATACTTGGCCTGGGGGAGCGAGCTTCCCTGAAAGAGATCAAGGCACGGCAGAGGGCGTTGGTAAAACGCCACCATCCGGATACAGGTAATTCAAGCGACCCGGAGATGATCCGCAAAGTAAATGCCGCTTACCGGATCGTATCCGAGTATGTTTCAGCGTACCGTTTCTCATTTGCCGAGGATGAGTTTTACGAACAGAATCCTGAAGAACGAATCTGGATGCAATTTGCCGATGATCCGCTATGGAGGAAGTGACAGAACCTGTCCACAGAAGACGAACTATATTGTTCCGCCCGCCCAACAAAATAATAATACCTAACCCAGGATTACAGATGGATCGAAACATCAGAACGCTTTTTGCGACCCGCACCCTCAGACTTTTCGGATATGGTTTTCTGTCCGTCGTGCTCGCTCTCTATTTGTCCGATTCAGGCTTCGACGATTTATTCATGGGAGTGCTGTTCTCGTCAACGCTGCTTGGCGATGCGGGAATATCACTTTTGCTTACCACCACAGCAGACCGTTTCGGTCGCAAAAAAACGCTCATTATCGGAGCGGTCCTGATGATGTTTGCCGGACTGGTCTTTGTCCTGACCAGCAACCCCGTTATTCTCATCATTGCGGCTATTGTCGGAGTAATCAGCCCCAGCGGCAATGAGATCGGCCCGTTTCTTCCCGTTGAGCAGGCAATGCTCTCGCAGCTCGTTTCAAAAGAGCTGCGGGCGGGGGTTTTCGCCTGGTATAACCTGTCAGGATCACTTGCTACTGCCTTCGGGGCGCTCGTCGGAGGATTCCTGGCCACCCTGCTGCAAAGCCGTGGCGTAAGCGTGCTCGATTCCTATCGGGTTATTCTTCTTGGCTATGCGCTTATCGGCGGGATTCTGGCCGTTGTGTTTACCGGACTTTCACGAACGTGTGAGGTCGTACCGTCACCATCAGCCGCTGTTTCGCATAGCAGCTTCGGCCTGCACAAATCCCGCGGTGTGGTAGCTAAATTATCAATGCTTTTTTCGTTGGACGCGTTTGCGGGCGGTTTTGTGCTGCAGAGTTTCATGGCGTACTGGTTTCATGTCCGCTACGGAGCAAACGAAGCAGCGCTTGGCAGCATCTTCTTCGGCGCCAACCTGCTTGCCGGCTTTTCTGCACTGCTTGCGGTACCGCTGGCAAGAAAGATCGGCCTCATTCGCACCATGGTATTTACCCATCTGCCATCGAATATTCTTCTGATACTTGTCCCGCTCATGCCGAATTTCCCGCTCGCAATCACCATGCTCTTGCTACGCTTCAGCATTTCCCAGATGGACGTGCCGACTCGCCAGGCCTATACCATGGCGGTGGTCGATCCGGATGAACGTTCCGCCGCAGCGGGGATAACCGGTATCGCCCGTTCGGTCGGGGCATCACTCTCCCCGGTTGTTGCCGGAGCAATTCTTCCCGTATTCATTGGCGGACCGTTCATAATCGCCGGTGGGCTGAAAATTGTGTACGACCTTATTCTGTTCAGAAATTTCAAGGTGTCTGAGGTCTCCGACGAGTTGAAATAGGCACGGTCAACTCCTTGATGTACGGAAGCTAAATGAGCCTTTTACCTTTCAGGAATTCCTTTGCAACTTTTTTGGTAGTTTCGCCATGCTCAACTGATGTGAGCAACACCGTAAAAGTGCCGTCCGAGAGAGAGTTGGTAAGTTTGTTCATCAGTTTGATCATGCTCGGATAGATGGTCTGAGTTTCAGCCGTAAGGATTGGTGCATACCTTGATGTTCCGCCGATTGGTTGAAGACATGTCAGGTTAAATCTTGCTTTGAATTCGTTCTTGATTTGTTCATACGTTGAATCCTTCGTTTTCCCGACGACCTCTGCTGCATGCACCGTGTTTTCAAAAAACAGATCGATATTTCCCTTGCCCGCAGCCTTATAAAGATCTTTTGATTCCCTGTAGATATCGATTTTGACGGTAGAACCGGTCCGTTCTGTTATCATCAGGGCTGCCATTTCTGCCAGCAATCTTTCCTCAACGGCACTGGTCGCACCCAGATGAATCAACTTTCCGCTACAAGCAAAGGACATATGCACAGCAACAAGAATTAAGACGGTAATAAACAACGAGATGACTTTTTTCAAGAAACATTCCTCTCTAAGCTGAGATTGGGACTACAATTCTCTGCTGTTCCCACCAAACCCTGTCAGTTATGCTTGACGACAGCGCGCACCAAAAGTGTTGCCCCATTTTTTACGTAAAGCCATTAATGCCACATGTACGTGCATACGTAAGACGGTACAGTGCTCTTATCCACAATCTACTCGGAAGTGGTCGTCAAATTCCCAATCCCGTTACCGTTGCAGCAAGGAGTACCACCAGCCATGGGGAGCATTTCCAGAATACAAGTAGCAGAAAGGCAACCATAGCGAGACTGAAGTCAGCGGAGCTTCGAATCGCGCTGGTCCAGACGGGATTGTAGAACGCAGCGAGCAGGATTCCCACCACCCCTGCGTTAATTCCGAGCATAGCCCGTTGCATCGTTTCGTAACGGCGCAGATGCTCCCAAAATGGGAGCGTGCCTGCGATCAGCAGGAACGCAGGCAGAAATATGGCAACGAGCGCGATCCCGGCACCCGGCCAACCGAAAGGCGACTGTGACGACATCGCTCCAAGATAGGCTGCTAACGTAAAAAGTGGGCCGGGAACCGCCTGTGCTGCGCCATATCCGGCCAGGAAGAGATCATTGGAGATCCAGCCGGTCGGGACGACCTGCGACTGCAGCAGCGGCAGTACGACATGTCCACCGCCGAAGACCAATGATCCGGAACGGTAAAAGCTGTCAAACAGCTTCAAGGTGTAGCTGCCTGAACCTGCTGCCGCAAGCGGAAGCACCAGCAAAAACAGAAAAAAGACGGAGAGGAGTATCATCCCGGTGATCCGGCTGGTCGTTGTTTGAATCAGGTTGTGCGGAAGAGCTGTGGAAGTTCGAAGCAGAAGCCAGCCAAAGAGGGCGCTGGCAGCGATTACGGTTATCTGACCAAGAGATGAGGGAAAGATCGTTGCAGTAGTGGCGGCGCAAACTGCAAATGAAGCGCGAAGCTTGTCCGGACAGAGGCTTTTCCCCATTCCCCACAAAGCCTGCGCTACTACCGCCACGGCGACGACCTTGAGCCCATGCAGCCATTGATCTCCGAGCGTGTTACCCATAACGGAAAGTCCCATGCCGAAGAGGACAAGTGCAATAGCCGACGGCAGAGTAAAGCCAAGCCATGATGCGATTGCCCCCGGAAAACCTCCACGCGAAAGGCCAAGCGCGATACCTATCTGGCTACTGGCCGGTCCGGGTAGAAACTGGCAGAGCGCGACCAGATCGGCATAGGCATGTTCATCGAGCCACTTCCTTTGTTCAACAAATTCCTGCCGGAAGTATCCGATATGTGCAATCGGTCCCCCGAAAGAGGTGAATCCCAACCGGAGGAATACCAAAAAAATTTCCAGCACAGTTACCGTTTTCGTATGGTTGTCAGTTGCCATGGGAGACTCCTGTCTGTGGCGAAAATAGCTGGCTACGTCATGAAGACCAGGAAGATGGCACCAACTGCGATTCTGTAGATGCCAAACGGGATGAAGGTATGGCTGGTGATAAATTTCAGCAGCGCCTTGATGCCGATAATGGCAAAGACGAATGAGGTGACGAAGCCGACCAGGATATTTTGCCAGTCTCCGAAACTGAAGAGAGCATGGTTTTTGTAGATGTCATAGGCGGTAGCCGCGAACATGGTGGGCAATGCAAGCAGGAATGAAAACTCGGCGGCATCTTTCCTGTTCAGGCCTGTCAGGAGTCCTCCCATGATGGTGGCGCCGGAACGGGATACACCCGGGATCATGGATAGGCTCTGAATCAGGCCGATAACGAAGGCCTGTTTGTAGGAGATATCCTGAATGCTCGCGACAGTGGCGGGGCGGTTTTTTATGTACCGTTCAATGACAATAAAAGCTACTCCACCGGCAATGAGGGTGTAACTGACCAGTGACGGCTGAAACAGTGATTTGACGATCTTGTAGAGTAGATAGCCGAGAACCCCCGTCGGAAAGAATGCAAAGCAGAGCTTCTTGAGCAGGTCCAACCTGGTGACGAGCTGCTTGCGGTAAATGTAGACAACCGCCAGCATGGCGCCGGACTGAATGGTGACCTCGAACACCTTGTGGGCATCAGTCTGCGTGAGCTTCATAAGGGCGGAAGCAAGGATAAGGTGGCCGGTGGAAGAGATGGGAAGAAATTCGCTCAAGCCTTCCACGACGCCAAGTATGGTCGATTCAAAGATTGTCATGGGAATCCGGTGTGAGAGATTTGAGCCAGTTTATACAAGCTTGAACTGACCGACAATGTTTTTAAGCTGTTCCGACAGCTGGACTGGTTCACCTGAAGCCGCAGCCGTGTGTTGTGCACCTTGTGACGTTTTTTGTGCCTTTGTGGCCTGCCTTTGACGACTCTCAAAAACAAGGTGCTGAATAGTTGCCTTATTTCATTTTTAGTTATTTTTAATTCGTTTTTGAAAAAACTGGTCTCACACGAAGGCACAGAGGTTTCCGAAGAGTTAAATCAAAAACGATTTTTGTAAATTCGGCTTTCGTGATTAATGAATAGTTCTAAAGCATGAATAATCCAATTCCTGAGAAGATACGTTAAAAACGCTGAAAACAGCCCTACACCACACGCAACGATGATGTCGAGCGGGAAATGTACTCCACAGAAAATTCGAGCCATTCCACCAAAAAGACCGAGCATAGTCAGTAGCACACCAGCAGTTCTTGTCTCTTTAAACCAAATGAGAAAAAGTGATATAGACAGTATAGATGTGGTGTAATCAGATGGGAACGATCTGGTGGGACCATGTGGAATAAGCATCTTTTCATGCGGTACCAAAAAAAGCATGGGATGTTGGTATGTTGCAGAAATAATTAGATTAATACCCACGCCAATTATAACTGAGCATATGGCGCACATGATAATGTCCTTGATGAAAAATCCCCTGCGAAACCACGCGAAAACAAGGTAAAATATGCCTGCGACATGCGAATATTTAGCGAACAGCTTTGCAACGCCATCAAGCACGACATCAGTGCCGGCTAGTGAATTAATTTGGCTGTATACCTGAATATTTAGTTGCTCAATCATATTGTCTTTTATACTAACCTGAACTGATTGACCAAACTCCGTAACTGCTCTGCGAGCCGAGCCAGTTCTCCAGAGGCTCCGGCAGTATTTTGCGCACCTTGTGTCGTTTTTTGGACGGTGGTTGTAATCTGATGGATATTATTGCTGATCTCGGCAGTAGTGGCAGTTTGCTCTTCCGCCGCTGTTGCTATCTGATTGGCCTGTATGGCTACGGCGTTTACCTGGTCAAGTATTTCTTGTAGTGCATCGCCCGATTTTCTGGCCTCAACAGTTCCCTGCTCGACCTCTCTAACACCTTGCTCCATGGAAGTTACCGCCTCGTTCGTTTCGTTCTGGATAGACTTTATCATACCACCTATTTCCCTGGTGGCCCGTGTGGTGCGCTCCGCCAGTGCTCTTACTTCATCCGCGACAACGGCAAAACCTCTCCCTTGCTCGCCGGCCCTGGCCGCTTCAATTGCCGCATTAAGTGCCAGTAAATTGGTCTGGTCGGCGATATCCTCAATGGTGGCAATGATCTCGCCGATCTCGTTTGACCTCACCCCGAGCTTTTCCACGGTGCGAGCCGACCCTTGCACCTCGCTCGCGATTCGGCTCATGACGGCGACAGTTGTCTCAACAACTGCTTTGCCTGAAACTGCAGTCGTTGATGCCTGTTCTGAACTCGAAGCTACGGATTGACAGTTGTGCGCTATTTCCCCGGATGTTGCGGCCATTTCTTCGCTTGCCGTGGCAACGGCGAATGATTGCGTCGCCACTTCGGTTATTTCACTCAGCATCTGCTCGGATGTCAGGTTGAGCTGTTTCGATGCGCGGGAAAGCTGTTCGCTGCCCTCGGATACCTGGGACAGAAGCGTGTTCATTTTAGTGATGAAGGAGTTGAATGCCGAGACCAGTGTTCCCAGTTCATCGCGTGAGGTTGTCTCGAATCGTCGTGTCAGGTCGCCGCCGGATATGAGGTTGAGTACATCCAGATTCTGCTTGATCGGTGCGCAAAAACGGTTACTGAAAATATAGCTGTAAAGGATACCGAACAACACTGTGCAGCCAACGAGGCCCAGCAGCACCATCTTGGTGTTGCGCTGCGACTTCGTGGCCTTTTTCAAACTTTCATCGGCGACCAGTTGCTGAAGCTCAACCTGTTTGGACAATGATTTCACCATGGCTCCGCCGAACGGAAAGATGGTCTGGGCACGCCATTGCGCAGCTTCGTCTTTCTTGTCGGCCCCATACAGTTCAAACCACTTGGGACGTGCCTGGATATATTTGGCGTAATTCTCTTTCAGTTCCCTGAGAGCTGCTTTTTCTGCATCCGTTCGATTACCTTGCTCATAGGCAGCTAGGTTTTCCGTGATGGCCAGATGCCATTTCTGCTCTTCGGCGGTAATCTTGGTCTGGCCCGCAGGATCTGCGGTCATAAACTGAGACACGCCGTAGCGCAGCTGCCACAAGGCATTCTGGACACTTGCCAGCTGTATGGCCGACCTGACAGTGTTGACATACAACTTCTCGAATTCAGCTGAATCCTTGAAGCTTGCAGTGAGGCCAAAGCTAAGCAATGCAAGGAACACCAGCATAATAATCCCAAAGCCAAGATACAGTTTGGTACTGATTCCGAATTTCATAAGTGTACTCCGCCCTGCGATATAGATATATTCTTGAAATAGGTGACTTTCAACTCAGACAAAAAATGGGCGCCGCAAGCGGCGCCCATAACATAAGCATGAGGGAGGAGTCATGCTAAAACTTGTACTTTACATATGCCCCGACTACATGGGCATCGTAGCTGTAGCCATTAGCACCGGTAAAAAGATACTTGGTGCTGTTTTCAAAGGTAGAGCCTGCCATGTATTGCGATGTGTTGGCAAAATCATCCAGTGTGTACAGCTCATACAGGTAGGTAACACCTGTTTTCAGGTTCTTGGTAACATTGTAACCGAGATCAGCGCGGACTTCCTGCAACAGGTTTCTAACCGTTGGCCAGGACTGGGCTGCGGCATTTGCCAACTTCACAGCTCCATTGGGGTTGACGGTGTCGATGTCCATCATGCTGTTTGAATAGGTGTAGCTGGTGTTCAGGGTCAGCTTCTCAGGAATAATCTGAACAGTTACTCCAAGCCCGACGGTATCGACATTCTCAGTCGTTGTTGAATTCCAGTAGTTTTCCGGGTTAAACGGGCCAATGGTTGTTTCGTTGGCAGCCGTTGCAGCATTATCGAATGAATCGTCCTTGGCCGCAGATTGCATTGAACCTTTGCGCCGCTCCTTCGTGTAGTTTGCATACACAGAGAAGGTGTCTGACATGGCGTAGGTAATATCGACTCCGCCGGTGTAGCTTTCATTCTTCTTGAGGCCGAATCTATTATCGCCACCAAATTCGTCATTCAGGTAGCTGCCCGAAAGAGCCAATGTCACAGCATCAAGTGGCATTGTCTGGAACCTGATGTTAGCCTTGTTGCGGGTTCTCTCGGCCCAGTCGTAGTTGGCCAGTCCGACCGCCTCGGGGTTTTCCTTCGTGTTGCCGGTTTTGTAGCCGTCAACCGTGCGGTGTGCATAGCGGTAGTTACCTTTAAGGGTTGTTGTTCTAACCGGTTTGTACACAAAACCTGCGCCCACGCCCAGTTCGGTAGTTCCGTCGATACGAAGTTCCTCACGATCCCAACCTTCCCAGGAACCTTCAGCCATGACGGTGAGAGACTTCAACAGGTGGTAATCGACAGCGAGCTCGGCATTCTGACGGACAAATGAAAGCGCCTCATTGCGAACCAGGGCATCCTGACCGCCGGAAACATCATTCTTCTCCGTTCTCCAGTAAGAGTCACCGAAGGCAGAGTAGCCGGGGAAGGTAATGTTGTCTGACTTGTTGTCATAGTTGTAGTAGCGGTATTTTGCCGTGACAGTCAGCGGTTCAACCGGCTTGCTGGTCAGCTGGTAACTCTGGAATAACGTGCCGACTTTGCCATTCAAACTATTCTGCGGAAGAGCAAGCCCAGCGGCAGCAGGAGTGCCGGCAACACTGTTGGCAATAACGGCGCTGTTCAGCGTATAGGGGTCAAATGCCTGATCCTGGGTAATCCAGCCGTAGCTGACGGTGCCGGACAGTCTGCTATGCAGCGGCAGCTCAACGGAACCGTTCAGGGATATATCGTGGGACTGGCTGTCAGGCGTGAGTGAAATCTGACCAAGTGCCGAGCGGCCACGGTTGAAAGGGTTTCCAGCTGTATCGTTGGCATTGGTGGCCTGAGCTGATGTCGAGCGGAACGGGTTGTCCCAGACAAGAGACTGAATCTTGTTGTCGAAGTTGGTGAAGGTATATTCAACATCGGCCAGCCAGTTCTTCTTGTACACACCGGTGCCCAGGTTCAAGGTAGTGGTGCGGTAGTTGATGGTTTCCGGCAGTTCAATTCCTGCTACGACGAAATAGTCGACAAGGTGACCCCGGTCACCGACACCTGCCGTAGTCGTGGTTGTGCCATTATTGTAACGCTCGTAGGTTCCCTGGCTGATGCGTCTGGTGCCGGTACGCCTTTCGTTGCTTACCTTTGCCCAGACTTTTGCGTCGTCCGAGATGTTGTAGTCAAAGGCATAGCCGGTTTTCTCACGTTTCAAGCCGAATTTTACCGTATTTGCCGAATCATACAGGTTGGATACGATGCCGGTCATAGCAGCGTCCTGTGCCAGGTTCTGGGCATCGGCAGGATTGATGAGAGCTCCGCCAGCCGTGCTGGTGGCACCCAGATTGTTCAGCCGCTGACTCCTGATAACTTCGTTGGCTTGCAGCTGCTGCTGAACAACATCCCCAATTGCGTAACGCCCACCCCCGTCACCATTGAGCAACAGCTTGCCGGTGCTGAAGTTGTGCGGAGTATTGTCCTGGGTAAATCCGAAGCGGTACTTTCCGTGAACACCACCGTTGATCTGATAGAATTCATTCTCCTGCACGGGGTTTTCTATCTTGATGTCAAGGAAATAGGGGGTGGTAACGCCATCAACTTTAAGGCGAAAGTCATTGACCAGAAAGCCGTTACGCAGATCCCTGTATTCGTTAACCTTGTCATTGGTGCCGTCGATAAATTTCTGCTGAATACCGGCATTGACTTCGCCGTTTATGGTTGCCTTTCCGTCAAGGACTTCCGACTCTGCCTGGGCCAGGCCGGCCGTTGTGCAAATAGTCAAGAGCATGGCCAGGGTGCTGTGTGTAAAACATTTAGACTTCATTATGCGACCTCCGTGAAATGTATTTTCTACGTCACCTTACCGCTGCAGCACAGCACCTGACGGATTGTTGGAACCATGAATCATCGAATGGCAATTCAGGCATGCCCGGTTAAAAGCATATGTGGAATTAGTTCCAAGGGCTCCTGTCTGGTGACGCCCCTGCATATGGCACTCCTGACAAAGCCGTGGAACTTTATTGACGAGCATCTTGTCATTGGATGAACCATGTGAGTTATGGCAGGTGAGGCAATCTTCCTTGACCGGAGAATGTTCCCAGAGGAGTGGGGCCTTTTTCTCCCCATGACACTCGTAACATTTGTCGTTAAAGGATTTTGCATCGATCAGTTTTTCACCCTTGGCGCCGTGGGCGTTGTGGCATGAAGAACAGGTCATCTTTCCTTCGCTGGTGGGGGAAGAAGAGTCGCGCATGGGGTGCTTGGACCGTTTGAACATGTCCGCACGTACGTCGGAATGGCAGCTGAAGCAGAGTTCGCTCTCGGTCTTTTTGGCGAGCAGTTTGTCGTTACCGCCGTGGACTTTATGGCAGGCAACACAGCTCAGTTTCTGGCTTTCATGCATACTGCCGTGCCAGTACATCTGCTTTTTGTCCTTTGAATGGCACTTGAGACAGGTGGCCGAAGCAGCTTCACCATCTACTTTGCCCGGATTGGTAATGGCTGATTTGTCTCCGGTCGTTGCATGGCCGCTGGCAGGCCCATGGCAGGATTCACAGCCGGCGTCTTTGAAGCCATAGGCTCCAGCTTTGGCATGTATGTTTGTTGAAAAAGCCTTGGCCAGATCCGTGTGGCACTCTTTGCATTTTTCGTTGCCGACAATGGTGCCGTCAACGGCAAAAGCCAAGACTCCTGACACCAATAAGCAGCCGCTGAGCACAAACATCAAAAACAACTTTTTTTGCAGCGTGGTAATGTTCATTGAAAAACTCCTTTCTTGAATAGACTTCTCAACTGTTGATACATGGTTACAAACATCCGGCAGTGCAAGCGCCCTCCTTTCCTGTGTTGAATTTCAGAGCCGATACAGACGTATCCCAAAGTCAGACCAGTTGTGTCTGTATGCTCATCATAAAGACGCCAACAGCTTGGTACATTATGTATAACTAGCTGAATAAACAATAGAAATTGTATTCACGTTATTTGGTTTGTTGTGAATTAAACTTCACAGGTTGAAGTTTGATTGAATGGTGGTGGCGATGTTGGGGAAGAAAAATATATGGAAGAATAACTGAAAAATTCAGCAGGAATTGCGGGGAGTCATACGGCTAGTCGAGTAATATTTGCTCCATTTTTTTAAGGCACTCTATTGTCTTGTAGCCAGCTTCGCTGAGGCCATAGACTCTCTCATTGTCCTGCTCGATGATGGTGGCTTCTTTCAATATCTTCAGATGAAACACTACCTTTGTGTGATCCTCAATGCCTAATTCGCGGGTGATTTCCATCAAGCGCATTGGTCCGGAGTCGCTAAGCATCGTGAGAATGTTTCTTCTGATGGGGCTCGCAATTGCATTAAAAGCTTTATCCTGGTCCAGTTTTTTGACCCGGTTCTCAAATTTTGTTTCTTCAATAACTCTACGAATTGTCGTCAGGAAATCGTCTATCTTGAACGGCTTGGATATATAGTCGCTCGCTCCATTTTTAATGGCATCTACGGCATTTTCTACTGAAGCAAAAGCAGTGATCATGATCACCTTGGTTCTTGGATGATGCTTCCGCAATTCTTTAAGAGCTTCGTTTCCACTCATTTTTGGCATCATAAAGTCCATGAGCACGATATCGAATGTCTGTGCCTGACATTTTTCGAGCGCTTCTTTGCCTGACGAAGCAAAGTCGGTTTCATAACCTTCCTCATTCAGGATATCAACGAGATGAGACCGAAGTTCTGCGTCATCATCAACGATCAAGATTTTCATAATGCTCCTTGAGTGGTAATTCTATGGTGACTTCCGTACCGTTGCCTGGTTGGCTGGCGATTTTGATTGTTCCATGATGTTGCCTGATTATGCCGTAGCAAATTGAAAGACCGAGGCCGGTGCCGCTGCCGATCTCCTTCGTCGTGAAGAATGGCTCAAACAGTCTCGATTGGTTTTCCGGTTCAATGCCCATGCCGGTATCTGAAACCCTCGCAACTACCAGATCTCCCTCTGCAACTGTGGAAATTGAAATTGTTCCGCCTGCTGTACAGGCTTCGATCGAGTTTGAAAGGAGGTTGATGAATACCTGCTCAAGTTTTCCATGATCACCCATAACTATTGGAACACTATTCAGCGACTGAACGACAGTTACCGGTTTTAGTTTGTACTGCAACAGTGTGAGCGTGCTTTGTATCACTGAATTAATATCAACGGGGCCAACTTCACATTCCTGCTGGCGGGAAAATTGTAGGAGTTCTTGAGCGATTATTGATGCCCGGTCAATGTTACGTTCTACCGCTTCAAGTTTTTTTATCAAAACCTGACAGTCAATATGTTCACCTGTCAGCTTTCTTTTCAATGTTTGTATACCGAGAGATGCGTTAGTAAGAGGGTTATTGATTTCGTGTGCAATTCCGGCAGCGAGTTGGCCAAGAGAGGTCAGTTTTTCCGCCTGGACAAGAAGCCGTGATTGTTGTTCGATTTTTATTCTGGATTCAATATCAAAGATGTTCAGGGCATTGGAAATGAAATAGGTAATACATAGTGCCGCACTTGCCCTGAGCAATTCAATGGGAAATGGCATGTATGTAATGAAATAGCTCGTGGAGGGGATACCTGCGAATATCGCATAAAAGACAAAGGTGCTACCAGCGTAATAAAGCTTTTTCGACGCAGAGTAGCTTAGATTGCGGACCTCATAAGAATAGGCCATAAGTGCATATGCGGTCATCAGCGCACCGGTTATGCCGAACATGTAGCGGGAACCGATTTCTGCGTGCTGGAACAACAAAAATATATCAAAAGGTTTGTCTTGTGGAGGAAAGCCAAAGCGCCAGACATATAACGTCCAGAGAATAGCGAGCGGCCCGAAAAGAAACCTGAGCCAGCGAGTCCGTTTCTTGTCGAGTTTGAGGGTGAGCGAGGTGCCAAATTGAAGAAGGAACACGAAGGAAAAAAGTGTCAATGACATTGTTGCAGCTTTTTCAACCACCAGCTGTTGGAACGAAAGATCCGCTCCCTCTATCAGGTGCCCAAGTTCCAACCATTCGCGGGCACCATGTAGAAAGCCGAATGCACCCAACAGCCACAAGCTTCTTGCAAACTTCAGGTCGCTTCCCTTCAAATCCTTGGCTGCAATGGAAACGCCTAAGAATAGAAAAGCTGCACCATAAAACAGATACAGAATATATTTGAGCGAAATGTTATCGAGAAGACTCAGCATAAAATATTTCGATTTCCAAAGTTGATTTTTACGTATACTCGTAGACATAATGAAGAAGCAGGAGGGGTGCTGTCAATAGCCGACATCCATTTTGCCATATCAAACCTCCTTTATTACTTTCTATGCCGAGGATGAGTTTTATGAGTAGTAATTGTCGTCACAATGGCTGTGGTTGCGGTTCAGCTAATATACCGCCGCCCCCACGTCCGGAGCCGGATACAGTTTCCTATGCCGGTAACGGTGTTACCACCCGCTATCGGATTGTAGACATGGACTGTCCCACGGAAGAGGGCATGATCCGCTCCGCACTCAAGAACCGAAAGGAAGTGCTCGGCCTTGAGTTCAACCTGCTGGAACGGATGCTGACCGTGCATCATCTGCCGGACACTGAAGCGGTGATTGTCTCGCTTCTGCAGGGGATCGGCTTTGAGCCTCGCCCGTTGCAGGAGGAGGCAAGCGGTTTATCCGGGATGGATGAAGGCAAAGAGCGAATTGTTCCGCTTCGTCTTGTTGCGGGCGGCCTGGCGGCGATTGGCGCCGAGGCGCTGGAGTGGTTTGCTCCGGGCATGCACCTTGTAGTGCCGATTCTGGCGTTGGTAACGGTCTGTACGGCCGGACTTGAGACGTATCGCAAGGGGTGGCTCGCCCTTGTCCATCGTCAGCTCAACATGAACGTGCTGATGGCGGTTGCCGTGACCGGTGCGGCGCTGATCGGGCAGTGGCCGGAAGCGGCCATGGTGAGTTTTCTGTTCGCTGTTGCCAATGTGATTGAGCAGCATTCTCTTGACCGGGCGCGGCGGGCTATTCAGGGGCTTATGCAGCTTGCGCCCGTGGAAGCTGATGTCAAGAGTGTGGCCGGAGAATGGCATAAACGGGGAGTGGGCGAAGTCTTCGTGGGAGAGACCATACGGGTCAAGCCGGGCGAGCGGGTTCCGCTTGACGGCGAGGTCGTCGCGGGAAGCGGAACGATCAACCAGGCCCCGATCACCGGAGAGAGCGTCCCGGTAGAAAAAGCCCCCGGTGACCGGGTCTTTGCCGGCAGCATCAACCAGAACGGCGTGTTCGAGTTCAGGGTGACTGCTGCAGCCGGTGACACAACCCTGGCCCACATTATTAAAATGGTCGAGGCGGCCCAGGCAGACCGGGCTCCGGCCCAGCGTTTTGTCGATCGTTTTGCCGCAGTCTATACCCCGCTCGTTTTTGTCGCGGCCCTTGTTGTCATGGCTGCTGCCCCGTTCCTGCTTGGGTGGAGCTGGTACGACAGCGTCTATCGCGCCCTGGTGCTGCTGGTCATTGCCTGCCCCTGTGCGCTGGTGATTTCGACACCGGTTACTATCGTGAGCGGGTTGGCAGCGGCAACCCGCAAGGGGATTCTGGTCAAGGGAGGGAGCTATCTTGAAAATGCCGGACAGATCAAGGCCATGGCGTTTGACAAAACCGGCACCATAACGGTGGGATCCCCAATAATGACAGATGTTGTCGTACTGCGGGGGGAGGAACAACGTGTCCTCGAATATGCCCTTGCCCTTGCATCAGGATCGGATCACCCGGTTTCCCGGGCAATTGCGCAGGGCTGCCGGCAACGGCTCAATACAATGGTGACATTGCCGGTTGAACGACTAACGGCGATCCCCGGGCTTGGCATGGCAGGAGCTATTGCCGGTGTGGATTTTGTCCTGGCAAATCATCGCCTGATTGAGGACCGAAATCAATGTAGTGAGAGCCTAGAGGAACGTCTGGAGGGGCTTGAGCGGCTTGGGAAAACCGCTGTCATACTGGCAGACGACAAAGGACCGCTTGCACTCTTCGCAGTCGCGGATGTCATTAAGAAGCAGAGTGCCGCAGCATTGACCGCACTTTCCGGTTTGGGCATCCATCTGGTCATGCTGACTGGTGACAACGTGCATACTGCCCAGGCAGTAGCTGGAGAGGTAGGGATTCGGGATGTACGGGCCAACCTGCTGCCGGAAGAAAAATTACGTGTTATTGAGGAACTGCGTGAAAAATATGGCGTTGTTGCCATGGTCGGGGATGGCATCAACGACGCTCCGGCATTGGCTCGGGCTGATATTGGCATTGCCATGGGGAGCGCCGGTTCTGATACGGCTATAGAAACTGCGGACATAGCTCTGATGGATGATAACCCTTTACGGCTTTTTACGTTGGTCACATTGAGCCGTCGAACCATGTCGATTCTGCGTCAGAATATTTTTCTGGCCCTTGCCATTAAGGCAGTTTTTCTCAGTTTGGCACTCACTGGAAATGCCACACTCTGGATGGCGGTATTTGCCGATATGGGGGCGAGTCTGATTGTCGTGGCGAATGGACTCCGCATGTTGAGAACGAACGGGTTGGAAACAACGAAATAAAGAGAATCTTGTTTTCGATGAACTTGAAACCAGATACGGCCTGCGAGATTTGCGGGCCGTATCTGGTTTCAGGGGAATTTGAAGGTTAGTCCGGTCAACAGGGTTACATCAGTCTCCGGTCTGGTCAGCCCGCCTTTGACGCCAAGGTCCAGGTCCAGAGCATCGTTGACGGAGTAGATTACACCGCCGGTTATGGCGGCCAGCCAGACATCGCTGGATTTGTCGGGATTGGTTGTTGTCTCAATTGCGGCCACCAACAGTATTCCCTTTGCCACTTCAACGACTCCGGCCAGTGACAGTGAATACAGGTCTTCGCGGTTGGTGCTCCTGTCGTCGCTCACGTACAACTGACGCAGATAGCCTGCATTGACATGTACGGCCACCGGCTTGTACTCGACCGTGGAGATCAGGGTTACGCCATATCCGGGTCGGCCATTGCCCAGCTGTTTGTCCCGACTGGCTGTAGGAAGTATGATACCCGGTTTGATGGCGAAGCTGGCCGGGCCATATTCCAGAAAACGCCACTTCATTTCCAGGGTGAGGTCGTTCAACCCGCTGTTGTCAAGAACAGTGCTATTGTTTTCCTTGACCTGCTGCCAGGTAAAGGGGGCGGCCAGTACGACGTCAAGCGAGTCAAAGATCCCGGCGCTGATAGACACACCGACTGACTGGCTGCTTGATTTGACATTGTCCTGTTTGTCCCAGCCGAACTCCGCGCTGGTTTCCAGCTGGAATTTCCGGGCACCGTTGGTACCTGCATCATCAGTGGCAAGGGGGTGCGCCGCAAAGACAGATGGTGGCATTATCATGCAGGAGAGCATAAACAGCGTAGACAATAGATTCTTCATGTGATTCCCCGTGAAAATTATAATGTGCTGCCCCTTGTCTTAATCTACCTCTGCACGCCAAAGATTCATTGTTATAAAAGCTGTCGCCAAAGTTGAGGGAGCCACCCCATTTTACGTGAACTCGTATCTTCGGGATGGTGTCTACCAATTAATAGTACCATGTATTATTTGACATGCTTTGTATTGAGGATGTTTTATGTGGTGCAGTCAACGTCTGTACGCAATGACTTCTTGCTATTTCGAGTAGATGATATTGATAAGCGTTTTCAATAATTATCAAGTTAGCAAGTCTGTGTCAATGGAAAATTTGGATTACATGAAATAGCCCGTGTCTTTTCAGAGCAAGGCATAAGAGCCAATGACAATTCAGGATAATTCGATTTTTGTGGAATGCCTACACAGAAATAAACTATGCAAAAACACTGATGATTTCTCTGTGGATGCGCTTAAATAGTGAGTTTGCAGTTTTTTTGCTCTTGCATTGGTAACAGATGTATGGCATAGATTCAAAAAAATTAACTGGGAGGTTTTGCAAATGAAGAAGATTTTGTTACCGTTGATCGCTGTATGCTGTCTGGCTCCGGCCGCTGTTTTTGCTGCACAACAACACCCGCTTGTTACCGATATGGCACAAACCGTTGAAGAAAGGAAACTCGAAGCAGAAACAGCATTGGAGTACATCTCTGACGATCAGGACGGCAGAAAAGCCAGTGCGTTCAAGTTTGAGGAAACCATTACGGCCGGTATTATTCCAAAGGTTGATGCTTTCATAAAAATACCATATTCAAGGGTAAAAGTTGAGCAAGGTGGCGCAAGCAACACCGAAAACGGTTTTAACGATTTTACCATTGGCGCAAAATGGAACTTCGTGACTGTTGACAAAACGGCACTTTCCGTAAAACCATACCTTACTCTTCCGGTTGGTGATGAGGATAAGGGGTTTGGAACCGGCAAGACTGGCTATGGTGCTTCTCTGATTGCTACCATGGAACTCGACAAGCAGCTCTCTTTTGACGCCAACCTGGTCCTTGACCATCAGGAAAGAAAGGGTGCCGATTCCGTCAATACGTTCGGCGGGGCTGTTGCCGGTAAATTCCAAGCAACGAAAGAACTGAAAGCGCTTGCTGAAGTTGTTGTTTCAAAAGAAGATACTGATGGTGCAAAAGCCCAGTCCTTCCTGACTGTTGGTGCTATCTACGAAGTTGCAAAAGATATTGATGTCGATGGAGGTTTGCGTTTGGGACTGACCAAGGAAACTGAAGATTATGCAATCCTTGCCGGTGTTACGTTTAAATTCTAATTGAAGGTAAGCAGGTTATTGTTGTTACAAAGCCGGGCCTGGAAAACTCCAGGCCCGGCTTTGTTATGCAGCAGCTATTTCTCCAGAACATCCTGATCCATCAGCGTTGATAATCCTTACGCTGACCTCGCTGTTGATCAAAGCAGCGCTTCCTTTGAAGCTGACCGTCAGATAGTTGCGCGAAATCCCCCGGCACAGCCCCTTGCTTTTATCGAACTGTTGCACAAGCACATCCAGTTTCCGCCCGAAAAAGCGCTGGAGGAAAGTACGCTTTTTTTCAACGGCTATCGCCCTCAATCGGGCCGCCCGTTCGGTGACGAGATGAGGCGAAATGTGTTCCGGCATGCCGGCGGCACGTGTCCCGGAGCGCTTGGAATAGGGGAATACGTGCAGATCGGAGAAGGGAAGCTCTTCGAGCAGCCGGACAGTCTCGTTAAACTCCGTATCGGTTTCTCCCGGAAATCCGGCGATGACGTCGGCACCGATAAAGGCATCCGGCGTTGCCGACGCAATTTTTGCCACCAGTTCCCGGAACATGGCTGATGAATACCCTCGCCCCATGCGCTGCAGTACGGAATCGCTGCCGCTTTGCAACGGCAGGTGCAGGTGCGGGCAAATGCTTTTTGAACGTGCCATCAGACTCAACAATTCATCGCTGACTTCATTCGGCTCAACTGAGCCGATGCGCAGCCGGGGTACAATGTTCTCATCGTCAATTTTTTTGACGAGGTCCGTCAACGATACCGGTTCCGGCAGATCAAGACCATAGGCGCCCAAATGGATGCCGGTCAGTACAATCTCCTTGAAGCCGTTTCCAGCAAGATCCCGCATGCCATGGAGAACATCGTTCGGAGCAACGCTGCGGCTGCGGCCACGGGCGTACGGAACAATACAGTAGGCACAGAATGAATTGCAGCCGTTCTGAATCTGGAGAAAAGCGCGGGTATGCTCGGCAAAGCTGGTCAGTTTCAGCGGTTCCGCCAAACTTGTTGCAGCGATATTGGAAACCGAGTGCGTGCCGGATTCCAGCAGAGCGGAAATGTTCTGCTTCTCCTGATTGCCGAGGACGCAATCGAGTTCGGGCATCTGCTCCAGTTCCCCCGGCGCCACCTGGGCGTAACAGCCGGTGGCAATAATGCGTGATTCAGGATTCAGGCGGCGGGCCCGGCGGATCAGACGGCGGGTTTCCGCGTCGGTACGGGCGGTGACGGTGCAGGAGTTGATAATATAAATGTCTGATTGTTCGCTGAAGGGAACGACAGAATATCCGGCTGCTTTTAATTGTTCGACCATGGCGGCCGATTCAAATTGATTGGTTTTACAACCAAGTGTGCTGATGGCTACCCGTTTCATGTGGTGACAAGATCCTTTTCAAGTTTGGCAAGTATTCTGCTGACATAGATGACAACAATCAGTGCTGCTGACCAGGTAACTCCGAATATTCCCCACCAGATACCGATCAGTCCCAGTCCCATGACGACCGTAAGAAAATGGAAAACAAAGAAAGGTCCGGCAATCTGGCGATAGAGGCCGATCAGGAGCCCGAACAGCGGCATTTTGATTCCCTGCATGGCTGAAACGCAGATATAAAGGAGAACATACGCTGGAAATATGTATGCCTCAACGGCCAGGAAACCTGCTCCGACATCAATTACCGAGCGGTCGGCCGTAAAGAATCCCATTAATTCACGGCGAAACAAAAGCGCGGCAATCGTGCCGGTTGCCGCAAGCAGGGCACCGTAGCGGAGCGATACCTGGACGGTTTCCCGGATCCGGTCGATGCGCTTGGCACCAAAATTCTGGGCGGTCAGTGCCAGGGTGGAAATATTCAGCCCCATGACCGGCAGCAGGGCGATTTGTTCGATGCGCGTCCCGATGCCATAGGCGGCAACGGCATGTTCTCCGAAGCGTCCAACGTACCAGGTGATGATAAAGATGCCAAGAGAGACCGTCATCATGTTCATGGATGACGGGAAACCCTGCCGGAACAGTTCGCGAAAATATATCCAGCGGGGACGAAGATCTGTCAGGGTGATGGTTGGCATGCTGCCGGTTTTTGCCAGTTGGCTGAAAAGATACACAACACCGAAACACTGGATCAGAACAGTTGCCAAGGCAATGCCGGCCAGTCCGAGAGCGGGAAATCCCGCGCCTCCGTACATAAACCAGGGATCAAGAATCAGATTGAGGAAAAAACCGCCGATCAGGAAATTGCGGTACGCCACTGTATTGCCGTGCGAGTTGAGTATGGCGTTCATGACGAAGTTGAGGAGAAAAAAGGTGCTGCCGGCGAAGATGACGTTCATATAACTGAGGGCATGGGAAAGATATTCGCCCCTGGCTCCCATGAGCATGAATATATGCGGCGCCAGAAGCAAGCCTGCGGCGGTGAGCAGCAGGGCATGGAACAGGGCAAACGAGAGAGACTGGGACAGGAAGCGACGTGCCTCTTCATGGTCCCTGCGGCCGAGGGCATTGCCGATCAGGGCGGTTGCTCCGGTAGAAACGCCGGCACCGATTGACAGGATTAAAAAAAATACCGGAAATGACAGTGACATTGCCGCAAGGGCCGTGGTCGAAAGCCGTCCGCCATACCAGGTGTCTACGACGTTGAACATGGTGTTGAAGAAAAAGCCTGTTCCAGCAGGTATGGCAAGGCGTCGGACGAGTTGAGGTATCGGAGCGGTGGTCAGATCGGAAATCATGGTGACAGGGTAAGATGTCCCGTGGCACCGGTCAAGGGAAAACAGTCAGGTGTAGTGGTACGGTCAAGTGACATCTCTGAAACGCGTTGGCCGTTTTAGTTGAAAAATCCGGAAAAAACAGCTAAAACGGAACACGTTTTTATTTCGCAGAAAAACGTGCAGTTTATTTCGTTCGGGAGGCTCTCATGAGTTTAGTCAAGTTGTATGATACAACCCTGCGGGATGGTACGCAGGCAGAAGACATTTCTTTTCTGGTTGAAGACAAAATTCGCATTGCCCATAAGCTTGACGAATTAGGTGTTCACTATATTGAGGGGGGATGGCCCGGCAGCAACCCCAAAGACGTCTCGTTTTTCAAGGATATTAAAAAAGAAAAGCTGAATCATGCCAAGATTGCGGCGTTTGGCTCCACCCGTCGTGCCAAGGTAACTCCTGACAAGGATAGCAATATTATAACACTGGTAAAGGCTGAGCCGGATGCGATTACCATTTTTGGAAAAACCTGGGATTTCCATGTGCGTGAAGCGTTGCGTATTTCGCTGGAAGAGAATCTGGAACTGATCTTCGATTCACTGGAATACCTGAAAAAACACGCTCCGGAAGTCTTTTACGACGCCGAACATTTCTTCGACGGGTACAAGGCCAATCCCGAGTATGCCATTAAAACTCTTCAGGCCGCCGAGAATGCCAATGTGGACTGCATTATCCTGTGCGACACCAACGGCGGCACCATGCCGTTCGAGGTTGCTGAAATTATCAGGACGGTTCAGAAGCATATCAAGACTCCGCTTGGCATACACACCCATAACGATGGCGAATGTGCCGTGGCAAACACGATGATCGCGGTTGAGCAGGGTATTGTCCAGGTGCAGGGCACCATCAACGGTTTTGGTGAGCGGTGCGGCAATGCCAATCTCTGCTCTATTATCCCGGCCTTAAAGGCCAAAATGAAGAAAGAGTGTATCTCGGATGAGCAGATGCGCCATCTGCGTGAAGTATCACGCTACGTATATGAACTTGCCAATATCTCTCCGAACAAGCATCAGGCCTACGTCGGTAATTCTGCTTTTGCCCACAAGGGCGGGGTGCATGTCAGTGCGATTCAGCGTCACCCGGAAACATATGAACATATGCGTCCGGAGCTGGTTGGCAACTGCACCCGCGTACTTATTTCCGATCTGTCCGGCCGTTCCAATATTCTGGCCAAGGCAGAGGAGTTCAATATCAATCTTGACAGCAAGGATCCGGTCACTCTGGAGATCCTCGACAACATCAAGGATATGGAGAATCGTGGCTATCAGTTTGAAGGGGCGGAAGCTTCTTTTGAATTGCTGATGAAGAAAGCACTCGGCGCGCACAAAAAGTTCTTCAGTGTTCTCGGTTTCCGGGTGATTGACGAGAAGCGCGGCGAGGACCAGAAGCCGGTCGCCGAAGCAACAATCATGGTTAAGGTTGGCGGGAAGATTGAGCACACTGCCGCTGAAGGGAATGGTCCTGTCAATGCGCTCGATAACGCCATCCGCAAAGCTCTGGAAAAGTTCTACCCGAAATTGAAGGAAGTGAAGCTGTTGGACTACAAGGTACGTGTTCTTCCTGCCGGCCAGGGTACCGCCTCTTCGACCCGTGTTCTGATCGAATCGGGGGACAAGCATTCCCGTTGGGGTACCGTCGGTGTTTCCGATAACATTATCGATGCCTCCTATCAGGCCCTGATCGACAGTATTGACTATAAACTCCATAAATCAGAGGAATAGCAGCAAGTGGAATTGATGCGGCGGGTCGTGACGGTTGTATGCGCGGCGCTGCTCTTTTTGCCGGTACTTATGAAAAGCCGTACGAGTCAGGAGCTGCCTGACCGTGCGGCTTTTTCTGTGTTATCGAGCGGAAGAATTTCCGTGAAAATCAGCGGTGCTGTCCTGCATGAGGGTATATATACTGTGCCCGCCAATACAATGACGGAAAGCGTCATAAATATGGCGCAGCCGGTGCGCCCGTTCCAACGGCTGAAAAATGAGCGCGCTGCTTCTCCGCTTACGGATGGTGCGGCGGTTGCTCTTATCGTACAGCCGGATGGCACTCAAGTCGCAAAGGTAGCAAGCATGTCGGTTTCAGAGCGAATAGTGCTTGGCGTCCCACTTGATATTTCAATTATGAATGAGGCTGATTTTGACCGGTTACCGGGAGTCGGTCCGGCATTGTCACGGCGAATAGTTGCGTATCGTCAAAATAATGGCGGTATTTTGCGTGTCAGTGATCTTGGAAACATAGAAGGGATTGGCGAAAAGAAGTACCGCAAGATTAAAGAATACTTCCAACATCCTTGAAATACTCGATATATTTTTTTATGTAGTTTTAGCCAGAGATAATCTTCCCTGTTGGCACGCATGATGTAAACACTCTACCGTTTCCATTTTATTCCAGGTGCAGGGGGTGTTTTATGCATTGTCCACGTTGCAAGGGTCGTATGTTCGCTGAGAAGTTTTATGATTTTGTCCGTTCGTTCGACGCCTGGAAATGCACCTGTTGTGGAGAGCTGCTGGATTCTACCATTCTTGCCAATCGGGCTAGGAACAACAACGCTCACCTTGGTTAATACAAGCAATTGGAAGAGTCATATCGTTTCAAGGGGACCTGGTTTCGGGTTCCCTTTTTGTTTGACACTGCATCGCCGACAGGTTAATGAACAGCTCCACGTTTTGATTTTATGAGCTGAGGAGTTATCTAGTATGAGGAATGATGGCCGGAGTGCTGCAACGTTACGTCCTGTTAAAATCACCCGCAATTTCACCAAGCATGCCGAAGGTTCCGTGCTGATCGAGTTTGGCGATACCAAGGTGTTGTGTACCGCATCAGTAGAAGAATCAGTGCCGCCTTTTCTGAGAGGCAAGGGGACCGGTTGGGTGACCGCAGAATATGCCATGTTGCCTCGGGCAACGCATACCCGCTCGTCGCGTGAAGCCGCCAAAGGGAAGCAAACCGGCCGCACGCTTGAGATTCAGCGCTTGATTGGCCGTTCCTTGCGGGCGGTGACCGATCTTGGCAAGCTGGGTGAGCGTTCGATATATATAGATTGCGATGTTATTCAGGCTGATGGCGGCACGCGCACCGCTTCGATAACCGGTGCGTATGTTGCTCTTGTTGACGCATTGACGACGTTGAAAGTGAAAGGACTCCTTGCTGAGATTCCGCTCAAGGAGGCTGTCGCAGCTGTCAGTGTCGGCATTGTGGGAGGAGAAGCTCTTCTGGATCTGAATTACCTGGAAGATTCCTCTGCTGAAGTTGATATGAATTTCGTCATTACCTCCAGTGGCCGTTTTGTGGAAGTCCAGGGGACAGCTGAGGCAGAGCCGTTTACCAGCGCCGAGATGGACACCATGCGAGATCTGGCGCTTGAAGGCGTTCAGCAGCTTTTTGCTTTCCAGCGGGGAGCCCTTGTCGGATGAAGCATTTGGTCGTTGCCACGCGCAATAAAGGCAAAATAGTCGAAATCAATGCATTGCTGGCCGGTCTGGTGGATCAGATCAGCAGCGCAGCTGATTATGGCGATTTTCCTGAAACAGTTGAAGATGGGGCAACGTTCGAGGAAAATGCTCTCAAAAAAGCTCGTGAAGCTGCCGTATTTTCCGGGTTTCCGGCTTTGGCCGATGACTCCGGCCTGGTGGTTGACGCACTTGGCGGACGCCCCGGAGTCTTTTCAGCCCGCTTTGCCGGAGAGGGTGCCGATGATGCCGCCAATAACGTTCACCTGCTGAGTGAATGTCAGCTGCTTTCCGAAGAACAACGGCAGGCCGCCTTTGTCTGCGTGCTGGCGTATGTGACGCCGGAGGGGGATGAGCAGGTTTTCTCCGGAACGGTTACCGGCAGGATTCTTTCTGTAGCCAGAGGGGAGGGGGGCTTCGGCTATGATCCCCTCTTTCTGGTCGATGGATTTGAGCGCAGCATGGCAGAGCTGACGTTGACCGAAAAAAATGAAGTGAGCCACCGTGCCCGGGCATTCAGGAAGTTCCGGGAATATCTGAAGTCATTGGCTTAATACTGCTGGATGGATACTCGAAATATCCAAAGGGAAGAGAACATTTGAAGAAAACAAATCAATTTGAACATCCGATGGCAAAAAAACCGGCACGTGTGCCGTCGCAAAAACCGGCCGGGGCGGTCGCAAAAGAAAAACCCTTTGTGCCGCTGGCCCGCAAGGGTGTGCTGGAGTTGCGAATATCTGCTCTGGATGAAGACGGCTACGGAACTGCTCGCAGTGAAGAGGGAATGACGCTCAAGGTTGGCGGGGCATTGCCCGGTGATGTCGTGCTGGCCGGAATCGATCATGTTGCCGGTGGTACTGCGTTTTGCCATGTCAGAAAACTGCTGCAGCCATCACAACTCAGGAGCAAAAATCCCCCCTGTGGCGAAAGTGCCGACTGTTTTGGCTGTCCGTTGATTGCCATGAAATACACGGAACAGAAAAACTGGAAAAGGGGGATGATCCTGGCCGAAATGGCTAAATATCCCGCTTTGTCGGACTGTGTCGTTCATCCGCTTCTTTCGCCGGATAGCCTGATCCACTACCGCACGACCGCGAAGCTGACGGTTGCCGGCAAGTTTTCTGAACCGTTTATCGGTATCTATCGCCGGGCAAGTCACGATGTATATGACCTGGATGACTGCCCGATTCATCACCCGCTCATCAACAAGGTTGTGGAAGCGGTCCGAAGGGGCATTAAAAAAGGGAAGGTGCAGGTCTACAATCCTCAAAGCAAAATGGGGTTGCTGCGCTATCTGGTCGTGCGGGTCTCGACCTTTGAAAAAAAAGCCATGGTGGTGTTTGTCACCTCGAAGCGTTCCTATAACGAGATTCATCATCTGGCCCGTTTTGTACAGGAGCAGGTTCCGGAGGTTGAAGTTGTTGCCCAGAATGTCAATGCCTCTGAAGGCAATGTAATCATGGGGCAGAAAGATTTTTTTCTGACGAAGAAGCTGCACCTGACGGAGCGGATTGGTGATGTCGCGTTCAGGATATCTCCCCGCTCATTTTTTCAGGTTAACAACAGCGGCGCCAATCTGATTTACAGCAAGGTGCGTGAGTGGGCCGGGCTTACCGGTGTTGAAACGGTACTTGACCTGTATTGTGGCATTGGCGGGATTGCGCTGTTTCTGGCCGGTTCAGCCAGAGAAGTTATTGGGGTTGAGGTCGTGGATGAGGCTGTTGCCGACGCCGCCCTTAATGCAAAAGTCAACGGCATCAGAAATTGCCGCTTTGAAGCCGGTGATGTGGCCGATTTGCTGGATGAGATGGCTGAGGAGCAGCAGCGGGTCGATGTGGCGGTGTTGAATCCTCCTCGCAAGGGGTGTGATCAAAAGGTGCTGGAAAGTGTTGCGGCCCTTGGACCAAAGTCGATTCTCTACGTCTCATGCTCTCCGCAAAGTCTGGCGCGGGACCTGGATATTCTGCACAAGCTCGGCTATCGCTGCCAGGAAATTCAGCCGGTTGACATGTTTCCCCAGACGGTGCATGTGGAAAATGTGGCCAGGTTGGTAAAAGTAGCAAAGTAAAATCAAAATCAGCTTGACATCCGTAACGTAACTTGCTATTACTCTCCAGCTTTTTGATGTAGGCGCGTAGCTCAGCGGGAGAGCGCTACCCTGACACGGTAGAGGTCGGCGGTTCGACACCGCCCGCGCCTACCATTAACAAGCAGAGTTGAGGCGGGCAGGATGCAGGCATCGATGTATCGATGCCTTTTCTGTTTCCCCTCCCAAAGGGATAATATATGGCTTCCATATCAATTACACTTCCAGATAATTCTTCCCGTGAACTGAGCGAAGGCGCCACCGTATATGATCTGGCGGCTTCAATTGGCGCAGGTCTTGCCAAAGCTTCACTGGCAGGGAAAATCAACGGCCAGCTGGTGGATCTTTCCTCACGGTTGACTGACGGTGACCGTGTTGAAATTGTAACTGAAAAAAGTCCTGAAGCTCTTGAAATTATTCGTCATTCAACATCACATTTGATGGCTCAGGCTGTTAAGGAGCTCTTTCCTCAGGCCAAAGTAACGATTGGTCCTGCCATTGAAACCGGTTTCTACTACGATTTTGATGTTGAAAAGCCGTTTACTCCTGAAGACCTTGAGCGAATTGAAGCAAAGATGCTGGTGTTAGCCTCTGCCGATCAGAAAATCGAACGGCATGAATATTCCAGCGCCGATGCGATCAGCATGTTCGAGGCGATGGGTGAGCCGTATAAGACTGAATTGATCAATGACCTCGGTGTCGAGACCGTTTCCGTGTACAGTCAGGGAACATTTGCTGATCTCTGTCGTGGACCGCATCTTCCCTCCACGGCGAAGATAAAAGCGTTTAAACTGCTTTCTATTGCCGGCGCCTACTGGCGCGGCAATGAAAAAAACCGCATGCTTCAGCGCATTTACGGGACCGCTTTTGTCGATAAAAAAGAGCTGGAAGCATATTTGAACCGCCTGGAAGAGGCAAAGCGTCGTGACCATCGCAAGATAGGCAGAGAGCTTGATCTGTTTTCCTTTTCGGATGAGGTCGGCGCCGGTTTCCCGATCTGGCATCCCAAGGGTGCCATGTTGCGTACGATTCTTGAAGATTTTGAACGCAAAGAACATTTGAAGCGTGATTACGACATTGTTGTGGGGCCGCAGATCCTCAAGAGTGAGCTTTGGCAGCGTTCCGGGCACTACGAGAACTACCGTGAAAATATGTATTTCACCGAGGTGGATGAGCAGAGTTACGGCATCAAGCCGATGAACTGTCTCTCTCACATGATGATCTACAAATCGCAGCTGCGCAGCTATCGTGACCTGCCGCTCCGCTTCTTCGAGCTGGGTACGGTTCATCGTCATGAGCGGGCCGGTGTCCTTCACGGGCTTATGCGGGTGCGCTGCTTTACACAGGATGATGCCCATATTCTCTGTACGCCGGAGCAGTTGGACGCAGAGATCAAGGGTGTTATTTCTTTTGTAAATGATGTGATGGCTATTTTCGGTTTTGAGTATGAGATGGAACTTTCTACCCGGCCGGAAAAATCAATCGGGTCTGATGCGGACTGGGAGCAGGCTACAAATGCTCTCCTGTCTGCTCTGAAGGATTCCGGGCGCCCATACGAGATCAATGAAGGAGATGGCGCGTTTTATGGCCCTAAAATAGACATAAAACTGCGCGATTGTCTTGACAGGAGATGGCAGTGTGCTACTATCCAGTGCGATTTTACCCTGCCGGAGCGCTTTGATCTGACCTATATTGCATCTGACGGCGAACGTAAACGGCCTGTCATGGTGCATCGCGTCATCCTCGGGTCGATTGAACGGTTCATTGGTGTTCTTATTGAGCATTTTGCCGGTAGCTTCCCGCTTTGGATATCTCCGGTTCAAGCGATTATCGTTACGGTGACTGATAGCCAGGTGCAGTTTGCCCAGGATGTGTACCGGCAGTTGCGTAATGCCGGAATACGTGTTGAGCGGGATGTTCGTAATGAAAAACTGAGCTTCAAGATTCGCGAAGCCCAGTTGCAGAAGATTCCCTACATGCTGGTTATTGGTGACAAGGAAGTTGAACAGGGTACGGTTACACCGCGCTATCGTGATGGTAAAAATTTGTCAGCCATGAAACCGGAAGAATTTATTGAGTTTGTTACGCAGGAATGTAAAAATTTTAAATAGAGTTAAGTCAGATAGTAGTTGCGAATAAACTGCTGTCAGGGGGTGTCGCCATAGCAAAACCGACCGTCAACATCAATCAGGCCATCAGGGTTTCCGAAGTACGTGTTATTGGTGCAACAGGAGAAGCTCTTGGCGTGCTGGCTCTTTCCGAGGCGCTCGCGCTGGCCGAACAACAGCAGTTGGATCTTGTGGAAGTTTCACCGACGGCAGTTCCTCCTGTCTGCCGGATTATGGACTATGGCAAGTTCAAATATCAGCAGAGCAAGAAGCTGCAGGAAGCTAAAAAGAAACAGGTTCATGTGTTGTTGAAGGAAGTTAAGTTACGGCCCAAAACCGATAGCCACGACCTTGAATTTAAAATTAATAATGTGAAGCGTTTTCTCGAAGAAGGCAATAAAGCCAAAATTACCCTTGTCTTCCGTGGCCGTGAGATTACCCATATGGATGTTGGCCGCGCGGTTATTGAAAAAGTAGCCAAAGAGTTGCAGGATATCTGTGTTATTGAAAACCAGCCCCGCGTAGAGGGGCGTAACATGTATATGATTGTTGCACCGAAACCGAAAAAATAAAAATACCTGAACAGGTCACGTTCTTATAATCAAAGAAGGAGTTTCTTATGCCAAAGATTAAAACCAATCGTGGTGCTGCCAAGCGCTTCAAAAAATCAGCATCAGGTCGCATCAAGCGTGGTAGTGCTTTCACCAGCCACATTCTGACCCCCAAGACAACAAAACGTAAGCGTAATCTTCGTGGCGGTTCCATGGTTGCAGCTGTTGACCAGAAGAACATTGCTCGCCTGATTCCTTACAAATAACAGATCATTTCCTTCTCGCTTACGAGAGGGATGCATAATGCCAAGAACCATGAGGAAATTGTCTCCCCTTATGGATCTGGCCAATTCAGCAACGAAGGAGTAGTGACGTATGGCACGTGTAAAAAGAGGATTTAAAGCGAGACGCAGACGCAACAAGGTATTGAAACTGGCTAAAGGTTACCGTGGCGCACGCAGCAAACTGTTTCGTAGCGCGACAGAAGCGGTTGACCGGGCTTTAAATTATGCCTTCCGTGACCGTCGCGTCAAAAAACGTGATTTCCGCAGCTTGTGGATTGTCCGTATCAACGCAGCATCACGTATCAATGGGTTGTCATACAGCAAGTTCATCTTTGGTCTTAAGAAGGCCAATGTGCAGATCGACCGTAAAGTGTTGGCCGATATTGCTGTGACTGATCCGAATGGATTTGCGCAGATTGCATCACTTGCAAAGGCCGGAATTTAGCTCTTTGTAAGGTTATGTTTGGAAAGGGAATGGGACTGGATCCCATTCCCTTTTTTGTACACAGGCAGAAGATTTCATAACTATTCACTCGAAGGTAATCAACTATGCGGGAACAACTTGAGCAATTGAGAACCGGCGCTCTGCAGTCTATTGCCACAGCGGCCTCGGTAGAGCAGCTTCAGGAAATACGAATTAATCTGCTTGGTCGCAAAGGTGAGTTAACTGCTCTGATGAAGGGGCTTGGTTCACTAGACGCATCTGAGCGTCCGATTGTCGGTCAATTGGTTAATACGGTGCGTGATGTCATCGAATCGGCGCTTGGTGGTGCGATAAAAGCGGCAGAGGAAAAAGCTATTGCTGTCCGGCTCCAATCCGAGCGTATAGATACGTCGCTTCCGGGGCGTCACCCTCTTAAAGGGACTAAGCATCCCATTTCTTTGGTAATCGAAGAAATATGTTCTATTTTTGCCGGGCTGGGATTTTCCGTTGCTGAGGGGCCGGAAATTGAGCATGACTGGTACAATTTTGAGGCTCTCAATTTTCCTCCCGAACACCCTGCCCGTGATATGCAGGACACGTTTTTTGTCGAGAACAATCTGCTGCTGAGGACTCACACTTCACCAGTTCAGATTCGCACCATGCTCAAACAGAAACCTCCGGTTCGCATCATTGCTCCCGGAACCGTGTATCGGTGCGATTCAGATGCGACGCATTCACCGATGTTTCATCAGATCGAAGGGTTGATGGTTGACAGCGGAGTGACGTTTGGTGATCTCAAAGGGATTCTTACCGTGTTTACCAACCAGTTGTTTGGTCAGAAGACCGGTGTCCGTCTTCGTCCCAGTTATTTTCCTTTTACAGAACCTTCAGCTGAGGTTGATATTGCCTGCGTTATCTGCGGCGGCAAAGGGTGCCGTGTTTGCAAAAACAGTGGCTGGCTAGAGATTCTTGGTGCCGGCATGGTTGACCCGGAAGTTTATCGTCACGTTCAATACGATGCGGAAGACATCTCCGGTTTTGCTTTTGGTATGGGTATCGAGCGTATTGCAATGTTAAAGTATGGCATATCCGACATGCGGCTCCTGTTCGAAAATGATGTCCGTTTTCTTCGGCAGTTCTAATTCCACTACATTCATGGTGCTTTAAAATGAACGTTACGTATAACTGGCTAAAAGAGTTTGTAGATTTCGATGAAACGCCTGATGAGCTTGCCGCATTGCTGACCATGCTGGGACTTGAAGTCGAGTCAATGGAAAAGCTGGGTGCCGGGATGGATGATGTCGTGGTGGCTTTGGTTGAGGAGAAACGCCAGCATCCGAATGCCGACAAACTGTCGCTCTGCCGCGTGAATAACGGCACCGAAGTGCTGGATGTCGTCTGTGGAGCCCAGAACTTCAAGCAGGGCGACACGGTCGTATTGGCGCAGACTGGAGCGGTACTTCCCGGTGATTTCAAAATAAAGCGGTCGAAGATTCGCGGTGAAGAGTCGTGCGGAATGCTCTGCTCAGAAAAAGAGCTGGGACTAGCTGAAGAGAGTGCCGGCATTATCGTGCTTCCCCCTGCATTTGCTCCTCTTGGGACGCCGATATTTGCCGCCCTTGGTCTGAAGGATACCCTGTTTGAAATCGGTCTGACCCCAAATCGCTCGGATTGCCTGAGTGTGATCGGCATTGCCCGTGATATAGCTGCCAAGCTCGGCTTGAAGGTGAAGTATCCACAGACCGCTCTGGTTGAGGGGCCTGAAGCCGTTGGTTCTGTTATCGGCGTGACCATTGAAAACCCGGATATCTGCCCTCGTTATGCCGCACGATACATTTCAGGATGCACAATAGCCCCTTCTCCGGAATGGCTGGTCAAGCGCCTCAATGCAATCGGCATTCGCTCGATCAACAACGTGGTTGATGTCACCAATCTGGTCATGATGGAAGTCGGGCAACCGCTTCACGCTTTTGATTGTGACCGTCTGTCCGAAAAACGGATTGTTGTCCGTGCGGCAGGAGACGGTGAGCTGTTTACAACGCTCGACAATCAGCCCCGCGTTCTGACAGCGGGCGATCTTGTCATTTGTGACGCTGAGCGCCCCGTTGCTCTGGCTGGTGTCATGGGAGGTCTGAACTCGGAAATTGAAGGCACGACGACCACGATTCTGTTGGAGAGCGCATTCTTCAAGCCTGCGGCAATTCGCAAGACAGCCAAACGTCTTGGTTTGCATACCGAGTCATCTCACCGTTTTGAGCGCGGTATTGACATCGACAATGTAACTCGTGCGCTCGACAGGGCAGCGTCATTAATAGTTGAACTTGCCGGTGGGGTTATGGCTCTGGGATGTCTGGATGTGTATCCCGGCAAGAGTGAGCGTGCGGCGATACCATTCCGTCCGGAAAAAGCCAACGAGCTGATCGGTATCAACCTGGAGCGTCAGCTGATTATTGACATTCTGACCCGGTTAGAGTGTTTGGTGACGGAGTGTCCTGATGGATCGGTGACAGTGATTCCGCCGCATTACCGGATTGATATCGAGCGGGAGATAGATCTGATCGAAGAGATTGCCCGTTTGAACGGCTATGACAAAATACCTGCTACCATGCCTGTTGCACGGGTTGTTTCTGATCGGCCGACACGGCATCAGGAGATTGAAAAGCAGTTAAGAAATCTTCTCGTTAATAATGGGATGACTGAAATCATAAACTTCAGCTTTACTGCCCCTGAGGCTGCCGGAAAATTGCTCCTGAACGACAACGATCCGCGCCGTCTTGCCATCAGGCTGGCTAATCCGCTAGTTGATGAGCAATCAGTCATGCGGACAACTCTACTCCCCGGGCTTCTGGAGACTACAGCCAAAAACATGAGCTTTCGTTCACTTGACCTCAAGTTATTCGAAATGAGACGTGTTTACCTTCCAGGTGAAGGTGAGGATATGCCTCATGAGCCGCTTTGTATCGTTGGAGCTCTATCAGGTTCGAGAGATGGTGATGGGTGGAGTCGTCCAAATGAACTGGTTGATTTTTATGATGCCAAGGGGATTGTGGAAACAGTTCTCGACTTTCTCGATATCGGCGGAGTGACATGGGTTAACGATAATCCGGAACCGTATTTTCATCCGGGCAAATCGTGCCGGATTCTAGCCGGTCGCGACTGCATCGGTTCTGTTGGGGAACTGCACCCGACTGTTCAGAAAAACTTTGAAATCGAAAAGCCGGTTTTTTGCTTTGAGCTTGATTTCGAAAAACTGGTTAAATATTCACGTACTAAAAAAACGATAACGGCACCATCACGCTTTCCCGACAGTACCCGTGACATCGCCTTGCTGATTCCCGATGAACTTGCAGCAGCAAAAATAGTAGACTGCATCAAAGCGGAAAAAGCTAAAGAAATTGAGCATGTTCAGATATTTGACGTGTACCGTGGCAAAGGGGTTGCCGAAGGGTATAAAAGTGTTGCGGTGCGGATACGATATCGCTCTTTCGAACGGACACTTGCTGACGAAGAGATATCCTCTCTCCATAATAAGATTGTTGCCAGCTTGACTGATAAATTACAGATAACAGTGCGATAAAATTATTGCGTAATGCATGACCCTGTGCTATAAAATTTCTCCTTTTGATTCAGTGCATTAACCGGTAAGGATTGAGGTAATTATGACAAAAGCAGACATCGTTGAACGCATCCATCAGAAGATCGGTTTTTCGAAAAAAGAATCCGCAGAAATGGTTGAGACTGTTTTTGGACTTCTTAAAACTACGTTGGAGGCGGGAGAGAAAATCAAGATTGCCGGTTTTGGTAATTTTGTCGTAAAGCAGAAAGCAGATCGTCGCGGTCGTAATCCGCAGACAGGTGAAACTATAACGATTAATGCTCGTAGAATCCTGACGTTCAAGCCGAGCCAGGTTCTGAAAAACTCAATTAATGTTGAGGCAAAATAAACGTATTGCAGGGTTGTTCTGCCATGGCTACAACGCTTCCTGATAAACTATTTTATAAAATTGGTGAAGTTGCTGAAGTAGTTGGTGTTCGTACATCGGTATTGCGTTTTTGGGAATCTGAATTTACTTTTCTTAAGCCGACTAAAAGCAGTACAGGACAACGGCTGTATTCAAAGAATGAAGTCGAGTTGGTGTTGCAGGTAAAAGACCTGTTGTACAATGAAAAATTTACCATCGAGGGCGTGAAGAAGCGTATTTCCTCAAAAGGAAAATTGCTTAAGCCTGAAGAACGTACCGATTATGTTTCCGTCAAAGATTGTAGTGAAGTGCTTAAAGCTGTTCGTAATGATCTGATCACATTGCGAAAGTTATTGTAGTTTGTTTATCGGTGCGTAGCGCAGCCTGGTAGCGCACTAGACTGGGGGTCTAGTGGTCGCAAGTTCGAATCTTGTCGCACCGACCATAAACAAAAAGGGGCTTGGCCAAACTGGCTGAGCCCTTTTTTGTTTATGTTTTTTGGTCTATTTAGTTTTATGAGTGCGTAAGCTAGTTGTCGCCATTGTTGTTGCGTATCTATATGCTGCGTTGGCGTCCCTGGCTGTGTCTGTAATTAATATATGCTGTCTGAGGTACTCCTATGTGGGCTAGGAGAAAAGGCAGGCTAGGCGCGGTGTGAGAAGGTTTGTGGGTGTCGTATGTGAGAGTGTGAAGCAATGTGTTGTACGTAAAAAACCACCCGGAAAAAGTTTCCGGATGGCTTTTTTGTTTTGGTGGGCGAAACAGGGATCGAACCTGTGACATCCAGCTTGTAAGGCTGGCGCTCTCCCAGCTGAGCTATTCGCCCTAATATGGCGGGGGTTGACGGGGCTCGAACCCGCGACTTCCAGCGTGACAGGCTGGCACTCTAACCAACTGAGCTACAACCCCTCAGCACTTTTAGAAAATTACTTCTTTTTCTTCGGTGCGACGTTAACGGCTTCTTTCAGAGTTTTACCTGGTTTGAACTTAGGAATAGTTGCAGCAGGGATATCAATTTTCTTGCCGGTCTGTGGGTTCTGACCTTTACGTGCAGCGCGTTTTGCAGTGGAGAATGTACCGAAGCCGACAAGGCTGAGTTTATCTCCGCTTTTCAGAGCAGCAGTTACGCTGGCGATAAATGCAGCAACAGCTTTTTCAGCTTCTACTTTTTTCAGGCCGGCCTGTTCTGCTACTGAACTGATCAATTCTGCTTTTGTCACGTTACACCTCCAAGATTTTTGATTATTAATTGCAAAGCGAATCACTGTTTATCAGATGTTCTTGAATTGTGTCAAGTGTTTTTTCTTGCAAACATGCATGTTCTGGGCGGTTGAGTAGGTTGTAGAAAATAATAAAAAATTAAATAATACAAACTAATCATGTAACATGCTGAAATAAAAAGCAAATCATGCCGCTTCTTTTAGTTCGTGATCATATACAATGATCGGCTTTTCTTTGTGATAGATAACATCTTCACTGATAACAACTTCCTGAACATTCGGTTGAGACGGGACTTCGTACATAATATCGAGCATGGAATTTTCCATAATTGCCCGCAAGCCACGAGCGCCGGTATTACGTTTCAGGGCTTCTTTGGCAATTGCGATCAACGACCCGTCAGTGAAACGGAGTCGGACGTTTTCAAGATCAAAAAGCTTCTGATACTGTTTTACCAGAGAATTCTTAGGTTCTTTTAAGATCTGTACCAGTGCCTCTTCATCCAGTTCAGCCAGAGTTGCAAGCATCGGAAGGCGCCCAATAAACTCGGGGATATAACCGTACTTCAGAAGGTCTTCCGGAGTCAGACTTTTAAGCAGCTCACCCAATTTTTTCTCTTCGCGTTTCTTGATGTCAGCACCAAAACCGAGCGATTTTTTGCCGATGCGTTGCTGAATAACTGTTTCCAGTCCGGCAAAGGCGCCTCCGCAGATAAAGAGGATGTTAGTGGTGTCCACCTTCATGAACTCTTGTTGCGGGTGTTTTCTGCCCCCTTTGGGAGGGATACTGGCTACGGTGCCTTCGATGATTTTGAGGAGCGCCTGCTGAACGCCTTCACCGGAAACATCTCGAGTGATCGAAGGCGAATCGGACTTGCGGGCAATTTTGTCAATCTCGTCAATATAGACAATGCCTTTCTGGGCGCGTTCTACGTCATAATCAGCCGCCTGTAGGAGCGTGAGGATGATGTTTTCAACATCCTCACCAACATAGCCAGCTTCGGTAAGATTGGTGGCATCCGCCATAGCAAACGGAACCTTGAGAATACGGGCCAGCGTCTGGGCAAGAAGCGTCTTGCCTGACCCGGTCGGTCCGAGCAGCAGTATATTACTCTTCTGCATTTCAACTTCGCCTGGTTTGCCGCCGGACTCAATCCGCTTGTAGTGGTTGTAGACCGCTACGGAAAGAACCTTTTTGGCCATTTCCTGGCCGATGACGTATTCATCAAGGATGTCTTTGATTTCACGCGGCTTCGGGAGTTTGTTCAGATCCGGACCGGTTGTTTCTTCCAGCTTCATCTCTTCGGCAATGATGTCATTACATAACTCTATGCACTCATCGCATATAAATACGGCCGGGCCAGCAATCAGCTTTTTAACATCTTCCTGACTCTTTCCGCAGAAAGAACAGGTGAGATTTTCCTGCGTTGTGCCACGACGACTCATAGCGTGTCTCCAGTGAGCGGTTTACGGGTGAATATTGCATCAATTAAACCATACTCTTTTGCGTCTTCGGCGGACATAAAAAAGTCTCGTTCAGTGTCAGCTTCAACCTTCTCTTTTTTCTGGCCGGACATTTCAGCCAGAAGTTCATTAAGTTCATCCTTCATGCGCAGGATTTCTCTGGCATGAATGCTGATATCTGTCGCCTGCCCTTGGAAACCTCCCAGCGGCTGGTGAATCATGATTCTTGAGTGGCTGAGGCTGTAGCGTTTGCCTTTTTCGCCTGCCGTAAGCAGGAACGCGCCCATTGAGGCTGCCTGTCCGACACAAATAGTGGAAACAGGAGCCTTGATATAGCGCATGGTGTCAAAGATGGCCATGCCGGCTGTCACAACACCGCCCGGAGAATTTATATACAGATGAATGTCCTTGTCAGGATCCTCTGCCTCAAGGAAGAGCAGTTGGGCGATGATGAGGTTTGCCACATTGTCGTCAATTGCTCCGCCGAGAAAAAGTATGCGTTCTTTGAGGAGCCGGGAATAAATATCATATGCCCGTTCACCCCTGCCGCTCTGCTCTACAACCATCGGGATATACATGTGTGAAACTCTCCTTAGGCTGCTTTTAACTGCTCTGCGTCGACTTCGGTGACCACGGCGTTCTCGATGAGGATCGCTATGGCTTTATCCTCTTTTATTTCCGAGATGATTGAGTTTTTGGCGTTCGGGTTTGCTGTATAGTATTCTTTGATACGATCGAGCATTTCCGCGTTTCCTGCTGCAATTTTCTCGTAATGGGCTGTCAGGTCTTCATCGGATACGGAGATGTTTTCCTTTTCCACGAGAGCCATCAGCAACAGGCCGCCTCTTACCTTGTCGATCGCATCATCGCGGAAACGGGCGCGGAAACCTTCAGCGTCGAGTCCCATCATTTCCAGAGACATCTGCTGGCTCTTCAGGCGGTTTTTCAGGTTCTCAAACATGTGATCCAATTGACGCTTTACCATTGATTCGGGAACATCTAACGGATTTCTTTTGATCAGATCCTGGATGACGCGTTCTTTAAACTCGTTCTCTATGCGATCTTTCTCATGCTTCTCGTGATACTCTACCATTTTGGCCCGCAGGTCTTCGATGGTGTCGTACTCGCCGAACTGCTGTGCGAAATCGTTATCCAGTTCTGGAAGTTCCTTGCGCTTGATCTCTTTAACGGTAACGCTGAAAATGCCTTTTTTTGCAGCCTCTTCCGAAGCTTCGTCTCCTGCCGGAAGATCGAGGGTGAACTCCTTGGAGTCGCCGGCTTTCAGGCCGATCAATTGCTCTTCAAAGCCTGGCAGCAGACGGTTGGAGCCAACTTCAACCTCAGCACTCTGATTGCCGCTGTTTTCTTCAGGTGAACCTTCGACGGTAATAGAATAATCGACAGAAACAGTGTGGCCATTTTCAATAGCGGCGCCTTCATCAAGCGGAATCAATTGCGCCATATTTTCCTGCATACGTTTCAGTTCTGCATCGACGTTTTCCGGTTTCGGGGCAAACTTTTCTTTGTTTGCGACAAGGCCGGTATATTCATTCAGCAGGATCTGCGGCATGACTTCGCACAGAGCGCTGTATTTGAACGGAACGCCTGGTTCAAGGATATCGCTCTCGATAACGGGAGAATCAATCGGCTCTACCTTGTGGTCATCAAGCGCCTTGTAGAGCGTCTGCTGATAGAGGCGGCGCATGACGTCGTCACGCATGGCATCGGCGTAGGTGCGCTTGATGAGTTGCATCGGTGCCTTGCCGGGGCGGAAACCCTGGAGCTTGGCTTTTTTCTGGATTGCGGCATACGCCTTGTCAATTTCTTCGTTAACCTGTGCAACGGGAATTTCGATGGTAACTTTCTTCTGAACCGAACTGATGTCTTCGACGTGAACCTGCATGATGGCTATCCTCTTCTATGGTGAAATGTAATGTTTGCATGTGAAGAACTTACGAAACAAACATCGGGAAATTTGGATGGTGCGAGAGAGGAGACTTGAACTCCTATACCGTGAGGTGCCAGATCCTAAGTCTGGTGCGTCTGCCAATTCCGCCACTCTCGCATCTGTCGTGAACCATGAAACGATTGATCATGGTTTTAGCTTGCCTGGATAAAAAGATTTATAAAGATAGGTGATAATCTTTAATAGGTCAAGGAATTATTAAATAATATGCGGTATACCTATCCGCCTGCCAGCTTTACCTTGAAACCGCACGCCTGTAGTTCTGCCGCAATCGTATCGCGATGATCGCCCTGGATTTCGATAATGCCGTCCTTGACCGTGCCGCCGCAACCGCACTTTTTCTTGAGCGTTCCTGCAAGTTCCTTAAGCTCATGCGCCGGAAGCATTATGCCGTTAATGACGATTACGGTGCCGCCGCCGCGCCCTTTAACTTCGCGGCGCAGCCGGACAAAACCGTCATTTATCTGGGGCGCCGGTTTTGCTGCGGAACTGTTCTGTTTCTGTTTTATTCGCCCAGATTCTGTTGAATAAACGGGGATGCTGTCGGCCCAATTTGTCATTTGCCCCAATCCCTCGCATATCTGAAATCGCGGTCGATCGTGCGGTTTGACACCTTGGCGATGACCGGCAGGCGTCGCTTGAAATGTGAATTCTGAATCTTGTCGTAGATCGACTCGACAAACTCGCTCTCGAAACCGCCGGCAACCAGCTCCGCCTTTGTCCAGCGTTGATCCACCATGCGGTAGAGCAGTTCATCCACCTGGCGGTATGAAAAGCCAAGCTCTTCTTCGTCGGTCTGCCCGGCCCAGAGGTCGGCGGAGGGCTTCTTGTCGATCACTTCCTGCGGAACGCCCATGGCTTCCGAAAGCTGCCAAACCTGGCTTTTGTAGATGTCGCCGATCGGGTTCAAAGCTGAGGCCATATCGCCATAGAGCGTGCCGTAGCCCAGCAGCAGTTCCGTTTTGTTGCTGGTGCCAAGCACCAGGGCGCGCAGCAGCGCCGAATGATCGAACAGGATCGTCATCCGCTCACGGGCCATCTTGTTGCCGCGCCGCATGTTGTTGGCGTCGGAGAACAGGTCGAAATAGGCGTCCACCATCGGCGTGATCGGCACTACCGAAAAATTGACCCCGCATGCCTTGGCCACCAGCCGCGCATGCGCCTCGCTCTCCGGGTTGCTGGACTTGTAGGGCATGCAGATGGCATGGACGTTGTCCGGCCCCAGTGCCTCGGCGGCGATGAACGCCACCAGGGCGGAATCAATCCCGCCGGACAGTCCCAGTACCACGTTGCTGACGCCGACTTTGCGCACTTCATCCCGCACAAAGCCGACCAGCAGTTTTCTCAGTAAATCCGTATTGGCAACCAGTGCGGACATCAGCGCCCCCTTTCACGGGCGATGCGCCCCAGTTCCTGCATCGTCACGAACAGGTTCTCGTCCCGCATCATCGGCGAAAAAATCCGTTCCCGGCGCAGTGCACCCTCATTGACGGATGCAGTGACCTGGTCTGTTTCCATCAGTGCGCCGCGCACGACCGATTCTCCCGATGGGGCGATATATTCCGAGCCTCCCCAGAAATTGACGCCATCCTCGAAACCGACCCGGTTGCAGTAGAGCACCCGGCAGTTGAGGAACAGGGCGGTGGTCGAGGTCAGCTTTTGCCACGCCGAAGCCGAACCGAGCGAGTCCCCTTCGATGCCGCGCGCCGGGCTGCTGGAGAGGCAGAGCAGCGTCGTTGCGCCGTCCATGGCCAGGATATAGGAGGCGGACAGGTGCCACATGTCCTCGCAGATCAGCATGCCGAAACGGCCGAATTTGGTGTCAAATGCCCGGAACGCTTCGCCACGGGCCAGGTAGCGCTGCTCGTCGAACAACCCGTAGGTTGGCAGGTATACCTTGCGGTGCAGGTGGCGGATGGCGCCGTCTTCCAGGTAGAGAGCCGAGTTGAAAAAGTGATAGTCATCGGTCTCTTCGACAAAACCGATGGCGATGGAAATGTCTTTGGAAAGCTCGATCAGCCGGAGGATTTCGGGGGCATCGATGCGCCGGGCAACCTCGGGTACCAGGTCTTTCAGGAAATAGCCGGACAGAGCCAGTTCCGGGAAAACGATCAGGTCTGCTCCCGCTGCTTGCGCCGAGGCGATCTCTTCTTCGATGAGCGCCAGATTGTCGGCAACGCAGCCGAGCTTGGGTTTGATTTGCGCCAGAACGGCGGTGAAATCCATGACAACTCCTAAAATTGTAATACATTACCTGAAACTAATCGCATATTCTTCGTACTTAGTTATCGTTCTGGGTGTCCTCAATGACGCTAAACTCGGCATTAACTTTCATGCTTTCAGTCCGCACTTTCTGGCTGATTTCCATGATCAGTTTTCTGCGACTTTTGGCAACAATCGATGAGTTCATCTGTTTCAAGGGATCAAGCACAACTACATGAGTGGTTTGCGCCTTCATAAAACAACCTCTCGTCAATATGCCAAGTCAAAAGCGTTTTTGATATGGTCGATGGCGTGCTGGCCGCCAGTATGCAACAGAATAGCGATAACGTCAAACCGTGCGTTGGTGTCATGCAGCTTCTTTTTCGAGAGCCAGGTCAGCGCCGCCTTGGAAATCTGGCGCTGTTTGAACGGGGTCACCGCCAGCTGCGGCACGCCGTAGGACAGCCCGGTGCGGGCCTTGACCTCGACGAAGACCAGGCTCTTGTCCCCCGGATCACTGGCAATGATGTCAACCTCGCCCCCCTTGCAGCGGAAGTTGCGCTCCACGATCCGGTAGCCGCGCGCGATCAGGAAATTTGTCGCAACCTCTTCGCCCAGTTCGCCGGTACCTTTGTTGCCAGAGGTTGCGGGGGGAGGGGAGGGGGCTTTTGAGAGGAGGTTTTTAAAAGGGTTCACTGGGGTGCCTTATGCACAGATTCTTTCTGGCGTTAGTGTCGTCTTTCATGCGTCACATACTGCTTTGTGCATACAACAGTGTTGGTGACATCCAATTCATAAACAAAGGAGTGCACTCGTCGCCCGACAAAATCGTCGGTATGCTCTCCATAAGCTCCTTTTTCACCGGCGATAATCCATACCGGAGATAAGCTTTCTTTCTCCAACAGTTCAATAAATGCTGCCTTATCTATCAACGCTGCGCTTGGCCCCAGTTCATGAATCGAAGGGTCTTTAAATAGCGTCAAGCCTGAATGATTGGCAAAACACAATTCCCGCCCATCTACGAGTTGCATGCCGAGCTTTTGTATAATCCATGGTGCTGGAAGATAAAAACTTAGATTTTGCTCCAGAGAATAGTCATACCCTCCAGTCCCCTTCTCAATTTCCGAAACTGTTGGCAATACTTTGCCACTATATCCGGTGTGCCAGTCGGTGGTTTTCCATTCGTCCTCAATTGAGCACGCTGGATGCCAAGGATACTCACCAACAAAGGAGTCTCCCAGGTGGACTGCTGTAGGCAATGCATGAGTATCAATCAAAGTCTGTTTAGCAATTGCAGCAATAAATCGCTTCGTTTGATTTTTCGGAAGCACAATACACCAGATACGACACCAAGAGTCGATGTGCGAGCCCATATCGTATGGCGTACCATAATGCTTGAATCCTTTCAGCACCAGCCAGCGTTGATCGCTCAATGGTTCAGTTACATCAATGAATGAAGCGCAGTTGAGTTGATCTGAATCGTTGTCCAGCCAAAGCTGCTGTTCGCTTTTATTCAAGTGTTTCAACCGAAGCGACACCGGCGACCACCACACTGCCGGATGCTTCTTCCAACCATCATCTTGAGTTTTTTTGATCAATAAAGAGGGGTCAATATTTCGTTCCGAAATTTGCCAAGATCCTTTATATGCTTCAGCTTCATCACTGAAACTGGATTTGTAGATCAGGTTGTCAGCCATTCGAGCCAGCAATTCATATAATGCGAGCCACTGGTATTTCTTGCCGATGCGCTCTATATGCTTGTCATTGCGGCCTCTCCCAGTGCCAATTCGTTTATCAAATTCTCCAAAAAACTCATTTGACCAGCCATATTCATGAGCCCGCTTGCATACCCATCGTTGTGCCAATAACACATCAAATGAATCAGGTCTATCACTCGTATAACCGTTTATCAACCCTGATAGATAATGCCGTGCGCACGTTTGATAATTGTACTGAAAATTATTATCAAGGACATCGAGTAGCGCGTTTTCAAGCTCTTTGAACCGCTCTTCATTCTCCTTTCTACGCTGCCAATAGTCGTCACTTTTTGAGACAAACCTGATTTTTATGGGAGTAGATATATCCGACTTATCACTTTCGTCGTCAGAATTATCTTTCAGATCTTCTTTAAAACACTTCCTACAAAATTCGAGGAGATCGGAGAGATGTTGTCGCTGGGCATCTGTCCCATTTTCTGAAACATATTCTGTAAATTTTATGAAAGCCTCGAACGGGGACAATGCAGCGCTATTGCCAAGGGGGGTTGCCGTCCAGTGGCTGACAACCGGGGCAATATATACTTGGCAAAATCTCCGGTCCATTCACTGCCAGCTGATTGAACAATTTCATCTCTGTAGGCATCACGACTATCTGTATATTTTTCCAGCTCTTTTTCTGAAACATACTCAATTGGCCAATCGCTGCTATATGGTGGACGAATCAGCTCCAGTTCAATGCCAGCAGGTAACACACCCAAATAGTTTGCATATTCGGCAATGCCACGAGCATAGTCGCGTAACAGTACATGAGCAGGCGGTTTACCATCTGCAAATTGCCAGTCATAAACCGCCGTTGCTAGTACAGCTACCCCGTCATGAGATTTAGCCTGTAGAGCCGCACCATAAATGGCAGCCAACATTCGCTCAATGACGTAAAGGTCATCAACAAGTCGAAAGCGCTCAATCAGAGTGAATGCCAATGCCAAACGCGGCGCGAGCAATGCTGACAGTGATTTTGTGGCTCGATCCCGAATAGTTCGGTGTGATGTTGAGAACAACCATGTTAAGGCAATTGCCGATAACTCAGCGCGTACTGGTTCAATATCGTCAAAACCTGATTCCAATGCCCAGCAAAGCAGTATGTCGAGTGGAGAACCCTCTTCCAGGCCGAGCTCTGCTATTGGCACAGACCAGTAGGCATCTCGTTCCGGCATAGTGAGCGGTGCCAGTTTGTCATGAAGATAACGGCTGTTAAAAGGGTTGTCCGGTCCTGTGGTTACTGCAATTAACGTTGTCAGCCAATGGTTCTGGTGTCTATTTGAATACTGTATTACGAGATTTTTTGTTTTCTCCGTGAACTTATCCTGTCGGCGCAAAAGCAGGCTATTCAAAAAAGCTTCTTCAATAACCCAATTACAGTCTTCTTCCGAAAATAGCTCAGGGAACTCGATATCCGCTTGTTCTGGCAGGATAACCGCCAATGCGTCAACAATACCAGCGAAGCGATAAATATCGTCCCTTTCCAAAAAGAGCTGTAGCGGGCTGGTGGCTTCCAGCGGTCGCAAAGAATGGCAATTTTGAAGATGGGTCTGAAGCAAATATGAGGCAATCTGAAAGTCGCTGAAACGTTCAAAGGTAAAACGCACCTGCTCTTCAAGCTGATTTGTTCCAGTATATACAGGCTCAATCGTTATGATGCCTTCATGCTCAAGCTCACTCACCAAGCTTCGATCCTGTTGCCCCATTGACGGCAACACGGTTTCCAAACAGGAGATTGCATCATCTAAAGGGAGATATGAAGAGCATGTTGATAGCATGCGTTGGGTCAGCCCGTCCAATGCACGTTGGACAATTTTCTGGTACTTATCCAATCTCATCCGTGTTTCAATTGCCTTGGTCAAGGACTGCAGATAAAAGCTGAAATACTGTGATATCCCTTGTACGCCTCGTGGAAACTCCTTTAAACCCTGGTTATCCAGGCTGTCACAGCATGTTTTGAGAAATAGTGGATTATTGAATTCAGGTAATAAGTTTGGAGCACTCGGGCGCACGACGTTCCGTTGGGCCAAATACGCACGCGCAGCACGTCCACCATCGTCGGAAAATCCATGATGTTCAATGCGTGGTAGGCTTTCGCAGAGTGGAGAATCCGCAGGAAACAGTGCATTTAGATAGGTGGATCGACATGAAACGATCAGCGAAACATGTGGGAACCGCTTCACTTCACTAATTAGTGTCGCAAGATGCTCGCTCCACAATTCAATGCCGTATCGTTCGTTCAACGCATCAATCATAATCACAGCACGTTGTCCCGCAGCCTGGCCTGCGGCATCCAAGGCACCAAGAAAAGCATCAAACGTCAATCCGCGCATATCCAAATGCTCTAAAATCTGGGTACGGGGGTCTTGTGGAAAGAACTGGCTGCTGATCAGCAAAATGGCGGGACACCCGTTTTTAATGGTGTCGGCAGCTATATCAGCCAACAGATGCGACTTCCCAACTCCGGCATCGCCAAAAACTAATACTGCATGCTCGTTTGCCAGTTTCCAGGCTTTGCTATGAAGAACCTCGTTGAGGTCACTAACTGAATTCTTGAATTCGAATAACGAGTTGAGAGCCGTACGACTCGTTTTCCTTATGGAGTCGTCAACATCCTCCTTGTCAAGTGGCCATAGGAACTCGAAACATTCACGAACCACATTATTCAAATCATCAACCAATGACCTCCACTCTGTTAGCGGGAAATCCTCTGCAACTGAAAAATGTCCCCTCATGGATTCAATAAATTTTTGCCCATGCTCATTCAGTGACTGAAGTGTTGTTTGCGGCAATGGTGTACTGATCAGAGTCGTTTTTAACGACTTAAACTTCTTGTGAAGTTGTTGAACTAACACTGTACGCTGGTCGTCAAGTGCTACATCACGCATAATTCCCAAAAAGGATTGCCTGATCGGTAACGAAACATGAAATTGCGGGGTATAGCGTGCTCCTAGAACATCACAGGAAATTCTGAATTTGCTGAGAAACCATTCAGTTGAAAAATGCAACTCATCAAAGAAAAACTGCATTCTTCCAGAATAATACGGGTCTTGACGGTATAGTCTCTCCCGGATATTTGTTGCTTGCCAAAGCTCAATATCTACCGTGCGACCTAGCTTTGTTATTTCTTTAAGACGAGCAGCTTTCCAATCTTCCCAGCGCTGTCCTTCCGATTTCTCTTTTCCGGTTCGCCCATCTTTGAGATCGATTGGCAAACAAACAATGTATCTTATTAATCTTGGATGTTTTTCAATGGCGTGGGAAAATGATTCCGTTAATTGAGAGGCTTGTCCTGATGTGAAACCATCGAAAAACTTTGCCTGCCAACCAATCTCGGTATTGTCTGCGTTATGAAGAAAACACTCAACTCCGGCGTCGGCACCAGAACCTTTACGTACAAACGACGTTCCTGGCTGCCTTGCTTCCAATGAGGCCAACTGGCAACATAGCTCCTCGAATGAGTAATGTTTGCTTCCATTCAATGCTCTGATTTTCAAAAGGTCGGCTGCAGCCATGTAAAAGCCTTCTACTAGACAAATTCGTTATTATGAGCCATTCGCGCTGTGTTTGCCGCCACCTGTGCTACAGATAGCTTTATCGCTCAGCCTCCAAGCACCTTCGCCGTCGCAGCAATCACCTTCCTGAACTCCTCACTTGACCCCGCCCACTCAACAAGATCAACCTGAAACGGCAGGTCACTGTCTTCATACACAGTGATAGGTGAGCAGCTAATCTGCTACATCTTCACCACGACCTTGCGTATTTCCTTCATTGGATAATGTTTGCCATTACCTGTTGCCAGCGTTGCTCCTGTACAAAACGCGGTTGCCGCAATCAGGCAATCATCCAGTTCCAGGGCATGGCTTTTTGTTGTCCCTTTAAAACTCCCTGCCTTCTCCGCTATTGTCCGGTTTATCTCGACAATCTTGAGCGAGTCCACCAGCCTCCTCGTTGCCTGCTCTTCATGCGGACGCATACCGGTCCAGATCTCCGCAATGGAAATCACCGAACAACACAGCTCATGCTCTTCCAGACTGTCCGCAAGAAAATCCCGAGCCGCCACATTGCCGCGCAGCAGGTTGATAAGGATATCGGTATCCAGAAGCAGGCTGCTCATGTGGTACGATCCAGACGGGTAGATTTGCGTTGGCTCCGGACATAGTGGTCAACGCCATCTTTCAGCTCAGGATGGTCTTCATCTTTCCATGCGCCAAAACTATTCTTCAAGGCATTCTTCATCTTTTCGCGCTGAAGCTCCTTGCGTATTGCCTCCGCAACAAACCGGCTTTGCTGACGCATGCCAACCAGTTGTTTTAGATCATTCAAAAGGTCATCGGGAATCATGAAATTTGCCTGACGCGCTAAAACCGTCATATAGGCTCCTTTCTATTATTTATTATAGGATATTTTATAGAATGTGCAGGTGGGAGTCAATACGTCTTTGCGTCAAAGCAGATTCACGGCTGCCCTGCCAAAAAATCACCATCATCAAAGCAGCCATCACCATTCAATCCGCGAATGCGATAGTACTTGTCCAGCTCTTCCTCGAAACGCACCCGGTCAATGGGATGGATATCGATCTCGTCGCCGCTGCTCCCGGCCTCCGAGAAAAACCGCTCCGGCAACATATCGTCTTTGCGCGAGAAACCGTTGGCGCAGTTGTAAAAGCGCTCGGTCAGCACGATGCGTTTGCCGATCTCCTTCAGACGCTGCGGCGAATAGGCGATGCCGGTGACGGCGGTCAGCAGCTCGGCGTACTCTTCCAGGCTGGCGCCGAAGAAGGCGAATTTGCAGGCGACCAGACTGTCAACGGCGGCGTTGGTGTCCTCGGCGATGCTGATGATACGGGCTTTGCCCGAGAAGGAGAAACGGTCGGTCGGCACCGGTTTGCGCAGGATTTCGTGGGAGATGGGGTAGGCGCGCAGGTGGCAGCCGCCCCGGTTGCTGGTGCAGTAGGCCAGCGCCATGCCGTAGGCGCCGCGCGGGTCGTAGGCCGGCAGTTCCAGCGATTTGACGCTCATGGAAAGTTCCGGGTGCCCCAGTTGCTCCGACAGACGGCGCGAGCCGAGCGCCAGCAGTTCGCCATCTCCCTGCCGGTTGGCGATGTCGTTCAGCAGCCCCGGCAGCTCTTCGGCGGTCGGAAACACGCCCCTGATTTCCCCCCACGCCGAAAGGGTGGCTGCTGCCGTGATGGTGTCCATGCCCAGTTCGTTGCACAGGTCATTCGATTTAATAATGCTGTGCAGGGCGTCAATGTTGTTCAGCGCGCCGAAATGGGAAACGGTTTCGTATTCCGGCAGCGCCTTGCCTGCTCCGGATGATTTTTTGCACTGGATCGGACAGCCGTAGCAGCCGTCTTTTTTTGCTCCGCAGGCTTCTTTTATCGTCGGGCCGGAATAGTTGCCGGAATTTTCGAAGAAGGTCTTGCGGAAGTTTGCCGTCGGGGCCATGCGGCGCTGTGCCATCAGATCGACCAGCACCGGAGTGCCGAACTCGGAAATTCCCAGGGGCCCGAAGATCACCGGCGATGCCTTGAACAGGCGCATGATGTCCTGGCGGGCCTTGTCAAACAGTACCGGGTCGGCAATGTTGGTTTTCTGCTCGCCGGTTACCGTTACCGCCTTCAGGTTCTTGATCCCCATGACCGCGCCCATGCCGCCGCGGCCGACCGAGTTCCCTTCCCCCATCATGATATTGGCAAAGAGGACGCCGTTTTCTCCGGCCGGGCCGATGGCCGCCACGCTGCCCCGTTCCTTCAGCGCGGCAAAGGTGTCAGGAAGGTCGCATCCCCACAGTGCCACCGCAGGGATTATCTCGACGTTGCCGGGGGCAATGGCGAGCATGACCGGCCAGGGGCTTCTGCCGGTGATCATCAGAGCATCAATGCCGGATGCCTTCAGGCGCCAGGCAAAGCGACCTCCGGCGGAACAGTCGTAAATGGTGCCGGTCAGCGGTGAACGGGAGACAACGGACAAACGGGCTGAGGTAGGGGAAGGGGTGCCGCACAAGGGTCCGACGGCGAAGATCAGCGGCATGTCGGGATCGAACGGGTCGAGGTGGTAGTAGTCGCGCATCAGCCGTACGCCGAGGCCGCGCCCCCCCAGGTATTCTTCCAGCAGGGTGCGGGGGATTTCCTCGATGTGCGAGGTGCCGGTCGTCAGGTCAACCTTGAGTATTCTGCCGTGCCAGCCGTTCATCGCGGTACACCGCACGCCGCAATTGCTGCCTGCAGTTCCAGCGGGGTATGGACAAAGCAGTCGGCCCCGGCCAGTTCGTCCCGGTTGCCATAGCCCCAGGTGCAGGCGATCGCGGTGATGTTGGCCCGCTTGCCGGCTTCGATGTCGTTGATGCTGTCGCCGACCATGACGCACTCGAATGGCGCGTACCCCAGTTTTTCCGCTTCTTTGAGCAGGGGGAGGGGAGACGGTTTGCACTCCGGGTAGGTATTGCCGCCGCAGATGTTTTCGAACCGGTCATGGATGCCGAGCTCGCGGAGGATCAGCCTGCTCAACTCTTCATGCTTGTTGGAGATGACCACCATCCTGATGTCGCGGGCGGCCAGCTCGTGGAGCGTTTCCGGAATACCGGGATAGAGGCGGCTTTTGTCGGCAATGTGCTGCCCGTTGTACTCCAGAAACAGGTCAAGCGCACGGCTGATATCAGGGGCGGCATGGCCGGGCAGAACCTGCTCGATCAGATTGCGGGCCCCTTTGCCGACTTTCAGGCGCACTTCGCCCTCGCTCAGCGGTGCCAGGGAAAAGGCGCCCCTGATATGGTTGACGGCATCGGTCAGATCCTGTAGCGAGTCAACCAGGGTGCCGTCAAGATCGAAGAAGGCGGCCCGGATGATCATGCTGCCGGTGATTTTTTGGCGGTGTCGGGTTTGGGGAAAACGATCACGGGTGTTTTGGCGGCACGGTAGAGGAGGAAGGTCTTGCCCAAAATCTGCGCGACCTCGGCCTGGCATGCTTCGGCCAGGGCATCGGACGCCTCGTGTTTGTCCAGCATGCAGCTCTCAAGGAGCTTGACCTTGATCAGTTCGTGGTGATCGAGTGAAACATTGACTTCGGCGATCAAAGCCTCTTCAATCTCTTTTTTGCCGATCTGGATGAGTGGTTTCAGCTTGTGCCCGAGGGCGCGCAGATGGCGTTTCTGTTTTCCGGTCAGCATAAATGTGTAAACTCCTGATGAGGCAAAATAATAGCTGTTGAAAGCTATATCATATCGGGTGAGTAGCTGGCAAATTACATTTCCAAGTGTGTCAGCCATATGCCAAAACCGTCAAGCAATTCGCGCCATCACTGGTTTTTATGGTTTAAGAAGCCGTTCAAGTTCATCCGGCGTGGAAATCGCAGGGTAGCAGGTGCCCGGCACGCAGAGCGAGAGGACGGGGAGGCCGCTTGATTCTTCACACCGGATTACCATATTGTTGATGGAATGACGGTGAAGCGCGGTATTGAGCGCACATGCTGCCGGAGTGCCGGTCGCGCCACTGAAAGTGGCAATGGCCGGCTCAGAGTCAATCCGCGCCAGTACCTGCAATGCTCCCAGATGACCGAGCGGATTACGTTGCAGGTCGTCAGAAATGCCACCCAGCGCCGCCCGGGCGGCATCAAGCAGTTCCGGCGTGTCGTCAATCCAGGCCAGTCGATAGAGGGCATGGGCGGCACGGGAAAGGGCCGACGGGGTCACGCCGTCATGATCGGATGATACTCGTGCGGGCATCTGCTCGGCGTCGTGGCCGGTCAGAGTGAATTCGCCGGAGGCGGAATCGCGGAAAAGGCGCTGCATATCATTCGCAAGAATACGCGCTTCGTTCAGCCATTGAGCGTCAAGCGTTGCCTCATACAGATCCAGCAGACCTCCGGTCAAAAATGCGTAATCCTCCAGGAAAGCGGGAATTTCCGAAGCGCCGTTCAGATAGCTGCGCAGCAGCCTGCCGTCGGGCCGGCGCAGATTGGCGAGGATGAACGATGCCGCCCGGTCGGCAGCGGAGATGTATTCCGGGTTGTTGAATGCGATCCCGGCAGTGGCAAGTGCGGACAGCATCAGGCCGTTCCACGAGGTGATGATCTTGTCGTCCCTGAGCGGCCGGATGCGCCTTTCGCGCCGCTCCAGAAGAAGGGAACGGCATCGGCTGAGGATTTCTGCAGTTTCCTCGAAATTCAGCCCATTGAGTCGGCAGAACTCTTCCAGAACGACCGGAGCGGTCAGGATGGCGCGTTCTTCAAAGTTCCCTTCCTCGGTTACGGCATGGAAGCGGCAGAACAGCCCGGCATCCCGGCCAAGGCAGGCGTTAATCTCCTTTTTGGTCCAGAGGTAGAAGGTCCCCTCGACCCCCTCGGAATCCGCATCAAGAGCGGCGCAGAACGCCCCTTGCGGGGATATAAGCTCCCGCAGGGCAAACGCGAAGATATCCTCGCTCATGGCCCGGAAAAAGTTGTCGCCGGTGGCCAGCCAGGCGTCAACCGCCACCCGTGCCAGCATGGCCTGATCATAGAGCATCTTCTCAAAGTGGGGTGCCAGCCAGTATTGATCAACCGAATAGCGGTGCAGCCCGCCTCCCAGCTGATCCCAGATGCCGCCGGAGCGCATCCGGCGCAGGGTGTGCAGCGCCATCCCCAACGCCGCTTCCCCTCCCTGTTCAATCAGCCAGCTCAGATAGATCGGCATGGGAAATTGGGG
>Ga0209212_1000912_pt1 | contig 53219 bp, 57 predicted proteins | sample RifGroC2_FD_183996 | JGI IMG/M metagenome (GOLD analysis project Ga0209212, IMG submission 183996) | Groundwater microbial communities from Rifle, Colorado, USA - Groundwater C2 (SPAdes) (version 2) | ecosystem: Environmental > Aquatic > Deep subsurface > Groundwater | place: Rifle, Colorado...
CCTAAACGTCTCTCTTCTTAGAGAAACTGTTTTGTATTATCAGAACAAGGCGTTTGAGTTTAAGAGAATCAAGAGTGCGATAACCCCGGCCACTGACCCTAGTTTGAACAACTGATTAAGAAAGCAATACGCCACCATCTACCACAACTTGTGAACCGGTCATATAGCTTGCGAGATCGGAAGCGAGGAATAATGCGACTTTGCCGATGTCGTCTGGGTCACCCATACGTTTCATTGGTATTTTTTCCAGGAATTTTTTAAGTATTGCTTCCATCTCGGGCGTTACTGGCTTACCGGCTCCGGTTCCTGGCGTGGCAATGCCACCTGGGGCGATGGCGTTGACTTGGATATTATGTGGTGCAAGTTCCAGCGCAGTGTTTTTGCTAAATCCCCAGAGCCCATGTTTAGAAGCATCGTAGACCGCCAGTCCGACAGAGGAAGGATGGAGAGCATCAATTGATGTGATATTAATAATCTTGCCGCCTCTCCCTTGTTTAATCATCACTTCGGATACAGCTTTGGTGAAAAGAAAAACGCTCTTGAGATTGACGGCCAATATTTTTTCAAAATCGGCAGAGGTCATTTGCATGACTGGAATGATTGGATAAATACCGGCGTTGTTTACGAGAATATCAACGCCGCCGTACGTTTCTACTGTAAAATCGGTTGCCCGCTTCACGTCTTCTCCGCTTGCGACATCGGTTTGTATAAACGCCGCCTTGAAACCATCATCAGTTAATTCTTTGACAGCCTTATTACCGGCTTCTTCATTAAGATCCGCAATCACCATATGTGCTCCTGCTTCGGCCAGGCGGTAGGCAATGCCAAAACCAATGCCCATGGCGCCACCGGTGACGATGGCGGTCTTCTCCGTGAGATCAATAACTTCTTTTAGGGGTGATAATTTCATGATAGTTATTCTGTTGTCTTGCCGTCAAAATGTTCAGTATCGGCTTCCGCTTCGGTTTTTGTCTTATGGATCACTTTATCCCGATGATGTGGTGGCATGTAGAGAGTGTAGAGCTTCATGGGGTTGGAGCCGGTATTGATGACGTTGTGCGACGTACCGGCCGGAACGATGATGACGCTGCCGTCTATAATGTCACGGGAAATACCACTTAAAATTGCTGTGCCCACGCCTTGTTCCACGCGTAGAAACTGGTCGACATCATGTACCTCTTCGCCAATCTCTTCTCCGGCCAGAAGTGACATCAGCACAAGCTGGCTATTTTTATCAGTATATAAAACTTTGCGAAAATTCTCATTTTCGAGCGAGAGTTTTTCAATGTTGGTGACATAACCTTTCATAACTACATTTTAGCACAAGATGAAAAAGACGCGATTTCGTATCGCGCCTTTTTCATCTGGTGTCCCCGGCAGGAATCGGACCTGCATAACTGGCTTAGAAGTCCAGTGTTCTATCCATTGAACTACGGGGACAAGGGGGTAACAGAGAATATGCTAGCATATTCTCTGTTTCCGAACGCAGTTCTCGATACGAAATGACAAGGAACAAGCTTGCTGCTGGGTTGATCTTTTGGTATATTGAGAGTATGAGAAAGACGACCAAAAATACATCATATGCAGTTATTTTCACTCCGGCTGAGGAAGGCGGTTATACTGCCACCGTTCCAGTTTTACCAGGTTGTATTTCTGAAGGCGACACCTTCGAAGAAGCGCAAAGAAATATCTCCGAAGCTATTGAACTTTATATAGATATTGTAAGACCAAAAATTAAAAAATCAAAACTCGCAGATTTTGTTATTGCTCCGGTGAGTGTTGGCGCTTGAGAATAGCATGGTGAAAATTCCTCAACTGACTTCCGCGCAGGTTGAGAAATTGTTGATTGGGAAAAATTTTGTTTTTGTAAGACAGAAAGGGAGTCACAAGATTTTTACGAATGGAGGCCTTGTTGTTGTCGTGCCATTTAGGCGGAAACCTTTGAAAAAAGGAACACTCGTTGCAATTTTAAAACGAGCTGGTTTGAAGTAAATCTCGGGTAATTAGATATCTCAATTTCTCTGCTGAGCAAGTTTTTTCACGGCGTTGGAAACGGCCAACACTACTTTTCTGTCAAAGAGGTCTGGAATGATTTTCTCTCTAGTTGGTCTCTTGACCACGGCCGCAAGTGCGAAAGCCGCGCTAATTTTCATTTCATCGGTGATTTCGGATATGCGGGATTCTATCGCACCTTTGAAAATTCCCGGGTAGACAAGAACATTATTAATTTGGTTTGGGAAATCGGAGCGGCCGGAGGCGACGATAGCTGCTCCGGCGCGCTTGGCCTTGCCCGGCATAATTTCAGGCGTGGGGTTAGCCATGGCAAAGACGATCGCTCCCTTAGCCATAGTTTTGACGTCGGAGGCCTTAAGTAGATTGCCCTTCGAGACTCCGATGAAGACATCAGAATTATTGAGAGCGTCAGTTAGGAGCCCGGAAATATTTTCTTTGTTTGTGATTTTGAGAATCTCCTTTTTGATAGGGGTTAGGTCGCGTCGTTTCCCGCTAACTATTCCTTGACTGTCACAAACCACAATATTGTGCACTCCGTAGTGATGAAGCAATTTTGCGATAGCCACTCCGGCCGCGCCCGCGCCATTTATGACCACGCGTATGGATTCTTTTTTCTTTCTAACCACTTTTAAAGCATTAATCAGCCCGGCGAGGACTACGATCGCCGTGCCATGCTGGTCATCGTGCATCACGGGTATAGAAAGTTCTTTTTTCAGACGCGCTTCAATCTCGAAACAGCGCGGCGCAGAAATATCTTCCAAGTTGATGCCGCCAAATGTCGGGGCAATCGCCTTGACTGCCGCTACTATTTCATCAGCATTCTGCGTAGAGAGCACAATCGGGAAGCCGTCAATATTTGCAAAACGTTTAAAAAGTACGGCCTTGCCTTCCATTATGGGGAGCGCCGCTTCGGGGCCGATGTTGCCGAGTCCGAGCACAGCCGAGCCATCTGAGACAATAGCCACGCCGTTCTTAGTGGCAGTAAGATCGTACGTAAGAGCTTTATTTTTGGCTATAGCGAGTGCCGGTCCGGCAACGCCCGGCGTATAGGCGATAGATAAATCATGGCGATTATTTATCGGAAGTTTCCCGATCACCGAAATTTTCCCGCGTGTTTTCTTGTGTGCCGCGATGCTTAATTTTTGATAATCTTTTTTCATAAGCAGTTCATTATATCATTGCTCATACCATAAGGATTCGATCGGATCTTTGCGCGCAGCTTTCCTCGCGGGATATATACCAAACACCACACCGATAAGGACGGAGACAAAAACACCAATAAATACGGCGGAAACGGGAAACACAAATTTCCATTCAGGATTTACGAATGCTTGCATGAAAAGCGAAACACTGTAAGAAAAGAAAACCCCGAATATCATGCCAATAATTCCGCCTATGGTAGTGATCAAAACTGACTCAAGCAAAAATTGTTCCAAAATGGTATCTTTTGTCGCGCCAACCGCTTTGAGAATGCCGATTTCTTTTGTCCGCTCGGTAACCGATACAAGCATGATGTTCATGATACCGACGCCACCGACAATAAGAGAAATGGTGGCGACTGCGATAAGAAGTGTAGCGAAAATATCGGTCACAGCTTGGACACGGAGCGCAGCATCGGCCTGCGTATCAACAAAAAAATCATCCTTTGATGGATCGGTGATATCGTGTAGTTCCCGGAGTGTTGCCTCAATATCTCTCACAATCAAGGGGATAACTTTATTGGACGATGCCTCAAGAATGATGCGATTATAGTATTTCGTCCCTATAATGTAATCCTGTACCGTTGTATATGGGATCACCATAAATTCGTCAACATTGAAAATGGTGATATTCCCAACAGATGGCAGGACGCCAATCACCCGAAACGATCTTCCTTTGATTTTTATCATTTCTCCCACCGCATCCGAAGGCCCAAAAAGTTCGTCTTTTATCTTCGATCCGAGAACGACTATAGATGCCCGATTCCGCGTCTCTTCTGCAGAAAAAATACGGCCTTCAACTGGATATACCTGAAAAATGTGGAACAACTCCTCATTTGACCCAATAAGAGTTCCTCGCTCAGTTTCACCTGCAAATTCTGATGTTTCTGGCTGAAAAATGATAGGAGATAATGCCACGACGTTTCGTACCCTTGAACTATCTTGCAAGGCCTCATATTCCCGTTCTTTTAGTGTATCTGTGAGAAGCTCGAGGATATCGGCCGGCCCCTTTGGTTCTCTGCCGGCCGCGACCAGAACCGTCTGGGATCCAAGACCACTTAACTCCTCGACTATCAGTTCCTCTGCAGCCTCCCCCAGAGACACAACAATGATAATTGAGCCAACACCGATGACAATTCCCAGAATAGTAAAAAACGTGCGCCATCCATTTTTCCGCAATTCCTGCCACGTAATTCGTATAAGGTCTCTCCAGAGCATGAATGTATTTTTATTGAACACTTGCCGCATTCCCGCGCTCATCAGATACGAGAAGTCCATCCCGTATGCTTAAAAGGCGTGGGGCATGCTTTGAAATCTCACGATCATGGCTGATAAGGATAATAGTTCGACCTTCTGTGTGAAGCGCCTGAAAAACATCCATGACGTTTGCTCCCGATTGAGAATCCAGATTTCCCGTAGGCTCATCGGCAAATATCACTCGCGGATTATTGACAATTGCCCGGGCGATTGCGACACGCTGCTTCTCTCCACCGGACAACTCAAAGGGTCGGTGATAAATCCGATGGCTCATTCCAACGCTCTCAAGAGCATGTCCCACGATAGTATTCCGTTCTCGACGGTTCACTTTCGCGTATAGAAGTGGCCGTGCGACATTTTCTTCGACCGTATCGCGAGGAAGAAGGTTAAATGACTGAAACACAAATCCCATTTTTTGGTTTCTAATACGCGCGCATTCGTCATCGGAATATTCACTCATTGATTTTCCCTCAAATCGGTAGCTTCCAGTTGTCGGACGGTCTAAAAAGCCGAGAATATGGAGAAGCGTTGATTTCCCCGACCCCGATGGACCAACAATCGCAACAAACTCGCCCTCTTCCACCGAAAACGATATATCGCGGATGGCAACCGTTTGGGCCTCGCTTTTTCCATATACCTTTCCAAGGCCTGAAACATTAATGATTGCCATAGAGATTAATACACGACTACGGACTCTCCTTCCGAAAGTCCTTCTGTGATTTCCACGAATCCTTTTGAATCGACAATGCCGACTTCCACCTTTCTCTCTTCGGGTTCGTTTCGCGCGTTTGCTACCCGAATATAGCGATTCTCGCCACGTCGGATAACGGCTCGCTGGGGTACCGCGAGGACGTCGGTTTTCTCGCTGGTAACAATATTAATGTTTGCCGTCATGCCGGATTTTATCCGCAGATCCTGCGTCTCGAATTCAAGAGTGCTTTTGTATGTTGCAACGCCCTGAATAATCTCTTCCGCGGGTTCGATATTAGTGAGGATCGCAGGGAAAGGTTCTCCTGATCCGTACGCATCAAGCGTTACTATAGCATGATCGTCTATTTTCACTTTTGTGATATCTGCTTCGGGAATATTGACGCGTATGAGATAATGGGTTGCCATTGCTGTTACGATGACCTTTCCCGAAACGATTGCTTCCCCCTTTTTTGTCTCAAAGCGAGAAATGACACCTGTAATTGGAGAACGGATAACTGTTTTGGAAAAATCTGATTTTACTTTGAGAACTTGTGCCTCGGCGCGCTTAACACGCGCGCGCGCCGCATCAATTTCATCTTGGGTGAATCCTGCCCGCACTTTTCTCCGTTCTCCCTCCGTCAGGCGTAGAGTGGATACAGCGCTATTGAATTTCTCTTCTGAAAGAATAAGCGCAATTCGGACGGATTCGACATTGGCTCGTCCCGCACTAACATCTGCGCGGTAGTTGTCAAGCGTTTCCTGCGTGAGACTTATCGAAGAGGTGACAGGGTCGAGGAAAAACGTTGTATTGCGAAGGATGGCACGAACAGAATCGATGGCCACGTATGACTGAGCTATAACGGTAGAAAAATCGAGGGTGCCAGTAAGTTCTGATATGTCTTTGTGCCAGTCGTTCAAAAGTAGCTCGACACTCGCGCGGCCTGATTCAATTGACTGTCGAATCGCTGAATTACCTCCCGAAATGGCAAGCTCAGGTCTTGGACTCTGGGGATAATTGATAAATCGATCAAGGCGATTTCGTATCGCGTCGTCAACTTTCGTATATGTGTCGATAATCCGTGCAAGGAGTTCGTTTCTAGAATCTTCGATGGCACGCTCTGCATTTTTGACCCTTATGTTCGCGATGTCATTATCCTCTTCGGTTGGACCTTTTTCAGTGCCTGAAAGATCAGCCTTTTCTGCGGCAAGATCAGCTTCGGCGCGGGCAAGGTCGGCGAGAAGATCGGAGTTTTCAAGCTCGACTAGGAGCATGCCCGCCACAACTTTTTCGCCTACGGAAGTATATACGTTCTTCACTTTTCCGTTACGTTCGAATGAAAGCTCAACTTTTTTTTCGGGCTCGACGATTCCGTTCAGTGATACCACACGCTTGAGCGACATTCGTTTTACTTGATAGGCAAATGTAGAGCCCTCCTCGAAATCATTATTTGGAGCGTAGAAAAAGTACCACCCCGCGACACCGGTTGAAACAATAAGCAGAACGACAAGAGAAATAGTAAAACGCATTATGGATATTGGTTATGCTCTCTAAATAATACAGGAAGATAGGAACGTATTTTCAAAAGCCACGAATGAGGAAATTCAAGAAGAATAATAAGAGAGATTAGTATCCAGAATACAACAGAGATCATACTGCCGAGATCTCCATAGGTATACTCACATAATAATCCATCGGTAGTGCAAGACAGGAGAAGGCCCACCTCGTCGACAACAAGTCCGAGGCCAACACCGATCATGCGAGATAAAAAAAGCTTTTTCCTCTCGTGAGTACGCCCGCTTTCTTCCGGTTCGAGAAGAAGCAAGGCGATGGCGCCGATCGATATTAGAATGATACCAGTATAGAAATGATGAATATGGTATCCAGCGATTTGAAGTTGCCACGGGGAAAAGATGCCGAGAAGCCGTGCCGCTCCGACGGAAAAAAGAAACGCGATAAGAAGCGTAAAAAGAAAGTGCGTTCTTCCATGGAGTAGGTGTGATACAAAAAGGAATGCCCACCTTTTAACTTGACGAAACATCAACCTTAATTATACTCTCGAAGAAGTCCGAGGACAAGAAAAAAAGTTACAAATGACCACTGTTTCTTGTCGATATCCATCCGTTAAGGAAATGTGAGAAATCCTCATGTCGCGCCTCCATGCCGATTTCTTTCATATGTTCAATTGGGTGTGATTCCGGAGTTCTCTCGTAATGACCCCTTATTTCACCATCCTTGAAAATTCTTAAATGGTATTGATATTGAAACCCATGGAATCGTCTAAGATTTAATACTTCACCGTCATCAATCCATGTAATAAGGCATGTCCAGAATCGCTTTCGCCACAGAAATTTTTCCAAATCACCGACTGTTTTCCCCGCTTTCAAATAACCGAGATGGTAACGTTGCTTCCCGCAATGGTGAACCACGTGGGAATAAAGAAGGAAATTCCTGATATACGGGTGTATTGGCGCCCAAAAACGCCAGATAAATCGAATGAAAGAATCAAATTTTATATTCATTTGAGTTTAGTGGGCGGTAGAGGACTCGAACCCCTGGCATCTTCGGTGTAAACGAAGCGCTCTACCAACTGAGCTAACCGCCCTTCTATACATCAGGGTAAACCCTAATGGCACGATGTTATCATATATTATATGCTCTGTGTACGAGCACGTGGCGGAATTGGCAGACGCGCTGGCTTCAGGAGCCAGTGGGAGCAATCTCGTGGAGGTTCAAATCCTCTCGTGCTCACTCATGACTGATTTATCCAAAAACATTCTCTACGAAGACAATGACATTGTCGCGCTCGACAAGCCGGCTGGATTGGTAGTACACCCCGTACCACAGCGAGCTGGGTACGGGGCAAGTCCGGATAGTGTAAGTGAGTGGTTCGTGAGTAAATATCCAGAATCTAAAAATGTTGGAGAGCCTATGGGTGATATAGAAAGGCCTGGAATAGTGCATAGAATAGATCGAGAAACTTCGGGGGTGCTACTTCTCGCCAAAACGAAAAAAGGCCACGCGTGTCTCAAAGAGCAATTCCAAAAAAGAGAGATTGAAAAAATCTACCACCTTTTTGTAAGTGGCAATCTTAAAGATGACCGGGGCACTATTGATTTGCCGATAGGCAGGGGCAGAGGCAATTTTAGAAAATGGGAGGCGAGACCCGCCCGCCTCGCAAGCGAGAGCGTTGCGGGTGGGGGGGAGAAACGTGAAGCCATTACGTATTTCCAAGTGCTGAAACGAGCGGAAGATGGAAGCGTTACTTTTGTCGAAGCCAAACCGAAGACGGGCAGGACTCACCAAATTCGAGTACATTTCAAGGCGCTTCACCACCCGCTTGTTTGTGACAAACTCTACGCACCCAACAAACCATGTCTCCTTGACTTTAATCGCCTCGCTCTCCACGCCCGCGCCATCACTTTCAAAACCGTAGGCGGCAAAAAAGTCACAATTGAAGCCCCGTATCCGGAAGATTTCCAAAAAGCATCAAAAAACCTTATTTAGAGCCATAAATCTGGGTGTCAGAAAAATCCTTGACATATAGCTTGTTTGGGTGTACAATTGAAGCAGATAAATAAAGCTCTTTTACAGGACTATTTGTGAGAAATTCGCCATAGCTTTGAGTGTGCAAGGTCTTGCCTTGTATTTTCGGAGCTATGGCGACATGGTGTCGCTAAGCCCCCACAACCTCGGGTAGAGGGAAGCTCTTGGCTTTCAGCCGAAGGGAGATTATCATGGCCAAGTACAGCAACGTGACCGCAGGGCAGACGGAAGCCTGTATCAACCGCATGGGCGGTTGGGAGAACTTCCTCCGTTTCATCGGTGGGCAGGGCAGGATCGTCTTCGAGACGATTCTCACCATCATCCGCACTGTGGTGGTTTTTTCCAAACCGGCAGTTACCACCTCGAAGGAGTACTTCAAGGAAGCCGGGGTGCGATGGATGGGGAAAAACTTCGAGACCCAGTTCTTGGGCCTCGAAGTCGAGGCGACGGAGGAGGTCGAGCTCGCTGTCCGCAAGCTTGAACAGGCGTCGCTCGACGCCCCAATCCTCGCCGAGCTTGGCGGCAAGGCCGAGCTCACAGTCTCCCAGTTCCAGACGTTCCTTGCAGCCAATCGCGGCTCGTCGGAGTGGTTCGTCTTTTACCTCAAGGGTAAGGACGGAAACCTCTGGGCCGTGGACGCGCTCTGGAGCGCTGACGACGTCGGCTGGAGCGTCAATGCCAACTCGGTCGGCAGTCCGCGCAGGTGGGACGCAGACCGCCAGGTCGTTTCTCGCAACTAGACCCTTTGACTCCTGCCGAAGGCAGGATGACACTGGGCCCAAGGGCACTTCGCAAGAGGTGCCCTTTCTTTATATAATTCAATCAATCTGCTGGCACTCTCGACTAAGGTTTGGGGTGGCAGATGAAAACCGGATAATCCGGTTTCAAAAAATAAAATAGTTGGTGCGAAGCGCTAACGAGTAGAGACTCGGAATTCGATACAGTCTCAAGAATAATCGCGAGACGGTGGCATAGATGGCGCTTGGCACGAAACGACTCTGGGCCGTGAACGCGAACTGGAACGCTGACAACGACGGCTGGAACGTCAATGCCAACTCGGTCGACAATCCGAACAGGTGGAACGCAGACAACCAGGTCGTTTCTCGAAACTCTTCAGTTTCTCCCACTCTTATGGGCGGGAGTTTTTGTTTAAGATTCCCTTTTTCCAACCGCCCAGCTCTCGACCGATTTCCTCAAGCTTTTCAAGAAATTCAACATATTGCTTGGTAGTCATCAGTTTATTCTCCCACAAGATTTCCGAGAAAAATTTAATTCTGTCTATTTTCAATATTGCTTGCTCTAGGAAAGGGATCTTATTTGAAAGAGAAGCGTATCTGCCTTTGTAAGTCAGTTCCAAGGTTTCAAGAAATAAATCATCTATTTTCTCCCCGATGCCAAAGCGTTCTGGCTTAGATATTTTTTTATACAATTTTAACCAATATGTGTAAGTATTCTTTTCCTTAAAAAGTACCGAAGGTACTTTTGCGGGGGGGGGGTAATGTTAGTCTTATCCATATGTACGAGCTTATCATATCTTTGGAAAATCTTTTTGACGCATGGCAAGAGTTCCTTAAAGGAAAGAGAAAACGCAAAGACGTGGCTGAATTCTCCGAAAACCTTTCAAAAAATATATACAATCTTCATTTGGATTTAGTCAACAAAACCTACCAACACGGTTCCTACCACGCCTTCAATATTTCAGATCCGAAACCTAGGAACATTCATAAAGCCACGGTGCGAGACAGATTGCTCCACCATGCCATCTATAGAGTTCTATATCCATATTTCGATAAAAAATTCATTTCCGACTCTTATTCTTGCCGCTTGAATAAAGGCACGCATAAAGCGATAAGACAGTTTCAAAGATACTTTTGGAAAGTGAGCCAAAATAATACTAAACAATGCTGGGTATTGAAGTGTGATATTAAGAAGTTCTTTGCCTCTATTGACCACAGTATATTGATAGTAATTCTAAAGAAGCATATTCATGATGCAGACGCTATCCGACTCCTCGAGACAATAATTGGAAGTTTCTACTCAACACAACCAGATAAGGGTTTACCTCTCGGTAATCTCACCTCACAACTTCTAGTGAATATATACATGAATGAGTTTGACCAATTTATAAAACATAGACTTAAGGTGAAATACTATATTAGATATGCTGATGATTTTGTAGTTCTCTCACGAGATAGAAACTTCCTACTTCAAAATGTACGATATATCGTACATTTTCTTTATGAAAGGTTGATACTCTCACTTCACCCAGGCAAAGTTTTTATCAAAACTTTTGCTTCCGGGGTAGATTTTCTTGGTTGGGTACGCTTCCCAAACTACCGGATCTTGAGAACCACGACTAAAAGAAGAATGTTAAAAAAGCTTTCCAAGAATCCTTCTAAAGAAATTATCACTTCCTATCGGGGGCTCTTGAAACACGGAAATACATATAAACTACTGGCTAACCCAGATAGTTTGTCTTGAGGCGGGTACTATGTTAAATTGTCTGCTACCAATATGACAGCAAATAGGATAATCAGCCCGGTAAATATTGAAGAGAGGCAAGGGCTCGACTTGCGGTCGGGGGATACTGTGCGCGTCTGGCAGAAAATTGTCGAGAAGGGCAAGACCCGCTTGCAGGCCTTTGAAGGCTTGGTGCTGGCGCGTAAACACGGCAGGGAAGCGGGCGCCACTTTCACTGTCAGGAACGTATCTTCCGGTGTGGGCGTGGAAAAGATTTTCCCGCTCTATTCTCCCGTGATAGATAAGATTGAAGTGGTTAAGCGCTCAAAGATTCGCCGCGCCAAGCTCTACCACATCCGAGAAAAAGCGGCCAAAGAAATCAGCCGTCAGATGAGAAATATTCGAATGGCGAAAGAAGTTGAAGAAGTGGTTTCTAAAGCAGAAGCAAAGTAATATTAACAACAATGCGCGGGTGCTGTAACGGTAGCCAGGCTGGCTTGAGGTGCCAGTGTCCGCAAGGGCGTGGAGGTTCAAATCCTCTCCCGCGCACCCGGTTATCCCCTCTGTTTCTGGGAAACTCCACAATACGGTTTGCTGACCAAAAGCGGTATAATATTTTGTATGCCACTTTTGAAGAAATGCAAACTTTGTAAGGCCGTATTCAAGACAAAACTTTCTTATGTGAAAAATGGGTGGGGTAAATATTGTTCGGCAGAATGTCATCATACTAGTATGAAAAATGGGAAAGTGGTGGCATGTCATACTTGCGACAAGGAAGTATATAAATCATTAAAGGCTCTGAGAATTTCTAAAAGTCGAAAATGGTTTTGTTCCAAGAGCTGCCAGACAACTTGGCGCAATACTGAGTTTAGTGGAGCCAAACATGCTAACTACACAAATGGTCAGTTTACGTATCGGAGTCTGTTGAGCAGAACTAAAATTCCTAAGAAATGTAGATTGTGTAAAACTGAAGATATCAGAATACTCGCCGTTCATCATGTAGACGAAAACAGAAGTAATAACAAAGTAGAAAACTTGATATGGTTGTGTCATAATTGCCACCACCTTGTACATCGGTACGAGGGAATGAAAGAAAAATTGATGGCGGCTATGGTGTAATAGTAGCATTAGAGTTTGTGGAACTCTCAGATCCGGAGCATAACCGGATAGCCGCCCCTTTTAGAGAAGTATTCTTAAAAAATGGAGCTAGCCACAGATAATTGAAAGATAAACTAAGAAAAACTTTTTTGTTTTGAACTGATATACTTTGGGTATGAACAAAACACTTTCCATCAGTGGCGCCATCGTTTTCCTACTTGCGGGAGGGGTGTGGTGGTCAAAATCACTAGAATCAAATGACCCAAATATTGTCGCCACTGGTGGTATACACTGGCACCCTCAACTTGAGATTTACGTTAAAGGAGAAAAACAAAATATCCCACAAAATATTGGTTTAGGTGTGGTTCATCAACCTGTGCATACCCACGAAGACCTGCCGCTCCTTCATCTTGAATTCGGTGGGCGCGTAACTAAAGATGATATAAAACTTGGCAACTTTTTTCGCAACTGGGGCAAAGACATGAATGAATTCGGAATGAATATGAAAATGGCAGTCAATGGAGAAGAAAATACAGAATTTGGCGATTACGTCATGCGCGACAAGGACAAAATCGAGCTTAATTTCGATTAAGTTATCTGTATCGCTTAATTTGACCAATAGGGCCTAGGGGTATATACTAATTTCGTAATCTTATGAAATATCTCGCGTCATTATTGTTAATAATGAGTTTTGTCGGAATAGGCATATTTGGTTTGGAAGCTTTGGATCACAGCATGAGACATGGACAGTCTGATTGCGTTGCTTCGATCGTGACCAATACTCTTTGCCCCGTCAATCTTAGGAGTATCATTACACACCATTTTGCTGCCATCCAATCTTTCTTTAACGTTCCGATAAGCACTCTTGTCTTTTCTGTAATTTTGTTGATCGCAGTTTCTATAATAGGCCCCATCTATCTTTTCAAGTTTCGATTCTTATATAGCCAATTTATTACACAGAGATCTGAAGATTATAGACTCAGATTTAATTTAGGTAGACACAAACTTATTTCCTGGATAGCCCTTTTCGAACTTAGCCCCTCCTTCTAAAAGCGCGTCTGAAGGCTTGTCTTTCTTTCGTGCCGTATCTATTCCTGTTCGGGGTTATTATCAGTACTATCAATTAACTAAACTTAATGGAAAGTAAAACAATTATTGGCGTTCTCCTCATAATTCTCGTAATTGCGGGACTGTTGTGGTGGGGCCGCCCAGCTCAAGAATCAGTTTCAGCAAATCCAAATTCAAGTCCTTCTGTAAATGCTCTAGAAGCTTTGGAAACTTTATATGATTTTGGCAAGATAAGCATGGCTCAAGGTAAGGTGGAGAAAACCTTTGAGATAAGTAACGCGGATAGCCAAGACATAATTCTCGAAAGAATTACCACCTCGTGCATGTGCACTGTAGCTTATTTGGAAACCGTAGATGGTGATGCAGAAAAAGGGCCTTTCAGCATGGTAGGACATGGCGGAACCGTACCCAAGGCCAATGAAATTATTAAGCCTGGTGAATCAAGAAAAATCAGGGTAGTTTTTGACCCCAATGCTCACGGGCCAGCTGGCGTAGGGATAATTAATAGAGTAGTTACATTGGAAGACAGCCTAGGACGTGTACTCGAGTTCCAGATTAAAGCGGTGGTTACGCCATAAGGTATGAAAAGAGTAATAACTTTCATCTTAATTATCGCTGTAGCTGTGGCAGGCGTCGCTCTCTTGAAGCAAAGTAGTCTAGCATCAGAGCTCTTGTGGAATGTAAGTGGCCAAGGCAGTTGGCTTCTGCCGCTTGTACTTATAGCAGCAATTCTCGACAGCGTACATCCGTGCTCATTCTCCATTCTTCTCATTACGATTGCTTTTCTCTTTGGTCTACAGATGACCCGGAAGAAAATCATCCAAATAGGTGGGACTTACATAGCAGGCATATTTACCGCATATCTCTTGATTGGTCTGGGAATTCTTAGAGTCTTGCACATCTTCAATACGCCCCACTTCATGGGCAAGCTTGGAGCGGGCCTCTTAATAACCTTCGGTGTCCTGAATCTCCTTAACAGATTTTTCCAGAATTTCCCCATCAAACTCAAAGTTCCAAGTGTTTCCCATAAATGGATGAGTGAGCTCATGGGAAAAGTCTCACTACCAGCCGCGTTCGGCCTGGGGCTTCTGGTTGGCTTGTGCCAATTCCCTTGCATGGGTGGTCCGTACTTAATGGTGATTGGGCTCTTGAGAGATCAAGTGACATATTTCTCTGGCTTTTGGTATCTCTTCCTCTACAATCTTCTCCTGATAGTACCCCTCGCAACTGTTCTTTGGATTACCTCGGATAAGCTGGTTGTAGATAAAATGCAAGAGTGGAAAAGAACTAGGATCCAGACTGTGAGATTATGGGCTGGCATTGCCATGATTGTTATCGGAATTCTCGTATTGTTCATCTAATCCATTAATCCATGATGACTCACTTAAAAATCTGCTGGATCTGCGTAACAATAAGCGGTCTCTGGCTTGTTATGAGCGCGCTTGTTGCGTGGCGTATTATGCCATTTGAAGTCTTGCAGTTTCCTATAGCGCTTCTCATGGGTGGCAGTGTTGTTGGTATTACTTATCAACGCCGCTCTCTCCGATGGAAAATTACAACTATTGCAATCGGTATGCCATTTGCATTTGTGTTGATTACCAATCTCACTAAAGTTACTGTCTTTATTGAATTAATCGTATTACTCATCATTGCTTATAAGCTCTTTGTCCATAGTGACAATAATGGTAGTAAAGAGCATGTACACGAACTTGAAGAGCAGATGAAGCAATGCTGCTAAAAACAAAAACATGGAAAACGAAAAAAAGGATAATCCATATATATTACCAATAGCCGTTATCGTCGCGGGAATCATGGTCGCAGGAGCTATGGTCTATAACAATGGGAATCGTTCGTTGCAAGCACAAACTGCAAAGAATTCTAACGCGCAAAATGTTCAAGCAATCTTAGCAGATGGCGGAAGCATTTTGCCGCTTGAGGCAGAAGAGAAAATGCTGGCTACTTTAGTCGCAAACGGGTCTACTGATCCTTCTAAACTGCCGCAAGTAACGGAACTTAATCTATTGTGGGCATATGGCTTGGCTAATAAAAATCAGGTTCTTGAGAGCGGACCGATTATGGACCCGAGATATGGCGGACCTACAAACATGGCATCAGTTGGGGGTTGGACGGTAACGACCGGATCGGTAATGAATCATTACAGCAAACATATTCTAGCTACACTCACACCAGATCAGCAGTCATTTGTGGAGAAAATTGTAAAAGGTATTTACAGACCATGTTGCAACAACTCGACGCATTTCCCGGACTGCAATCACGGCATGGCCATGCTCGGACTTCTTGAATACCTGGCATCGCAAGGAGCCACAGAGGGAGAGATGTGGAATGCGGCCATAACGGCCAACATGAGATGGTTCCCGGATCAATATCAGACAATTGCTCAATATCTCAAAATAAAAGGCATTGATTCAAAGACTGTAACTCCACAAATGCTTCTTGGTGCGGAATATTCAAGCGGTTCAGGCTTTGCAAGAATTGCTGCTCAAGTTCCTCAGTCGGGGCAACAGGGGGGTGGGAGTGGTTGTGGAGTAGGGACCGGAGAAACGGTTGTACCACGAGGGCAGCAGGGCGGATGTGGCATATAACTTATCCACAGTATGTTTGACAGATAGGGTATGGGGGTATAGAGTATGGGCATGTTAGATCAAAAGCTAAAAAAGAAAGCTACTCACCGAGCTAGAATCATTCGTGGCCAACTTGATGGCCTTATAAAGGCAATAGAAGAGGAGAGATACTGTATTGACTTGATAACACAGTCTCGATCAATACAGCTATCGCTCAAGAGTATGGATAGGTTGCTTTTGGCTAACCATCTTCATGGTCATGTGAAGCACATGCTCAATGACAAAAAACAGGAGGCCAAAGCCATTAAAGAACTTGTAGACCTGTACGCGTTATCAAATAAATAGAAAAATAATAAATTAAATTTATGGAACAATTATCATTAAAATCGTATGGTTGGAAATGTGTTCTTGGTGCCGAGGCAGCATACGTTCTTTGTGTGTTGGGCGGATTTCTGCCACTTCGCAGTGTACAGGGTATTGAGCTTCATCACAGACTCTTTGAAACGCTTCCGGGCTTTACTTGGATCAGTTTCGGTAGCTTCATGCTCGGTGCAATCTATATGTTCATCTTTGCTTGGATTTTTGCTTCCTATTTCGTGTGGATGCATAATTCAAGCCTTATTAACAAATAACTATGCAAACATGGATTGTCATAGGGGGGGTTGCGTTAATGGCAATAGCTCACTTCTTTATGATGGGCAAATCACATAAACACTCTAATCAAGAAAAAACGACCACTGACGGAGAAGATAAAAACAAAGATAACAAGGGCAAAAACCATTCAGGTCATGACTGTTGTCACTAACGTCGTAAAACCAGTTCTATACGGAATGCTCGCAAGCGTAATTTTGCTTGGAGTTTATTTTGTCGTGCTTACATTGGTCTCCGGCTGGAGCTTTGCTCAAAGTCAGTTCGCAATCTATTGGTATTTTATTATCAGTTTGGTAGTAGGTTTCGGAATTCAGATTGGTCTGTACTCTTACCTGAAACAACTTGTGGAAAATAGTAGCATGGCTATGGAGGGCAAGACTGTGGCAGTGACAGGGGCAACCTCTGCTCTCTCGATGATCTCATGTTGCACGCACTACTTGACCAATATCGTGCCAATATTGGGTATCGCCGGAGCCATTTCTGTGATTGCTCAATATCAAGTAGAGATTTTCTGGGTCGGTCTAGCTTTCAATATATTCGGCATTACGTTTATCGGCAACAAAATCATCCAGTTCAAAAAAGGTCATGAATAAAATCATTTTAATATCTATACTGGCGATTGTGCTTATGGGAGGATTTCTGATTTTTTATAATCCGAAGCCTGAAAATTGGGAATCAAAAACCGATAATCAAGCAGCAGTTTCCATTACCGTTACCTCTATTGATATTTCTTCCCAATCAAAAGAATGGAAGTTCGATATAGTTATGGATACCCATTCGGTTGAATTGGATCAGGACATGACAGAGTCCGCTGTTCTCATTGATGGCCAGGATAAAGAGTACAAACCAATTGGCTGGGAGGGGCCGTCTGGTGGTCATCACAGAGAGGGGGTATTGGTGTTCGATCCCATAGAGCCTATGCCTAAATACATCGAGCTTAAAATTAAGAATATCGGTGGTGTGACTGAACGCTTATTCAAATGGAATATAGAATGATATGAAAGAAACAATTTACACCTGCCCTATGCATCCAGAAATCAGACAGGATAGAGCGGGTATGTGTTCTGAATGTGGCATGAATCTTGTTCCCGTCCAAAAGAAAAAGACTGATACGAATGAGCATACTACACACGATAAACACACTGGTCACAGCACTAAAATGTTTCTCCGAAAATTTTGGGTAAGCTTAGTTTTCACCATCCCCGTTGTAATCTATGCTGATGTTTTTCAAGTAATCTTTAAATGGTCTCTGCCAGATTTTCCCGGATTGGCATACATGCCTTTGGTACTTGGTTCGATAGTATTTTTCTACGGCGGCTGGATCTTTTTGGCCGGAGCGCGGAGGGAGATTCAAGGGCGAATGCCCGGCATGATGACGCTTATTGGCATCGCCATTTCAGCTGCGTATGTCTGGAGCGTGTATGCCGTGTTTAGTGGTGTAGAAGCTTTGTTTTGGGAACTGACCACTCTTATTACCATTATGCTTCTTGGTCATTGGCTTGAAATGCGAGCGGTAAGTGGAGCCCAGGGCGCTCTTAAAGAGCTATCGAAATTGCTTCCTGATACCGCAGAAGTTGTTCGTAATGGGGGAATAGAGACTATCGCCCTTTCTCTGCTTAGGGAGAATGATGTGGTTCTCGTACGGCCAGGAGCTAAGATTCCTGCTGATGGAAAAATTACAGAAGGGGAATCTCACCTGAATGAATCTATGATCACCGGAGAATCGAAACCTGTTTCCAAGACAGCAGGTGATTCAGTTATTGCTGGAACAATAAACGGCGACGGGGCGCTTAAAATTAGCATTACAAATATTGGAGAGAAAACATTTCTAGCCGGTGTGATGCGCTTGGTTGCCGAAGCTCAAGCTTCTAAATCAAGGTTGCAGGTGCTTTCTGACCGTGCCGCTTTCTATTTGACAATTGTGGCTGTGGTGGGAGGTATTATCACATTAGTTTCCTGGCTTCTAGCTGGTGCCGAGGTTGGTTTTGCGGTAGCTCGGCTTGTGGCGGTGCTAGTAATTGCTTGCCCGCATGCTTTGGGATTGGCCGTACCTCTGGTTGCCTCTATTTCTACAACCAAAGCGGCGCAGAATGGCATTCTCGTAAAACAAAGATTGGCTTTGGAAGCGGCTCGGACGATTGATATCGTGCTATTTGATAAAACGGGAACTTTGACAAAGGGTGAGTTTGGGATTGTGGAGATATGGAGTGTTAGTGGTCATACTAAAGATGAAGTCTTGGAATTAGCCGCATCACTTGACGCTCTATCCGAACATCCAATCGCAAAGGCGGTGGTTGCCAAGGCAAAGGAACGAGGACTCTTGCTCAAAAGTACTGCGAAATTTGAAGCGTTGAAGGGTAAGGGAGTGAAGGCTTTGGTAGAAGATAAGGAAGTAATGGTGGGAGGCCCGGCACTTCTTGAAAGTATGGAAATCAATATACCTGATGAGCTTTCAAAACAAGTTCGAGACGGGGGTAGAAAAGGACAAACAATCATCTTTACGCTTAAAGAAGGTATACTTTTGGGCACGATCGCTCTTGCCGATATTATCCGGGAGGAATCTCGGGAAGCAATTGAGATGCTTAGGGTAATGGGGGTACGTACGGCAATGATTACCGGTGATTCTCTGGATGTGGCAAAATGGGTGAGTGAAGAGCTTAAAATAGACGAATATTTTGCCAGAGTATTGCCCCACGAGAAATCAGATAAAATTAAAGAGCTCCAAAAGCGTAATATGAAAGTGGCAATGGTGGGAGATGGTATCAATGATGCCCCGGCTCTTAGCCAGGCCGATCTCGGTATTGCCATAGGTGCAGGGACCAATGTTGCCATTGAATCAGCTGGGATTATTCTCGTCAGAAACGATCCAAGAGATATTGTAAAAATTATAAAATTGTCCAAGTTGACGTATTCAAAAATGATTCAAAATCTTTGGTGGGCAGCTGGCTACAATATCCTCGCGCTGCCTCTCGCCGCGGGCGCGCTTGCCTTCAAGGGCATATTACTGGATCCTGCCGTTGCAGCGGTGCTGATGTCGGTAAGCACAGTGATTGTAGCTATCAATGCAGTCATGCTAAAAAGAAAGAAAATTTAATAATAATTTATGAAAAAAATAGTTGAAAAAAATTGCGATCTGATTGCTTTTGACATCGACGGTACGTTGACACGGAGCAAGCTACCGCTTGACAGTGAAATGGCGACACTCATCTGTCGGCTCATGGAGAAATATAAGGTAGCGATAATCTCTGGCGCTAGCTACAATCAGTTCAAATGGCAGATTCTCGGCCCTCTTGTATGCCAACGAGAGAAAATGAAAAATCTTTATCTGTTGCCGACTGATGGCACCGTCTTTTGTAACTATCGCGATGGTTGGCAGTGCCAGCACGATGCCCCACTCTCCAAAGAAGAGAAGGAGAGCATCAAGACAGCTTTTGGGAATATTTTTGAGGAATCAGGATTTGAAAGCCCTGATAAAATTTACGGGGAACTGGTAGAAGACCGAGGAGCTCAACTTAATTTCTCCGCCTTAGGACAAGAAGCGCCCATCGCACTCAAGGAAAAGTGGGACCCTGACAACAAGAAGCGTGAGCGGATGATAGAAGTGCTCAAGCGCGCTCTGCCGGGTTTCTCAATGCGCATTGGCGGGACTACTTCCATAGAAGTTACGAGAGTCGGTATAGATAAGGCATATGGGCTCAATAAGCTTATAGAGCAAACTGGTATTTCAAAGGAGAAGATGCTCTACATTGGGGATAAACTGTTTAAAGGTGGTAACGATGAGCCAGCTCTAACCTTGGGGATAGAATGCAGAGCCGTTGGAAATCCAGAGGAAGCGAAAAAGGTCATACTTGAAATGCTGGAGTAGGACCATTGGTGCTATAATAAGAGCTAAATATGGCCGCACCTAAGAAAAAAATTAAAAAGTCACCGAAGAAGAAAATTGCCAAAATCGCCTCGTCGGCGATCCGCCGAAAAGGCGGAAAAACACAGAAAAGAAAGGTCAAGAAAAAACCAAGAGCATTAGACCTCCGCAGAGCTGTCCACAATCCTGTTATTAGTCCGGCATCAGGTTCTTATTGGGAATCGGAAGCGGTTTTCAACCCTGGCGCAGTTATGCATGGGGGGCGTGTCCACCTTTTCTATCGTGCTCTGGGTTCCGATGGCATTTCTCGTATTGGCTATGCCTCAAGTTTGGATGGCGTTCACTTTGATAAGCGATATCCTCATCCAGTCTACATGCCTGAGTCCGTCATCGAATCGGCGAAACATCATCCATATACTTCTCCAGCTAGACTCATGTATGACACGAAACTCTATGTTTCTGGAGGCGGATGGGGTGGATGTGAAGACCCGAGGGCTGTCAAAATTGGCGGCCGGGTGTATTTAACGTTCAATATGTTTAATGGATGGCACTCTGTTAGAGTCGGGTTAACTTCTATTAGTGAAGATGATTTGGAACAAGGCCGATGGGCTTGGCGTCGCCTTGTCTTTCTCTCTCCTCCAAATGAAGTACACAAAAACTGGGTTCTTTTTCCAGAGAAAATAAATGGGAAATTTGCCATCTTACACAATATTGCGCCGAAAGTAACTGTCGAGTATGTAGATGATTTTAATGTGTTTGCCGAGGGCAAGTTTATTGAAAGTTGTAAGGAGCCGACCCCTCGTCGTCATGCTTGGGGCAACACAGAAGCATGGGATACATTTATCAGAAGCGCCGGACCGCCACCCTTAAAGACTCCTTACGGTTGGCTTCTCTTTTATCATGCTATGAGCGAAGATGAATACCATCGCTATAAGCTTGGTGTCATGCTCCTGGACCTCGATGACCCTAGCAAGATTCTTTGCCGCTCCAATTATCCAGTACTTGAGCCCGATGAATGGTACGAGAATGACTGGAAACCCGGCATCATTTATGCATCCGGAGCAATTGTCAAAGAGGGCACTCTTTTTGTCTATTATGGTGGCGGTGACAAGCACATCGGCGTGGCCTATACCAATTTGCATGACTTCGTTGGTAAACTTATGAAGAATGAACACGCTGTTTTTTCGGTCAAATCCGCCAAGGTGGCATAGATTTCCATGTTTGTAGTCAAAAGATCACAGGAGAATCCAATTCTAGTACCCCAGAGAGATCATCATTGGGAAGCATCAGCCACATTCAATATGTCGCCGGTGAAACGAGGTCGAAATATCTATGGCCTATATCGGGCGATATCAAGCAAAGATCCGCTAAGAGTGCCGGACCAAATGTCTACCATTGGCATAGCTAAGAGTTTAGACGGCCTGCACTTCGAGGAACGCAGGCAGTTTATAGCACCGGAAGAAGAGTGGGAAAAATTTGGCTGTGAGGACCCACGCGTCACCTTTTTTGAAAATCGATATTACATTTTCTATACGGCTCTTTCCCGTTTTCCATTTACTGCAGAAGGTATCAAGGTTGCTGTGGCAATTTCGAATGACCTTAAACGAGTTGATGCCCGGCATCTAGTTACGCCCTTTAATGCCAAAGCCATGACTCTTTTCCCGGAACGAATAGACGGTAAGGTTACAGCTATTTTCAGCGCTCATACGGATAGCCCGCCAGCGAAAATGGCTATCGTTCAGACAGACAGTGTCGAGGAATTGTGGTCGCCTGTATTCTGGGAGAAGTGGCATCGCGAGATTGACAAGCATGTCGTAGACCCACGCCGGATAGAGAATGACCATGTCGAAATTGGAGCAACACCGATTAAAACAAAATATGGTTGGCTTCTTATTTATTCGCATATCGAACACTATTTTCCCTCATCGGAAAATCTTAGACCCCAGTTTGGCATCGAAGCCCTGCTTCTTGACTTGAAAGACCCGCGCAAAATTGTAGGGTCTACTAAGGGTCCCTTGATGGTGCCTGAAGAACCTTATGAACTCTCCGGCCATGTCTCAAATATCGTTTTCCCGTCAGGCGCGCTTCTTAGAGACGAGACTCTAACTATTTATTACGGGGCTTCTGATACCACCGTTTGTTTGACTCGCGTTAATATCGACGACTTGGTCTCGACTATCTCGAGCGAGACCAGACATCGCTGGCATTTCAAACGTCTTGAGCATAATCCCATCATTGTGCCTGACCCAAATCATGCTTGGGAATCAAAAGCAACATTCAATCCTGCCGCCATTGACCTCGGAGAGGGAGTTCATATTCTCTACCGCGCCCTCTCAAATGACAATACTTCTACTATCGGCTACGCTCTAAGTGTAAACGGAGCGAATATCACCGAACGTCTTAGTGAGCCGATTTATGTTCCGCGCGAGGATTTCGAAACCAAGAAGATAGAGGGAGCTAATTCGGGGTGTGAAGACCCGCGTATTACCAAAATTGGAAAGGACTTATACATGTGCTACACCGCCTTCGACGGTATTGGTCCGCCGCGAGTGGCCGTTACTTCTATAGGAGAAAAAGATTTTCTCTCGCGTCATTGGAATTGGTCGAAACCAGAGCTCATTACTCCGAAAGGTGTCGATGATAAAGATACCTGTATTTTCCCCGAGAAAGTCGGAGGCAAGTATCTTGTGCTTCATCGCATTGGGACAGATATTTGCGCCGACTTTCTTAAATCACTTGATTTCAAGAAGGAGACCGTCAATAAGTGTATCCGTATTTTCGGACCAAGGCCAGGAATGTGGGATAGCGCTAAAGTCGGCATTACTGCTCCGCCTATCCGAACTGAAGAGGGCTGGGTTCTTCTTTATCATGCCATCTCGGAGCATCATCACACTTACCGTATCGGAGCAGTTCTCTTAGATCTCAAAGACCCGACCATCGTGCTGTCACGCTCGGCCGATCCAATCTTTGAACCAGAAGAGCCATATGAGAAAGAGGGAATAGTAAACAATGTGGTTTTTCCTTGCGGTATGATCGTGCGTGATGGACTCTTATACATATATTATGGGGGTGCGGACAAGGTTGTCGGAGTCGCTACTATGGAGCTCGATATCCTTATGTTAGGCTTAAGAACATGATGTTTCCAAATTGGGCAAAGAATATTCTCTTCCTTCTGGTCTATATGATTTCTGGGCTGGTGCTCGTGATTATTATTGAAGGTTTGCTCTCCGGTACGGAGCTCATACCCCTTAACACTGCTATCGAGCAAGTGGTAGTGCGTGTACGCACACCTTTCTTAACAACTATTCTTGTGACTGTGACTAGATTGAGTGACCCATTCATCCTTTCATCTGCAGCTGCTCTTATTGCCGTCTTACTTATCATGCGTAGTCGCTACTATGACGCTGTCCTTTTCATCGTGACCTTAATGGTAGCTATAGTCTCGCTCACGGTACTTAAAAATACTTTCCAAGTTGCGCGACCGGGTTCAGAACTTATTGATGTTAGTGGTTGGAGTTTTCCTTCCGGGCACGCCACGGTTGCTACCGCCTTCTTTTTCATGCTGGCTTATTCTTTCTTCGGTAGGATGAGAACCTATATAAGCAAAACTATGCTGATTCTAGGTTCGATTCTAGGTGTAACCCTTATATCTTTCTCTCGACTTTACCTCGGGGCGCATTGGACACTCGATATCTTGGCGGGCATCGCTCTCGGTCTCCTGTCTGTAAGCTTCACGGTGCTCATTTTCAATGTCTTCATCGAGGGTAAGCGTTCATTGAGAAATAGGATTAATTAGTGATATAGTAGTTCGACAAGCTCACTATAAATAAACAATGGATACAAACACAGAAGAAGTTAAAAAGGTTTTAAAGTGGGTCTGGGTCGTGCTCATTGTCCTCGCAATATTTCTGGCAGTTGAGACTCTCGGGGCGTTTAAAAATTTACGTAGTATCGATCCGACTTTTAACTCTATTTCGGTTTCGGGCGTGGGAGAGGCAGTTTCCGTACCCGATATTGCTGTTTTTTCCTTCACTGTTTCAGCAGACGCTAAAATAGCAAGTGATGCTCAAGGAAAGGTGGCAAAGTCGATGGACATTATCTTAACTGAACTTAAGGTGCTAGGCATTGAAGAGAAAGACATTAATACGACTGACTATTCTCTATGGCCAAAATATACTTACGAATCGACTATTTGCTCATCGGCTTTCTGTCCACCATCTAGGAAAGTTCAAGATGGTTACACTGCAAGCCACAATGTTTCTGTAAAAGTGCGATCGACTGAAGATGTAGGAAAGGCGCTTGCTTTGGCGGGAGAGAATGGCGCTACCGGCCTTTCGAGCATCTCCTTTACCGTCGACGACCCCGACAAGATACTGGATGAAGCTCGAGCCGAAGCGATCACGGATGCGAAAGAGAAAGCCAGACTACTTTCTAAAGAGCTTGGGGTTCGACTAGTACGGGTAGTGAGTTTCTACGACAATACTGGTGGAGGACCGATGCCATACTATGCAGAAGGTTTGGGGAGCGATATGGTCAAAACTTCTGCTCCAGCCCCGACTATCCCAATAGGAGAAAATAAAGTAAATGTGAGCGTGACGATAGTCTACGAGATAAGGTAATTTCAAAGTGCATAAGTTCAGATACATATGGCACTCCTCGTAATCGAGGAAAATGCGCCAATTCAACAAATTCAAGGGTACAAAAGGATTTATAAGTATGTGGGAGAGAGTGATACGCTTCCGGTATATGATTACCGAGAAAGCGAAACAAAGAACCAAGATACTGGCATTCTGGGAGAAGTTCGGGGATCAAGCTGTTAAAGAAGCTTTTGGGATCTCCAGAAGAACTCTTTTCCGGTGGCAAAATAGATTGAGCGCGAGTTTGGGAAAGCTTGAAGGCTTAAACCCTGGAAGCACAGCGCCAAGAGACAGAAGAAGAAGGTTTGTCCCTCAAGAGATTAACAGCCGTATTATTGAATTAAGAACAATCCACCCAAGACTTGGTAAAGATAAGATCAACGCCATTCTAAAAAGAGAAGGATACCAAGGATCAACCTCAACTACTGGCAGAATCATCTCTGATCTAAAAAATAAAGGTTTGATACCCAATAACACAGAGCTATCATACTATGCCAAATCAGACAGTTTCAGAGAAAAGATGAGACCTAGAAAGAAGAAACTGAGAAGACCTAAAGGTTACAGAGTGCTTGAAGTTGATACGGTAGTTAGATTTATTGATGGAAAGAAGAGATATGTTATCACCGGCATAGACACCGAGAAGAGAGACGCCTTTGCTGCTTGCTACACCAATCACGGCAGTTTCTCTGCTTCAGATTTTCTTACCAAATGCAGTATCGTTCTTCCAGATTGTCCTAGAGCAATCCAGACAGACAATGGTTCAGAGTTTGCTCTTCACTTCGATAGGGCTTGCAAAGAATTGAGTCTCGAACGCTTTCATACCTACCCACGTTCTCCAAAGATGAACGCTCATGTGGAAAGATTCAATCGTACTCTTGATGAGGAGTTTCTCAAATACCACAAAGCGCTAATGAGAGATGATGTTTCCACTTTCAACGATAAACTCATGGACTGGTTAATCTGGTATAACGGAGAAAGACCTCATCACTCCCTTGGACTACTTTCCCCATTCCAAGCTATGATGTTTTCATTACAACCCCGAGAGTGCCAAATGTGGTGGACGGATACAAACGATTGACGTCGGAGGGCTGTCTATAGTATGATTAAAAGACGCCCAAGGGGGTGTTTTTTACTACTCGACAAGCTCGTAGCAAGTAACCTAAAATGATAAACCGACTGATAAATTACATCAGAGATACGCGCGGGGAGCTTCAATATGTCTCCTGGCCGACGCGACGACAGTCGATTATCTTCACGGTTGTGGTTATCGTCATCTCAGTTTTAGCATCTATTTTTCTAGGTTTCTTCGACTACATTTTCTCTCTGATACTTCAGAAATTCATCCTGTAACTTATTAAACCCGCTCTATGGCTAAACAAAAAATTTCCGAGGGCAGAAATTGGTACGTTGTTCACACCTATGCCGGGTACGAAAACGCGGTAATGCGCAATCTTAAGCAACGTATTGAGTCCTTAGGTATGGGGGATAAAATCTTCAACGTTATAGTGCCAACCGAGAAGAAAATCAAAATTAAGGGAGGCAGGCGAGTCGAAGAGGAGGAAAAAATTTATCCGGGTTACATTTTGGTGGACATGATTGTCACCGATGATTCTTGGTATGTGGTTCGCAATACCCCGAGAGTGACGGGTTTCGTCGGCTCAGGGGTTTATCCGGTACCTATTGATATTGCGGAGGTGGAAGCGCTCTTTACTAGAATGTCTGCCGACAAAGTGACGCATGCCATCAATCTCTTGGAGAACGATGCAGTTGTTATTGTCGACGGTCCGTTTAAAGAGCTTGAGGGCAAAGTTTCCGAGATCGATGAAGAGCGTGGCAAGGTCAAAGTTTTAGTCAATATGTTTGGCCGCGAAACTCCTGTCGAATTAGACTTTTTACAAGTCAAAAAAGCCTAATTGTACTAGTCGAAAAGTTTAATAAGTTAGATAAGTTGAATAAGGATGGTATAAAGTCCTTATTTAAAGCCATATTTTAGGATATAAATAATGAAAATTGATTTCCCTACTAAATTGCTTGACAGAAGTTATGTAGTATGCTAGGATGAACGTAGACATCGCGAGCAGGAGAAATCCTGAATTGGGCAGTTTTGCCCCTCTCGTGAGTGAACAGAGGGTGAAAATCCTTCTGGGCGGGCGGTTCTCACAACCGCAAGCTGACGAGACCTGCGCAAGCAGACTCGATTCATCCCAGATCCGGGTTAGCCGTTAAGGCTAGAGGGCAAAGTGAGATGCCCTGACAAATACCCAACCCCGTCCGCCTCGATCACGAGCGCGGACTTTCTGTTTTTAATAGGTTTTTAAAAATCTTATACATTTATAACTCACGGTCGTATAAGTTAGATGTATATTGCAAAAGTCATAGCCCATATGTATACTGGCCTAACTCTATGGCAAAAAAGGTAATTAAAGTACTCAAATTGCAAATCCCAGGAGGGCAAGCGGTGCCGGGACAGCAACTCGGGCCGGTGCTTGGCTCCGCCGGCATTCCCATTGGCGAATTTGTCAAACGTTTTAATGATGAAACCAAAGACCGCAAAGGCGAGACGGTGCCTACGGTAGTCGAGATATTCGAAGACAAGAGTTATAAACTGACTTATAAAACTGAACCAGCTTCAGCTTTAATTCTTAAAGCTTTGGGCAAAGAGAAAGGCTCTGGTACTAATACCACCTCGAAGATTGGAACGCTGACCAAAACTCAATTGAAAGAAATTGCCGAAAAGAAGATGGTCGATTTAAATGCCAATGATGTCGAAGCCGCGTCCAGAATTATCGCGGGCACGGCGAGGTCAATGGGCGTGGAGGTAAAAGGATAGAAAATCATGCTTCATAATAAAAATATGAAAACTTGGTCTGGGTTTGTCTACTCTTTCTTTGAACTGACTTAGGGGGTAGGTTTTGATTTCCAAAACCTTGAAACTTGCCCCGCTGGGGCAGTTTTTTGTTCTTTCCAACATCAACAAGAGGAGGCAGACATGGAATACCGAGCCGTTGGAAGTCGCTGTGCGGTTATCCTTGATTCTTTGCACTTGCCGATTTCGCGCGAAGAGGCTTTGGCCATACTGAACCACAAAGGTTTTGTATTGGTAGAGGTAGATATCATCGCGCTGGCCCGGCAATGCATCGGCACATCGCAGTATCGTCGCGGCGCAAGACCTTCCGAAGCTCCAACAGTCGTTGATTGTTCCAGCTTCATCAAGTGGCTTTACGCGCAGCGTGGCATCTGGTTGCCGCGGCGTTCTATCCAGCAGCGGGAACTCGGCGAAGTCGTCAACCTCGACGAACTTGTCGCGGGCGATGCCGTGTTCATCTCCGGCCGGATCGACTACTACCATGACGACCCTGCTAATGGTGTCGGCCATGTTGGTATCGCAACCGGATATGGAACAGTAGTTCACGCCGCAGACAGAAAAGTTAATGTGGTAGAAAGTCCACTCGACAAGTTTGTCGGCGAAGCCAAGTTCCGTGGCGCGAGACGCTACATTCCACAAAATGTTGAAGTTCTCACGTTCGAGACACCACTCAACCGAGAGGTTGAGGTTGCAGATGACATCAAATGGATTATTCTGCAACAATTACCTGGGTAAAGGCTGGTTAACAGCCGGCTTACAGAGTCTCCGTGCACATAGCGGAGACTCTTTTCTTTTATCTCTCTAATATTAGATAAGAATATTTCAATCCTTCAAATTCTCCAGATTCTTCCGAAATCTTTTTTGTAAATATATTTGAATATGCTGGGAAAAAGGTATCGCCCTCCACTTCTTTGTCTACCATGGTTATATAGAGTCGATCTGTGAAGGGCAGAGCTGCTTTATAAATTTCACCCCCACCAACCACAAAAATTTCTTCGTTACCTAGAGCTTGTTGCGCACTAGCTAATGCATTCTCAATACTTGTAGTGACGGTAGCTCCTGGAGCAGAGTACGAGCTGTCTCTAGTAATGATAAAGTTGGTTCTACCTGGCAGTGGACGAAATTTCTCTGGGATTGATTCCCATGTTTTTCTCCCCATTATTACTGGATGGCCCATAGTCAAATTCTTAAAGCGAGCTTGGTCATTAGGGATCTTCCAGATGAGGTCATTTCCCTTACCAATGACCATATTCTTGGAATGAGCCACTATAATGCTAATGTGTGGTAACATAATTCCATCAATTATGTCTCAATACGAAATCGAAATAAAGAGCCTGCTTGGCAGTTCGGGAAAGGCTGCCAAATTGAAGGAAAAGATCAGGGAAAAAGGCGGTGCGCTTCTGAACAGCAACAAACAGCTTAATCACTATTTTATCCTCAACGATGTCAACAAGTTTAAAGAAAAATTTAATTCACATCTCTCTGGAGAAAATAAAGTTAAATTTAATAAGATTCTAGAAGAGGGGAGTAACTTCTCAGTTCGCACTCGAGACACTGATGGCAAAGTTCTCTTAGTTGTCAAAGCCTCCATAGGAGATGACACTAGTTCTAACGGTGTTTCCCGCATGGAATTTGAGTCGGAGATGGAGATGACGCTAGACGAGCTAGACAAACTTCTCCTCGACCTCGGTCTAAAATATCAAGCCAAATGGTCGAGGGAAAGGGAAGAATATAAATTGGGTGATACAAACATCTGTCTTGATAAAAACGCCGGTTACGGCTATCTTGTGGAATTCGAAAAGATGGTCACAAATTACGCACTTGTCGATACTGTAAAAAAGGAGTTACTTGGAATTATGAAAGATTTTGAAGTTGAAGAATTATCACAAGACCGACTTGAGAGGATGTTCTCTTTCTATAATAATAATTGGAGTGATTACTATGGGACAGAAAAAATATTTAACATAGAATAAATTCAAAACACCGGAATACCTATCGTCTCAAACCAACTCGATTTTGGGGACTACTCTAAAACGACTAAGAACTTTCCAGAGAACGATTACGAGAATAATCAAGATAATGCTTGGGTGAATTGGTGAGAAGGTCTTAGCCATTTGCCAGTAACTTATCCAATTAACTGAAATATAACCATTAACGGTTTCGATTTTGTTGGTAAATTGAGTGTCTTGTTTTTCTATTCCGGTAATTAGAGCTTTGTATTGGTTGATACTATTAGCCAGATTTTGGTTTTGTGAATTGTAAGATCTGTTCTCACTATCAATGTTTTGTTGGAGGGCGAGTACTTCTTCTGTTGGGTATGGAACTTGGCTCTGTAGAGCGGCAAGCTCGACATTCATACCAGCTAAAGTTTGATTGTGTCTAATCATTAGCGCCCTTTTTTGCTTTTCCAAATTAGCTAAAGTGGAAGTGGCATTCTGCATTTGCTCTTCGATCGATTGTTTTTGACCTAGAAGATTTTCTGATGAGACATTAACTTTGATGAGTTTTTTGTAGGTTAAGCTTTCAATTTCATCGCGAAAAGCATTAAATTGGTTTTTAGGCACGACGAAGCCAACATAACTATATTTTTCTGATTCTTGAATACTGTCTATCCGACCTTCAGTACTAAGAACAATACCTTTAATGTCACGAATCATATCTTTGACATCACGGGTCTTGATATCGGCGGAATAGTTGGTTTTCAAAAATTGGCGGGTGTCAGTAATGTCAGGATTCTGTCGGTAATAATCCGGATAGATCATGGTGCCCACTTTTTCCATCATGGGTGCGCCGGGGCTAGAGGCTGGTGAAGAAACACTGTCGGAAACCCCGTATCCGCCCTCCATCATGGTGGGTAAAATCCCGTAACGAGGCTCTTGATAAGCCCACCAAAGACCAACTATTATTAAGATAATAACAGCCCAAGTAAGCTTTTTGCGCGATATTTTAATTGTTTTTTGTTCCATAATGATGATATTATACCACAATGTTTTTATCTGACATCGATATAGCAAAGGCGTTAAAGAAGGGGGATATTATAATTTCCCCTTTTGACAAAAGACGACTTCAGCCGGCTAGTTACGATATTCTTCTTAGCAATAAGTTTATCCTTACCGAATCACACTCTACGGACAGTATTGACCCGACAAAAAAGAAATTTGCCAAGATCAGAGAAGCGGTATTGAAGAAAGGGGAAATATTTGTGCTCCATCCGGGCGTCAGTATTCTCGGTCTTTCCGTTGATTATTTCGGTTCCAAAAAATATCTTATCCAGCTACATGGCAAGTCGAGTCTAGCTCGTATTGGTCTTATGGTTCATAATACCGCCGGGTTAGTGAATCCCGGGCATTTCCTGCAGATTACTTTTGAGTTGTGCAATCTCAATAAAGTTCCTATCATACTTACTCCCGGCATGGAAATTGGCCAAATCACATTTTCGCAAATGTCTTCCGATCCAGGGATTAACTATAAGAGTCCCAATCATAAATACATTGATAAGCACTGGAGGGTGGTGAAGAAAAAGAAATAATATGAACGACAAAAGACATCCAGAATATCAATATTTAGAGCTACTACGGGACATTCTAGACAATGGGGTCGAGAAACGCGATCATAATACTGGTATGGGTTTGACGAGTGTTTTTGGCAGGCAGATGCGCTTCGATCTCTCGAAAGGCTTTCCGCTTTTAACTACGAAGAAAGTGCCCTGGAACAGTATTATGCACGAGCTGTATTGGTTTATGTCTGGCCAGACCAACATCAAATATTTGGTCGATAATAAAGTCCCGATTTGGAATGATTATCCGTACAAAATCTACAAAGATAAGGCGGGGAAAGGAGAATTTCCCGAATTATCCAAAGAAGATTTTGTCGAGAAAATCAAAACTGATGAAGAATTTGCCAAGGAGCATGGCGAACTGCCCCGTATCTATGGAGAGCAATGGCGCGCGTGGCCGGCAAGTGATGGCGGGAAAATAGACCAACTAGCGTGGATAATTGATACTCTAAAAAATTTCCCAGACAGGAAACACGCGGTCCTATCAGCTTGGAATCCGCAATTTCTTTACGCTATGGCGAAACCCGGGGAAGCTCTTTCTTTCCCGCTATGTCACATCCTTTTTCATTTTAATGTTTCCGGTAATAAACTTTCATGTCTCCTATACCAGAGAAGTTGTGATACTTTCCTTGGAGTGCCATTTAATATCGCCAGTTATGCCGCTCTAACAATGATTATTGCCAAGATCGCCGGTTACGAACCCGGAGAATTTATTCATACCCTAGGTGATGTTCATATCTATCATGATCATTTAGAACAAGTGAAAGAGCAACTGACCCGCGAGCCCAAACCTTTTCCTCGGCTAGTGCTAAGTGAGAAAATAACAGATTTGGAAAATTTTAGACCGGAAATGGTGGCTCTCGAAGGATATGATCCTCACCCGCCATTAAGGGCACCGATGACGGTTGCTGGAGGATTCGATGAGAAAGATAGAGTTAAATTTGCTAAAAACGATAAATGAAAGACAGGGAAATTAGAAAATTAATCGAGCAAGAAAAAAAGCGCCAGAGGAGCGTTATTAACTTGATTGCTTCTGAAAATTATGTTTCGCAAGATGTGCTGGGCGCGCTTGGTTCGGAGCTGACCAATAAATATGCGGAAGGGTATCCCGGGCATCGTTATTATGGTGGCAATGAGATATCCGACAAAGTTGAAAATTTATGCAAAGCTCGCGCGTTGAAACTTTTTAAACTCTCGCCGAGAAAATGGCATGTCAATGTGCAAGCGTTATCAGGTTCCCCAGCGAACCTCGCTGTTTATCTTGCGTTGGTGCCACTGGGAGGCACTATCATGGGCATGTCACTTTCAGAGGGCGGACATCTGACACATGGTCATAAAGTATCAGCGACCGGGAAATTTTGGAAAGCGGTTCAATACGGAGTGGATTCTAAAACAGAACAGATTGATTACGAAGCAGTAAAAAAATTAGCTAAAAAAGAGAAGCCGAGCATCATAGTTGCTGGTTTTACCGCCTATCCGAGAGCCGTCGATTTCAAAAAATTCAGGAAGATTGTGGACAGCATTGTCCATCCTGAGCGAAGTCGAAGGACTTTACTAATGGTCGATATGTCGCACACGGCGGGACTGGTCGCTGGTGGGGCGCTTCCATCCCCGTTTCTATACGCTGACGTCGTCACTACCACCACGCATAAGACCTTGCGTGGGCCAAGAAGCGCTCTAATATTTTCAAGAATAGATAGTCGCGAATTATATAAAAAAATAGATAAAGCAATTTTCCCGGGACTCCAGGGTGGCCCGCATTTAAATCAAATTGCCGCAATTTCCGTGGCGCTCAAGGAAGCCGCGACTCCCGCCTTCAAGATGTATGCAAAACAAGTCATAAAAAATACTAAAGCTCTGGCGGATGAATTGAAGCGGCTTGGTTGGAGAATCGTGTCGGGAGGTACCGATACTCATCTTGCGCTAGTTGACACATGGATGGACGGCAAAGGAGTCTCCGGCAAAGAAGCAAGCGACAGATTGGAAAAAGCGGGAATTATCGTAAATAAAAACACCATTCCGGGAGAGAAAAGAAGCCCAATGGATCCATCAGGTATTCGCATCGGGACAGCAGCGGAAACTACCAGAGGCAAGAAGGAGAAAGATATGAAGACGATTGCTCGAAAGATCGATGCAGTTTTGAGGAAATAACATGGCAAAGCGAGATATAGATTTTTTGTTTGAGATTGGGTCACTGCGAAATGTACCAAGGGCTTGGCAACAGGTTTTGACCGGAAAGGTTCAGAATATATCCGAACATATTTTCCGAACCGCGATGATTGGCTGGATTATTGCTGTTGCCGAGAAAGCCGATGTATCTAAGGTTATTAAAATGTGTCTCATTCACGACATAGCCGAATCTAGGGTCAGCGATATCTCATTTATGCATAGAGATTATGTTACAAGGCATGAAGAATTGGCTGAAACCCACGTTTTCCAAGATACTATTCTCGAAAAAGAGGCGCGAGTTCTTCTTGAAGAATATAATAATAGAAAGTCTCTTGAAGCAAAAATTGTCAAAGATGCAGATAACATGGATTGCGACCTTGAGCTCAAGGAGTTAGCTAGAATTGGTGATTCTGCTGCCATTGGCATGCAGAAAGATCATCGATCTACTATTAGGACCAAGAAACTCTACACGAAAACCGCTAAAAGGATGTGGGACGAGATCCAAAAAGTTGATCCCAATGCTTGGCACCAAGTTCTGACCAACAAATGGGTAAAAAATAACAAGGCAGCGAAATAGTTTCAATGAAAGAAAGACTCCAAGATTTGATAAGAGAAACTCTTAAGTCGCTTAATCTAAGAAGTGTAGATTTTGTTGTGGAGCATCCTGTGGATTTAAAGATGGGGGATTACTCGACCAATGCAGGCATTAAAACTGGCAAGGCCGAAAAGATTTTACCCCACTTGGAAGCTAATCTTCCAAGTGGGGTGGAGAGGGCGGAATTGGCTGGTCCGGGATTTATAAATTTCTATTTGGCTAAAGTTTTTTTAAAGGAAAGTTTAGAAGAGATTATCAAGAAAGGAAGCGAATTTGGCAAGAATGAAAGCTTAAAAAAACAAAAAACCATAATTGAATATACTGACCCGAATCCATTCAAAGAATTTCATATTGGACACATGATGTCGAATGTTATAGGAGAATCGCTCTCAAGAGTTATTGAATGGAACGGGGCAGAAGTTAAGAGAGTTTGTTACCAGGGGGATGTTGGTATTCATGTGGCTAAGGCAGTTTGGGGAATGTTAAAAGGAGAGAAAAATCCTTATCCTGCTGGCGCTATGGCTTATGAAGAAAATGAGGTGGCAAAAGAAGAAATTAAAGAAATAAATAAGAAAATATACGAAAGAAACGACGATAAAATAAATCAGATATACGATTCTGGTAGAAAGGCTAGCTTAGAGGAATTTGATATTATCTACAAAAAACTGGGTACCAAGTTTGACTTCATGTTTTTTGAAAGTGAGTCTGGTGCCTTTGGCCGGAAAGTTGTAGAAGAAAATATCGGGAAAGTTTTTGAAAAAAGTGACGGAGCGATAGTATTTCACGCAGAGAAATATAACCCCCATCTACATACCCGTGTGTTTATAAATTCCGAAGGGCTTCCTACATATGAAACCAAAGAGCTTGGTATTGCACGAATCAAGTTGGATAAATATCCGTATACTCAATCAATCGTTATTACTGGTAATGAAATCAACGAATATTTTAAAGTAGTACTTGAAGCAATGAAGCAAGTGTTTCCAGAGTTGGCAGAGAAAACCAAACACATCTCTCACGGCATGCTTCGTTTACCTACGGGCAAAATGTCTTCCAGAACTGGGAATGTTATCACCGCTGAACAGCTTATCGAGGAAGTGAAAAATAAAGTGAAAGGTGATGAAAAAGTGGCTATCGGAGCTATTAAATATATAATTTTGCGGCAGGCGATTGGTAACGACATCATTTTTGATATCGAGAAGTCTGTTTCGACAGAAGGTGATTCCGGAGTTTATCTGCAGTATGCATACGCACGTACCAATTCACTTTTGGAGAAAGCCGACCAGAAAATTGACATTAACGCTCCGAGAGAAAATACTCACGAAGTTGAAAGACTTTTATATCGATTCCCGGAAGTGGTTGAGCGGGCTGGTAGGGAATACACACCGCACTACATCACCACATATCTCACGGAGCTTGCGGGGAGCTTCAATAATTTTTACGCGCATGAGCAAATTATTGATGACTCTCCGGAATCTCCATACCGCCTAGCCATTACAAAAGCATTTAACATCGTAATGAAAAACGGCCTAACCATCCTCGGTATTCCTACTCCGGAGAGAATATAGTTTATAAATATGAATTTTATCATTAAAATATGCCCATGCTTCTCGTAATATCTGGACCAACGGCTGTTGGAAAGGCTACTCTAATTAAAGAGCTTCTGAAAAGGGATTCCACTATTCGCGTGCCCGTATCTTTTACCACACGCCTGCCTCGATTGGGAGAGGTTGATGGTATTGATTATCATTTCGTAACTAAAGAAAAGTTTTTAGATTTGCGAAACAAGGATTATTTTATCGAGTGGGCAGAATACAGCGGAAACTTCTACGGTACGCCTACGGGTGAGCTCGGTCGAGAGACAAGAAGTGGTCAGGATATTCTCATAGAGATAGAGTGTCAGGGCGCGCGTCAAATAAAAGAGAAATTTCCTTCTGCTATATTAATATTTATTCTTCCTCCAACTTTCTCAAGTCTTGAAGAAAGGATAAGAGGCAGAGGTACTGAAAACGAAATGCAGATTCAGTCGAGACTTAAAACGGCACGAGAAGAACTAGATAAAGTTAAGGAGTTTGATTGCTGGATTACGAACAGCAGGGTTGAAGATGCCGTAACTGATTTGGCAGAACTAATAAGGATTCTACGCAAGGGAGGTAAGCCCGATATCATACGCTATCGGAACAAGTCTATTTTAGTGTGAAGTGATCTCTTGGACATGATAAGATAAGCAAAATATGGCAGAAAAGTCGGAACGAGCCCAGAGGGAAGAAAGTATACTCTCATTCTGGAAAGAGCACAAAATATTCGAGAAAAGTATTGAAAAAGATTCTCCGAAAGGTGAATTCGTGTTTTATGATGGACCACCGTTTGCTACAGGTCTTCCTCACTACGGTAGCTTGCTTTCCTCCATCATCAAAGATGTAGTTCCTCGCTACAAGACTATGCGTGGCTTTCGTGTTCGACGTCGCTGGGGGTGGGATTGTCACGGGCTTCCTATCGAAAATATGGTGGAGAAAGAGTTGGGTATCAAGAATAAAAAAGAGATTGAAGAGATGGGCGTGGCCAAATTTAATGCAGCCTGTCGCAGTTCTGTTCTCAGATTTCTAGATGAGTGGAAACGCTTTATCAACCGGATTGGCAGGTTTGTTGACTATGACAATTCCTACAAAACGATGGATAACACCTATATCGAAAGTGTTTGGTGGGCGCTGAAAAATATCCATGAAAAAGGCCTGCTCTACGAAGGGCGCAAGGTGCTTCTATATTGTCCGCATTGCGAGACTCCTCTGGCCAAAGCAGAGGTTGCTATGGATCACAGTTACAAGGATATTACGGAAGAATCTGTAACGGTGGAATTTCGGGTAAAGGGAGAAGACAACAGATCGTTTCTCGCTTGGACTACTACCCCATGGACTCTGCCCGGCAATGTGGCGCTTGCGGTGAATCCAGATATCGATTACGTAGAGATTGAAAAGAAAGACATGGGAGTGGGCGCATTAGTCCGCTTCATTCTTGCTAAAGATCGTCTGCAAAACATCTTTGCCAATGAAGAGTATGAAGTAGTCAAAGAAATGAAGGGGGTCGAGCTTGTCGGTCTTGAGTACGAACCTCTTTATGAAATTCCCTCAGTGAAAAATACTGGCAAAAAGGCCTGGTATGTAACTAGCGCAGATTTTGTTACCACAGATGAAGGCACAGGGATAGTTCATACGGCTGTCATCTATGGTGAGAATGACTACGATCTTGGACTGAAACTTGATTTGCCGATGGTACCGCTTCTTGATTCTTCCGCCAATTTTAATAATCAATCTCCCGACTTTATTCGGGGACAATACTTTAAGAAAGCCGAGAAAGCTATCAAGGAAGATTTAGAGAAAAGGGGATTGCTCTTTAGGCGTGAGATGAATACGCACTCGTATCCGCATTGTCATCGTTGTGACACGGCCCTTTTATATAACGCTCTAAGTTCCTGGTTTATCAATATTCAGCAAGTAAAAAGGCGGATGATCGAGCTTAATGAAAAGATTAACTGGATACCGGATCATCTTAAACATGGAAGATTTCTCAATATCGTAGAGAATGCTCCCGATTGGACAATTTCGCGTAATCGTTACTGGGCCTCTCCCTTGCCCATTTGGAAAGATAAAGATGGAAAGATATACGTGATCGGCTCTATTGATGAGCTGAAAAAGATGACTAGACAAAGTAGTAATCGATATTTTCTGATGCGACATGGTGAGGCGGAGAATAATGTCAAACGAGTGGTAAGCGCCAACAATGCGCCCCATCATCTAACTGCTCTTGGTAAGGAGCAAATATGGCGAGCCGCTGACAAACTTTTGTCAGAAAAAATCGACATGATCATTGCTTCGCCGATTATACGCGCTCGCGAGACGGCGGGTCTTATGATGGGAGTGCTTAAATTGGACTCTGGGTCGGTCAAATTTGATGAACGACTAAGAGAGTTCGATGCCGGGGAATTTGATGGTCGGAGTGAAGATGAAATCAAAGCCTATTTCTCCAAGCACGATATCTTTACCGAAGGTGTTCCTGGCGGAGAAAACTTCATCAAGACTAAGCGCCGACTTGGAGAAGTCCTTCAAGATTTGGAGAAGACATACCAAGGTAAAAATATTCTTATCATTACCCACAAGATCTGCGCGTGGCTACTTGTAGCTATAGCTAAACGTCTCGATAAGCAAGGAGCGGAAGCGCTTTCTATATTCATGAAGAATGGGGAAGTAATCGCTCTTGATACGCCAGTCTTGCCTCACGATGAAAACTTCGAACTGGACTTGCATCGCCCCTACATAGATGAAATAGAACTGATTTCCGAAGATGGCCAGCCACTCAAAAGAATTCCAGAAGTAATAGATGGCTGGGTCGAATCGGGCTCTATGCCATTTGCTGAGTATCATTATCCATTTGAGGGTGGAAAAGAATTCAAAAAACATTTCCCAGCTGATTTCATTGCCGAATATATAGCCCAAACCAGAACATGGTTTTACTATATGCACGCCGTTGCCGCTCTTCTTTTCGATAGTGTAAGTTTCCGAAACGTAGTGACTACAGGTACTATTCTTGCCGAAGATAGTAGCAAGATGAGTAAGTCAAAGGGTAATTATACCGACCCCATGACGAACCTCGACCTCTTTAGTGCTGATGCCCTTCGTTACCATCTCATGTCCTCAGTCGTTATGCAGGCTGAAGATATCCGTTTTATTAATGACGAGGTTAGGCAGGTTCACAATCAGGTGTTAAATATCATTTGGAACTCGTTTAAATTCTATGAAATCTATGCCGATGGCGAGTACTCTAATGTGCCTCACGCGAGCACATGCGTCCTAGATAGATGGATTCTCTCAAGACTCGATGAATTAACCAAGATTGTGACTCTAGGTATGAATGCTTTTGACACAGTGCGAGCTACCAGACCAATGAAAGAATTTATCTCGGATTTCTCCACTTGGTATATCAGGCGCTCGCGAGACAGATTTAAAGGTGATGATCAGGAAGACAAAGCTTTTGCCATTGTCACAACTAGATATGTGCTTCTCGAACTCTCAAAGCTTATGGCTCCAATCATGCCGTTTATCGCTGAAGATATTTATCAAAAAATCAGGAAATCTGGCGATAGAGAAAGCGTGCATCTTGAAGATTGGCCGACCGTCAAGCGACCTTTCTCCCTCCTTTCTTTCTTTGCTTTGAAATCTAGTGATAGAGATATCATCGAAGATATGAAAGAGACACGACGCATAGTTTCTCTCGCCCTGGAAGCTCGCTCGAGAGCTAATATTAAAGTCAGGCAGCCTTTAAACGAATTAATAATAAGAAACAAGAAATTAGGAGGAGAATTTCTGATTCTCATAGCTGATGAAATAAATGTTAAAAAAGTTGTAGTTGACACGAATCTAAACGAGGAGGTGAAACTTGATACTAATCTCACAGAAGAACTTATTGAAGAGGGAAAAATTAGAGACGCGATACGCATGATCCAAGACCTCCGTAAAGACAAAGGATTAAAACCGTCCGACAAGATGGACTACGAAGTTCCTGATGGCCTCAAAGGGGTCTTTGGCAGAAATGCGGGTGAGATAAAAAAAGCGACGAACATAGAATTTTAGTGTCTTATCATATCTACACAACCCGAGGGATAGTGCTCTCTGAAAGGCCGATGCGAGAAGCTGACAGAATCTACACTATTATGACTCGCGACCTTGGTCTGGTACGCGCTATGGCTATTGGGGTACGCAAGGAAGCTTCTAAACTTCGCGGCAATATCGAGCCTTTCTCACTTTCTTCCGTTTCGTTTGTGAAGGGCAAAGATTACTGGCGGCTGACTTCGGCAGAATTTATTCAAAATATTTCTTCAGCGCCGAGTTTCGCAAGACCCTTAGCTCTTCTTGAGAAGCTTGTCCAGGGTGAAGCTTCCCATCCGGAACTATTCGATGCCGTGGAGGAAGCTGTCCTTTCCTCCGAACTCCACGATGAGATGTTTGAGGTTAGGATCGTCTCTAAAATCCTTTTCCATCTCGGATATCTCAAAGAATCTGATCTGTCTTTGGATAAAAAATCTCTGATCAAGGCAATAAACGAAGGCCTCCAAGCCAGCCATTTGTAGAGATGTTATAATTAACGAACTTATGGAGGAAAAAGGCAAGGGTAAAATCGAGAGGCTGGATGACACGCTTTATTCGCGGACGCGCTACCGAAATCCGTTAGACAAGCGCAGTCCAGTTAAGGAGTTTGAGTCACCAGATGTCGGGGATAAGTGGCAGACCCCAGAGCTTGATGAGATGCTTAAACATGAGCGCATTCCTCCTAAAATCGGCTTCTTTATGAAAAAAATTTTTATTTTCGCGCTCCTGTTTTTTATAGCTACAATCGGGGTGGCAGTCTTTGTATTCCTGGGGGGCGCCAATTTTATCTCTTCCAAGAATGTGGATATCGGCGTGCTTGGCCCGACGACAATATCAGCTGGGGAAGTCCTTGAACTTGGCGTCACTATCTCAAATACGAATAATGCCGATCTTGAATTTGCTAATCTCTCGATACAGTACCCGCAAGGCAGTCGCAATCCTGATAATACTATCGAGTCCCTGACTTATACCAAAGATAACTTGGGGGTAATCGGGTCTGGCGCAGAGTACGTTCGTAATGTACGCATGGTTCTTCTAGGCCCCTCCGGAGAAATTAAAGAGATAAAACTCTCGGTCGAATATAAGGTTAAGGGTTCAAACGCCACTTTCTACAAAGACAAGATATTTGAAATCACTATCGGCAATGCCCCAATCACACTCGCGGTTGAAAGTCCTCCTTCTACCACTTCAGGAGAGAGTTTCGCGACAGTAGTCTCGATTACCCTGAATTCTACAGATGTCTTGAAAAATGTTGTGTTGAAAGCAGAATATCCTTATGGATACAGCGTCATCGATGCAACTCCGCGAGCCGCCGCCGATAATAATCTCTGGATACTCGGAGACTTATCCCCGGGGGATAAGAAGACAGTTTCAATTCGCGGAAAGCTTATAGGAGAGAATATGGAAGAGAGGACTTTTCGATTTTATGCCGGTGTTTCAGACGGGAGTAGCACTAGCCCGAATCTAAAAGTTCTTATCGTGTCCCAATCGGATACTGTTGTCATAGACCGACCATCGATTGGGCTGGACGTTTTATTCAACGGGGAAAATACATCTACTTACATAGCGCCAGCCACTCGGCCCATCTCTACTTATGTTAAGTATCAAAATAATCTTGCGGACAGACTGCTCAATCCCCATCTGGAAGTTAGTCTCTCGGGCGTGGCTCTAGATAAACTCTCTGTTACAGCTGGCAGTAACGGTCTCTACGATTCTGGGAGCTCAAAACTTGTTTGGAATTTGACAAATACTCTCGGGCTACCGGAACTTGCCCCCGGAGAAGGTGGGCAAGTAACTCTAAGATTCTCCTCTCTACCGAGTTTATCTCTATCAGCGGGCACTCATGATATTACGCTTAATTTCTCAATTACAGGTATACCGGTTGGCGCTGTTGGGCGGAGTCCGGTGGTAGTAAACGAGACTCGTACCGTGAGAATATCATCGCAAGTTAATTTCTCTTCAAAAATACTTCGCTCATTAGGTCCATTTGCTAATCATGGCCCTATTCCACCTAAGGTAGGGGAAGAAACTACTTACGCTGTCATCTTCAGCGTTGGCAATACCCAGGGTGACCTTACAGATGCGAAGGTGACTGCCCGTCTGGGGCAGAGTGTAAACTGGCTGGGGGCCTCGAGCTTTACGAGTGAAGATATTTCTTATGACTCTTCAGCCAATACCATCACTTGGAATATGGGCATGCTTTCGTCTGACACCGGCTTCTCTTCCGCTACAAGAGAAATGGCTTTCCAAATATCTCTCAAACCATCTCTTGGTCAGATTGGTACGGCGCCAAGTTTAGTCACTAGCATTGTTTTCTCTGGTCGAGACACTCTGACTGGGAATACGGTTACAGTAAACAGCCCTCCTTTGACCACTCGTCTTACGAGTGACCCGGCGTTTATTCAGGGAGATGATATAGTGGTGAAATAATGAGCAAAAATGATTTAAATTTAATGGAAAAAATAGTTTCGCTTTGCAAGCGAAGGGGGTTTGTATTTCCTGGGTCAGAGATTTATGGGGGTTTTGCTGGATTCTGGGACTATGGTCCACTTGGCGTTGAGCTTCGTCACAATATTAAACAGCGTTTCTGGGATAAGTTTGTAAGTGGAAGAGATGAAATATATCCTATCAGCACAAGTATTGTCATGAGTCCGAAGGTTTGGGAGACATCGGGACATGTCAGTACTTTTTCTGATCCGCTTGATAGTGGGGAGAAATTTAATACGATGTTCAAAACTTCCATCGGTGCCGGAGCAGAAGCAAGTGTCTCATATCTTCGCCCAGAGACGGCACAGGGAATGTTTGTCAATTTTAAAAATATTATTGACTCATTTCATCCCAAGCTGCCTTTTGGTTTGGCCCAAATTGGTAAGGCTTTTAGAAACGAGATTTCTCCGCGAGACTTCCTTTTTCGCTCACGAGAGTTCGAGCAAATAGAGATAGAATATTTCGTCAGAGAACAGGATTGGGAAAACACTTTTGAGACTTGGAGAAAGGAAATGCACGAGTGGGTGGGGGAAATCGGTTTACCTAAAAACTCTATACACGAGCTTGAGGTGTCGGCAGAAGGCAGAGCCCACTACTCCAAGCGTACCATTGATTTCGAATTCGATTTTCCTTTCGGTCGTAAAGAACTTTGCGGTCTGGCTTACCGCACTGATTTTGACTTACGAAACCATAGTGTCGCTTCTGGTATTGACCTCCAATATTTCGACGAAGAATCAGGAGAGAGATTCACGCCGCACTGTATAGAACCGACGTTTGGTGTAGACCGTACCGTGCTTGCCATTCTCGTTTCGGCTTATACCGAAGATGAATTGGGCGGCGAACCTCGCACTTATCTGAAACTCCATAAAAATATCGCACCTGTCCGCGCAGCAATTTTTCCACTTTTAAAAAATAAACCGGAATTGGTAAATAAGGCGAAAGAATTATTCCTAAATCTTAAATCCCAAATCCCAAATCTTGCATTTGATGACAATGGCAATATTGGCAAGCGCTACAGGAGACAAGACGAAATCGGCACACCTTATTGTATTACCATAGACTTCGATACTCTTGAAGATGATACTGTGACATTGCGCGATCGCGATACAGGCGAACAAGAGAGGATTCCTATATCTGATCTAGTTTCCAAACTCAAATAGTCTCTACATCCATAACTCACGGTCGTATAAATTAGATGTAGGTGGCGGGTTTGGGAAATTATTGATACACTATTCCACTATGAAAATACAGACTTTCTGGAATCTCAAGCTTCTTTATAAGAGTGACAAGGATCCTCAAATAGAGCGGGATCTTAAGAAGATTGAGCAACTCTGCGTATCTTTTGAGAAAAAATACAAGGGTAAGTCTTTTACTAAAAATCCCCAGACTCTTTTAAAAGCTCTAGAAGAATCAGAGAAAGTAAGTGAGATTATGGATTCTATTAGTCCGTCGCGATATTTCCACCTGAAGACTGATCTAGATGCTAATGATAGCCAATCCTTTGCCATATCAACTAAGTATGGCCAGCGATTGACGGAAGCGGGTAATAGGACAAAGTTCTTTGGTCTTGAAATTGCAAAAATTCCACCAAATAAACAACCCCTTTTTCTGAACTATAAGGCGCTTCAACCGTATAAGTATATGCTTAGTCATATTTTTCTTGATGCCAAATATAATCTTCCTGAAGGCGAAGAACAATTAATAAGCTTGTTGTCAGAACCAGCTTATGGAATGTGGGTAGATACCCAAGAGAAACTATTAAATACCCAAACAATTAAACATAAGGTCAAAGATATTCCTGTTGCTGAAGCTATCTCTGGCATGTCGGATATGCCCAAAAAGGAGAGAAGAGCTGTACACGATGAACTCAATAAAGTGTTTAAGTCTATTAGCCATCTGGCCGAAGGAGAGCTGAATGCAATATACAATTTCAAAAAAATAATGGATAAGCGTCGTGGTTATAAAGAACCTTATAGTGCGACGGTGCTGGGGTATGAGAATAATGAAGAAGACATAGGGGCATTTGTAAAACTGGTATCAAAGTATTTCAAAGTATCACATAGATTTTATAAATTACACGCAAAACTTTTGGGTGAGAAGAAAATAAAATTGGCAGACAGGGGTGCCAAGATAGGTGAGATAAAAACTAAATTTAGCTTCGAAAAATCTGTTGCTATGTTACAGAAACTCCTAGGCAACATGGATAAAGACTATTTGAAAATATTCAATGAGTTTCTAAAAAATGGCCAAATAGATGTGTATCCCCAAAAGGGTAAGACCGGAGGCGCTTATTGTTCTGGAGATGGTATATTGCCCACGTTTGTATTACTAAACCATACAGATAACTTGAGGTCTCTCGAGACTCTGGCACATGAGATGGGACACGCAATACACACAGAGCTCTCCAAGTCTCAACCATCAAGATATAGAGGTCACTCTACTGCTACAGCTGAGGTGGCAAGCACCTTCTTCGAGCAGATGATGGCTGATGAAGTTGAAAAGCAACTACCAGCCAAGGAGCGCCTGGTACTGCTCCACAATCGTATTATGGGCGATATTTCAACAATCTTTCGCCAGATAGCATGCTTTAATTTTGAACTAGAACTACACCAGAGAATCAGAACCGAGGGACAGGTTTCAAAAGATGATATTGCTAAGCTTATGGTTAAGCACTTGGAATCATATTTGGGAGACGCTGTAGAAATAAATGACAATGACGGGTATTTCTATGTCCACTGGTCGCACATACGTCGTTTCTTTTACGTCTATACTTACGCATATGGCCAGATTATAAGTCGGGCCTTATATGAGAAGTGGAAGAAAGATCACAATTATGCAAATAAAATTAAAGAATTTTTGAGCGCAGGTTGCTCTATGAGCCCTGAAGACATATTTAAAATGATAGGTACTGATACATCGAAACCCGCTTTTTTTGAAACTGGATTGAAAAGTGTGGAGGAGGATATAGCTAAGCTTGAAAGGCTAACCAAGGAATTTAAAGCTCGCTAAATAATGATATTATTGATTTATGGACGAAAGTAAACAGAAATGGGAGATTACTATCGGTAGCTGGGTGCGGGGCGTGGTGGTGGTAGTCATAGCCTACGCGCTATATCTTGTCACCGAATTTATCTTAGTTGTCATCGCTTCGGTGGTCATCGCTTCGGCTATAGAACCGGCGGTCGGTTGGGCAAAGAAAAGAAACATCCCCCGTCTGCCTATGGTGTTTCTGGTTTATCTAGCCTCGGCATTCATGCTTGCCGGTCTTTTCTATTTCCTTCTTTTGCCTCTTGTCGGCGAGATATCAAGTTTCATCAAAACTCTGACGATATATTCTAATTCCGTCACGAGTGGCGGGATTCTCTCCGACATGTTCAGAACCCAGAATCTATTTGGAGGTTTCGATACTCCCATTTTAATCAGAGAACTAAGCTCTCAACTGAATTCTTTGGCCAGTTTCCTTTCGCAGGGAGTATTTTCAAGCATCTCCTCAATCTTCGGTGGGGTCTTAAATTCCGTCCTTATTCTGGTCCTCTCTTTCTATCTGGTGGCGCAAGAAGACGGTATCAGTAAATTTTTGAAAATGGTCACCCCCATTCAGCATGAACAATATGTCATTGGACTATGGCGGCGTTCACAGTCTAAGATTGGTCTCTGGATGCAGGGGCAGCTTCTCTCATCAGCTCTCGTGATGGTGCTTGTCTACATCGCGCTACTTCTGGTGGGAGTGCCGCACGCCTTACTACTCGCAGTCTTAGCCGGCGTCTTCGAGCTTGTCCCGCTTTTCGGTGCGACCATTGCAGCCATTCCGACCTTATTTGTGGCCTATACTTGGGGCGGCATGAATGTTACTCTTATCGTGGCTGGACTCTATATCTTGATTCAACAGCTTGAGAGCCATCTTATTTATCCTCTAGTAGTCAAGAAAATGGTCGGGGTTTCGCCCATGATCTCAATCATGGCTTTGGTTATCGGCGGGACTCTGGCCGGCTTTCTCGGCGTACTTGTCTCGGTGCCAGTAGCGGCCGCAGTCATAGAATTCATCTCTGATTTTGAGGAGCGCAAAATTGCCAAACTTTCCGCGAATGAATCAACCCAATAAGTTTTATCTGACAAGTCCCATATTCTATCCCAACGCTAAGTTGCACATGGGGCACGCTTACACGATGACGCTCTGTGACATATTAGCGCGCTACCAGAGGTTAGAAAACAAAGAAGTTTATTTCTTAACAGGATCTGATGAAAATACAGGAAAGGTTGTTAGGGCAGCCAAAGAGGCCAATAAATCAATAGAAGAATTTCTTACGGAGATCAATAAGAACTTTGAGAATTTATATAAGAGTCTGAATATCTCTTATGATCAGTTCATACGGACTACAGACAAGGAAAAGCACTGGCCGGGAGCGATAGCTCTATGGAATAAGCTAGTGGAGGCGGGGGATATATATAAATCGATCTATAGAGGCCTATATTGCCCGAGCTGCGAAGCATTTTACACGGGAAAAGATCTTGTTGACGGCAAGTGTCCGTATCACATGACCATATTAGAAGGAATAGAAGAAGAAAATTATTTCTTCCGACTTTCAAAATATACCGATACGGTAAAAGAAAAAATTAAAAGCGATAAATTAAGGGTTATTCCTGAGACACGCAAGAATGAGATTCTCGCTCTGCTTGAGCAAGGCCTCGAAGACGTAAGTTTCTCAAGGCCGATAGAGAATGTTCCACACGGTATCCCTGTGCCCGGTGATTCTACTCAGGTTATTTATGTATGGTGCGATGCACTGGTCAATTATATTTCTGCCATCGGGTATGGGAGAGATGAAACGGAGCTCGATAAATGGTGGCCTGCAAATCTACATGTTATAGGTAAGGATATTTTACGTTTCCATGCCGCTATCTGGCCAGCCATGCTTCTCTCGGCAGGATTGCCTTTGCCGAATAGTCTTCTTGTGCATGGGTTTATTACATCTGGTGGACATAAGATGTCAAAATCTATCGGGAATATTATTGACCCGCTAGAATTGATTGAAAAATTTGGTCCAGAAGCAGTACGTTATGTCTTAGCTCGCAAAATTTCTACATTCGAAGACGGGGATTTAACCACGGAAGCTTTTAAAGATGCATACAATGGCGATTTGGCTAATGGATTAGGCAATCTTGTTTCAAGAATTATGAAGTTAGCCGAAACCCATCTCTCTCAACTAGTAACTGTCCAAAGCTCAGCTTTGGGCAAAGAGATAGAATTACTTCTGGATAAGTTCGAAATTCAGAAAGCAATGAATTATATCTGGTCAGAAATAGGGGAGTTAGATGCCGAAATTCAGAAGACGAAACCATGGGAATCAAAAGATAAAGGGGTTATCGCAGATCTAGTATTAAGGCTTTCTCATATTGCATACACCCTGGCACCTTTCATGCCGCAAACTTCAGAGAAAATTCTTAGTGCCATAAAAGATAATCGACTCAGTAAGCCCCTCTTTCCTCGCAAAGATGCCTAGATACTTTGATATACATTCTCATCTGAATACTCCTGATTACTCGAGTGACCTTGATGAGGTAGTCAAGAGATTGAAAGATACAGAGACCCACACTATCGTTATCGGGACAGATCTCGAATCTTCAAAAATGGCCGTAGATTTGGCAAGAAAATATGAAGAAATTTATGCCTGTATTGGAATTCATCCGGTAGACAATTCGAGTCAGAGTTTTGCAAAAGAAAAATTTGAGGAACTAATCAATTATCCGAAAGTGGTGGCAGTGGGAGAATGTGGAATGGATTTCTTTCACGCCGATAGAGATGTTGACTACGAGAGGCAGAAAAAGTTATTTTTAGACCAAGTGGATTTCGCTCTCGCTCACGATAAGCCCATCATGATTCATTCTCGTGATGCTTACGAAGAGGTTCTAGAAATTCTCGATCCTCTTAAGGGAGTGCATGGAAATAAACTTCGAGGTAACGTGCATTTCTTCACCGGTAGTGTAGAGGTCGCCAAAAGATTTTTCAATATTGGGTTCACGGTTTCTTTCACGGGGGTAATCACTTTCACGCGTGACTATGACGAGATTATCAAATCTACGCCCATCAACATGATTATGTCAGAAACGGACTCTCCTTATGTAGCTCCGGTACCGTACCGAGGCAAACGTAACGAGCCAAGCTACGTCAGCGAGGTGGTCAAGTCAATTGCAAAGATTAGAGGAGAGGGCGAAGAGGCAGTGAGGGATGCTCTTGTCAATAATGTGCTCTCTATGATAGGCTAGTTCGACTTATGGGAAATTCAGGAGCTCTTGTGGAGGAACTGACCGTCTATGAAATCGGCTACCTTATCTTGCCGAGTATTCCGGAAGATAAACTCTCTCTCGTAACAAGCGCTATCAGAAAAGTCATTACTACGGAAGGTGGTGCAGAAATCGACGCCGAGGAGCCTTTCAAAGAACCTCTGGCCTACACAATGTCGAAGACTATTGGCGCCAGCCGCTACGTGCTCTCTGACGCTTATTTGGGCTGGATTAAGTTCGAGGCCGATAGAACCAAAGCTACGGCAATCAAAGCCGGTATAGAAAAAATAGAAGAAGTTCTGCGATTGCTCTTAATCAAAGCTCCGCGCGAAACCGCCTTTACTTTAGCCAAGGCAAGAGCTGCATTTGAGGAAAAAAAAGAATCTGCTCCTAGCTCTACCGAAGAAGCAGTGGTACAATAAAATTATGTATTTCAACCGCGCTATCATTATCGGTAATCTTACCCGCGATCCGGAGCTTCGTTCTCTGACTTCCGGCGTACAAGTAGCTACGATGGGAGTGGCTACTAACCGCGTGTGGAAAGATAAAAGCGGAGCAAGGCAGGAATCGACTGACTACCACAATGTCGTCGTCTTTGGCCGACAGGCGGAAACAACCGCTCAATATCTACGCAAGGGCTCAAGCGTTTTAGTCGAGGGTAGGATGCAGACCAGGAGTTGGGAAGCGGCCGACGGAATCAAGAAGTACCGCACCGAGGTAGTAGCCGACAGGGTCCAGTTTGGTCCTAAAAGAGATGGCTCTGTTCCGTCTACTACTGCCGCTAGTTCGAAAGAAGATAATCAAGAAGCTCCTCCCGAGGGTGCTATCGAATATCCTGAAGATAACGTTAGTGTCGATGACATTCCTTTTTAGTTCGACGAGCTCACTATAAATAATTAAGATGAGAAAGCAAAATTATTTCAAAGAAAACAAAATCAAACATATCGACTATAAAGATGTCGAGACTCTTAAGAAATTTCTGACGCCGCATGCTCGCATTCAATCTCGCAAGCGCTCCGGTATCCCTGCCAAGTTTGAACGAGAACTAGCCATGGCCGTCAAACGGGCTCGTTTCCTCGGTCTTCTGCCCTACGTATCCCGTTAGTTTGGGTTATAATTTAAGGATGCGCATACCATATTTCGTTCAAGGAGCGCTCTTTGGACCAGCGTTCATCGGGCTCTCTATTGTATTGAAAGTTCTGTGTCCGACATCAGTCGGTGCCGGTTGTTTCGCGGACTCTCTGGCCGTTCCTATATTTTTACCTCTAATTTTTGTCTACAAGATTGTCGATGATAGCTTAGTTATGTATCACGAATTATGGTTTGTCGTTCTGTATTGGAGTTTGGTCGGACTTTTAGTCGGTCTTATATTCGATCTGCGTACTCGCCAGTCTCCGTATTTACCCGAACAACATCTCCCTCTTTGATAAACATCGGTACCTGAATTTCTGCTCCTGTTTCCAATCTCACTGTCTTTGTCGCTCCCTGAGCAGTATTGCCTCTGGTTGTTTCGTGGGCCTCAGTCACTCCAAGTTCCATTTTGATAGGCAACTTAAGACCAATTATTTCATCCTTGAAGAGCATTGCATTAATTAATATACTCGGCTTGAGAAACTTGGCGGCTGGACCGATTATCTCTTCTGACAATTTAAATCGTTTCGATGCTTCATTTGCTTCGGCGAACCAGTATTCTCCTTTATTCGTATATAAATATTTAACTTCCTTTTTATCAATTTCTGCTTCGCTGACTTTGTCAGAAGCATGGAAAGAATGTTCGATGATTCTTCCGGTCAAAAGACTTCTTAACTTAGCGGCATTAACGGGTTTTCTCTGTTGTTTACGGAAGACGTGCGAGCTCACGACCTCATACGGCTCACTCTCAAAAACAATATATTTACCCTCTTTAATTTCGCTATAGTCAAGCATGAAAGCACCATTCTACGTATCCTTAAGTTTTTGTCTAATGTCTTTGAGAATCTGGTCAGCAATTTTTTTATTCTCGCGCAGGAATTGGCGGGTGGCGTCGTAGCCACGACCGAGTTTGACATCACCGTATTCATAGGAGTTGCCGGACTTTTTCATAATACCGAACTTCTCGCCCAAGGCGATGAGTTCACCCTCTCGCGAAATACCTTCGTTATACATCAGGTCAAATTCTGTTTGTCGGAAAGGTGCTGCCACTTTGTTTTTCACAACCTTCACTCTAGTGCGCCCGCCCATGACTTCGTCTCCTTTCTTGATTTGAGCGATGCGGCGAATATCGAGACGCACGGAAGTGTAAAATTTGAGCGCTTTGCCACCCGGGGTGGTCTCGGGATTCCCGAACATCACGCCTATCTGCATGCGAATTTGGTTGATAAAAATAACTATTGTTTTGGACTTCGCCACTATAGCAGTGAGCTTTCGTAAAGCTTGGCTCATCAGGCGCGCCTGTTTGCCTACGTGGTAGGCTCCCATGTCACCTTCAATCTCATCCTTAGGCGTGAGCGCGGCCACCGAGTCTATAACTATGACGTCGATTTTGCCCGAGCGTACCAAAGAGTCTACAATTTCAAGAGCCTGTTCGCCGGTATCCGGTTGGGAAATCAAAAGTTCATCAATCTTAACCCCGAGACGCTTAGAATACTCGGGGTCCATGGCGTGTTCGGCGTCGATAAAGGCGCAAATACCGCCCGCTTTTTGTGCTTCGGCTATGACGTGGAGCGATAAAGTGGTCTTGCCCGAAGATTCTGGCCCGAAGATTTCGATAATCCTGCCCCGCGGCAGGCCGCCGACGCCCAGTGCCGCGTCAAGGCCAATTGAGCCGGTGGAGATGGCGTCCACGCCCACTTTAGGCTTGTCCCCGAGCTTCATAATAGAATCTTCGCCGAACTTCACCCTGATAGCATCGAGGGTAGCGTCAATGTTTTTTTCTTCTTTATTTTTTGCCATTTAAGTTATTTTAGGACAATTTGTACACTCTTTCTCGTCTCGCGACCGAAGCGGTCGCGAGCCTTAACAGTTATTATACTTAAGCCGGGAGAGACTAACAATTTCTCGCTCCATACTCCCTTCTCGTCTGTAAATATCTGGCGGTCGTTCAAACTAATCCAGGCAATGTTTTTTGATTGACCTTCCACGATGACTAGGGAATCTTCGACCGTATGGCCGTCTTTAGGGTTCTCGATCCAGATTCGCGGACCGACTAAAAGGGCGCGTGCCTGATACAAGGAGTAAGCAATAAGCAGTATTAATAAAATAATCAAGAATCCGTATCTTGGCTTGATATCAATTTTCATGGAGTAGTGTTGTCTGCATTTTCTTCGCCCGACCTCTCCTCCGCGGTTTCTACTTCTCTATCTATCACTTCTCGCGCTTTGGCTCCCGAGCCCGCGCCTACGACCCCGCGCTCTTCGAGCATGTCTACCAGACGAGCGGCACGGGCGTAACCGATGCGAAGTTTTCTTTGAAGAAATGAGGTCGAGGCTTTACCGGCGAGGATGACAGTCTCCCTCGCTTCTTCATAAAGTTCATCATCGTCTCCGCTGTACGAATCGTCTTCTTCCAAAGTTGCCGAGAAGATAGCGTTAGAAGTATTTTCGCTTGAGAAGTTAATCTCACTTTGGAGCTCGTCGGCGTAAGTATCGCTAAGATACTTGGTGACTGCCTTTACTTCCTTTTCCGAGATATAGGCCGACTGGATGCGCAAAGGCTTTGACATCTCTCCGGAGAGGAAGAGCATGTCGCCCGAGCCGAGAAGTTTCTCGGCGCCGGCCGCGTCAAGAATAGTGCGCGAGTCAATCTGCGAGGAAACTTGCAGAGCGATGCGCGCCGGTATGTTAGCTTTAATCAATCCGGTGATTATGTTGACAGACGGTCTTTGGGTGGAGAGGATGAGGTGAATGCCAACGGCGCGGCTCATCTGCGCTAGACGCACCACGGCGGCCTCGAGTTCTCGTGGGTAAGACTGCATTAGGTCAGCAAGCTCGTCTATGATGATAACGATGAAGGGTATCGACTTATCGTCTTTGGTATTTTGGTGATACGAGTCGATGTCCCGTGCGCTTGATTTCTCAAGGATGTCGTAACGGCGCTCCATCTCTTTGGCAACCCATTTGAGAGCTAAGATGGCTTTTTTCGGGTCGGTGATTACCGGAGTTAGGAGATGGGGAATATTGTTGTACATCGTCAGTTCGACACGCTTGGGGTCTATCATAATAAATTTAAGATTCTCGGGCGGGTTTCTGAATAAAAGCGATGTGACTATGGCGTGTATGGTTACTGACTTACCCGAACCGGTAGCGCCGGCTATTAGGAGATGCGGCATTCTGGCAAGGTTCGCGTACTGCGATCGACCAGCAATATCTCGGCCTAACGAGACTAAGAGTGGCAAAGCGCTTCTGGTAAATTGTTCATCGGAGACGAGAGAGCCGAGACCGACAATAGATTTGAGCGTGTTGGGAATCTCGATGCCCACCAGAGATTTACCCGGTATCGGCGCTTCGATGCGCACGGGATGCGCCGCGAGCGCTAGCTCAAGATTATTTTGAAGCGCGAGAATTCTTGAGAGTTTGACACCCTCAGCCGG
>Ga0209212_1000913_pt1 | contig 53192 bp, 44 predicted proteins | sample RifGroC2_FD_183996 | JGI IMG/M metagenome (GOLD analysis project Ga0209212, IMG submission 183996) | Groundwater microbial communities from Rifle, Colorado, USA - Groundwater C2 (SPAdes) (version 2) | ecosystem: Environmental > Aquatic > Deep subsurface > Groundwater | place: Rifle, Colorado...
TTTCAAATCTTTCCTTGAATGTATAATAATGCTGTCTAGCGAGTACTGTCGTCGGCACTAAATAAAGCACCTGCTTTTGATTTAATACAGCTTTGAAGGATGCGCGGAGCGCGACTTCCGTTTTTCCGAAGCCTACATCCCCGCAAATCAAACGATCCATTGGACGTTCTAATTCCATATCATGCTTGGTATCGATGATCGCCCGTTCTTGATCCTTTGTTGTTGTATACTGAAAGTCCCGTTCAAAAGCAAGCTGCATATCCGTATCCTTGGCGAATGAAAAACCGACGCTTTGCTGACGCTGCGCATACAGTTTGATCAAACGATCGCTTAAGTCCTTGATCTTCATTCTGACAGAAGCCTTTGTCTTAGACCATTGCTTGCCCCCGAGTTTTGTCAATTTCGGATGCATGCCGTCATGGCTACTGTATTTCAATACCATGTCAATCTGATCCATAGGAACATAAAGAGCTTCATCATTCGCGTAAATGATATGCAGATAATCTCTTTTCTCTTTGGATAATTCCATTGTCTTCAACCCGACATATTGTCCAATTCCATAATCGTAATGAACAATAAAATCCCCAACAGTCAAATCCTCGACTCTTCTGATTTTGGTTGCTTGATTGAGGACGCTTCGATACCGGATTGCAGGACGCATCTTGAGTGAAAAGAGTTGGGATTCATCGAGCAGAAGAATTTTATCCGCCTTAGACATAAAGGATCCAAAACTGGATTGATTGAGCAGATACACGCCTGGGTGCTTGCCCAAGGTGGTGTCGAAATTGATAGATTTATCATTTAAAAATGATGTTGCTTCATCGTAATAGTGCTTGGTTTGGACACATAAAATGATATGGTATGATTCAATGATGTCCTTGATATCCAGATGGAATAATGCCAGGTTTCCTTGATAATTATTGGTTGATGAGACGCCTAGATCAATAGCTTTTTCAGGACTGTTTAATCCGAAATTATCGATTTCAATATGGGTTTGTTTAAGTTGTCTGGATAAAGGAACACGAAAAGGAATGGATAAGAAATGATATCCGTTCATGGTGGTGGCATATGTTTTTAAGTCGCTATCTATGGCTTCTTCATTGACCTTCATCTTGTTGACATCGATCATGTATATCTTTTTATTTTGACTGAAATCAAGGACAGTTGTTTCTTCTTCATTGAAGAATGGCATGTATATGCTTAATCCATCTAGCTTTTTCCGCATCTCGATGGATTCAAGATCCTGATTCAATTTTTCTTGTTCACGCTCGGAAAGATTGCGGTCTGTAAAAAAATTCCTGATTCTTTTGAGTGCGTCATTTTTGATTTGATCCGTATAAAATAATTCATTCATCGGTGCGATTTCAATAGATTCTATTTCCGCATTCGAACGTTGGGTTTCGACATCGAAGATCTTAATTTGATCCAAGACATCATCGAAAAAATCTAGCCGGTACGGCTGATCGTGATTCAATGTGTAGATATCAAGGATGTGTCCCCTTAAGCTGAATTCTCCTGGTTTTTCAACCGTATAAGCTCTTGAATATCCCGAATATACAAGATATTGAACGAGGTTGTTCAGATCATATTGATTGTTTTTGATGATTTTTTTAACGCTGTTTTGATAGTCAAGAGGAGTGAGCTGTCTTTGGCATATGCCCTGCAATGTTGTGATGACTACAAATGGTTTTCCGCTCATCAGCATCTTTAAAGTATATAATCTTTCACTCTTGAATTCTGGAGATCCTAAAGCCATAATGCTCGTTAATGTTTGATCCGCTGGATAAAACAGTACATCCTCAGCATCTAGAATCTGGCTCAGCATATCATAGTATTTTTGAGCTTCATAAAGGTTTGATGTGACAACGAAAACCGTATTCTGATTTTCTTGAAAATCCACTGCGGCCAAATAAGCGTTATATGTATCCGTTGATGACTTAAAAAACATCGTTTTCGATGTTGTTTTAATGATATTTGTCATATTGGACTTAAACTTTAGAAAGTCAATCATGAGTCCGCCTTAGATAGTAAAACCCAAACCTACGTTTGGGTATTATACTTAGTCATAATATCCTTAAAGGATAATTCATTAATAAATGATTCAATGATTTCAACTGAAGTCTTGATGGTTTTTTGAAGCGTAATCAGTTGATCTTGTGTGAATTGACTCAAGACATATTGATCAAGAGGAATGTCTGTATTGTTATCTACACCGATTCTAATTCTTTTGAATGAATCCGTATGGAGCAGTCCGATGATATTCCTAAGCCCGTTATGTCCGCCGTGTCCGCCTAATTCGCGAAGTCTGAGTTTTCCCGTTTCCAGATTCACATCATCAACAATGATAATCACATCATCAATTTTGATATCATAATAACCCATCAGTTTAGAAATGGCTTCGCCTGAAAGATTCATGAATGTCGATGGCTTTGCCAAACAAACTTTCTTCCCATTCAGGCTGGTTAATAGAATTTCAGCGTTGAATTTGGAATCGAATTTTGCTTGTTGACCCAAACTTTTAAGTACTTCATCTATGACCATAAATCCTACATTATGTCTTGTTTTTTGGTATTTTAATCCTGGATTACCTAACCCTACAATTAACTTCATTGATTATTCTCGTGGTGTGAAATCTGGTTAAACAGCTGGCTGATTGGTTCATCCTTGATAATATGCAGAATGCTTTGACCTAGTAATGGCCCAATAGATAACTGGACAATTTTCGGTGAACAACAGTCTTTAGGCAGAACAATTGTGTCGGTTACAACCACTTCGGTGATTACTGAGCTTTCTATACGTTCAATCGCTTCATTTGAAAATACCGCATGGGTTGCGCAAGCATATACTTTAGTGGCTCCTGCTTCAATCAATGCCTGAGCTCCAACGATCAGCGTACCGCCGGTATCGATGATATCATCAACCATGATTGCAATTTTACCAGCAACATCACCGATGATGTTTTGAACTTCAGCTTTGTTGGGCTCTGGTCTTCTTTTATCAATAATAGCAAGCGGAGCGTTAAAAATTCTTGCGAAAACGCGCGCTCTCGTCACTCCACCATGATCTGGGGAGACAACAACGATATTTTCAAGCTTCTTCGTATACATGAAATAGTCAGCCAATAAAGGAGCGGCTGGAAAATTGTCAATTGGAATGTTGAAAAACCCTTGAATCTGTGCAGCATGCAAATCCATGCAAATGACGCGGGTAATTCCTGCTACTTGAAGCATATCGGCAACAAGCTTCGCAGTAATCGGTTGTCTGGATTTTGCCTTTCTATCCTGTCTTGAGTACCCATAATAAGGCATCAAAACAGTTAATGTTTTTGCAGATGCTCTCTTGAGTGCATCTGCCATAATCAGTAATTCCATCAAGTGTTCATTCGCTGGTGCAGATGTAGATTGAATAACAAACACATCATGACCTCTGACACTTTCCTCAATGTTAATTGAAATCTCGCCATCCGCGAAACGCACAACATCGGCAGTGCTAAGTTCAATGCCTGAAGATTTAGATATTTCTTCAGCTAAGGGGCGGTTCGAACTCAGTGCAAACAGCTTAATCTTTTTTCCATCAACAATTGACATGGTATCACGACTCCTTCGATTTCTCACTATTTATTATACCCTAAAACACACTTTAAATCTTGGTTTCTCTCAAAAAAAAATCTTTTTGCAGGGTTGTGCAAAAAAGATTTTCATCTACTTCATTTTCTTTAGTTTTGTTATTCTTCGACAGCAGCTGTCGGATTAAGAAGTGCTTCCTTATAGGCTACAACAATTGCATCTTCAATGACTTTACGCATTTCACCATGAATTGGGTGTGCGATATCTCTAAATGTTCCATTAGGAGTTTTCTTGCTGGGCATTGCAACAAATATGCCGTTTTCGCCCTCAATGATACGAATATCATGTACAACAAAACTTTCATCAAAAGTAATGGTTGCAACTCCACGTAGTCTACTTTCGCTGCTAACAAGTTTAACTCTTACATCAGTGATTTTCATTTTGCCCTCCAAGACGTCCACATTTTATAGTTAAATTATAGCATATTGATTGAACTTATAAAAGTTTTTTCACGTTTTTGGGTTGGTTTTAATGAAGGGAATGCCATATTTATTCGTTTTATCCAACAATTTTTGGTCATTCTCCTGAAATGATAAAATATAGAAGGTTGAGCCGCTCCCGCTCATAATCGCATGATGACCTATTTTTTTGATTTTTTTGAATTGGGTATTGAGATTTGGATAGCATTTTAATGTTGTTTTGGTGAGTGCATTGTATGTATGTTTGAAAAATGAGTTATATTTCTCATTTAAATACAACTTGAATAATCGATCAAATCGATGTTTTTTATAGGAGATTTGATGATTTTCAAACACATTTTTTGTTGAAACATTGATAGATGATGGAAACAAATATATGGATTTGATGGGCGGTGTTTTGATGAATAACAGGTTTTCTCCGCGTCCGTGAACGTATGCCGGCTGATTATACAAACAAAACAAAGTATCAGATCCAAGACCTAAAGCGATTGTTTCCAAATCAGATAAAGGTAGATTCAAATCCCATAATCGGTTCAATCCACGGATGGTTGCAGCGATATCCGCTGATCCACCAGCGAGGCCTCCACCAATAGGAATATTTTTATTGAGTGTGATGCTTGCACCATCTGAAATGTGATATTGTTCTTTCATTTTGAATGCGGTTTTGAGAATTGCGTTGTTCTCAATTTCAACATTTGAATCCAGTGTAATAGTTTCAGCATGTTCGAAGGTAAGCTCATCATGGAGCGCAATGGGAATCATGATCATTTTGAGCTCATGGTAGCCGTCTGGTCTTTTACCAACCACATCCAAAGCGAGATTTACTTTTGCATAAGCGATTTCCTTAATCATGATTCCACACCTTGGTCAGCTTGATAAAGTCTTCCTTCGTCAGCGCTTCTGCCCTGACATCCTTGCTGTACCCATTTGTTTCAAGAAATTGAATCAATTTTTCTTTTGGAACTGAAAATGCTTCAAACCAGTTGTTGACAAGTGTTTTCCTCTTTTGTCTGAACGCTTCTTTAACCAGACTCAAAAATAAAACTTCTTGTTGTTCATCAAGTAATGGATGATTTCTTTTCACGATGCGAATCACAGCGCTATCGACGTTTGGAACTGGATAAAACATATGTCTTTTAACATCCATCATTTTTGAAACGACAGCATGATATTGAAGAATGATGGATAACGCGTTATATTCTTTGTTGTTTGGAGTCGCGAGCAGCCTATCACAAACCTCTTTTTGTATCATAAGCGAAGCGGTTAAAATTTTTTTTGTTTCGAGTAGTTTAAAAAGTATTGGAGTTGTTATGTAATATGGCACATTTGCCACAACATGAAGATCATTTTCATAAATGGAGAGGTCCGCTTCAAGAAAATCCTCATATTTGACTGTTAAATTGGGGAAATTCCGTTGAATTTCATTCAATAACGGTTTTAGGCTTTCATCAATTTCATAAGCGACGACATCTGTTGCTTGAGATGCTAAAAAAGTAGTTAGAGCACCTTGCCCAGGACCTACTTCAAGTACGTGCTTATTCTCAATATTGGATTCTCTGACGATCTTCATCAACAGGTTTTTATCCCTGAGGAAGTTCTGCCCGAATTTCTTCTTTGCTTGATGATTCACTGATAGCCTCGATAACCTGTTTTTGTGATATTTCGAACATTTTTAATCGTTGATATAGTGTTTTTCCATTAACATGACCGAGTCTTAACTTCTTTGAGACGAAATCTCGAAGCGCTTTGCTGTCTTTGTTTCCGGTTAATTTTGTGTCATGAAGAAATGAATAGGTTACATCGCTCGTTGATTTTTTATGTACTGCCTGGATGTCTCCGAGCGCATTTTTAATATCATCTTCTGAAGCATGTTCTATACCGATTTTCTTCATATTTTTGCTATAGGCGACATCTCTATCGATAAATGCGTGATAAATATGTTTCAGTTGTTTGCTTAACAATCTTCTGATGCGTTCTCCGGCGTGATCAGGATCTAGAAACAAAATGATGTCATGGGTATCATCCAGTTCTTTTAATAATTGAACTGAATCTTCCTTTATGGCACTTCCATTCGTCGTGATGATTTTGATATCCGGATAAATCTGTTTCAAGCGAGACGCATCGTTTCGCCCTTCGACAACTACAACCTTTGGTCTCATTTCTTGCGATAAAAGAACTTAGGATCAGTCTTCGTTCCACTCAACATGAGACTTTCAATGATTTTAGATTGTTCTTTGAGTGTGGATATCTTGCCGTTTTCTAGTAGAATATAGATTTTATCTCCAAAATTCTCACCATCATCGCGGTATGTGCTGTTTTCCACTGTGCGGTATGATGTGAAATACTTCAGGTCCTCTTGTTTAAAGGACTTTTTAATTTCTTCGATCTTTTCCTTGTTTTCTTCCGTATCATTGACATATCCCCAAATCTTACGGTTCATGAAGTCTGTTGCTAATTCTTTGAGGATGGCATCCTTTGAATCAAGGAAACTCGCGATTAACCCATTGATATAGAAATCATCTAGTTTGATATAGTTATCAATCTGACTTGGATTGCTGATGACATTTTTAAGCGGTTCAACATTTCCTTTAAACTCAAATCCAGATATAAGCAAATCTTTGACGCGCATATATATTTTTTCCAAGTTGACCTCATAAGCGCGGGCAACCGGATGATAATAAACTTGCCAGTACATGTGATACCTGCTAATCAGATAATTTTCAATCGCGTGAATGCCGCTCAGCTTGAAAACCACTTGGCCATCTTTGATATAGAGGACACGAATCAATCGATCCAAATCAATATGTCCATAAGCGGCGCCGGTGAAATATGCATCTCTTTCCAAATAATCGAGACGGTCCACGTCGAGCTGGCTGGATATCAATTGTTCAATTAGCGGAAACTTCTTTTCTTTTTTAATCACTGAAGCGACGTCAGTCGCGAAATTTTTATCGATTTCATCGAGAACGCCTCTTAATTCTTTGTTCTCTAATATAAGCGAAGCGCCGATTTTTTCATGGTCTACGCCAAAAACATCCTCAAAAGCATGAGAATAAGCCCCGTGGCCGATATCATGGAGAAGCGCTGCACTCAAAAAGATGAGCTTGCTACGCAAATCAAGAGCTTCTTGAATATCTGGTACTGTTAAAAATCTGTTTGCAATCTCATAAACACCAAGACTGTGGCTGAATCTTGAATGCTCAGCACCATGAAAAACCATTTGAACACCGCTTAACTGCCTGATTCTTCTCAATCTTTGAAAAAGAGAGGAATCAATCAATTTTTTGATCAGTTCGTAGTCTACATGGATGTATCCATATAGCGGATCCTTGAACACCTGTTGCTTAATGAGCTTCTTCAAGTGATACCTCCTAGGGTAAAAAAGTGCCGAAATGGCACTTATTCGTTAATGGTATATGATTTAACAAGCTCTAGTATATCGCCTGTATTGAGCATGAACGCACTTCCGTCATCTGTATCCAAATGACAATCCAATCTAAATTGAGGATGGACACGGCATAAAACATTATCTAAAATGCCACCTTTGATTCCACCGACCTTAAGACTGACAATCATACGGTCTGTGACCCCGAATTGAACTGCTTCCTCTGGTGAGAAATGAATATGGCGATCTGCGATAATAACGCCTTGATCAATTGTGACCTGTCCTTTAGGTCCGACTAGCGTTGCTGATCCGGATCCTTTCACATCACCTGATGATCTGACTGGTGCTACAAACTTGAAGCGAATAGCGTCGCTCTTTGAGATTTCAACCTGTGATTCTTTACGAACCGGTCCCAAAATACGTACACCTGCCAAAAGCTTGCCTTCTGGACTGACTACGTCTACTTTTTCTTCTGCAGCGTATTGTCCTGGTTGACTCAAATCCTTCATTGGAGTTAATTGGTATCCTTTACCAAAAAGTGCTTCCAAATGTTCCTGTGTTACATGGAGATGACGTCCTGAAATTCCTACTGGTATTTTTTTCATAGTTAAATCCTCCTACATACGTGTTGATTATATCATTTATTATCATTGTTTTCAATGTGTTTATGATAGAATAGAGCCAAGAAGGGGGTGTACCTATGCCTACAATTTTCTCAAAAATCATTGCCAGAGAAATACCTGCTCACATTGTCTATGAGGACGAACTTGTCATTGCTTTTCTTGATATCTCACAAGCTACAAAAGGACATACGCTTGTTGTTCCTAAAGCGGAATATTCAGATATTTTCGATGTCCCGGAAGATCTTCTTCTTCATGTGATGCGTGTCGCTCAAAAGGTATCGAAGGCGATTAGCATCGCTTTCCAGCCAGAAGGCATGAACATCCTTTCCAATAACGGAGCAGTTGCAGGTCAAACCGTTTTTCACTTTCATCTGCATTTGATTCCAAGATATCAACGTGAAGAGATTAAAATCAGTTTGAAGAACAACATGAGCGACTTGAATACGAATGACTATAAAGAAAGAGCACGCTTTATTAAAGCGGCTCTATTGTAAACATAACACCTTGTTTGACATTTTCAACCTTCAATAAAAGATTGAAATGCGCACAGGTTTTTTGAACGATGCTCATCCCTAATCCAAATTGACCTTTTTGACCTTTTTCATATGGTTTGAACAATTCATCGATAAATTTTTGACTGATCGGCTCACCATCGTTAAAGAAGGTGAGTTTTCTGTTTTTTAAAGTTATGACAATTTTTGATTTCGCATATCTTAACGCATTATCAACAATGTTATTGAAGGCAGTATAAAGATTTTCTTTTACACCAAAGTAGGTCGAATCGTCTAAACTTAAAATAAACTCAATATTTGTCCTATATTTTTGGTTATCCACGATGTTTTTGATCAAATCCTTGATTTTAATGCTTTCAAATTCATTTTGATCCTTTAAATACTCTAGCTTATTGAGTTCTAAAAGTTGTCTGACCTTCTGATTCAAGATTTCAGCTTGTCTGACAATGACGGATGCTTCTGAAATATCAGAGACTCCATCAGCGATGGCTTCTGCATAGGATTGAATGACAGCAATCGGAGTTTTAAAGTCGTGAGAAACGTTTTGAAGCATTTCCTGCTTCGTTTTTTCACTGTATTGAATTTCTTGTCTCATTTTTTCGATGGTTTGAGCGAGCTCGGTGACTTCATCGCTACCATCAATCTCAATAGGGACTTGATAGCTGTTCGAGATCAGTCTTTCGACTTCACCATTCAATCTCTTGATGCGTTCCACTGTGATTTTTGACCAAATCAAAATGATTAAGTTACCTAAAAGCACCAACGCGATGAAACTGATACGCATGAGTACATTGAAGGAGTTGCTGAAAACATTCAAATAGTCCTCACTGGTGAAGACAATGACTAAATCTTGGCTGGGACGCCTTTCAATTTGAAAATAGTAGACTTCGCCATTAATAATTTCCTGCTTGGTATATCCAGGCCATACGGAAAGCGTTTGTACCAGCTGATAAGCGGTATAATGACCGTCCAGAACCTCTAAATTGTTACTTTTCGTAATGATATCATCTACGTAGATGACATAGCCGTTGTATTGATTGGAGGGCGGGTTATTGATGTTTTGTTTAACATCTTGGAAATATGAAGCAAGTTGTTCTTTATTTTGAACAACTCTAAAGTCGTCGAAAACTCGATTTAGAGCAACGATAAAAACGAGACTCGTTAACAAGGTCACAATGGTAAAAATAACATTGAGCTGTGTTGTTAACTTAATCTCTTTCATAATAATCTATATCCAAATCCGTAAATGGTTTCAATTTTCAATTCAGGCATTTTATGTCTTAGACGTCTGAGCAAGTCATCAACGACACGGTCGCTGCCGTAGTAGTTATCGCCCCATACATGTCTCAAAATTTCATCTCTTCCGAATGCTGTGTTCATATTCTTTAAAAAGAACAGCAACAGTTCAAACTCTTTGTTTGTCAGATCTACCATATCGTGATCTGCCTTGATTTCTCTTCTAGTTAGATTGATTTCGTAGCTTGCATAAGTCACTATTTCTGAAGTTTGAGTTTGAGAATGACGTTTCAAAACTGCCTTGACACGCAAAATCAACTCGCGTGGTGAGAATGGTTTAGCCAAATAATCATCGCTACCCAATTCAAGTCCCATGATTTTATCTAAATCCTGGTCGCGTGCGGAGGTAAAGATAACAGCAGAAAGGCTGTTGACCTCTTTTAGCTTTTTGATTAAATCGTAGCCACTGACTTCTCCAGTAAGCATAATATCCAAAATCCAGAGGTCTACTTCATCGTTGATGTGCTCCATTGCGGATTCTCCATCATAAAAAACAGTCGCATCGTAGCCTTCTCTAATTAAGTATTTCCTGATAATTTCTGATAAATCCTTTTCATCTTCAACATAGTAAATTTTCATATAAATACCCCTTTAATTAAGTAAAATAAGCGTGGCTAGCACACTTATTATACCATATAGATTTAACAGAGAGAGAAAAATGAAGCACCTTTATTGTAGCAAATATCTATGTGATGTCAATGTTTTTCTGGTGTGAAATTGTGTTATTTGATGACATCGGTACGCATATAGGGCACCAAAACCTTAGGAATGGTGATGGTTCCATCAGCATTCTGATAATTCTCTATGATCGCAATCATGGTTCTGCCGATTGCCAAGCCTGATCCATTCAAGGTGTGAACGAGCTCAGTCTTGCTATCTTTGGTTCTCTTGAATCTGATATTGGCGCGTCGCGCCTGAAAATCTTCAGCATTAGAAATGGATCCAATTTCACGGTACATATTTTGACCTGGAAGCCAAACTTCAATATCGTATGTTTTCGCCATTCCAAATCCCATGTCTCCTGTGGATAAGGCCATAACGCGATATGGAAGTTCAAGCTGTTTCAATACTTCTTCAGAATTAATGAGCATTTTTTCAAGTTCTAAGTAAGATTCTTCAGGTTTGGTGAACTTGATCAGCTCAACTTTATTGAACTGGTGTTGTCTTAAAATGCCTCTGGTATCTCTGCCGGCAGATCCTGCTTCAGAGCGGAATGCTGTTGTATACGCGCAATATTTAATCGGCAGACTATCTCCATCGAGAATTTCGTCACGATGCAGATTGATGGTTGGAACCTCAGCGGTTGGGTTTAAATACCAGCTGTTTTCTCCAGCGATAACCTTAAACGCATCATCCTTGAATTTTGGAAATTGGCCGGTAGCAAACATGCTCTTTTCATTGACGATGTATGGGGGAATAATCTCAAAATATCCATGCTCGTGCGCATGGAGATCCATCATGAATTGGATGAGCGAGCGTTCAAGTCTTGCTCCCAAGCCTTTATCGACAACAAATCTGGTTCCTGTAATTTTTGCTGCTCTTTCAAAATCTAGGATGTTGAGTTTTTCACCAAGTTCTATATGATCCTTGATTTTAAAATCAAATACACGGGGTGTTCCAACCTTCCGGACAATCACGTTGGCTGAATCATCTTTTCCAACAGGAACGCTCACATGGGGGATATTTGGAGTCACAGCGAGGATGTTGAAGATAGCATCGTCATATTCTTTCAACTGATCATCCAAATGTTTGATATCGTCACCTAAATGAGCGACATCTTCAAGGATTTGTGACACATCCTGTTTATTTCTCTTGAGTTCGCCAACCTTTTTGGATTGTTCGTTTCTCAATGCTTTTTTGGATTCCACATCCAAAATGACTTGTTTTCTCTTATCCTGAATCTTGATTAGGTCATAGAGATAGGTAAAATCACCATTTCGATTGGATAGTTTTTTGACAACTTCATCGATATTTTCAATCACATACTTTAGTTCTAACATGCTCAATTCCTCCTTAAAATATAAAAGTCCCTAGATTTATGAAATCTAAGGACGAGTCATCGCGGTACCACCTTAGTTCTAGAGAAAACTCTAGCCCTTGAATCCCTTAACGCGGGGCGACGGGTGTGATTAGCACCACTAAAGAGTAGATTCGTTCAACTTTCAGATTCGCTTGCACCTACCGCGAACTCTCTAAACAGGAAGTATGAAGTACTAATCTCTTCTACGTGTTACTTATATTATATGTTTTTTGAATGTAAATGTAAAGCCGAGAACCGGATAAAGCATGTATCTATTTCGCTTTTTTATTGATCAATTTTTGAAGTTCATCCTTCATTTCATTCTTTTGCAGACCGAAATCTAGAATCGCTTCAATATAGTCCATTTTATTACCTACATCATAGCGTTTGCCGGTAATGTCATAAGAAAATACTTTTTCTGTACCCATCAGACGTAAAATCGCGTCTGTCAGTTGAATTTCATTGCCTGCTCCTCTTGTCTGATTCTTTAGATATGAGAAAATGCCAGGGGTTAGGATATATCTTCCGCCGATTGCGCTTCTTGAGGGGGCTTCTTCAACTTTTGGTTTTTCCACAACACCTTTAAGTTCGACAATCGGACCTTTTTGATCTGGTTTAGGGATGCAGATGCCATATTTAGACGTATCCTTCAGTTCAACTTCGATGGTTCCAAGTACTGTAGATTGAACCTTTTCATAGGCATCCATCAATTGCTTCATAGCTGGTTCTGGTTTTCCGACATACATGTCATCGCCCAGAAGAACGGCGAATGGTTCGTTGCCGACAAATGCTTCTGCTTGAAGGACTGCGTGACCTAGTCCAAGTTGTTCTCGCTGACGGATGTAGTGGATGTTCGCTCCCTTCGCAATATTTCTGATGATACCATATTCTTCATACTTGTTTTTGCTAAGTAGAATGGTTTCTAGTTCAAGATTGTAGTCAAAATAATCGATAATCGCGTTTTTGTTGCTGCTGACAATCAAAAGAATGTCAGTAATTCCGCTTTCGATGGCTTCATTGACGATGTACTCAATCGTTGGATGATCAATAATAGGTAATAGTTCCTTAGGTAATGCCTTGGTGATGGGTAAAAATCTGGTGCCGTAGCCCGCTGCTGGAATCACTGCTTTTTTAATCATAGTTTCGCCTCCGGTTTAATTTCTTTTTTAGATAATGAATAGGATATGAATGCTCCTAAAATGAATAGTATAATACCGATGACCCAAACATACCAGGCTGCTTGAAAGACATCAGCGGTTGTTTCTGCTTGAAGGGTGAACAGGATATTGAATGGTGAAACCAAGACGATGCCTAAAACTGCAAAATAGAAATGAATTTTATAGTGCTTAAGTAACTGGAACATGACTTTCCCCATCACAATCATGCCAACCAAAACCCCTAAAACAAGTAATAACAGCATTGGTAGTTGTGCGGCTACCTGGGAAAAATCAAGACTGATGATTGCGGCGACGATGTCATCACCTAAAGTAATCAGTGTTTGAAAGTAACCGAACGCCATCAACATGGTCGCTCCGCTCAATCCAGGAATGATCAATGAGATTGCTGTGATCACACCTATCATAAAGACCACAAAGTAATAAAATCCGCTTCCTGATGCTGCTGAGGACTCTTGAATGAACATGAAACCAACCATCGATACCATCGCAATACCCAAAACAAGGAAGTGATGCCAGTGATAATGATCTGTTTCTGTTTCTTTTTTCAAACTTGGGACAGCTCCTAGAATGAATCCGATAAAAAGAAGGGTGAACGGGAGTGGCGCTAAATTTAAAAAAGTACTGATAAAGAAGAATCCAATGATATATCCGAGGATAACACCAACGATATACTGCCAAACACTCAATACAGCTTTAATTGGATTTTTTGTGAAATTATTCAATGCAGTAATCAGATCTTGATAAATCTTCAAGATGGTAGCTACCATGGATCCGCTGATCCCTGGCAAAATGCTTCCCATACCAACTAAACTGCCCTTAATGATTTTGATGATGTTCTTCATGTATGTTCTCCGATACTTTTGATACTGATATAAAAAATTCCATGTGATTATTTTATTGAAGGGTGAAAATACTGATTGAGTCTATTTTAGCATAAATTATGTATTTGTTCTATGTTATACTATTCATGGTGATCTTATGAACGAATTCATTGAAATACTCAAATATATCATCCTTGGAATCATCCAAGGCATCACAGAAATATTCCCGATCTCAAGTAGCGGTCATTTAACATTATTCAGCCGTTTATTTGGCATGGATTTAACAAATTTAACTGTATTTCTCATGGTTACCAACACTGGATCCTTCATCGCGCTTCTATTCTTCTTTAAGAAAGATATAGCAGAGTTGATTGCCGGAACTTGGAAGTATTTAGTAAAAAAGGAAGAAACCAGCAAAGATGATTTCCAATATGTCGTGAAATTAATCATCGCGGTCATTCCAATCGGTATCTTCGGTTTCTTTTTCAAAGATTATCTTCCCAATGACTTGTTATCCATCGGATTCGCTTTAATCATTACCGGTCTTTTATTATATTTTGTCTATAAGGTCAAAGATATCCAATGGAAGAATGATATCACTTGGAAAAACGCATTGGTCATCGGCGCATTCCAGATGTTCGCGGTTTTCCCCGGTATTTCAAGAAGCGGTATCACCATGACAGGCGGACTCGTTCAAAAAATCGAACTCAAAAAAGTACTTAGATTCTCCTTCTTAAGCTATATCATCGTTTCTGTTCCAGTCTCGATTCTAGGTGTTTATGAAGCAATTTACGCGACCGAACAAATCAATACCATCGGATATATACTCGCTTTCTTCATGAGTTTCTTGTTCAGCTTGCTGGCAGTTAAATTCATGTATCAGTATGTGAAGGTTAAAAATTTGATTTATTTTGCAGTTTACTGTGTGATTGTCGGAATATTCTCAATCGTTCTCTATTTCTTATAAGAAAAAAAGCCGTGAGGCTTTTTATTTTTTTGAAATCTTTTTTCTATAATTATAGTCTGACAAGACAATATCCTTTAAGGAATACTTTGGCACCCACTTTAAAATGCGGCGTGCTTTTTCATTGGATGCGATTAATTCAGCTGGATCTCCATCTCTTCTTGGTCCGATGACAACCTTGAGTGGGGCAATCTCATTGACTGCTTGAGCAACTTCCAAGACTGTATATCCTGTGCTGGATCCCAAATTGATTGTTTCAGATTTTCCACCATCAAATAGATAATGCGCGCCAAGGACATGCGCGTATGCGAGATCACTTACGTGGATGTAATCTCTGATGCATGTTCCATCCTTCGTGGGGTAATCATTTCCATAAATCGTCAAGTGATCACGGATGCCAATGATTCCTTGAATCGCGACAGGAATCAAATGTGTCAGCTGGTCCTTCATCAATCCGATCTTTAAGGATTTATCTGCGCCTGCGACATTGAAATATCTGAAGACAACATACTTGAAATCATGTGCATTGGCTACCCAAGAAATCATTTTTTCACATGCCAGCTTGGTTTCGCCGTATGGATTGATTGGCTTAGTGACCATATCTTCCTGACAAACACCGGATGCTTCGCCGTACACAGCAGCCGTAGATGAGAATACAAACTTTTTAACATTAAATTCGTTCATCACTTCTAAAAGAACACGAACGCCTTCGACGTTGTTGTAATAATATTCTAGGGGGATCTGAACACTTTCAGGAACGATGATTTTAGCAGCGAAATGCATAACGACATCAATTTTTTCTTTTTTAAAAACGTTGACAACATCCGCTTTGAGACGGATATCTCCTTGATAAAATTTCGCTTCAGGGTGGACAAGCTCCATGTATCCTGAGGATAAATTATCTAGTATAATGACTTCTTGATGATCCTTAATCAGCTCATAAACGGTATGAGATCCGATGTAACCTGCACCACCAACGACCAATACTCTCATTTGATACCTCCAAATTGATTTGATAAATCTATTATATAACGTTTGACTTCTGTTTTGAAAAGAGAAAATAGCTTACCCAGTGTAAAACAAAGAAGATGATGATAAATCCTAGGAAAAAGGATATGTTTTGAAACATGTCAGAAAAAATTGAAAACAATTGTAGAAAATCCCAAGAATTGAATCGTAGAAATCTTCCGATGTAGATCCCGGTTGAAGATAATAGGAAAAGTGCTGAAAGCACTAAAAAATAATAGTTCTTAAAATTCTGTTTGAAGATGGGTTCCAGATTGTGGATAGATGAAATACCCAGCTTGGCTGCGTATAACGCGCCAATCGCGATATGCATGAAAACCAACCAATCTTCAATCTGTATCGCATAGATATTAGGGTAATCCAAAAAGAATGTATAGTTTTGAAGATGAATGAAATCAGTGAATATATAAAGCGCGTTCGGAAAGAATAAGATGAACAGTCCAAGAACTGGTAATTGTAGGGCGGGGTGCGTATTTCTTTTCTTTAAAATCATATAAATCTCGGAGAGAAAAAATACAAATGTTGCGAGTATCATGTTCCAACCTAGAAAAATAATGAGGAAATTGGTTAAAAATAATCCTAAAAAAACGGAAAGTAGCACGTAGAGCGCAGAAATATAATAGTATGGGTGTATTTTCTTAAGCATGATCAACTACCATATTTGATGAGTACTGCTTCATCGACACGCGTTTGCATGTCGCCCTTGGACAGCATCAAGTCACTTAAAAGCTTGAATCTGAGAATATAATCATAGATTTCGGTAGTTACTGACCGATCTTCCGGATAAGTTTTAGTGTGATTTCTCATCGAATATATATAAGAATCCAAGACAACATCCATTAGACGGTTTTCCATCGCGAATGTAGGTTCTGTACTCAACCCATGTACGCCATAATACGTATCATTTTCAACTGGAAGATTAAAGAGTTCAACGATTGTACGATATAGATCGATTTGGCTTCTGACTAAATTCTGTTCACCCGTCAATAAGCCTTTACGTATTTGATAATCTCCGTAACTGATGAATTCACTTCCTGGAACATAGATGAATGCGAAAACTCTTTGAAGAATTTGTCTGCTTTCCATGACGGAAAGGTTTTTGTCCATCAATAGGTCTAAATCACCATTTTTCAAACCGGAACCGTGATCGCTATAAAACACGTAAACTGAATTGTCTAAAGTTTGATCTTGATTTTGATCGCCAACAAAAAATCTTTTGATTGTTTCATCATAATATTGTGCATAATTCAAGTACTTCATGGTGATTCTATTGATTAATTTGACATATTGGGGATAAATATCTTCCCGATACCCATATGGATCATAATCAAAAGGCGTATGCGCCATCATCATGATGGGAAACAACATGAATTGCGTATTTTCTTCAAGAAGCGTACGACCTACCGCAGTTGTTTGATCTGCCAAATGATAGTCTGATATCCATGGTGAATGGTGAACAAGGTTGTTTTCTGTATCAAATGTATAACCATCCTTAACTGCATATCCATCCAAAATGAAATCTTCAATCGAATAAAACTCGTCAAAGCCCATCAATTCAGGATAAATAACATCTCTATTGTAAAATTCTTCATGATCCCCATGGATTGCTTCGGTATAATATCCTTCTTGATTGAAGTATTGAACAATAGAATTCAATTCAAAATCGATATGTTCATAATCCCAGTATAACGTACGGTCTCCTAAAGGATGCAATCCAGTGAGTACCGCCAGTTCAGCATCAGAGCTCACACCCATGCCGACATTATTATAGAAATTGTTGAATGTAAAGCTTTCTTCCATCAATTGATTGATAAAAGGCATTTGGGCGTTGGTATATTCATTTTGTAATAAGAAATAGTTGAAGGACTCCAAATGAACTAAAACAAGGTTTCTCCCTTCAAGAATGCCTTGCAGGTCATTTCCCAACGCAATGCTTGGATCAATAAATAATTCATCCACTGTCTGATCCATCGTCAACCGGTTTGAGTAGCTTAATCCATCAAAATAATTGATATAAGATTCTTGATTTTTATTATATTCCTGATACATGGTAGCAAGCTCATCTTCTGAACTGACTTCCAAGAATTTTTCAATATCTAAATCAAAAGGTTCTCCAATGAATTCCCCGAGATAATAGGGATAAACTCCAAGATTTTGACTTGCAAAGGTGCTTCTGACTGCGTTGAGTGGAAGAACTTCTTCGAATTGTTTATAATAATTAAATACAGCTAGAAATAAGAGGATGACAGCAGTTAAAAAGCCTGAAAGATACCTTTTGAGCGTGGGGTTGAATTTGATGATGGCCATTTCTTTTAGATTGGAACGCATATAGATAAAAAGTAAGGCGATTGTTGGTAGAAATACAAGAATCCGATAATACGCGACAAGTTCCAATACCATTTCTAAGATTGTTCCTCCGGCGAAGCCTTCTGCCGGATTTTGGAAAATGGTCGCTGCTGACATCGAGAAGGATGTTCCAAAATATAAGTTAAAGATCCCCATGAAAAAAATGAAGATATTGAGAAACAAACTGAAAAAAATCATAAAAAGCATTCTGGATTTCGCTCTTCTGAAAACCACGAATGAAAACAGTGTGAAAATAAAGAGAATGACAAAATTACCAACCAATGCATTGAACTCACCATAAAATGTATGCTCGAATGGAGCGATATAGCGATTGAGTCCCTGGATGGTCAGCATATATGTATTTAGAATGTTGAGTACAAAAAAAATCCCAGTGAAATAAAAATATAGTTGTAGTTGGTTCTTATTCTTCATGAGACACCCCACTGATGAGCAACTGTATGAATATTATACCTCAAAAAAAAGCGAAATACGAAAAATTGACATGCAATGGATGCGTCTGTGTCCATCCATGTGCATAGCGCACACCATGAGAGCTCTTTTTGTGCTTTAACAGTTGATTGTACTTGATTGAGATGCTTGTTTTTCATCTTAATTGGTTTAATAATGTTATTTATTTAAGTATTTCACACGATTTCAGTATTATATTTGCTTGTTTTCACACAATAAAACTTATTGTTGATTATCGCCAATAACTATCAGTTTTAGCATGTATATTAACCGAAGTCACTTAGAAGGAGGCATTCAAAAATGAAAAAGAAATTTATGTTATTTACTGGTTTGGGATTGGCAGTTGCGGGGCTAGCTTTTGTGGGATTCGGGGTAAGCGCAGCATCAACTTATGCGGTTGTAGAGGATTATGGTGTATATACGCTCAGCGAAGATGGTACATATACAGTTGAAGAAATGCTTGTCAGCGCAATTCAAGATGAATACTTGGCACAGGCTACCTATAGAGCAATTATCGATGCATATGGTGAAATCAAGCCATTCACTAAGATTATTTTAGCAGAACAAACACACATCGATTTATTATTGCCATTGTTTGCAGCATATGGCATTGAAGTTCCAGTCAATGATGCAGCACAATACGTTGTTCTTCCGGATTCAATTTCCAGTGCATTATCAACCGGAGTTCAAGCAGAAACATTAAACATCGCAATGTATGATGCATTCTTAAGTCAAGTAGATTTACCAGCTGATGTTCAAACGGTGTTCGAATACTTGCAGGCAGCATCAGAAAATCACCTTGCAGCATTCTCGAAAGATAGACTGGTTGGAGCAGGTTATGATCTAGGCAACATGATTAAGAATCAGTTCAAAAAAGGTGGAAATTCATCCTCACAACGTGGTAACTCATCTGTTCAACGCGGAACAAATGATGGAGTTTGTGTAAACGACTAATCAAACAGTATTGAAATATGGCTTGGATTCCGAAAAATGGATTCAAGCTTTTTTTCTGGATTTGATTTCTACATATCAATTGCATATAAATAAAAAATCTCCTTTGCATTTCTAACATCCCTGATATGGGAGAAAGAATCGAGAAAGGAGATTTTTTTAATCATTTGTGATTGATGAGGATTATGCTGGAATGACACTTCCGTTATAGGTTGCGTTGATAAAATCTTGAACTGCTTCTGATTGAAGAATCTCGATTAACGCAAGTATCTTTGGTGAACTTAGATCTGATTCCTTCACAGCTAAAATATTAACATATGGATTATTTGCTGTATCTTCGATGAAAATGGACTCAGTTACAGGATTATTTCCGCCTTCAAGCACGTAATTTGAGTTGATGACATATAAGTCTGCTTCTTCATTCGTGTATGCTGCAAATAGAAAATCTGGTGAGACATTCGCGCTGAAAACGAGATTTTTTGGATTGGTTTCGATTGCGTCTTGAATAATTAAGGTTGGAGAAGTGATATCGACACCTTCTTTAATTGTGATGAGCCCAGCTGATTGGAATAAATTGAGCACTCTTCCATGATCGGAAGTTGAATTGCTGATTAGAACAGTCGCTCCATCCTCGATTTCTGAGACATTATTATAGTTGTTTGAGTAAATTCCAATAGGTTCAATGTGGACATAAGCTCCGATCGATAGCTGAGAATTGGGATTTTCTGTGTTATATTTGTCTAAAAATGGAACATGTTGGAAGAAATTGGCATCTGCGTCACCTGCAGAGACCGCAGGATTTGGAAAATAATAGTCAGAAGTGATGATGATTTCTAGTTGAAACCCTTTTTCTTCGAGTAAATCACGTGCGAATTCAAGAATTTCACCGTGAGGTGTCGTGGTAGCTATCACTTTTATTGTATCTTCAGATGCACTTTTGCATGAAATCAGTGTAATAATGAGTGTGAAAATTGTGATGAGTTGTAGTATTTTTTTCATTTTTTTCTCCTATTTTATCGATGATCGATTTTTCTGGCGATTGTATCGCCTGTAATTTGTATGATAAAAACTATGAATAATATAGTGATGATGGATAGATACATGAGCGGGTAGTTGTTTCCAAACTTTCCGTACTCATAGGCGAGATAAGCAAGCCCTCCAGCTCCGATGACTGCTGCTGCAGACATGAATCCCACCAGGGTGACGAGAGTCAATGTCAGTCCTGAAACTAGGGAGGAAAGTGCCTCTTTAAAGACGATTTGAATGATCTTTAAGTTAGATGCTCCCATGGCGCGGGCTGCTTCAATGGTTTCCTTTGAGACGTCACGAAGCGCCATATGGACGACTCTGGCAAAGAATGGTGAAGCGCTGATAATCAAAGCGGGAAGTGCGGCTTTCGCTCCCAGCATCGTCCCGACAAGAATTCTGGTCACTGGAATGAGAAGAATTAAGAGGATGATGAATGGGATAGATCTTGCGATGTCGTTCACGGTTGCCAGCAGGCGGTGTGCTATTTTTGTAGATAATTTGTTTTTAAATATGCCGTCGGGTTCTGTTGCGTATAGGAAAAAACCAATCAAGAGTCCAAAGAATAACACATAAATTCCAGTACCGAAAACGAGAAATAAGGTTTCTACGAGTGCTTTAAGATAGAGCTCGATAGCATGTGCGTCAAACATAAAGACTCACCTCGATTCCCTTGGATTCTAAATAATTTAAAGCTTCCTGATGTTGATTTCCTGTGATTTGAACATAGAGATAACCAATGTGTTCGTCACCGATCATCAGAGTTTTCGCATGCATGATGTTGACGTCGACCAGGTATTTTTTGACCATGTCGCTTAGGCTTGTATCCTCGGTATTCCGGTGATCATAGATGAGTTCATAAACATTTTTACTATGGAGCGGAGCGTCATAAATCAGAGATTTCACAAGCGATTTGGTTATCGCTGATTGCGGTTTTGTGAAGAGTATTCTTGTCGATTGATCCTCAACAATCATCCCTTGATGCATGACAATGACACGCGAACATAAGTCTTTAGCAACCTCGATTTGGTGTGTGATGAAGATGATGGTAATCTTTGTTTTCATTTGAATATCTCTGAGGAGATTGATGATTTCTGACGCAGTATTTTGATCGAGCGCGCTGGTTGCTTCATCGCACAAAAGATATTTTGGATTGTTCGCGATTGCTCTTGCGATACCGACACGCTGACGTTCGCCGCCTGATAATTCTTTGGGATATCTTAAGGATTTATCTAATAAACCGACGAGTGAAAGAACCTCTGATATCCTGGAATTTATCTGATCTTTGGGATACTTTGCTATCGACAAAGCGAGCTTCACATTGTCATATACGGTCATTGAAGAGAGTAAATTAAAGTGCTGGAAAATCATTCCCATGCTGAATCGCATTCGATTGATGTCCTGCTGTTTCAAGCTAGAAAGAAGCGTTCCATCAATCCAGATTTCTCCGGAAGTCGGTAAGATCAGACCATTGATCATACGGATTAAAGTGCTTTTTCCAGCACCGCTATACCCGACGATTCCAACGATTTCACCGTCTGAAATATCAAGAGAAATCTCTTTAATCGCTTGGAAATTTTCATTTTTAGATGTATATGTTTTATTCACTTGAATAAGTTTGATCATCGCTACTCTCCTTATAAATTAAAAAGTCCCTACCTCACGATAGGAACTATAGATATAAGAAATAATATCCCATCGCTTACAGCTTTACCACCTTGTATTTTGTACTGGTTGGTAGACGTTCATCGAGCTATATCTCTCCCGTCTTCTTGATAGTTGAAACTGATTAAGTTGATAGTATTTTAGCATATTAAAATGAGATTGTAAACGATGAAATCATGAAACCGTTTTCTATTAGATTACACAAAAAAAGAGTGCCTGGCAAAATGCCCGGCACTCCTATGTTTTTTATTAACTTTTTACTCGTCAAACAAACTTTCAGTGGTGATGATTTCTTCGTCTTCCGTTTCGATTTCTTCAGGTTCCATATCTGCTATTTCCACATAAGTTTTCTTGTTTTCTACCTGGATGGTTTCCTGCACGAATTGATGTTCCTCACCAAGCTCTTCCTCGACTTCTTCCTGTCTTGGAACGAGTGCGATTGTAGAGACCTTATGGTCAGGACGGAGTCTGATAATTCTGACCCCTTGAGTCGCGCGCTTCGTCTGAGAAATTTGATCGACGTGGGTTCGGATGACAACGCCTTTATCGGAAACAACAATCAAATCTTCATCGTCAGAAACTGTTCTGAGCGTTGATAATTTACCATTTTTTTCAGTGACATTGAGTGTCTTAACACCCTTGCCACCACGGATTTGCTTGCGATACTCTTCAACAATAGTTCGCTTACCAAAGCCATTTTCCGTTATTACAAGGATTTCTTGCTGGTCGTTTTCAATGATTGCGACACCGACAACTTCATCCTTCAAACCGATGCTCATTCCGCGTACGCCAGAAGCAGTTCTGCCCATTGCGCGCACGTCAGTTTCAGCGAATCTGATGGCCTTGCCGTTGGATGCTCCAAGGATGATTTCCTTGGTTCCATCTGTCAATGCAACGCTCAATAATTCATCATCTTCTCTTAAATTAATCGCGATGATTCCGTTGGTTCTGATGTTCTGATAGTCGCTGATCAAGGTGCGTTTGACGACGCCTTTCTTCGTAACGAATGTTAAGAAATCAGACTCGGATTCGAAGTTTTTAACGTTAGTGAATGATGCTAAGGTTTCGTCTTTGTCGAACTCTAAAAGGTTGACAATCGGGATGCCTTTTGACTGTCTGGATCCTTCTGGAATCTGGTATCCTTTAATCTTATAAACACGTCCTTTATTCGTGAAAAATAAATGGAAGTCGTGCGTAGAAGTCATGAGGATATGTTCGACATAATCATCCTCATGAACCTTGATGCCGGACATGCCGACGCCGCCTCTGTTTTGAGTCTTATAATGATCGACTTTCATACGCTTGATGTATCCGTTATTTGTGACTGTGATAATCACATCTTCAATAGGAATCAAGTCTTCATTTTCGATGCTTAAATCGATGCTTAAATTGATTTCAGACTGTCTTGGTTCATTGTATTGGGCTCTAATTTCTGTGACTTCATTCTTGATGATTTGAACCTTTCTTTCGTGGCTCTGGATGATTTCCTTGTAGTCGGCGATTCTAATAATCAGATCTTCCAACTCAGTTTCAATCTTCGCAATTTCCAATCCAGTCAAACGCTGAAGGCGCATATCAAGAATCGCTCTTGCTTGAATATCAGAAAGACCGTATTCAGCAATCAACGCTTCTCTAGCTTCATCACCTGTCTGGTTCGCTCTGATGATTTCAATCGCACGATCGATATCATGAAGGGCAATGACCAAACCAGATAAAATGTGTTGTCTCGCTTCTGCTTTTTCCAGATCATAAATCGTTCTTCTTTGAATGACTTCAATCTGATGTTCCAAATAATATTTCAGCATGTCTCTTAAGGTAACCATCTGAGGCTGACCCTTGACCAATGCAATCATGTTGATACCGAATGACTGCTGAAGCTGGGTGAACTTATAGAGGTTATTGAGCATGACATGAGGATTGACATCGCGTCTTAATTCAATGACGATGCGCATGCCCTTTCGGTTGGATTCATCACGCAAGTCGGTGATGCCTTCAACGATCTTTTCCTTGGCTATTTCTGCGATTCTTTCAATCAATGTCGTCTTGTTGACTTGATATGGGATTGCAGTGACGATGATGGTGTTTTTGTTTTTATGGGTGACGATTTCTGCTGTTGCGCGAACTGCGATGATTCCTTTTCCGGTTTCATATGCTGTACGTAAACCAGTGAGTCCTAAAACCTGTCCTCCTGTTGGAAAATCCGGACCTTTGATATACTGCATCAGTTCAATGGATGTAATGTCTTCATTGTCGATATAGGCAAGCAATCCATCGATGACTTCAGCTAGATTGTGAGGTGGGATGTTGGTCGCCATGCCGACTGCGATACCTGTTGAACCGTTGACGAGAAGATTTGGATATCTCGCGGGCAGAACAACTGGTTCGTGTTCAGAACCATCATAGTTATCTACGAAGTTGACTGTGTTTTTTTCTAAGTCTCTGACAAGTTCGCCAGCGAGCTTGGACATTCTAGCTTCTGTGTAACGCATTGCTGCTGCGCCATCGCCGTCTACGGAACCGAAGTTGCCGTGGCCGTCGATCAATGGCATTCTATAGGAGAACGGTTGCGCCATGCGCACCATTGCTTCGTATACAGATGAGTCACCGTGTGGGTGATACTTACCAATGACTTCCCCGACGATTCTCGCAGATTTCTTGTGCGGTTTATCTGCGGACATGCCTAAATCGTTCATTGCGTATAAAATACGTCTTTGAACTGGCTTAAGGCCGTCTCTGATATCCGGAAGCGCACGAGAAACAATAACGCTCATCGCATAGTTTAGGAAAGATGTTTTCATTTCAGTGGATATGTTTCTTTCTCTTACATATCCTTCTGTTGTTTTAGATGATATTTCACTCATTATGATTGCTCCTCCTATGCGTCAATGTTATCCGCGTAAATCGCGTTTTCTTGGATGAATGCTTTTCTTGGTTCAACTTCTTCGCCCATCAGCATGCTAAATACCTGATCGGCATCCATTGCATCCTTTAGGGATACTTGAAGCAGAATTCTATTTTCTGGATCCATGGTGGTTTCCCAGAGCTGTTCAGGATTCATTTCTCCAAGACCTTTATAGCGTTGGATATTTGGACGTCCGCCAATTTCTGCCAATATCTTCGTCAATTGTTCATCTGAATAGACATATTCAACGCGCTTGCCCAATTGCACTTTGTAAAGAGGGGGTTGAGCGATATATACATAGCCTAAGTCGATCAATTGCTTCATATATCTGAAGAAGAAGGTTAAAAGCAGAGTTCTGATGTGTGCGCCGTCGATGTCGGCATCGGTCATGATGACAACCTTGTGATATCTAGCTTTTTCACCATCAAATTCGTCGCCGATTCCAGTTCCGAATGCTTGAATCAAAGATAATATTTCTTTATTGCTCAATATTTTGTCAAGTCTAGCTTTTTCAACGTTTAAAACCTTGCCGCGAAGCGGAAGAATCGCTTGATATTCTGACTCTCTGCCTTGTTTTGCGGATCCGCCGGCAGAATCACCTTCCACGATATAGATTTCAGAAATGACAGGGTCCTTGCTACGGCAATCGGCAAGCTTGGATGCGAATCCAAGCGCGTCAAGAGGAGATTTTCTTCTTGTCGCTTCTCTAGCTTTCTTTGCTGCGATTCTGGCACGTGATGCCATTTGGCATTTTTCGACAATCGCACGAGCATCCGATGGATTTTCCATCAGATACTTTTCAAGACCTTCACCGACAATTTGGGAAGTGATCTGACGCACTTCGGGGTTTCCGAGTTTTGTTTTTGTCTGTCCTTCAAATTGAGGATTTGGATGCTTGATCGATACAATAACGGTCAAACCTTCCTTAACGTCTTCGCCTAGGAAAGATTCATCCTTCTTGAGCATGCCTTGTTCTGTCGCATATTTGTTTAACACACGGGTCAATGCCATCTTGAATCCGTCTTCATGCATGCCGCCTTCGTGTGTTGGAATATTATTGGCGAAAGAATAAAGGTTGGTTGCATAAGAATCATTATACTGAAGTGCGATATCGATGGTAATGCCATCAACTTCCTTATCAATATAGAGAACATCGTGATTGATTTTGCCTTTACCTTGGTTGAGGAAACTTACATATTCAACAATGCCGCCTTCGTAATGGTAAGAGTTTTCAATCGCAACAGCGCCTCTGGCATCGATAATCGTAATTTTAATGCCTTTATTCAAGAATGCGAGCTGCTGAATTCTATTTCTGAGTATTTCATACTCGTATACTGTGGTTTCTGTGAAAACTAAGTGATCAGACTTAAAAGTGACGATGGTTCCTGTATGATCACTGGTACCATTGATGATGACATCTGTGACTGGGATTCCACGTTCATACTTCTGCTGATAAATATTCCCGTTACGCATGATTTCAACCAAGAAATTTTCAGATAATGCGTTGACGACTGACATACCGACCCCATGCAATCCGCCGGATACCTTGTAAGATTTTCCGTCGAATTTTCCGCCTGAATGCAGGGATGTCAAAATAGTTTCGACAGCTGGTCTGTTTGTCTTGGGGTGAAGATCAACCGGAATACCGCGGCCATCATCGGTAACGCGGACAATTTCGCCTGGAAGAAGTTCTAATAGAATATTGGTAGCATAACCACCTAAGGCTTCGTCAATCGAGTTATCGACGATTTCCCATACTAAATGGTGCAAGCCCCTGGAGCCTGTGCTTCCGATATACATGCCGGGACGTTTTCTTACCGCCTCGAGACCTTCTAATATTTGAATGTTTGATGCATCATAATTTGACATGGTGTTACTCCTTTTTCAAGTGGATCATTTGGATGTGCTCACCCTCAATGGGTAATGCACTATTCATCAATATCTGATGTTCCTTAGGAAGATGATTTAAAAACAATTTCTGTTTTTCCAAATCAAGTTCACTCAAGACATCGTCAAGCAGAAGTACAACCTGCTTGTTTGTTTTCTTTTCAATCAGCTTCAAAAGCGCCAATTTTAACGCGACAACGATTAGACGCTGTTCTCCCTGTGATGCATAACTCTTCGCATCAAAACCGTTAAAATCAATGTAGAAATCATCTCTGTGGGGTCCTGCATTCGTCGACTGGTAGAGGATATCCTGCTTTTGACTCTTGTGGAGATAGGTTCTAAATGCTTTTTCATCCACATCAGGTTCATAAATGATTTTGACTTGATGGTTGCTGAATAATGGGTAAATCTCATGAAGGTTTGTGTTCAACTCTTCTATGAACTGCCTGCGTTCCTTTATAATTTCAATTCCTGAATCATAAAGCTGATCGCCTAAGATATTCAAGAACGTCAAGTCATCTTCAAAACCAATCTTTTTTAGCAAGCTGTTCCGTTGCTTCAAAACATTTTTATAGGTATTCAACTGTCTTAAATAAATCTTGTTCAGCTGCATCCATTCCAAATCGAGAAATTGTCTTCTATTTGCAGGAGAACCTTTGATTAAATCCAAGTCTTCTGGAGCAAACATCACAACACGCAAATGACCGATGAAATCGCTGATTTTTCTTTTTTCAACGCCATTGATCGAAGCGCGTTTTCCGTTCTTTGATAATACAATTTCATAACGATCAGAATCTGTAGTTATTTTAACGGAAGCGAATCCTTCATTTCTTTTGATTAATTCCTTTTCATCATTGGTTCTATGTGATTTTGTTGTCGCACAAAAGTAAATGCTTTCCAAAATACTGGTTTTACCGGTGCCGTTCGCACCATGGATGTAAGCAAAGGGTTGATTGAATTTAAGTTCGATTGATTCGTGATTTCTAAAATTTCTAAGTGATATCTTTTGGATCATAAACAATCAGGTACTCAATCTTATTTACAACAACACGATCTCCGTTATAGAGTTTTTTCCCACGTTCAGTACGCTTTTCACCATTCACAAAAACATCGTTTTCAAATAAAAAAAACTTGGCTTCTCCACCGGAACCGATTGTGTCTGTAGCTTTTAAAAATTGTCCTAACGTGATGTATTCTGTTCTACTTTTGAATTTTTTCATTGCGTTGCCCTCTGTCTTCTTTTATATTATATCATAATATAAGGAAAAAACCATCATTTTCAGCATATTTTTTTCAGATAAATGGTCTAAATCATCGACATAAAAAAAAAGCCTTAAATTTGAAATTAAGGCTCTTTGGCTGGATTAGTCGATACGTACCGGTAAAATCAAATGCAGGAGATCTTGGTCTAAATTGCCTTTGATCACGAATGGTTTTACCTCTCCGGCAAACTGGATTTGAATCTCGCTTGAACTGAATGATTTCAGCGCTTCAACCAAATATCTGGAGGAAAACGCAATCTTGATTGCAGGTCCTGTGACATCAGATGATGGGATGATTTCTTCAAGCGCATCCCCGATTTCATTATTTGTTGAACTCATCTCAACGACATAGTCTGGACGAAGAGAAAGTTTGATGATATTGTAATTGGTTTCACGGTCTCTTGGAGAGAGTAAGGAAACACGTTCAACAGCTGCAAGCAATTCTTCCTTGTTGAATGGAATAATGACTGGGAATTCTGTTGGAATGATCCGTAATGTATCCGGATAAGTGCCTTCAAGAAGTCTGGTTTGGAATAGAATTTTGTTCATTTTAAACAAGACTTTATTGGGGTTGATGAAGAGTTCGACATCATCGTTATATCCATCAAGAATCTTGCTTAATTCTTCCAAGCTCTTGTTTGGGATTACAATGTCAAACATCTTGCTATGTGTTCTTAATTTAACGTTTTTTTGGCTTAAACGATAGCTGTCAGTTGCAACGCAATAGAGATTATTGTCGTGATATTTGAAATTAACACCTGTTAAAATAGGTCTCTTTTCACTGGTAGCAGTTGCATAGTTTGTTTCCTTGATGATGGTTTTAATCAATAAACTGTCTAAGACAATCGGATCATCCAAATCCAAGAAATCAATTTCAGGATAATCTTCAACGTCCATCAATCTGAGTTTAAATTCAGAGCGGTCAGCTTTAATCACAATCAATTTATCTTCAATCAACGCGAATTCAACACGTTGGGAAGCGATCTTTCTCATGATATCAATCAAGTAACGTCCAGGAATAGCAACCTTGCCTGGTTCTTTGATGTTTAAGGTGTGGTCATCAATTAAAACTTGAATGGCAACATCTGTATTGCTTGATGTTAAGAGAATGTGATCCTCATGAACATCAAACTTAACTGCATATAAAATAGGCAGTGGGGTTTTGGTTGGTAGTCCTTTTTGAACTATGAGTAATTGGTTTAATAATACATCACGATCAACACTGAAAATCATAGCGACGGCTCCTTTTATTTTTTAAGTTTAATCTTTAAATATTGTTATTACAATTGTGGGTATGTGGGTAAATCTTAGAAAGGCTTCACACTGCTATTATTATACCACATTTCCAACATTCTAGTAACATCTATTTTTTGTTAATTGAATCCACTTTTTTGATGATTGTGTCGACCGCAAGTCTAAGTGTAGGGTCTTGTTTAACATCATTATCAATCTTTTCACAAGCTGCAAGAACGGTTGAATGATCTCGATCTCCAAAGAGTGTTCCAATGGTTTTATATGGAATATTATACCGCGATTTAATCAAAAACATCGCAATATGTCTGGGAAGAATGTATTTTGAGTGTCTCTTCTTGCCGATTAAGTCTTCTAAAGAGATGCCATAGAAATCAGAAACGATGGATTGGATGCGGTCATAGTTGTTTTCATTTAAGGAGTCGCTCTTTCTCTTTGTTTTGAGAAGAGGCTCCAATGCTTCGTTAACACTTTCGACGGTCAGTTCAAGGTTGTTGGTCAGACAGTAGAATAAAACACGTTTTAAAGCACCTTCAAGCTCTCTGATGTTGGTAACGAACGAGGATGCGATGAAATCAAGGACTTCGGAAGGAATATCATGAATATCAGAGGATTCTGTAGCAAGTTTCCTTTTTAAGATTTCAATACGGTGTTCTAGGTCGGGTACTTGGATATCTACGGTCAATCCGACTTCGAATCTCGAGGTGAGACGCGTCATGATATTCTTTAATTCTGAAGCAGGTTTATCACTGGTAATGACAATCTGTTTATTTTGTTGATATAAGTAATCAAATAGTTTAAAGAATTCCATTTGAGTCTTCGTAGCACCGCCCATGATTTGGATATCATCAACGAGGAGTATGTCTATATCTCTATATTTGGAATTAAAGTCTTCCATTCTTTCCTTCTTTAATAGGTTGGCGAAGTCTTCAATGAATCCATCTGCTTTTACATATAAAACCTTTTGATTGATATTTTGATCCAATATATAGTTACCGATTGCCTGCATCAAGTGGGTTTTTCCTAATCCTACGTCTCCGAAGATGTATAATGGATTTGCTACAGCCCCTGGTTGATCGGCAACCTTCATTGCCATTCTGAATGCGAACATATTGGATTTTCCAACGACAAAGTTGTCAAATGCATAGGTAGCGTTCAAATTACCCGGTCTGTATTTGAGCCCCAAGTTTCTTTCAGGACTCGTTAAGGTCTCTTCAGGAAGAAGTTCTGATTCGGTGACAAACTTAAAACGGATTGGGGATCCGTTGTATTTGGCAGCCAGCTCATTAATCTTAGTTAAGTAGAGGCGATTGATTCTATTTTTTATAAATTCGGATGCAACAAGGACATAAACATGGCCGTTTGCATACTTGTGGGTAGACTTTAATGGTTCGAAGACATCAGCGTATGTTTCTTCGTTGAACGTACTTTCCAAATCATTTAAAATCTTAAGCCATAGCAGATCATAAGTATTCATTTTCAAACCCCTCAATTAATGTGAGTATAGAATAACATAAAAGAACGCTTTAATATAAAAAACTTATCAACAGTATTTGTGGATAACTAATTACAGAAATCTTAAGGAATATGGGTTGATTGTGGGTAACTCAGGTATGATAACACCGTTGTAAAGCCAATTTATTTAGTTACACAGTAACCCACAATCGATAGAAAATGTGACTAAGTTTCCCACAAATTATTGGAAAAGCCGCTTTTGAAAATTGTATGAAAATACACATCATTTTCCAGCAAAAAAGAAAAGAAACGAAATTATCGGAAAAAACATGTTTATTGTTGACAAAAACAAGGTCTTTTAATATAATGATTAAGCATGGTTTCGCAAGAAAGGTGGTTTTATTTGTGAAAAGAACATATCAACCAAGTAAGCTTAAGCGCATCAAGACACACGGATTCAGAGCTAGAATGGCAACTGCTGGTGGCCGTCGCGTACTTGCCCGTCGCAGATTGAAAGGCCGCGCAGAATTAACTGTATAATTAAAAATTATTTTAAAACACTCGGACTACTCGTTAAAATAATAACATTTGTTATTTTTTGGGTAGTCCTATTCTTTTAAAAAACTATGAAAAAAGTATATCGCATAAAGAAAAGTAGCGAAATCGATGCGATTTTCAAAGAGAAAAAAGTCAAGGGTGACAGTTGTTTTGCGATTTATCAGTCTGATGATGTCAATGGGACTCATTTTCGATTCAGCTTGTCCATAGGAAAAAAATATGGAAATGCCGTTGCGCGCAATCTTTGCAAAAGGCGCATTCGAATGATCGTCAGCATGTTTCAGGGACAGTTTGTTAAAACCAAGCTGTTTGTTATTGTCATCAAGCCGGCGGCTAATACATTGTCCTATCAGGAAATGATGGACAAGTTAACCGTTCTATTTAAAAAATCAAAACTAATGGAGAATGCGAATGAGTAAAAAACTATTCTTTCTAGCTGTGATCTTGATGCTCGTTTTAAGCTTAGCAGCATGTTCAAATACAGATAACACTGTAAAGAGCATTGCAGTTAATGATCCTTACGGTCTAAACGGGGAAAAGCTCGTTTTCGATTATGAAGACCGCGATAACATCCTTTTCAAGGGTGAAAATGGATTATCCTATTGGAGTTTGACAGCATCTGGAACTGGTAGCTTGGTATCCTATGAAGGATCACTACCAACAACTGTAGTTGAAAATGAAGGTGTGCGCACGTACACATTTGAAGCTGAAGAATTAACGGTAAGCTTCCAGGTCTACATCATCCCGGAAATCATTGTAGGTGATCCAGATGAAGTTGTCATGGTTGCATTACGATTTGAAAAAGATAATGTCTTATCTCAAATCGGCGAATCTTTTGATCCAACCGGAATCAAAATTTACGCAGTTCAAAGAGATGGGGATATCACTGTACTGAATGGTGAAGATGTTGCTGAATCATTTGATGATGGCGGATATGAACCGCTTGGCGATGATGGATTCCACAACAAATATGGTTATGATGTAACGTACACGCACGAGGGAACAACTGTCGCTAAGACTTTTGAAGTCTATGTTGCAGGTGGAGAAAAACCGATTACTACCGGCGATGCAAGCTTCTTTGACTGGATTTTAGTCATTCCAGTTGCTTGGCTGATGAGCTTCTTCGGAGGCATCTTAGGCAATTCATTCGCTCTAGGTATTTTATTTACGACAATCGTCGTTCGTACACTTGCTTGGCCAATCTATGCGAAGAGCAATGATCTATCCATCAAGATGAATGTCGCTCAACCGGATATGCAACGCGTCCAGGCGAAATACGCAACCAGGAAAGATCCGCAATCCCAGCAGCAAATGCAGATGGAAATGATGGCAATCTATAAGAAACATGGCATCAATGTCATGGGTTGCTTAATGCCATTCCTTCAAATGCCGATCTTTATCGCAATGTATGGCGTCGTCAGACGTATTACGATTACAGGCGGTATGTATACTGAAAATGTTGCCAATACGAATTTTTTAGGAATCAACCTTGCGAATACTCAAGATGGAATTATCGGTATCGTACTTGCTGGCTTAGTTGGCGCTACGATGTTCATTCTTCAAAAGATATCAATGAAGAAGCCAAGCTATACGAAGAATACTGCAAAACACAATCCAAACCCACAAGCGGCACAGACTGAAAAGACAATGAAATTTGTCAGTTACTTCATGGTTATCATGATGGCGTTCGCTTCCTACCAGAGCAATGCGTTGGCATTGTACTGGATCTTCGGTAATATCTACTCATTAGGTCAAACACTTGTGAATAGAAAACTGAATGAAAAGAAGCATGAACATTTGATGCAGAAACAATTATTGGGGTGAGCATATGTTGAAAAAAGTAGAAGTTGAAGCTAAAAACCTAATTGAAGCTGAAAAGCTAGCTGTAGAACAATTGAAGATTCAAAAGGAAAAGATCAAAATGACAATCCTGACTGAAAAGAAAGGTTTGTTCGGTATTGGTTCTTCCGCAGTCTATGAAGCAACACCAAATGTCAATCTCGCAATTGAAGGCAAGCAATATTTGGAAAGCATTTTGAAAGCTATGGATGTTAAGTGCCAGATGGAAGTCAGAACAGTCGTTGAAGGTGAAGAAATTCACTATCACGTCGAAAGCGATGAAAATGCGCTTTTGATCGGCCGTGAAGGTCGTACGTTGCTCGCACTTCAATTCATGCTGAGAAACTATTTGAATGTGTTTGTTGATAATCATTTGATTATCTCGCTCGATATTGGAAACTATCACGAAAACAGAAGAAAACAACTAGAAATCCTAGCGACTAAGACTGCTAAGGAAGTTGCCCAAACGAGAATTGCTGTCAAGCTTGACCCGATGAACGCATTTGATCGTCGGATCATCCACACGAAATTAAGCGAGTGGAGAGACGTCATCACTGAATCAGAAGGCGAAGGCGAAGAAAGAGCTTTAGTCATTAAACCAAAGAATTCAAGATAAAAATCATGGATGCCAGCAAATGCTGACATCCTTTTTCTTTGAAGTAATATTAATTATTTCGAATTCGAAATAATATGGTTGTAGTTCAACTCTTTATGTTCTTAATCGAACGTGTTATAATATTATCAATCGTAAAGGTGAGAATATGCTAAGCTTCCTCAAAGTGAACATCAAGAACAAAAATAAAAAAAAGAAAAAGAAGATTCACATTTTTCGTGTCATCAAATTTTTATTATTGCTGATCATCGGAGGCATGGTGTACAGCTTAGGCGTTGCAGTTTCTGAAAATATCAGAGTTGACCGCACCATTGAAGCTTTTAAGGACCGAGCAGTCTTTGAAGAAGAAGTGAACTTTGAATATACATCAGGTGTATTCCAAGTTAGAAGATATTATAGTGTTTCACGTGAAACATCATATGAACTTCAAGATACCCGAAGTGTATTTTATGATAGCACCAGAAAGTTTTTAGGTCAAAAAGGTGATATCTATGTGACGCAAAAATCTCCTTTTCCTGATTCACCCGCCTTTCATCTCTTCATGTCTTATTATTTCGGCGGGCATGCAGCAATCAATAACGGGGAAAACAAATTTATCGAAGCGACTGGATTCCCTGAAGATGATGAAACAGTATGGGAAATCATCACTCAACCAGGAAATGAACCTAATGACTATAGCGTTACAGCTAGCTTGACTTCATCCAATTACTGGCTGAATCCAAGATATAGACCTGAAAACGCACCTGAAGTTCCATATTTTGGCAGAGGTTATAGAAAAGATTTTGTCGGACTCAGAGTCAAAAATTCAACCCAGGCTCAGATTGATGGTGTTGTCGAATATGGAATGGACAAGGTCGATGTTTCCTTATACAACTTTTTATTCTTCCTCGATATGAAATATAAGTTTTATTGCACAGACCTAGTCAGCAGAGCTTGGCAGCATGTCTTAATCGATGAAGAAGATCAGAGACAATATTCCAGATCGCTGAATGACGATGGCTTTATTACCTCAGTCAACGACATTATTTTGTCAGATGACACCTATATGACTGTCTATGTTGAGGTTATTGACGAGGTTTATCATATCTATTATTTAGAGGATATTTAGGAGGGGTACCATGATTGAAAATTATATCATTATCGGCTTGCTTGCCGTATTGATTATGGCTGTTATCTATTTGATTGTTTATACCCATAAGAATAAAGGAAATGATAAAAACGTCATCGATGAACAAAAAAGCATTCAAAGTGACTTAAAGATTTATTTTCAGAAGGAATATGGCGAATTGAAGTATGAAATGGGCAAATTATTCAGTGATTCCAGCAAAATGAATCAAAATGATTTATCAGCTTTTAAGGATAACATGATGCTTCATATCGATAACCAGCTTAGACAAATCAATGACAAGGTTGAATCCAGACTCGGCAAAGGATTCGAAGAAACGACAAAAACCTTCGCCAGCGTCACAGAAAGACTGATCAAAATTGATGAGGCTCAAAAGAAGATCGAAAGTCTTTCTACGGAAGTTGTTTCATTGAACGAGCTTCTGACAGACAAGAAATCCAGAGGTATTTTCGGTGAAGTCCAGCTTTATCAGCTCTTATCAGCCGTGATGGGAGACAGCAAACAGATGTATGAACGCCAAAAGACAATGTCAAACGGCTATATCGCGGATGCTTTGGTGCACGCACCGGATCCTTTGAACGATGTAGCGATCGATTCTAAGTTCCCTTTGGATAATTATAAGCGCATGATCGATAGAAAACTAGGCGATGCAGACCGTAAAAACGCTGAAAAAGAATTCAAAAGCGACGTTAAAAAGCATATCAACGACATCAAAAACAAGTACATCATCCCAGGTGAAACCGGAGATCAGGCATTCATGTTTATTCCTGCAGAAGCAATCTTCGCAGAGTTATCCGCATACCATGAAGATTTGGTTGAATATGCAGCCAAAAACAAGGTTTGGATGGTCTCTCCAACAACCTTGATATCAACGCTTTCGATGATTCAAATGGTGGTTAAAAACCTCCAAAGAGATGAACAAGCCAAGGTCATCATCCAGGAATTAATCAAACTCGGCGATGAATTCAAGAGATACTCGGAACGTTGGGACAAACTGAAAAAATCAATTGATAGTGTCTCCAAGAACGCAGAACAAGTCAATATAACTTCCAACAAGATCAATACCAAATTCAAGCATATTTCAGAAGCGAAATTTGATGAAATCGAAGACATCGAACCTGAAGAAATCGAGCTTGACACAGATAAAGATTCAGATTGACAAACAATGCATTAAAGTATATAATAGGGTATAAATCAATGATGAGAGAGTAATGATCTGACCTTTTGCCTAGAGAGCTGGAGATGGTGGAAACCAGTCAAAAACAGATGATGAAAAACACTCGGAGAGATAGAAGAAATCACTCGTGAAAGTAGAACTATCCGCATACCCGCGTTAAGGGTTTCAAGGGCTAGAATTCATTTCTAGAACTAAGGTGGTACCGCGTAAATTTACGTCCTTAGAATTTCTAAGGGCGTTTTGTTTTTATACCGAATCTACCGCTTTATCAAGCGGTTCAATCAAAGGAGATGTAACATGGAAACAACAGTAAAAAAGATCTATAGATCCGCATCAGCACACGTGAATAAGGAGCTTGTTTTATATGGGTGGGTTAGAAATAACCGCGCTCAAAAAGAGTTCGGTTTCATCAACTTTCACGATGGGACTTTCTTTGAAAGCGTACAAGTGGTTTATGAGGATTCCAAGCTGTCAAATTTCAAGGATATCCAGAAAATCAGAGTAGGAAGCTCCATCCTCGTCAAAGGACATCTTCATTTGACTCCAGATGCGAAACAACCATTTGAAATCAAAGCGGATAGCGTAGAACTTTTAGGAGATTCACCTGAGGATTACCCAATTCAACCAAAGAGACATTCAAGAGAATTTTTACGCGAAGTCGCACACTTGAGAGCGAGAACAAATCTGTTCCACGCAGTCTTCAGATTGAGAAGCGTCGCAGCGATGGCTGTTCACGAATTTTTTCAATCTCAAGGCTTTATCTACACCCATACGCCAATCATCACTGGCAATGATGGAGAAGGTGCGGGACAGATGTTTTCAGTGACCACGCTTCCTCTTGAAAAAGTACCGTTCAATGAAGAAAAGAAAGTTGATTTCAAGAAGGATTTCTTTGGCAAGAGAACCAATCTGACCGTAACCGGACAGCTTGAAGCTGAAGCGTTCGCGCTCGCTTTTAAAAATGTCTACACGTTTGGACCAACCTTTAGGGCTGAGAATTCAAATACGATGAAGCACGGTTCTGAATTCTGGATGATTGAACCCGAAATGGCGTTTGCCGATCTTGAAAAAAACATGAAAACCGTTGAAGAAATGGTGAAGTTCATCATTAAATATGTCTTTGAAAAGCTTCCAGAGGAAATGGTGTTCTTCAACCAATTCGTTGAACCTGGATTGACCGATCGCTTGATGAAGGTGTTGAACACTCCATTTGCCCGCGTCTCCCATAAAGAAGCCATTGATATCCTGCTTGCCAGCAATGTGAAATTTGAAAATACACCGACCCATGGTCAAGACATCAATACCGAGCATGAAAAATACTTGACTGACAAGCATTTCATGGGACCTGTATTTGTTATTGACTGGCCAAAGGATATTAAAGCGTTCTACATGAGATTGAACGATGATCAAAAGACGGTTGCAGCTATGGATCTTCTCGTTCCTGGAAGCGGTGAGCTTGTCGGAGGATCACAAAGAGAAGAGCGTCTTGATTATCTGCTCAAACGCATGGAAGAGATGCATGTCCCTAAAGAAGATTTGAACTGGTATATTGATCTAAGAAGATTTGGCGGATGCGTCCATTCTGGATTCGGCATGGGCTTTGATCGTCTGATCATGTATCTATCTGGTGTCGAAAACATCAGAGATGTCCTTCCTTTCCCAAGAACACCAAAGAATTGCGAATTCTAAAAAGGCCGAAAGGTCTTTTTTTTATACAGGGTCCTTTGATTCTGTGTTAAAATATGTTTGGCTTATTAAACAAAGGTTTAATATCATGTACAGGAGGAATATGCATGGAAAAACTAACACTATATGGATTTAACAATCTGACCAAAACACTCAGTTTCAACATTTACGATGTGTGCTACACAAGGACTGAGGAAGAGCGAAAAGCATACATTGATTATATCAATGACCAGTATAATTCTGAACGTCTAACCAGAATATTGACCGATGTTACAAAAATCATCGACGCCAACGTTTTAAACATCGCAAAACAAGACTACGATCCAATTGGAGCGAGCGTCACCCTCTTGATTTCTGAAGAATCTGTCCACACCGAATATATTGATCCATCCTGCAATTTAGGTATTTTGCCGAAAAAAGAATCCGTCGTCGCGCATTTAGATAAAAGTCACGTGACTGTACATACCTATCCAGAAAGCCATCCAGACCACAGTATTGCCACATTTCGAGTCGATATCGATGTTTCAACGTGTGGAAAGGTATCTCCAATCAAAGCGCTCAACTACCTGATTCAAAGCTTTGATTCTGATGTCATCATTATGGATTATCGTGTCAGGGGATTTACTCGTGATCTATCAGGAAAAAAGTTATATATGGATCACGAACTACACTCCATTCAGGATTACATCGATAAAACCATTTTGGAAAGATATACGACGATTGATGTCAACTTGGATCATTCCAATATTTTCCATACCAAGATGATGCTGAATGAATTTGTTTTAGATAATTACATCTTTAATGTCACCAGCAATGATTTATCGAAACCCGAAAAGGTGAAAATACAGGCTGAAGTCAACCGCGAGATTGCTGAAATATTTTATGGCATGAACATTCCAACCATGAAAGGCGGGGTCAAATGAGCTGGTTTACAGAAGATTGGACGCCGAATATCCGTTTTTCAGTCAAAATAAAACAACACCTCTATAGCGAAAAAACAAAATTCCAGCACATGGACTTTTATGATTCTTTTGAGCTTGGTAGATTCTTTACGCTAGATGGTATCATGATGGCCAATGAAAAGGATGAATTCATCTATCATGAAATGATTATTCACACCCCGATGTCTGTTCACCCCGATGTCAAGCATGTTTTAGTTATTGGAGGAGGGGACGGAGGAAGTGTCAGAGAACTCACGAAATATCCTTCCATCCAATCCATCGACATGGTTGAAATCGATGAAAGAGTCGTTATCGGATGCCAATCCTACTTTCCGGTCACAACCACAGGATTCAAAGATCCACGTGTCCATTTCTTTTTCGAGGATGGGTTATCTTATGTCAAAAACAGCAATAAAACCTATGATTTGATCATTGTCGATTCAACAGATCCCGTAGGACCCGGCGAAGGCTTGTTTTCAAAGGAATTCTACGATAATTGCTTCAGAATACTCTCTCTCGATGGCATTTTGATCAATCAGCATGAAAGTCCGTATTTCGAGAAAGAATCAAACGAGATGAAACGCGCACACAAAAAAATCAAATCCATCTTCCCAATCGCCATGGTCTATCAAGCATTCATCCCGACCTATCCATCAGGTCATTGGCTATTCGGATTCGCATCCAAAAAGTATCATCCGATTCAGGATTTTAAGACTTCAAAAATCAATCAAATGGGGTGCTTGACTAAGTACTATAATTCAGAAATCCATACAGCCTCATTCGCACTGCCTAACTATGTTAAGGATCAATTAAAAAATATATAAAAAAGAGATAAAACACCTTTTAGGTGTTTTTTTTGAATCCCCATATCGATTTCAAACTCTTGCATTGACAAAGCGCATTGAAAATACTATAATCTAATTACCCCTAAAAGCGCTTTCACAATTCTCGTTTGAAAAAATCGCGTAAATATTCCTAAATTACTTGCCTCCGACATTGTTTTTTTACAGGTATTATTGTATAATAAATTTGTTGAGGTGAGTAGTCTATGTTATACGTAAGATTAACTTTTCAAACGAATACCAGTGAAACGATTACTAACGTAATGCCATATCTGTAATTTAAGTGCTTTTGGGCTATCCATCAGTACTTTTCTTTTTTTAAAAAGTAAACAATATACATAAGGAGTATAAAGAGACAACATGGAAATCAGATTAGAAAATTTGACCAAGATTTTTACCGACAAGAACGGTAAAGAAACAAGAGCAGTTGACGACTTATCCATTACAATTCCCTCGGGAAAACTTGTTGGTTTGTTAGGACCTTCAGGATGTGGTAAATCGACCACTCTTTTTATGATTGCAGGATTACATAAACCATCAGGAGGAAAGATTTTCTTCGGAGATGACGATGTTACAAAATTAGCACCTGAAAAAAGAGGCATTGGTCTCGTTTTTCAGAACTATGCTCTTTATCCTCATATGACTGTTCGCCAAAACATCATGTTCCCTTTGGAAAACTTGAACATCAAGCGTGCCGAAGCGGATCAGCTCGTTGAAGAAATGGCTCAACTGGTTGGCATCGCCGATCAGCTTGACAAAAAGCCTTCACAACTTTCAGGCGGTCAGCAACAACGTGTTGCCATTGCAAGAGCATTGGTGAAGAAGCCACGCGTATTGCTTCTCGATGAACCTCTATCCAATCTGGATGCTAGACTTCGTCTTCAAACTAGAGAAGAAATCAAACGTATTCAAAGAGAAACAGGCATTACTACCATTTTCGTAACCCATGACCAGGAAGAAGCGATGTCAATCAGCGATCAAATGGTTGTTCTTGAAGTTGGTGTGAACCGTCAAATGGACGAACCACAAGAAATGTACAATCATCCAGATAACCTTTTCGTTGCTAAATTCCTTGGTAACCCGCCAATCAATATCATTGAAGGAAAAGTTGAAAATGGAAATATCATGGTCGGAACGACGATGATCGGACAAACAAAAGTCAAGGACGGTATTTATGATTTAGGAATCCGCCCTGAAGACTTTAGATTTGACCCAAGCGGATTCAATGTGGACACAAAGCACATTGAAAGTATCGGTCGTGATACCTTGATCCGTTTCATGATGGGTGATAAGGAATTAAGAGCTTTAGTGGATTCCGATTCCGTGCATGGAGCAGCATCCATCAAACTGATTATCAAAAAGGGAAAAGTACATCTCTTTGACAAAGGAACAGGACTTGTGTGTCTATGATCAATCTAAAAGAACATATTAAGGAGGCTACATGGAGAACCAGAAATGCTCTTCATGTGTTCCGACTCAAGAAAAATGAATTTTTCGAGAGAAAGCATCTCGGTTTCCTCGTTAGATCGCCAAAATGGATGCCAGAATGGCTGAAGAAAATTCTTCAAGCCCTGATTTACCTGCTTCCTGCGATTCTCTTATTGGGAACCTTCACATTCTATCCAATCTTTAATTCATTCATCATTTCATTTTATACCGGATACAACATTCAAACCGGTCAATATGATGGGTTTACGTTCTTAGGAAACTATGAAACCGTCATCAAGCATGCCAATTTTACAAAGGCTTTGATGAATACGGGTATCATCGTTATCGTTTCCGTCCCAATCGCAATTCTGTTATCGCTCTTGATTGCAGTCGCGATGAATTCAATCAAACCCCTCAAGAGCTTCTACCAAACCATCTTTTTCCTTCCTTATGTAACGAATTCAATCGCCATCGGGTTGGTATTCGCCTTTATGTTTAAAGGTAACTCCAATGATTTGACAAATTTAGGGTTGGCCAACCAGGTTATTTCTTGGTTTGGAGGACAGCCTATCGTCTGGATCGGAGTTGGAGCAACCTACTGGTCAGCCATCTCTGTTATCTTGATCTATAGCGTTTGGGCAGGTCTCGCTTTCAAAATCATCGTATTCCTTGCAGGCATACAAGGTATTGACAAGCAATATTATCAAGCAGCTCAAATCGATGGTGCAAATAAGGTGAAATCATTTAAGAGAATTACCGTTCCCCTCATTTCCCCAATGATATTCTACATTTTGATTACCTCCGTCATCGGATCCTTTAAGACATATTCCTCTGTCGTTGCCATCATCAACAGAGAAGGTATGATTACGACTGGAGCCAACGGAACCATCAATTTAAAAACCATCGTCTTCTATATTTATGATTATATCGGACTTGCGGCTTTGGACGGCATGATGTCATATGCATCTGCGGCAGCAATCATTCTATTCATCATTATATTAGTCTTTACGTTGATCCAACTCTATGTTGGTAAACGCAGAGTACACTACTAGGGGAGGCAGAAATCATGAAAAGACTAACAAAAAGAATTAAAAGACTTGATTTGATTGCATCTCTATTTGACTTGGCATATGTTATTCTCGGTATTGCCTTAATTACACATTTCTTCATCATTTTAGTTGAACCGGTTGTCATTACCGATGTGGTGAACACAACCTATAATGTTTTAGGATTTACATTGACTTCCGCCCAGCTTAACGCAGGAATCAGCTTGCTTGTTGGATACTTGGTGGTATTCGTGCCTCTTGCAGTATCAAACCTGAAGAGAGTCAACAGCAAGGACATCATCGAAATGGATGCATGGACTTATCGTACGCAATTCCTATACTTATTCATGAGCTTGTTCACATTCAACCCATTCAGTGCTGTCCTCAGATATTTAGCGGCTGTTGAAATCATTCAAACCGTTGAAGGTTACGGCATTAAACAAGCAACCATCAATTTTGGACACAGCATCGCTGATCTGTTTAACGGAAAAACCCTTCAAAAAGCACGTGTCAGAAAACAAAAGAGATTAGAAGAATCGGATTCCCAACGCGATTTGGAACAAGTGGGAAAACGTGATTTGATTATCAAGATTCTCGGCATGGTTGCAACCTATACATTCCTTACCGTTGTTGCACTCTTCATTTTCATCCCATTCTATTGGATGATCTTGACAGCGTTAAAGACGAATCAGGAATTGACAACAGCATTGAATCCCCGCATGTTTATCGGAATTTCCGAGATGCAATGGGTGAACTTCAAAATTGCTTTAACAAGATTTAACTTCTGGCAATACATTGGAAATACATTGTTTGTCGGTATCGTTTCCATGATTGGGACCGTAACAACCACCATCCTTGCTGCATTCGCGTTTTCGCGTATTGACTTCAAGGGCAGAGACTTCATCTTCTCTATTCTCTTAATGACAATGATGATTCCTGGTGAATTGTACACGATTACCAACTATATCACCGTTAGAAACCTTGGATGGTATGACAGCTTCTTCGCATTGATCTTCCCATTCATGACTTCTGTATTCTATATCTTCTTCTTAAGACAGTCATTCAAACAAATACCCGATACGCTTTATAGAGCAGCTTTGGTTGATGGATGCAGCGACTTTAAGTACTTAAGAAGAGTGATGATCCCAATCGCTAAACCAACCATCACAACCATTACCATCCTAAGCGCCATCGGCGCATGGGATGCATATATCTGGCCTCAATTGGTTGCACCTTCAGAAAAGAATTGGTTGATCTCTGTTGCCTTAAGAAGCACAAGCTTCGTCGTAGGCACCGGATCCGATGCAAGACCTGTATATAACATCCAGCTTGCAGCAACAGCGCTTGTCACCGTACCGCTTTTGATTGTATTCTTCTCACTAAAGAAATACATCATTGCTGGTGTTGGAAGAAGCGGAACCAAGGGATAAAATACTGTCTATTCAATGATTTTAAAAAAATAGAAAAACTTATAGGAGGAAACAAATGAAGAAAATTGCTTTTACCGTACTCGTGCTCTTAGGTATCCTTACCTTGTCCGCATGCGCTACGAAGAGAAATCAAGCACCAGAAATCCTAGGCGCTGATTTAAACCCAGTCATTCAACAAGGCGATGAATACGATCCCCTTGAAGGTGTCACGGCATCAGATGATGAAGATGGTGATTTGACATCAAGCATCGTAGTCAGCGGATTTGAAGCTGACGACGTGAATTTCGCAGGAACTTATGTCATTACCCTAACGGTTACTGACAGCCAGGCAGAATCTGCAAGTGTCACCATCAACTTGACTGTTGAAGGTACCACAGCTGTTCTCCCACCAGTATTATCGGGCGTTGTCACACAACAGACATACTACATCGGTTCAGGTGCATATGACCCTAAAGCCGGCGTTACTGCGGTAGACCCAGTAGACGGAGTCATTACCAATTTGATTGAAGTTACTGGTACATATTTGCTTAATGCTGCCGGAACATACAATATCACATTGCGTGTCACCAATTCAGGCGGTGTCAGAGCGACTGCAACGATCGTATTGACAGTTAGAGTCAGCGATGTTCCATTGACACTCACAACAGATCCAATCACAATTACCCTATGGCATGCCATGGGTGAAGCAAACCAGGCATTACTTCAAAAGTATGCGGACAGCTTCCAATTGTTATATCCTAATGTAACCGTCGTTATTCCAGCAGGTGTTGGTAACTATGATACATTAAAGAACAACATGATCAACGCCATCACTGGCGATGCGATGCCAAATATGGTTCAATCCTATCCTGACCATGTCGCTGAATATTTAAATGGTAATGCGGTTTTGAATTTGAACCCATATATCAACAGCGCAGCTTGGGGACTCAATGGTGCAGATTCCATTGACGATATCATTGAATCTTATCTAGAAGAAAATAGTCAGTATGACGCTGATGGCACTTATTATTCATTACCTTTCAACAAGTCAACAGAAGTCATGATTTATAACAAGACTGCATTTGATGCACTTGAACTTGATGAACCAGTCACTTGGCAAGATGTTATCGATGCTGCTCCAGCACTTAAGGAATATGGCGATGCAATCGCTGAAGCCAAGGTTAGAGCTGCAAATCCAGAAATGATAGAAGAAGATCTTGCTCCACTCATCGCTGCTGCTAAGAATTTGATTATTCCTGCCTCCTATGACTCTACAGGTAATGCATTCATTACCTTCACTAGACAATTCGGCGGAGCTTATACAAGCATCAACTTCTCTACATTCCAAGGTCAATACCTATGGAATGCCAATGCGAATACAACCGCAGCTATGCAATTCTTGAAGGATAACAATGATGTCATCACCCTTCCAGAATATTGGGATCAACAATATGCTTCAACTCCATTCGTCAACCAACAAACATTCGTTACCATCGGTTCATCCGCAGGTGTCAGATACAACGTTCCAGCAATCGACCCAACAACTTCAGAACCTATCTTCGAAATTGCTGTAGGACCAGTTCCTTACAATGGACTTCAACCAGATAACAAGGCTGTCATTCAACAGGGTACGAATATTGCTTTATTGAAGACTGGAACTGCTCAGGATCAACTTGCATCATGGTTATTCTTGAAGCATATCATCAACACAGAAAATACAACGGACTGGGCAATGGCGACTGGTTACTTACCAGTAAGAACAAGCGCTTATACCAGCACGACTTACCAAACCTTCTTAAACACTCCAACTGCAAACCAACTCTATATCTCCATGGCAGCAAATGCAGCTTATAAGCAATCCGGTTACATGTTCTATGATCCAGCATTCATCGGATCATCCAGAGCGAGAGTTCAAGTCGGCCTAGCCCTTGAACGTATCATGCTTGGTGATGGCGACATCGCAGCAGCTCTGCAGGAAGCTTATACTGAAGCGAACCTCGGTGGTTCATGAGAAAAATAGTATTAACTCTTCTGTTGCTTACATTCGGAGTCTTCCTCGCATCGTGCGAGGAAGAACCCGTTATTCCTACAGTCATTGAGCAATATACGCTCACGGATCTTGCAGGAAAGACAGAAGCTGAAATTTCGGAGATATTTGAAGGTATCGATTTAGTCATTAATTATCGCTATATTGAAACCAACAGCGTAACAGCGGGAGAGTTTATCCGCTATGTAAGTTATGAGGTTGGTGATTCTATACCATTTGGAACAACCCTGCGCATTGAAATCGCAGTTCTAGTGCCAGCAGCACCCGTGATTCACGGTGCTGATGACGTTGAAGTATTTGTTTCCGTGACCGGCAATCCGCCAACCTTTGATCTTGAAGAGGGCGTGAGCGCTACGGACTACTTAGGAAACGATATTCCCTGGGGTGCATTTCTATCTGTATCAGGAAATGTTAATTATTACGCGATTGGCGAATACGATGTGACCTATACAGCGGTTAACTCTGGATTGATCACGAATGTAATTCGCACCATCAAGATTATTGTTCCACCTTTTGACACCAACCATACAGACTCCTTAAGATTAAGTACAGCTTATGCAGGTTTATCTTTCATTGATGATGGTATCGGAGAAGTTGAAGTGACAACCTTCACGGATGCTGATACGACCAATTTCAGGGATTTGGTGAGTGGTGAGCGGTTTACAGTACGTTATTTGGGTATTGATGCTCCTGAAGCAACAAGCAAGTATGATCCATGGGGCATTAAAGCTGCTACATTTGTTAGAGAAACATTATCCGGAGCTGAAAAGATTATTCTAGAAGCCGAAGAGGGAACAGAAAGAACAGATGGAAACGGCAGATACTTAGCATGGGTTTGGTATGTGAAGGACGGGGTAACAAGATTGTTGAACCTTGAACTTGCAGAAGAAGCTTATGCATGGGTAGCAGGCGCATCCGCAACACAATATGGTACGATATTTACCGTAGCTGGCGCTGAAACACAAATGACAGGAAGACGCGTCTATGGAGAAATAGATCCTGATTATGACTATAGTACTGCAGGAACTCCAATTGAAATCGGCGCATTGATTGACAGCTTTGATGAGTATATCGGACTGAAAGTCACCATCACCGGTGTGATTACATCTAAGATTGGAAACAGTGTTTTCATCGAACAGGATGGAAGAGGCATCTATATGTATGGCGGCTACACCATGACCAATGAACTTGTCATCGGACATGAAGTCACCATCCAAGGTCTTGTCCCGGCTCTCTATTTCGAGGGTAAGCAATTATCCAATTACTCATATGACAACATGGTATTATTATCAACAGATAACCCAGTCACCATCATGACCATCTTGGGCGACCAAATTGGAAGTTATGTCGGCAGAGTTGTACGTTTTGAAAGTCTTACGATCGTCAGTATTTTCGAATCCTCATCAACAACTGATAACGCGTATACGGTGAATGCAATAGATATCAACAATACGAATGTCAGCATCAGAGTGGATGATTATACTGCATCCTTCTTACCCAGCTATCTCTTTGTAGTTGGCGAACAAATTACGGTTTTTGGACCTGTCACTCAATATTTATCAGGATTTCAATTGATGATGCCAGGTGTAGGAAATATAGTTTTCGAGTAAGAAAAAAATAAAAACGGAGGAAAGTCAAATGAACAAAAGATTTACACTTACTAAAGTGCTATCGTTGCTTGTGATTCTATTCACTGCAGTAGCTCTGATTGGTTGTACACCAGAAGAAGTAGCCAATCTAGATCAAACTGTAGTTGATGAAGCAATTGCAAACGTTGCTGTTACTTATGGTACCGGCGATACAGCACTTACTGTTACACAGAATTTGACATTGCCAACATCAGTTGGAACTGTCACAATCACTTGGGCATCCGGTAACACTGCAGTTATTTCTAACGCAGGCGTTGTCACACGCCAGGCAACAGATACAAACGTTACCCTGACAGCTACCCTTACATTAAATGAAGCAACTGCAACTAAGCAGTTTACACTTAAGGTATTGGCAGCACCAGTTGTGATTGATGTTGAAGAAGCTGTTGCAGCTATTCAAATTTTCTTTGCTACTGGCGATACTGCATCTGCAGTTACACAGGATCTTATTCTTCCTGTAGCATCCAGAACATTAGTCATCACTTGGACAACTACCAATGCTGCTGTGATCAATGAATTTGGTAATGTTACACGCCCAGCATATGGTGCTTCCAATGAAACAGTTATTGTAACTGCAACCATTGAAGAAGAAACTAAAGAATTTGTCATCACCGTTCTTGCAGTTACTGTTAAACCAGTCAGCTTGATTCTTGAAGAAGCTAGAGCAGGTTTATTATTAGCTGGTACAGGCAGTGGTGTTGCAGCAAACCTTACATTGCCAACAACTGCTGGCAGCGAAGGCGCTACAGTTACTTGGACATCTGACACTCCAGAATCCATCAGCAATGACGGCGTTGTTGTCAGACAACCAGAAAATGTCACAGTTATCTTAACTGCAACATTAGGTTATCCAGGATCAACATTAACCGTTACTAAGGAATTTGAAGTTGTTGTCTTGGCATTTGCTGAATTTACAGAAGTAAGTACCATTGCAGCAGCACTTCTTATGGATGAATTATCCTATGTGAAGATTCCAGAAGTTACCGTTGTTGCTTTAACTACAGATGGTTACATGATTTATGATGGTGCAACATTACTGTTCGTTTACACAGGCGGAGCTCCAGCAGCTAACGTTGTTGTCGGCACAGTATTTGAAATCACAGGCATGGTTGACTTCTATAACGGTTCAATGCAATTGAATGCGACCGCTGATGCAAACAAACCAGTCATTCTTGTAGAACTTGAAGAAGCTACTCCAGATGTATTGGCTCCAACTGTCATTACAACTTCAGTTTCTGATTATATCGCAACGCTTCCTGCATACAATGCAACGACTCCAGCGTACACGATTGAATCACCACTCGTTTACCAGTACATTACTATTTCTGGTAAGATCAGAGTTCAACCTACTTCCGATGGAAACTATAACACATTCATCGTGAATACAGGTTACACAGGTGCTGATATCAACTCAGCAGCAAATTCACCTTACACAACAAACGCTTTAATGATTTATTACAAGTCAAATAAGGCTGCTATTGAAGCGTATGATGGACTTGATGTTACATTAAATGTATACTTATATGCTTTAAGAACTGACAGAACTATTTACACAGTCATCTATACCGGAACAATCGAAGAAGTTCAAACTTCATTAGATGACGCTGGCATCGTTGCTGTTGTCAAGGGCTCATTAGCAACTAAGTTTGTGAATGCTTATGAAGCTGCTGCAACATTATCACTTCCTACTTTATATCTTGGAACTACAATCGTTTGGGATACCGCATCTGAACTTCTTAACGTTGCAACAGGCGCTTTAACTTTACCAGCTACTGGTCAAGTTGATGTTACACTGAATGCGACTTTAACAAGAAATGCTGCGACAGACACATTCACTGTAACCTTCAAGGTTGGTGAACTTCCAGTCTTAACGATTGCTGAAGCGATTGCTGCAGCAGTTGGAAGCAGAGTTCGTACAGTCGGTATTGTGACTGCTTCAGAATATCAAAATACATACTTTATCCAAGATGCAACTGGCGGTATTGCAATTTATACCGGTACTGCTGCACTTGAAGCTTTATTACAAGGTGCTTTAGGTAAAGAAGTTGAAGTCTTTGGATCAAGAGCTGTTTACAGCAATATGAGACAAATCACTCCAACAGTTATTAATGTTCTCGAAACAGCTGTTATTCCAACTCCAGTCAATGTCGATGCAGTTGCATTAAATGCAGTTGATATGCTTCCATACCAAGGTCAATTGATTTCCATGACTCAGCTTCTAGTTACCGCTAGAACAGTTGACTCTTATGGCAACGTCGTCCTCACTTTGAAGAAGATATCTGAAAACAAGACAATCACAATGAAGTGGGATTCAAGAGTTGTACTAAGCACAGAAGCAGCAGCAATCCTTGCTGGTGTTGCGGTTGATGATGTTATTAACGTCACAAACCCACTTGCTTGGGCTAACAATCCTTACCTATATTTCACAAGTTCAACAATTCTTACTGAAACTACATTGACTGATGCAAGCAAGGTTAGCTTGGATGCATTCGCAATCGTTGTTCCTGCAAGCGTACTTGAAAATTCAACATTAACATTACCAGCAACCGGACTCCAAGGTTCAACAATCGTTTGGGCAACAAGCAATGACACTGTCATTACTGCTGCCGGCGTTGTTACAGTTCCAGCAGGAGCTCAAGCTACAGTTACATTGACTGCAACATTGACACTTGGAACCGAAGTTAAAGAAGTACCATTCGTAGTCGTTGTTGGTTTAACAGATTTACAAAAGGTTACTGCAGACGCTGCTGAACTTTCCATCCCAGCTACTTTATTAGATGCAGCCCCAATTACAGCATTGATGCCAGCTCTTGGAACCAAGGGTTCAACAATCACTTGGGCTACAGACAATGCAACAATCATTACAACTGCAGGTACTGTTACACTTCCAACAGTTGGACAAGAAACAGTTACATTGACTGCTACAGTTACATTAGGAACTGAATCTGTTGTTGTTACATTCGTTGTTGTTGTTGGTATTTCAACAACTCCAGTGACTGGAGCTTCAGACTTATTCATTTCTGAATATATTGAAGGAACATCAAGCAATAAGGCAATTGAAATTTATAACGGAACAGGCGCAGTTGTTGACCTATCCGTTTATTCACTTGTTCTCTATTCAAATGGTTCAGCTGTTGCATCACAAACTTACGTGATGACAGGCACACTTGCTGATGGCGAAGTATTCGTCTTGGCAAACTCAAGCGCTAACGCACTTATTCTCGCAGTTGCTGATGTCAACCAAGCTTATCCAAGCGTTCCAAACTGGAATGGTGACGATGCTGTTGCGTTATTGAAGAACGGCGTAGTCATTGACCAATTTGGTGTCATTGGTGTAGATCCAGGCTCAAGCTGGGCTGTAGGAACAGGCTTCACTGCTGATAATACTTTAACAAGAAAATCATCAGTTATGGGACCAGCAGCAACTTGGAATCCTGAAGAATGGAATGTATTGCCAGTTGATACATTTACTGAACTCGGAGCTCATACAATGGATCTTCCTGTTACACTCGCTTCAGACTTATTCATTTCTGAATATATTGAAGGATCATCAAGCAATAAGGCAATTGAAATTTATAATGGTACAGGCGCAGTTGTTGACCTATCCGTTTATTCACTTGTTCTCTATTCAAATGGTTCAGCTGTTGCATCACAAACATACGTGATGACAGGCACACTTGCTGATGGCGAAGTATTCGTCTTAGCAAACTCAGCTGCAAACGCTGCAATTCTTGCAGTTGCTGATGTCAACCAAGCTTATCCAAGCGTTCCAAACTGGAATGGTGACGATGCTGTTGCATTATTGAAGAACGGCGTAGTTATTGACCAATTTGGTATTATCGGAGTAGATCCAGGTACAAACTGGGCAGTAGGAACTGGTTTTACCTCTGAATTTACTTTAACAAGAAAATCATCAGTTACCGGACCAGCAGCAACTTGGAATCCTGAAGAATGGAATGTATTGCCAGTTGATACATTTACTGAACTCGGAACTCACACAATGGATTGAGTTTTACAACTTGATTGATGAAGGGCGCATCAAACGATGCGCCCTTTTTCTTTATTCCGACCACATGACATCGATATCATTCTATGATATAATATTCCTACCGAATAAAGGAGTTCAACCATGATAAAAAAAATAATGATGCTGATCGTCATTTTATTATCCTTGACAAGTATCGCATCCTGTACAACCCCTGTTGATAACGAAGATATCATTCTTCCTGATTTAACAGGTATGAATGAGGAACAAGCGATTGCTGCACTTTCACCATTCAAATTGATTGTTTCTACATCAACCATCATCAATAACAATGTCAGAGAAGGAAGATTCATGTATTACGGCAGTGAGTATCAAGCCGGGGATGTTGTGGATCCTTTTACTCCAATTGTTGTTTATTTTGCGATACACGCCAATCTTTTACCGGATTTGACCGGGATGAACACTGTCCAAATATTGACTGAGCTCGCTAAAATCGATGTGGTAGTTGAAATTCAGACCAGAACAACCAATTCAGTTGCTGAAGGCCTGTTCGTTGATTACGGTAACAACTTAGATATCGGAGACATCTTGGATGATGGCGATGTAGTCATCGTTTATATAGCAACACCGCTTGTTACCGTGAACCGAGGGTTGATGATCTCCAAGTATCTTGAGGGATCGTTATACAACAGATCGATCGAACTCTATAATACGTCAGAAGAAACCATTGATTTATCCCTTTATCACCTATCCTTATATATAGATGGTTCATCCACAGTGGATTACACCATTGATTTGACTGGATTATTAGCGCCAGATGAAACGTTCACCATTTCTTATGCAAGCAGCGATTCTTCCATATTGGAACAATCAGATTTATTATCCGCATCGCTTTTATTCAATGGTAACGATGCGATCACTTTGAATTATTATAATGACGCAATTGTTGATATCATCGGCACGATTGGCTGGGGTCTCTTCTATTTAGATGATCAGACGCTTGTCAGGAAACCAAGCATTATAGCTCCGAATACAACATTCTCCATCGGTGAATGGGATAGCTATACGAAAGACTATATCGAATTATTTGGATCACATCCTGTAACCTATCCAACAACCTTTACATTCGATGCATCATTTCTCGCCCTCCCTTTTACAGAACCGGGAGGCATGATTGAAGTTGATTATGATTCTATCTATGATGGTGATACTGCGTATTTCACTCCAGGGTTCCTAGGAGAAAACAGAGTGCGCTTCATCGGCATCGACGCACCAGAGATGGGAAGCGGACTGCTTGCTATTCAGGCCCGAGATTATGCAAGAAATAGATTATCAAGTGCGACAACGATTTACCTGCAACATGAACCGACATCAGGCAATGTGGATACCTATGGAAGATATCTTGCATTGATCTGGGTGGATGGCGCATTATTGAATTATGAAATGGTTTTAAACGGATACTCACAAAATAACTATCAGGATTCAACAATGGCGCTTGTTTTCAATGGGATTCCTTTATCCAGATGGATGACCAATGCGGAAAACTACGCCAAATCACATAACCTAGGAGTATGGGCATAACATGATCAAATATATCAATCGTATCTTATATGCTTTAGTTGCTGCCTTGGGGTTAATGTTTGTCTATAACCTGACGGTAGCTAACGTCAAGACATCTTTTTTAAAGGAACAAGGACAAATCGAACTGGATGCCGGTCACTATGAATATTTCATATCAACCAGGTTTTATGATGATACTCCCG